>ERZ779656.653-NODE-653-length-23410-cov-9.313166_pt1 | contig 23410 bp, 22 predicted proteins | sample MGYA00511102_ERZ779656 | MGnify/ENA primary metagenome ERZ779656 (study PRJEB29588, sample SAMEA2143980) | human gut metagenome | biome: human gut; feature: human-associated habitat; material: faeces | place: Denmark | collected 2008/2010 ... | reverse complement strand
GTTTCTATTGTTTTGAGTACCGTTTCTGTAATGTACGGGCCGGATGGGAGAAAGGGCATGTGGAACGCAGCGTGGAATATGTCAGGAGGAAAGCTTTCTGCCTGACTGACCATTTCAATGACATACGTTCCGCCCAGGAGCATTTGAACCGAATGTGTACGCAGGTCAACAACGAGCAGGGCAGTCTTTCAACAGCGGAGAAATCATCGCGTCTGGAGGCTGATTTGTCATCGCTGAAGCCTTTTCCCGGCAACCTTGGCTGTTTTGAGGTCAATGAGTACATCGTGGACAAGTGGTCGACTGTCAGCATGAAAAATGTTCATTATTCCGTACCTGATTCCCTTGTAGGAGAAAAAGTACATGTCAAGGTCTACAGTGAAAAAATCGTCATCCTGTACGGGAAGGAGAAAGTGGCCTCGCACCAACGCAGTTATTGTGGTGGCGACTGGTGCATCAAGCTGGAGCACTACTTGCGTACACTTTCCCGTAAACCGGGTGCATTACCTCATTCTGTGGTCTGGCAAAGAGCACCGGAAGAACTGAAAAGACTGTATGACAGCTATTTCAAGAATGACAACAGGGCATTCGTCCTGCTGCTGGACTATGCATGGGAAAATGGTTTTTCCGGGACAGACATCATCAGGGCATGCAGGGAACTGACCGGACGTGGTGTCAGAAAGATATCTCCGGAACAGGTAAAGGCCATGTTGCATGGCAACGCACAGGAAGAGATGGAAGAATCCATGGAGTCGCCTGTTCTTCCGGCACAACAAGAGAATATAGAAAGAGAAGCCGTGGATATGCTTGAAGGCATTACGGCACTCATGACAGGATACAATGAAGCGCATGATATAATACCAACCATTTAAGTTTATAATATATGAAATCAGAAAAAGAAACCATTTATGACTATGCGACAGAACTGAAGCTGCTGGCCTTCAAAGAGGAACTGGAATACACCCTTTCATTGGCAGCCGGAGAAAACTGGAGCCATTTGCATTTCTTGACCGAATTGCTTGGAAAGGAAAGTGTCAGAAGAAGGGAATGTAGAAGAAAATCAAGGATAAAATCTGCGGGATTCCCACAAATGAAGTATCTGCATGAACTTGTCATGGAAGACATGCCCAAAGAGGCACAGATAATATTGCCTGAATTGGAAACACTGGACTTCATCAGGGAGGGAAGAAACATAGTCCTGTATGGAAATCCGGGGACGGGAAAGACTCATATTGCTACGGCTTTAGGAATAAAGGCCTGCCAGCAGGATTTTACCGTATTGTTTACTTCAGTCCCTGTCTTGCTTACCCAGATAAGGGAAGCCAAATCCGCAAAGACACTGCGGGCGTTGCAATTACGGTTTGAAAAATACGATCTGGTTATCTGTGATGAATTCGGATATGTCAGTTGTGACAAGGAAGGAGGAGAACTGCTTTTTAACCACTTGTCCTTAAGGGCCGGGAAAAAAGCTACAATCATTACTACTAATTTGGCTTTTAACAGATGGAATGAAATCATAAAGGACAAGGTGCTTGTAGCGGCAATGGTCGACAGGCTTACACATAAAGCCTATCTGGTAAATATGACCGGACTCTCTTATAGGCTCAAAGAAACACAAAAAATGAGACAAGATAAATGAAGATTTTAAACTTATATGTAATTTTGTAACAAGTATGGATGGAGCTCTTTTCAATTAAAATACGGTGCACTTTTCAATTAGTATCTACAGAAGATCGGTCTGAAGACGCTCTCGACGGTCATGCCGGACATGGAACGTTATAACAAAGAAACCTCCTCCGGCGGGCAGACATTTTTCAGAAGCACCTACTTTCCACCTTCGGAAAAGTTGTTGAAAGGGAGCAATATGGATATGTTGGCCGGGGAGATCGAACGGATTATCCATCCTAAATCCGACAAGACATGAAAAAAAGGGGCGTATTCAATGTCAATGAGGAACGGTTGAAAGAGTTCATGGCTAACAGTACGGATGCTGAGGGCACTCCTAAGACTCCTTTTGCGGAAGAAAAGGCCACAAGGGAAACCGACATTTTCCCGTCCGTACGGGAAGAAGCGGATAAACCGCTTCCTGTTTCCCGCGAGCCGGTCGGAAGTGGAGTCTCACTTTCGGAGAAGATGCAAGAGTACCGAAAAAATTTTCTCAACCGTAAGATCGCCGTCCATCGAAAACAGACTTATATCTGTTATGACACCTACCGTAGGCTTGCACGGATTCTGCCGTTGCTTAGTGACGGCATGACTGTTCCCGCTTTTCTGGACAATGTGCTTGACCATCATTTGGAAGTGTATGAAAAAGAACTGGATGAAATGGTTCGCTTGAGTACCCAAAATTCGCATTAGATTATGGAACATCTGTTTATTTATCCAGTCCTGCTGTTTGTAACATATTTGCTGTACAAGGTACTCAAAATGAAAGCAGGCAGGAACCGGTTGAGGAAAGGCGGGGCTCTCCCCCCGATGCAAACGGATATGAGGAAGTCAGTCCGTGATACGACTTATATGGAAACCGTATTTCCGGCAGAATTCAAAGAACACCCTGACGATGCGGATTTCTTTCTTGATTTCGCAAAGATGGATATTCCGGAAAATTTAGGGGAGACCCTGATTGAAGCCTTGTCCAATAGCGGGATTCCGGAACCGGACGCTATCGAGACTTCTGTAGAGGAAACGACCGGTCTGCAAGCCGGTCCGGTTTTGAAACAATTCAAGCAAGAAGAAGATATGGAAAACAAAGATTTATTGAAAGGCATGGAAAATGCGAGTGTTTACAGAGAAATGTTCCTGACCCGGAAAATGACCGGAGCCAGGAGACAAACCTATATTGATGAATCCTTGTATGAGACATTGACCGGGATCCTTCCTGTCATTGCGCCGGGAATATCTGTACCCACGTTCGTGAACAATGTGTTGGCGGAGCATATGGAGAAGTACCGGGATATCATTGATGAGACGTGTCATCGAAAATTTAAAGAAATGATGGTATGGAAGGACTCGTCTATCTGTCGGTGAGGGTCGGCTGTGCCGCTTACCTGTTATATAAGGTATGGGGACAAAAGAAAAAAGTACATGAGTTGTGTGACCTGCTGTACACGCCGGTGAAAAAAGAGCAAATGATATCGATGTCACCGGAGCCGGCGGATGAGAAAGAAGTGATGGGGAAGACACGCTTTGTCTATCTTGACGAGAACGCCGGGAAGACGGCGGCCCCCTATATGAGCCAGCCGCTGGAACAGGGGACGGACTATATCGGTGAGGATGAGGAAATCCGGGAAGAGGATGTGGAATGTCTGCTTCCGCTGGAGGAGATGGAACTCCTTCGGAAGGAGCAGGAAGAACTGGACGGCGCATTACCGGAAACGGAAGTGATTACGCAGGCGGTTACGCTGGAGGAGTTCAGCCTTGTCGGGGATGTGCTGATGAGGGTGAACGGGGCGGACCAGGATGCGGACAAAAGGAGCAGTGCCGCACGGACGCTGTTCGCTATCCGCAATACCAGTCTGTTCGATCTTTTCATTTCCCAGGTAGGGAATGAGGAAGCCGTGAATAAACTGCTGGAAGAGAACCTGGATGAAGATGGAAACCCGCGACCTTTGAAAAAAGAGGGGAAAAGGAACAATGGCGGAGTTGACTGGCGGAAGTTGGTGTAAGAGAGAACACTTTCGGGGAATAGGATTCCGCCTGCGAACATAGGCGGAATTCTATATTTTACAGAAAGGCGGCTTCCATTTATATGTCGTTTGGCATGTGGCTTTATTTCGGAAGTGATTTATTCTATAAAAAAGAGGAACTATTATTTTTATTTTGAGCATTTGCTCGTTATATTTGCAAGCAAAAACAATATATATAATGTCACCACGTCCCAAGAACATCCGTAAAGTTAATGACATGCCCGTTACCGCAGGATTCAAGCCTATAGGTCTGAACGGTTGTTGTAAGAATACCATATTCTTGCATTTTGAAGAGTATGAGGCGATACGGTTATGCGATTATGAAATGAAAACCCAACAGGAAGCGTCTGTTTCAATGGGAGTATCACGTCCGACACTAAGTCGGATATATGTCAGCGCAAGGCGAAAGATTGCCAAGGCATTGGTTCGTGGTGTTACCTTAATGATAGAAGGCGGAGCAGCGTACACTGACAGTGAATGGTTCCGTTGCGGAGCATGCGGTTTCTTATTCAACAATATCAATCCTGCGCTTAAAATCCGCAAGATGGAATGTCCGGCATGTCACTCCGACGACTTAAGCATAAGTAATATTAACATTAATAAAAATGAGATTATGATGAAAATTGCTATTCCGACCAAAGAGAATGTAGTCGATAACCATTTCGGTCATTGTGAGTATTACACAATCCTGACAGTAGGACAAGACAACCAGATTCTAAGTAGCGAGACTATTCCTTCTCCGCAAGGATGCGGATGTAAATCCAATATCGCAGGAGAATTGGAAAACATGGGAGTCAGCGTTATGCTGGCAGGAAATATGGGACAAGGTGCCTTGAATGTACTTACAACCCACCATATCAAAGTTATAAGAGGCTGTTCGGGTAATATTCTGGAAGTTGCCACTGATTATTTAAGCGGGAAACTTACAGATTCGGGAGTGGGTTGTTCATCCCATGAACATCATCATGAATGTCATGGACATGGTCATAAAGAATGATGTCCGGAAAGAATAAGATGCCGCTTAATATTATCATAGACTTTGTCATGCTGATGGCAATGGCTTTGGTAAGTATAAGTGGCTTCATTTTGGAAATAGTAATTCCTTCCCGCCATGCTGTAAGATTCCAAGACGCTACCCCATGGTGTTCACATTTACTGGGCTTGGGAAGGCATGATTGGGGTAATATTCATTTGTGGGCGGGAGTTGTATTGGTCACTCTGCTTGCCATTCATTTTCTGTTACACATAAAGATGGTATCGGTTTTTGTCAAAAAGAAATGCCCGAACCATACACTACGGATATTGCTTTATGTTTTGTTATTGATGCTGTTAATGATAACAATAATGCCTTGGCTTTATTTATGTTATTAATTTAGAACAAGAGGGTGTGTCAAAACTCCTTTTTTGAAAAGATTACCCCTGCTACAAATAGCCGTGGCAGGGGTAATTCTTTCTATTTGGGTATTATGACACACCCTCACTGTGTATCCCGGCAAATGCTATGAAAGAAATTCAAAAAGATTGCTATTACGAAATTTGAACTTCAAAAATCTGAAATACAAACAACTGTCACAGAGCATAATTATACGGCAATCTATGCTTCCCTTTCGAAAAAAGTATTACCTTTGCAAATCAAATTAATACCACTTTTTAAGTGAACTCAAAGTTTAATTATGGGAAAGCCTTTTAAGGAAGAGTTGAAAAAGCTTTCGGAGACTATTCGATGGGCTGAGCAGCAGGATGTGACGCGTCTTGCACAGTTTCTGTTTGCAGAGAACAAGCAGATACCTTTGGTGTGCATTGGTTCTGGCGGTTCGCTCAGTGCTTGCCATTATGCAGTTCAGCTCTATCAGCAGCGCAATGGTGTGCTGGCACAAGCGATGACCCCACTTCAGTTGATGTATGCAGGGTATAATATTATCCGTAGCAGCAAACTGCTTTTCCTTAGTGCCAGTGGTAAGAACAAAGATATACTGAGTGCCATCAAGTATGGCGTAAAGTATAACGAGACAGGCATGATGAGCTTGACCCTCCGCAAGAACAATCCTACCGAGGAACTGCTGGAACAGTACCCCAAGGTACAGCGTTGGTGCGAGAACATCCCCAGCGAGAAGGATGGCTTCTTAGCCACAAATTCGCTATTGGCTACATTCACGCTGCTTTGCAAAGCAGCGTGCGCTTCCAAGTATCAAGATTCAAGATTCAAGTTGAACGACCTGCAGCCTGAGACCTTCAACCTGAATCTATCAGTCATTCAAAACTTCATAGTGATGTATGGCGCAACAGGAGAACCCGTAGCATGGGATATTGAGTCAAAACTCACGGAGGCCGCTCTTGGCTCTGCCTTGCTCAGCGACTACCGCAACTTCGGTCATGGCCGTCACCATTGGTTCGACAAGCGGGGAGAGAACTCCTGCATCATTGCACTGGTAACGCCCGTTGAGAGGGAACTGGCTTATAAGACCATTGGATGCTTACCTAAGAGCGTACCGGTCATCTATATAGAAACAGAGTTGGATGGTCCTCAGGCATCTATTGACATGCTGTTGAAGGCATTCCGCTTTGTCAACGACTTGGGCGAAGCCCGTGGCATTGACCCTGGGAAACCAGGTGTGCCAGGATACGGACGCTTGCTCTACAACCTTAATTACTACAAGCTGACAAATTGCATCTTACCCGCAGAGAAAGCACTTGATGTGGCAGTGTTGCGCAAACTTGGCATAGCAGGTAGGGAAAATGTCCCTTTGTGGGTGTATTACAGTGAGTCTTGTCAGCGTTTTGTACGCCAGCTGAACCGTGGCAGGTTCACCACCGTAGCCTTTGACTATGATGGTACACTGTCAGCCTCAGACCGCAAAAGTCGTTTTACGAATGGATTATGCGATGAGATAAGAGATGCGTTGATGCCTCTGCTGGAAAACGGTGTACAGATAGTGGTGGCTACAGGTCGTGGCAAGTCGGTGGGCGAGTCGTTCCAAGAATCCATTGACCAGAAATACTGGCTGCAAATCAAAGTGGGCTACTATAATGGTGCCTGTCTGTTGACTTTAGGTGATGAAGATGAATTGAAAAAGTGGAAGAAACAACACTTTGACAGCGAACTGAAAGAACTGGAAGAAGAACTGAAGTTGAGGCTCCCTGCCGAATGTGTAGGTTATAAGTTTGAAGAGCGTAGTCTGCAACTGTCCATTGAGGGAGAGATGACCCAGGCGGAATCACAGCTTGTATATGATACCTGCCGTGAAATCATTTGGGATAAGCAAATGAAAGGTATCCGTGTGTGGCGCAGCAGTCACAGCATGGATATCGTAGTTTACCGTGAAGTGAGCAAACTACGAGTGATAGAAGATCCTGAACACACCTTGTGTATAGGTGATTATGGAACCGTGGAAGGCAACGACTATGAAATGCTGACTAGTAAGTATTCACTGAGCGTTGACCGAGTATCTAAGAATACGGAGAGTTGCTGGAACATAGCCCCATCAGGTATGAAAGGACTTGATGCAACCCTCTATTACATAAGTCGCATGAAGGCAAACGAAGGGAAAATAACGTGTAAGTTTAGCGTATGAACAGTAATTTAGCAAATCAGCTTCTTGCAAGCATCATGAAATGGGATGCTCCCACATTGGCATCTGAACGTGCTGCCCTAGAATTTATGGGTAGCATGAAGTATGATGCTTATGATCGGTATATGCCGGGTATGCGCTTTATGAGTAGTCTGGTGCAGTGGCTGAATGATATTGAGGAAGGAGACCGTGATGAGGCTTATAAGTTCATAAAGGATAAATTGGTCTTCATATCCTCAACGCAAATGAACTATCTGGTGGATTTGTTGTATGACTCTAAGATACGACCTATTCTGCTAGATATGGCTACTGTAGAAATGGGTATGCCATCATATAAGCGTTCAAGTAAAGTGGTGCGTAGCCGTTTTGAGATTGAGAAGCGTTCAGCACTTGTCATTGGTCTCAGTGACGGTGCCCATACAGACATTTTGCGTCGTAGTGCAGGTTTCAACAACGAGCAGGTCTTGACCAACTACTATCCTGCCGGGGAAAAACTGAAGGATATGTTAGAAGAGTTACGTAAAGATGACAAACTGAAAGGTATAGAAAAACCTTACTTTCGGAGGATTTTCCTAATAGATGACTTTACTGCCAGTGGAAAAAGTTTTATCCGCTATGATGAAAGTGATGGGAAGTATCATGGCAAGTTGAAAAAAATCATTGACGAGCTGTGTACTAAAGGGGCTGTTGAAAAGGAACATAAAATCGAGCATTTGAGCTATCTATTAGATCCTAATCAGGATAAAATACAGATAGATATCTTGTTTTGTATTGCTACAGAAAAGGCGAGAACCAATATAAAGAATAACTTTGATGATTACTTGAAGTCTGTTAATTGGCAGGATAAAGTGGAGTTCAACATTCATATTGTTCAGTTACTTGAAGACAAATTATCGAACGACATCAAGAATGATAAAGATTTAGTGGAGGTATTGAAGAAAGATGAGCACTTTGTGGAAGAGTGTGTTATCTCCAAAAGCTACAAGGTTGGCAAAAATGATAACCCGTGGTTGGGTTTTGATGAATGTGCCTTGCCTGTTGTGCTTGCTCACAATACGCCAAACAACTCACTGCCAATTATTTGGCAGAATGCAGAAAGATTTCATGGATTGTTTCCCCGTATAAGCCGCCACTGACCATATGAATATCTATAAGAACCCATTTGCCATACGTGCCTCTGAGCGAATAGAAACTGACGAGATGTTCTTGGAACTTTTCTCGTCGGAGCCCTTAACTCATCTTGAAGAGAAGTTTGAGCAGGATAAGCTATGGAACAATGTGACCACCATCCTCAGTTCGCCAGGTGCGGGAAAGACCACCTTATTGCGTCTGTTCTCACCCACAATCCTTCAGCGAATCACTGAGCGCAATACAGCTTATAAGAAGCTGAAAAGACTGGAAGTAATAGATAGTGAACGTATCAAGAAATGTGGCGTGTATCTCCAGTTAGGCCGTGACTATGAATTTCTAGAAGATGATATTCTGTTTAATGAAATAGAACAGAAGAGATTATTTCTGTCGCTCCTTAATGCGAGGATTGTGCTGGCTACTTTGAAAAGTTTAATGGCACTGGCTGGTATTAAATACACCCAATTAAATGAGATTACGTATACGCCAGAGGAGATTATTCTAGAGTTAGGAGATTTCAAATCAGAATACACTGGAAAAGAATTGTTGGATTGGGCCGCAGAGCAGGAACGTAAAATATGTGAGTTTCTTGACAATTTTGTGATGCCGGAAGAGGGAATTCAGGGAAGTAGTAAGCTGTTTGCCCTGCAAGCTATGAAGGCTTCTTGGTTTACCCATAAGGGAGAGAAACTTTGTGAAGATTTCATCTTCCAGATAGACGACGGTCATAAACTTACTAAGAACCAAAAGAAGATTATCCGTGATGAAACCGTTGAGGTTCGCCTCCCTGTAACGCTTTGGATAGCAGAACGTTTGGAAACACTCTCTACGACAGACATACTGAGTGATAAGAACATTAAGGACAGGGATGACCAGACTATCCATCTGGAGAACACCAAAAAGGGCATATTCAATCCAATGGTTAAGAATATTGCTACGTTACGTAGTGCCTTCTCTGCGGATGGAATCACCCTTGCCAGTGCGCTTGCCTGTGATACCACAGTTAACTACAAAGCGTTATACAACGATGCTAGTAAGAAATATCTGGCGCAATTGACAGAGCTTCATAACTTTGACAATTACACAGAGTGTGTGGCCGCCATAGAGAATCAAGACCCGTATGAGAGGGTACTTAATATGAGAGCCTTGCTGATGCATGCTGCCCGTCAAGGCGCAAACGGTGCAATGAACCTGTTTGGATATACTGCTCAGGATTTGGAATGGATGTTAAATCCGTTGATGCCATTGGTGAAGGAGATAATGCCCGGTGAAATAACAAAGTTGCCACAGTATTACGGCTTCTCTACACTTATGGATCTGGCCAGTCAGAATGTTGAGCAATTCTTGGATTTGTCTGCCAAGATGTATGAACTGTTGGTAGCCAAGAAAATTTCAGACCCTTCACACTATGTATTAACTGCAGAGGAACAAGATAAGATTGTCAGAGACTTTGCACTTGCTCGTTTGGAAGACATCAAGCGATTTCCGCGAGGTAACAAAATCTACGGTTTCTTGATACATCTGATAGATTTCTGCTGTAGTGTGACTTTTACTCCTACATATTCATATCGTTCTGTTACCGGCTTTGCCGTAAAGGAAGAGAATTCGAGCAAATGGGGGAAGGATGGCTTTTGGTTCCAAGATCCTGACAATGAAGAGTTGGCAACGATTTTGAAAGATTGTCTCGCATATAATTTCTTGATGAAACAGGGTGTAACCCAAGGTAAAAAAGATCAGAAATGGACTATATTCTACCTGAATAGCTGGCTTTGTGCATACGCACATCTGCCGCTTGAACGTGGAGGATGGCGTCCATTAACACTTCATAAATTAAATTCTTGGCTATGAAAAAACGTTGGAAGTCATACGTGATGTATCGCCAGAATGAGAAACTGATGGAATTCTGGAAAGAGTATTATAAGGACAAGTCTGGGGCGAAAGTCCTTTTCTTGTTGGGTAAGGGCTTTGACCCTAGAATGAATAATATCTTGAAACTGTTCCTTGAAAATAACCCTGAGCAGGTATTGGATTGTGTTGCCTTCGATTTCCCCAATGAGAAAGATCCTGTAGAAAATAAGAAGTTATACGACATTAATTCGCAGCAACTTACAGAGTTGAAAGACCAATACGGCTTTGGTTATGAGGAGTTGAAAATTGACGGTAACTTACCTTGGGACAAGCGTATAGCTCAGATGAGTCGCAAAGTGATAGACAAAGACTTGGGCGCATATAATGACGTGATAATGGATGTTAGTTCACTACCCAGAGCTTTCTATTTCAATATTGGCAAGGCCTTGTTTAACAAACTTGACAAAGATAAATCCAAGAATCTGTTCTTTGCAGTATCTGAAAATGTTACGATAGATGAACTGATTAAGAAAACACCGGTAATAGACAATATTGAGCCGTTGGTGGGATTCCGTTCTTTGTCAAACCGTGAGTCTAATTTAGATAGGATTAATATCCTGATTAGCTTGATGGGTGACCAGAACATTGACATTCTGCGGAGCATCTACAATCATTTCCAGCCATCAGATATGTTCCCCGTATTGCCTTTCCCTTCGAAAGACCCACGGCACTCTGATCATCTGATGCTGAAATACCATGAGTTCTTCACAGAAAAGCAATTTACAGAGCCACAGAATGTCACATACGCTGACGAGCAGAATCCTTTTGAATTGTATCGTATTGTGTCTAATATGATTCAGGGGCATCAGGCTACGTTCAAGCCTATCAGTGACCACGTTTGTTTTGGCATCGCATTGCTGACAAGTAAATTGCTGTCACTTGGCGCACTGCTCGTGGGATTGGAGTATAACAACTGTGTAACTATATATAACGTAAGCTCAGCGAATTATGAAATTAAAGACGCTACTGTGTTTAAGAAGTCCAATGAGGGGAGTGAACCCTTCCTGCTTTGGATTACAGGAGAAGCATACAACGAAAATTGATGTTGGTCAATAAATAACCCAATAATAGAAATTTCTTGTTGTATATTTGCGCAATTAGACAAAAAATGTCCATTTTTGCAAATGAAATAATAAATACAAGATAATGGCGAGCATAGCAAGCTGGATATATGATAAGCCGCTTAGAGGCAATTACACCTTCACGCACGATGAGGTGGCGCATGCTTTCCCTGACATGAGTGCCGGCAGCATTGCGCGGGCACTAACTAGGGAGGTAAGCAAGGGACGGATTATGTCGCCCCTGCGCGGCTTCTACGTCATAGTGCCGAATGAGTATGTGCTGCGTGGGGCTGTGCCGCAGTCGTTTTACTTGGATGACATGATGCACCATCTGGGACGCAAATACTATGTAGCTCTATTGAGTGCGGCAAGTTATCACGGAGCTTCGCATCAGGTTCCTCTGCGGTTCAGCGTGATGATAGAGCCTCCCGCCATGCGTGACAAGAAAGGAAAGAAGTACCTTACGCATTATTTCTGCAAGAGTCATATTCCTGAGGCATACGTGGAGAGACGGCAGACGCGGACGAGCTACATTAACGTGTCATGTCCTGAACTGACGGCAGTGGATTTGCTGACGTATCAAGCTAAGACAGGAAGCATTTCGCGAGCAGCCACTGTTCTGGCTGAATTGGCTGAGAAACTGGATTTTGGACGCTTAAGGGCTGACTTCGTGAAGAAGGTGCCAGTAACTAGTCTGCAGCGTTTGGGCTATATTTTGGACGAGGTGCTGGAAGAAGGGGAAACGGCAGAGTCAGTGTACAGTCTGTTAAAGTGTTCCGGTTTTGTACTCCAGTATGTGCCTTTAAAGGCAGGAAAGAGCAGCGAGAGGTGCGAAAGGAACGCCAAGTGGAAAATTATTGTGAACGAAACCATTGAGATTGACGAGTTATGATACCAGAGCGATATATTACGGAATGGAGCGAGCAGGCTCCGTGGGTGGTGAATAAATTCATCGAACAGGATTTGATAGTCTGCCGTGCGTTAGTGTCTATTTATAGTGATGCATTTCTTGCGGAGCATCTGGCGTTCAGAGGCGGCACGGCATTGGGTAAGTTGTATCTGAAGCCACAGCCCAGATACTCGGAGGACATCGACTTGGTGCAAGTGAAGGCAGAACCCATCAAAGAGACGATAGACCATCTAAGGGATGCGCTGGCCTGGTTGGGCGAACCAGTGGTAAAGCAGAAGAAATACAACAATACGCTGGTGTTCAAGGTGCAACCGACGGATATAGATGCGGGGGAGATTCACTTGAAGGTGGAGATTAACTGCAAGGAACATTTCAGTGTTTTTCCAATGGTAAGAGTGCCTTTTGCGGTGAATAGTTCGTGGTTCAAGGGAGCCTGCGAGGTGCAGACGTATGAGTTAGCAGAACTGACAGGAACGAAACTAAGAGCTGTGTATCAGCGGAGGAAAGGACGCGATTTGTTTGACCTGTGGAAGATACTGTCAATGCACCCCGAGTTAAATAAAGGGAAAGTGATTGAGAGCTATGAGCGGTATCTGGGCTTCACGACATCGCACCTGCCTACGTACAAGGAATTTGTGCTGAATATGAACGGGAAGCTACAGGATGAGGAATTCTTGACGGACACAGAAATGATCCTTGGGCCACAGGTGGAGTATGCCCCTCAGGTGGCTTGGGAAAAGGTGAAAGTGGAGTTGGTGGAAAGACTTAATACTGAAGTTTGAATCTTGATACTTGAAACATGGAACTAGAAACAAATAATATCATAGTTGGTGCAGGCCTAATAAGTCTGGATGTGTTGATTTGGGACGGACAAAGAGTCCCCATATCCTATTACGTGGGTGGCACATGCGGTAATGTAATGATGATTCTCTCCCACATGGGTTGGGATGCCTATCCCATAGCCCGTCTGGATGGCACGAAAGACGGGGTGAGGGTGTTGGATGACATGAAAAAGCACCATGTACATACTGATTTTGTCTCTACCCAAGACGGTAAGACACCGGTGATAGTGCAGCGTAACTTCATTAACAAGGATGGTGTTCCCACGCACAAGTTTGAATCACGCAACAATATCGGGCGGTTCTATCTGGACTTCAAGTCGATGACGCTGAAACAGGCGAATGAAGTAATTGAGAGGATAGACTTTGTGCCAAAGGTATTCTTCTTTGACAGGGTTTCACCTGCCATCTTGAAGATAGCCACCACATTTAGGGAAAAAGGGTCGGTGATATTCTTTGAGCCTTCCAGCAGAGGAGGTAATGTTAGGCTGTTCAACAAATGTGTTGAGGTGTCTGATATAGTCAAGTTCTCGGAACAAAGGATAAAAGACATTAACCAGTTTAAAGACTATAAGGATAAGTTGTTTATCCAGACGCAAGGAGCAAAGGGTTTGAGCTACCGCTTGAGTGGTGATTGGAAGCACTTGGAACCTGTTGCAAATGAAAAAGTGGTGGATACCGCTGGTGCGGGTGATTGGACAGCGGCTGCTTTGATTAATAATTTGTTCAAAGACAAAGTAATGTTTGGATTATGCAATCTCTTAGAATCAGATTTGGAAACAGCTCTGAAAGAAGCGCAGAAAGTAGGTGCTGAGAGTTGCTCTTATGAAGGGGCGCGTGGCATGATGCAGCAATGAAACAACTAAAGGACAGAAATATAGATGAAATAATAGCGAAATTTGATACCAGACTGCAGAATTGAAGATATATAAGAAAATGGAATTTGAGATGAAAAATTTGCTCATTAAAAAATTATTTATACTCTCGCTTCGGAATATCCAGCGCACTTGTTAATTACGATTCTCATACTGCGCTATAAAAGGAACTAATAAGAGGGTGTATCAAAATAGAGATTACCTATCATTCTGTCATCCCGAGCGTAGCCGAGGGATCTCAAGATTGGTTAAGTGAGATGTTTCGACTTCGCTTCGCTCAACATGACAGAATGATAGCTGTTTGTCATTATGATACATCCTCTTTTTTTATGTTCAAAGCCCAGACTTTCCCAAGCCCGGGCTTTGTTATTACCTAAAGAATTAGTATCTTTAGGGCAAAGTTAAAAAAGTTATGGCAAAGTTGCATTTTCGTTCTTACACTCCCAACCAAACGGTTCTTTTTCCTCAAAGAATCGATGAAAATATAGCCCCGGATGCTCCTGTGCGCATAGTCAATTCGATTGTTGACAGTCTTAACCTTGATAATTTCAAGAAACTCTACAAGGCAACCGGCCGTTGCCCTTACCATCCCAAAATGATGCTTAAGACCATTCTCTATGCTTACATGAACAACATCTACTCCTGCCGCTGCTGTTGCGCGACATTCATTTCATTTGGCTTGCGGGTTATGAGAAGCCTGATTTCATTACCATCAACCGTTTCCGCAACCGCGTGAAGGACGAGATCAACACTGTCTTCACCCAATTGGTTCTCATCCTAGCCGACAAAGGTCTTCTCAGCCTTGACGTAGAATATGTCGATGGCACGAAGATAGAGTCCAAGGCCAACAAATATACTTTTGTCTGGCGTAAAAGCGTTGAGAGGAACCGGGCAAAACTGATGGGCAAGATACGCGTCCTTTTGGCTCAGGTGGATGAGTCCATTGCACAGGAAAACACTCCGCAGGACACCCCTGTGGAATTTACTCCGGCCATGCTTTCTGAAATAGTGGACGAACTCAAGGATGCCTTGGCGGATGAACCTGAGCCCGGCGACAAGAAACAGAAGGAAGCCCGTGCTAAAAAGCGGAAACAGATAAAGAAACTTGAGTCCCATCGTGACAAGCTGGCTGAATACGAAAAACATCTGGAGATATTAGGGGAGCGCAACTCCTATTCCAAGACAGACCATGATGCCACCTTCATGCGCATGAAGGAAGATGCCATGAACAATGGCCAGACCAAACCCGGATACAATTTACAGATAGGGACAGAGAATCAGTTCATCACTGACTTCACCCTCTTCCCCAACCCGACGGACACCCTCACGCTCATCCCTTTCTTTCATTCATTCAGGGGACGCTATGGCAGGTTTCCCGCTGCAGGAGTGGCGGATGCCGGTTATGGTTCGGAAGAAAATTACCGGTTCATGCAGGAGAACGGGATAAAGGCCTTCGTCAAATACAACTTCTTCCATAAAGAGCAACGTCCCCGATATACCCCCAATCCATTCCATGCGGAGAGCCTCCATTACAATGCGGAAGAGGATTATTACGTCTGTCCTATGGGACAGCACATGAACCGCATAGGAACCAGACGTGACAAGACAGCAAGCGGGTACATCACCGAGAGTGTCCGGTATGAAGCACAAAGATGTGAAGGGTGTCCTCTGCGTGGCTGTTGCTTTAAGGCACGGGGAAACCGTATCATCGAAGTGAACCACCGGTTGAACCAATACAAAAGGCAGGCACGTGAAAGGTTGACTTCAGAAGAAGGGGGCAAACATAGGAAAAGGCGGTGCATAGAACCTGAAGCCGTATTCGGACAAATGAAATACGACATGGCATACCGTCGTTTCCGACATGTGGGGAAAGAAAAGGTTACAATGGACTTTGCCTTCTTTGCCATTGCCTTTAATATCAAAAAAATGTGCGCTAAAATGGCTAAAGAAGGCTATAAGCTATTTCTTGACCTGATTTGTAGACTGTACAAACACTTAAGAACGACTTATTGGATGAATTGCAAGACTTTTGAACTGACTGTTCGAGAAAATGCCGCTTAGAAAAATATCAAACCTAAACTGATATGAAAAGAGGATGTGACTGTTTTGACACACCCTCTTGTTTATTTATGAATATCCGATATGGCAGGACATTGGAATTCAGATTCAAGATCCTCCTCGAATTTCATACCAGGTTATTGAAGGCAATGGCTGTATATGGCATCATACCTTTATTTCCGGTAGTTACGGTTCCTGTCAATCCGCAATCTCAAACCGCACAAGCATGGAGTATTTCTTTTTAATTGTACGGAAGCTGTCAAATGAAACGACATTGGAGGACAGCACGTTACTCTGTGAGAAAGGAAGGCTGCCACCTGCTTCGTCTTCTACAATACGTATTACCGGTCCCAATTTTTTGCCCAATGCCTCCACCAGATAGGCCGCTTTCCTCTGCGCCGCTTTCAAGGCCGCGATTTTTCCTTTTTGATGGTAGGACAACATGTCCCTGTTTTCCAGTTCACCGATGCGCATGGTATGGATACCTCTGGTATCCATACGTTTGAGGATTTCATCAACCTGTTTGAAATCCAGTAACGTGATATCGAAGGTCTTGGCCACCAGAAAATCCTGCCCTTGCTTGCGCCAGTAATCACCGATCTCCTGCGTGCGGACGGCATCCGGGGAGATACCCGCGTCATGCAGCACTTCCCGCAGTCCCTGTTCGATCCGGTTCAAAGAAACCTTTGTACGATATTCCTCCGGTTTGGACTTGCCATCAAACTCCTCCTCGAAGTATTCACGGATTTCGATAATGTAGTGAATCCTGTCCGGTACGATCTCTATCTCGGATGTCCCAGTCACTTCAATGTAGCGTCCGTCTGCCTGCGCCTGTGACAGGCCGGCTAGCGGCAGGAGCATTGCCAATAATAATAGTCTTGTTATCATAAGCGGTTGTATTTATTTTACTTCAAATTCCGTATCCATATAAATTTCGAGTTGCAGTCCTATTCGGTATTTTCCTGAAAGTAACCTGCCTGCTTGGAATCGTTCCTTGTCGTTTCTGTCTGTTATCCGGTTGACATCCCATGAGACAGGAATGGTAAACAGTATCGCTTCTCCACCTTTCAAACGGGCACGGCTTTTCATATAATTCGCTTCTCCTACCCAACCGGAACGGGCAAAGGGATGTACCATATATCGCTCGTCTGTACTTATACTAGGGAAAAAGACCGGTTGTACCTCCAGGTTTGTATGGTTTTCAAATAAAATACGTATGGAATCATTATCGGATGGTAATACCTTGAAAGCAAAGGCACCGTCCATTTCCGTCTCCTTTATGGAAACAATACTTTTACCTGTCAGATTGCAATAGGTATGGATGTTGGCAAACACATAAAAATTAGCCTGGTACCTGTTGGGCTTTAACGGATATTTAAACTCGGACATACGGATATGTTCGGGTAGCGTATCGCCTTTGGATAAATCTCTTCCTCCAATGGCGAATACAAGATTGTCTATAAAGGGGAAACCGAGCCATTTGCCATTTACCATCTGTTTGAGATTATGATATTCAAGCTCGGCTGTAGGGCCATCCATATTGATTATATCAAGCACAATCTCTTTTGTCCGAGGAGAATATACTGGTTGTCGTGTCCTGATTTTGTAGACGTCCGCATGGGTGATGGTGACAGCGGGAAGCCTTTGTATGCGGATGCGGCTCTCATACTTTTCTATTTCCGACAGTGACAGCGGAAAATCGATATCCTGCGCTTGCAATTTGGGTAACAAGCAGAATAAATAAACTGATAACAAGTACGCTATTTTTTTCATACGCTTTGACTTTAAGGTTGTACAAACTTACATCTTCTGTTTATATATCTCCATTCTTCACTATCCCAATAATGTTTTTCGCCGTCAGACCCGGATACGACTTTTTGTTTTCCCGTAAATGTAACCTTAGCCTTTCCTCCCTCAAAAGGGTATGCAAACTTGAATTGGGGAGTAATGATTATGTGTCCCGACGAATCGGCAAAACCCATCAGGCCTTTCTCATCCATGATCCGGAACAACCCTTCCTTGACATAATCAGGTCCGTTATCACATTCGACTACATAAAAAAGTTTCTTGCCTGCATCGTTAATGCAGACTATTCTGGCATCTCTTGGCTTGTCTTCGTATACAAAGCCTATACCTTTGATGGTATCGGTTTGACAGAATTTATATCTGCCGTATGGCACAATGGTATCTCCACGCTCATTCAGATAACAGACCGGAACACCCGCTTCCAAACGAGGTTCAGGGGTACGGGCAATCAAGGTGGCATCATATCTCATCAAGACGGGTTGGTCGCAGGTGGAATAACCGGTAATAACCACATCCGCCTTCGGAAGGAGCGGCATGGTATCCAGTCTGTATTGAATGCATAGCGTATCCTTTCCGGGGCATAAGACAGTAGGTTCATTTCTAAGCGATTGTAAAACATCCAGTACCGATTTTCGGAATGTACGGGGCGTTTTACCAAGAATAGTGGCCGTGGTGATGTAACCATCCTGATTTACTTCGTAAGCAACTCGCAAGACACGGCCTTTGTTCTTCTTCTGCCAGACTATCGGGTATTTACATCGTCGGTTCAAAGTCTTGATAAGCCAGCTTTCATCCCGTAGCTCATCCAATGATTTATCCAGTCCGAAGATGCCGGGAGGTACTTCCTCGCGCCATGTTTTCCCGAATTTTTCATCCAGATAGCGGAACACTTCCCGGTTGTAGGCTGTCAACAGACGATTGGGCGTGTTTAAATAGCAATCCATCTTTCCGTTTTCTTTCAGGGGATAATAGCTATAATATTTGACTCCATACTTTTTCCAAAAGATATGTTCCCGTACTTTTTTGTCTTGTTCAATGGGTATGACCAGTTTTAGATTCGGGTGCCCTTTATTGATATATTCACGTGACAATTCCGGTGAACATACGTATTCTTCGATATAGTCATAAGGCAATGTCAATACCAGTTGTAAGGTGTCCGCGCATGTTGTTCCGGACACGGTGACGAGTGTGTCACAAGGATTCAAGCCAATAAATTCTGCCCGCAAAAGACATTGTCCTTTTTTTAAATGTTTTATTCTGAAAGTTCCTGTAGAATCAGTCAGCCAACCTTGAAAAGGCAATCCCTCTGCTCTCAGATTGGAACCGGTCAACGGTCTTTTTATAACATCATAGGGCGGAATCTGTCGCACTTCTTCCCCATAAACTTTACCTATAATGGAATATTCGGTTGTATCGTTATCCGTTTTGGATGGTAAATCATTTTTCTCCCAAATACCCAATACGCAGCTTGGAGGTTCCATGGTATATTTCCCGTTGATGAATAGTATCTCCCATGGATAAATACTTTTCAGTGTCTCTTTGAAAGCTTTCACTAATGGGTGGTTCCGGTCTTCAATGTTTTCTCCTTTGGGACGTATGAACAAAGTCCGGACATCAAAGTCCAGGAGATGTCCATCCGGGGTACATTGGATATTACGTATACTGAATATCAGCCGCTGTCCTTTGTACTTCGGGAAACGATGCCAGGGGAACCGCCGGATGATCTCATCTTGTGATTCTAAAATCTTTATTCCATGTTGTTTGAAATTATGGTATGTCCGTACACTTCGTATCCTGCCTTGCCTGAGTAGAATTACCTGTTCGGTTTCCATATTACGGTCGAAACCGGAGTGGACATAACGTACCAAATCACCTTTGCCGGCCCGTAGTTCACCGCTGAACCAGCGGGCAGGAATCCTTCCGTTCTCATAATAAGGGGCAAAAAGTGTTTTCAGAGCGTCCGTATGGTAAATCAAAGTGGAATCTTTCCGGCTTGCCTTGTCATATACGCATATTTCCATACGTTGCAGGTAAAGGCAGCTGTCCTCTATTTTCCAAAAGGCCGTATAACCATCCCAGTTGGCGGTTGACATACAGTGATTTTCCGGAAGGAAATCCCTTAACCGTGCATATAGGGCGGAATCCTTGTCTATCGGTCTGGCCATCAGCCACCATTGCTCACCATTGATGTAAATGACATCACAAGACTGTCCCGTCGCCTTTATATACAAAAAGACGAATAGAAACAAGATTACGATAGAATATCTCTTTATACGCATGGACCTGTTTGACTTAATTGTTGCGCTATTCTTTTCAAAAATACAAAAAAAATATTCTGATTAAGATTAGACTGTTTCTTTTATGCTAAGTTTAAACGTTTTCACAACATATACGTGTTTCACTCTCATTCTTCTATGATTAGGCATACAGGCTCGGATATCGGTAACCTTTAGCCTCAAGTTCAGTTTCCTGGCAATCTGTAAAGAAATATAGATACTTACGTCATCGCGGAGACGCTTACGGGCAAATCCGGACATCTGATGACATTTGATGACATCTGATGACAGCACTGAATTACAGTACGTTATTCCATTTTACATTCGCTGTCGAATTCAAATTTATGTCTCACCTAAATGATTCGACAATGAAGAGAAGAATCCTTTTTTCTGTGATGTGTGCGGTTATTGCCGCCAGTGTTTTTGCGCAGGGCCAAGGTCAGGGCCTTGCCGGTATCAACGAGGCGACCAGTCTCATGACCTCGTATTTCGATCCCGCCACTAAGCTGTGCTACGCCATCGGGGCCGTCCTGGGGCTGGTGGGCGGTATCAAGACCTACGGCAAGTTCTCCAGTGGCGATCCTGATACCTCGAAGCCAGCTGGTTCTTCGCGTGTATCTTCCTGATCGTAGCCGCCACCATCCTGCGTTCCTTCTTCCTCTAGAGGCATGAGGTATCCGGTAAACAAAGGCGCGGGCAATCCCGTCGAGTTCAAGGGGCTCAAGTCTCAATACCTGTTCGTTTTCGCCGGTGGGCTTGCGATGGTGTTCCTTGCGGTGGTCATCCTCTATCTGGCGGGTGTGGACCAATGGATATGCATCCCCTTCGGGAGCATATCCGGCGGCCTGCTGGTATGGGTGACTTTCCGGTTGAACGCCCGCTACGGTGAACACGGACTGATGAAGCTGCTGGCCGAAAGACGCCATCCGCGCTACTTGATTCACCGCAAGAGAGTCTTCAGATTATTCACGAAAAGAAAAAAGCGACAATCATGAGAAATGTTTTAAAGGCGGAAACGCTGGAACGCAGGTTCCCCCTTCTCTCGGTGGAGAACGGCTGCATCGTGAGCAAGGACGCCGACCTGACCGTGGCTTTCGAGGTGGAACTGCCCGAGTTGTACACGGTGACGGAGGACGAGTATGAGGCCATGCACTCTTCCTGGATAAAGGCCATGAAGGTGCTGCCGGAACATAGTATCGTCTGTAAGCAGGACTGGTTTATTCAAGAAACATACCGTCCCAAAAGTGATGGTGAGGAACAAAGCTTTCTTACACGCAGCTATGAACTACATTTCAATGAAAGACCTTACCTGAACCACAGATGCTACCTGTTCCTGACAAAGACGACCCGTGAGCGCAGCCGCCGACGGAGCGATTTCAGCACCCTCTGCCGGGGATTCCTGCTGCCCAGGGAGATAACCGACAAGGACACGGCCGCCCGCTTTCTGGAGTCGGTGGAACAGTTCGAACGCATCATGAACGATTCCGGGCATATAAGGCTGCGGCGTCTGGAAACGGACGAGATTACCGGCACGGAGGAGCGTGCCGGACTGGTGGAGAAATACCTCTCGCTCTCGCTGGAGGATGAGAGCGCCGTATTGCAGGACATCTGCCTCAAGCCCGGACGGATGCGTATCGGAGACAAGCGGCTCTGCCTGCACACACTTTCGGATACGGAAGACCTGCCGGGCAAGCTCTCCACCGACATGCGCTACGAGCGTATGTCCACCGACAGGAGTGACTGCCGTCTTTCCTTCGCCGCACCCGTGGGGCTGCTACTCTCCTGCAACCACATCTACTCGCAGTACGTGTTCATCGACAACGCGCAGGAAATCCTGCAGATGATGGAGAAGAATTCACGTAACATGCTCTCGCTGTCAAGATACAGCCGGAGTAACGCCGTGAACCAGGAATGGACGGAAATGTATCTGGACGAGGCGCACACCAAAGGGCTGCTTCCCGTCAGATGCCATTGCAACGTCATCGCCTGGGCCGAGGACGCGGATGAGTTCCGTCGCGTCAGGAACGACACGGGCAGCCAGCTGGCCATGATGGAATGTACGCCAAGGTATAACACTATCGACACGCCGGTTCTCTATTGGGCGGGCATTCCCGGCAACGCGGGTGATTTTCCAGCCGAGGAGTCGTTTTACACCTTCCTGGAACAGGCGGTCTGCCTCTTTTCCGGAGAGACCAATTACAGAAATTCACCCAGTCCTTTCGGTATCCGTATGGCAGACCGTCAGAACGGAATTCCGGTGCATGTGGACATTTCCGACCTGCCCATGAAACGGGGAATCATCACCAACAGGAACAAGTTCATCCTCGGTCCTTCAGGCAGCGGGAAGTCCTTCTTCACCAATCATCTGGTCCGGCAATATTACGAGCAGGGCACACATATCCTGCTGGTAGATACGGGCAACAGCTATCAGGGATTGTGCCGCATGATTCACGACCGCACCCGTGGGGAGGACGGGATCTACATTACGTACGAGGAGGACAACCCGATAGCCTTCAATCCGTTCTATACGGATTGCGGACTGTTTGACGTGGAGAAACGGGAAAGTATCAAGACATTGATCCTGACCTTGTGGAAACGGGAGGACGAGGCACCGAAACGTTCGGAGGAGGTGGCCCTTTCCGGGGCGGTGAACGCCTATATCCGGATGATTTCGGAGAACCGGAGTATCAAACCGGATTTCAACGGTTTCTACGAGTTTGTCGCCGATGACTACAGGAGAATGATTGAGGAGAAAAAGGTGCGTGAGAAGGATTTTGACATTGACGGTTTCCTGAACGTGCTGGCACCTTTTTACAAGGGCGGCGACTATGACTTCCTGCTGAATTCCGACAAGGAGCTGGACCTGACAGGCAAACGGTTCATCGTGTTCGAGCTGGACAACATCAGTGGCAACAAGGTACTGCTTCCCGTGGTGACGCTGATCATCATGGAGACCTTCATCGCCAAGATGCGCAGGCTCAAGGGGATCCGCAAGATGATTTTAATAGAGGAATGTTGGAAGGCCCTGATGTCCGCCAATATGAGCGAGTACATCAAATACCTTTGTGCGCCCGTAAAGGTTGCATCGTAAACATCTCTTTGGCAAGAGATTAGGAAAGTGTTCTTTGAAAAATAACCTATCATCAGCCGACTTATCTGTTTTCGGGAAAACTTAACCGAGCAGGGAGTGTAGCATGTCGGAAAAGTTATAAGTCAGTTAGTTACCAAACTGCGACTGAATAGCGAGATGAAAAGATAGATATGAGGATAAAGTCCGAATTGATTGAACGATAGTCC
>ERZ779656.641-NODE-641-length-23532-cov-3.337863_pt1 | contig 23532 bp, 30 predicted proteins | sample MGYA00511102_ERZ779656 | MGnify/ENA primary metagenome ERZ779656 (study PRJEB29588, sample SAMEA2143980) | human gut metagenome | biome: human gut; feature: human-associated habitat; material: faeces | place: Denmark | collected 2008/2010 ... | reverse complement strand
CGCCGCTTATTCAGCGGTCGTCTTCTGGCAATTATCGCCGCCAAAGACACACCTGGAACCATTGAAATCGAAGTCACTTCCAAAGGACTTACTGCTGCCACCCTTTCGATTCCTGCCCTTTCTTGTGATGTTCGTGATGGCATTTCCTGCTTCATGGAAAACAAAGAATCCGCAGAAGATTTAACCGATGAAATTCCGGTTCGCAAAATTGAATTGACAAACCACGGCACCAATCATTTCGATGAAAATGCGACAGAAACTACCGTTACCGCAAAAATTCTCCCTGCGGATGCAACCTACCGGGAAATTGAATTTAAGGCGGTTACACTGGATGGTGTCGAAAGCAATAGTGTGAAAATCGAGACAACCGGAGCCGAGGCAACGATTCACGCATTAGGCGATGGTGAATTCCGCCTGTGTTGCAGCTGTAAAAACGGACGCGATGTGATGGAAGTAATGTCCGAGCTGGAATTTTGTGTGACAGGTCTCGGCGAGGCAACTTTAAATCCGTACAAAATGGTAAACGGCATCGATTATAAAGACTGCACAAACGAAGCTAAATTAAGTTTTCAGGGCGGTGTCTATATCACCGCTGAGGAACGCACCCGCTTCCTCTTTGAAAATGTGGACTTTGGCGAATATGGCTCGGATGAGATTCACATTCCGATTTTCTCATTTGAAGATGAGCTGCCAATTGAAATCTGGCTTGGTGACTCTGAAAAAGACGGCAAATGCCTTGTCAAAGACAAGTATCAGGCAAAGAGCTGGTATAACCACTATCAGGAAAATGTTTACACTCTGCCGGAGCGAATCCGCGGTGTACAAAGCATTTCCATCGTGGTATACCCAAGCATCAAACTTTCCTTACAGGGCTTTTACTGCAAGACATTAAGCAAAGCCTACGGAAAAGTATACGCCATCGAAAACAATACGATTTCCGGTGATATGTTTACCGTTTTAGAAAAACAAATTACTGACATCGGAAATAATGTTACACTCGAATTTGAGCATATGGATTTTGGTGAAGAAGGACCATCAAAAATTACAATCTGCGGTCACTCACCAATTCCTGTCAACACGATTCACATCCGCTTCTTTGCAGAAGACGGCAGAGAGATCAATCACATGGCAGAATTTACGCAGAGTGATGATTACAAAGAAGTCACTTTCCCAATTAGCGGCTTTACCGGATACGGAAAAGTAAACTTTATCTTTATGCCGGGTAGTAAATTTGACTTTGACTGGTTCCAGTTTGAGGCATAGAAAGTAGAAAAAAGAAGTTCATTCGTGAGAGACGAGATAACGCTTCCGCGTTATAGTCTCTCGCGAATGAACTTCTTTTTTCTTGCTTGCGCCTGTAGTTCTTCCACAAAAGAACTTGCACGCTCAACATTGTCCTCCGCAATATAAGACCAAATTACATCTAAGTCCTCTAATGCATCAGGAGACCATTCTAGTTTTCTCATCTGTTCGCATGCATCTCCCTCTTTTTCCTAAAATACTCACTGACATCCTCATCCGAGAACGTTCCTTCTGTTTGACAGCGCTGTCTGCTATGTTCCAATCGACTCAGCATATACAACCGCTCAATAAGTTCAAATTCATTCATTTCGTCTGGCATTCGATTAATTTTTTCAATCACACTAGCTTTTGAACCACTCATACGGTCACCCCTTTTCCAAAATATTATCTATAGTATACCTCAAACAACATTTTTTCTCAATATATTAATTCATTATGGGAATCAGGAACAGCCATGCCAATCCATAATACGTGACCACAGCCACCAAATCATTTACCGTAGTAATCAATGGACCGGATGCAACTGCCGGATCAATTTTAATTTTTGCAAAAAACAGTGGCACTAATGTTCCTACCAGACTTGAAATTACCATTGCTAAAAGCAGTGACACGCCAACACAGCCGGAAACCAAAAATGCCATCGTAAGAGCATAGCCTTTTAATCCGAAAATATACAATCCCAAAAAGACAAATGCCAGTCCGCCCAAAAGCAGCCCATTGCAGAAGCCAACTTTCATTTCTTTCAGCACAAGCCGAAGTTTTGCTTTTGCATTCAATTCATCATCCATCAGTACGCGAATCGTTACCGCCAGTGATTGTGTGCCGACATTTCCCGCCATATCTAATATAAGGGACTGGAAACAAATCACAATCGGAATCACCGCCACCACAGCTTCAAATGAACCAACGACGGTTGACACGCCCATACCCAAAAGAAGCAGGATGATTAACCATGGCAGTCTCTTTTTCATACTTTCCTTTGTTGTCTCGCGCAAGTCTTCCTCTGCTGTCAAACCGGCTAACTTCGCATAATCCTCACCCATCTCATCATCAACTGCCTCGATGACATCCTGAGCCGTCAAAATACCGATAATTTCTTTTTTGTCATTTAATACCGGAAGCGAATCCTCAGCATAATCCTTGATTTTTTCAATGCAGTCGGATATCTTTTCGCAGTCTAACAAATACGGATATGAATAACTAATGAGGTCATCCAAATCATCATTTTCTCTGGCTATAATTAAATCCTTTAAATCAATTGCACCACTAAACTTATTATTCTCATCCACAATATAAAGCGTTGAAATATTGTCGTTTTCACCTGCCTGTACAATCAACTCACGCATAGCCTGGCGAATATTCAATGTCTTTTTCATGCAGATATAATTGGTCGTCATAAGACTACCAATTTCCTCTTCATCATACGAATGAATCAACTGAATATCTGCCTTAACATCCTCGTGCAGAATCGGACGCAGTTTTTCCTTTACACTCTCATCAATTTCCTCCAGCAGATCAACCGCATCATCGGAATCCATTTCATTGATAACTGCCGCCAGTTTATCAATCCCGATTTCCTCAATATAATCTTCCGGTTCCTCAATAAAAGTAAAAATTTCAGATACCCATTCAGGATCTAATATATTATATAAATGGATTCTTTCTTCTTTTGTAAGTGCTTCTAAACTTCTTGCAATATCATTGTCATGGTAGTCATGTAATTTCTCAACAATTTCTTCATCGGACAGACCACTTCTTATAATTGATACAATTTCATCGGTAAACTGTGGTTCTTTCAAGATTTCTTTTTCCATCATTCATCCTCCTTCCAATCCTTAACCAAGGTTCTCTATCCGTTCTTCTATCAATTTAATCAAACTATCTTTCATATGTGGGGGCAAATACGATTCCTTACACATTTCAATAAATTTATCTTTTTTTTGAATCAAATTTGCCATCATTTTTTCCGCCGACTTTCGAGAAATATTGCATTGTTCCGCAAATCTTAAAAAGTCATTTTTCCGAATATTTCGTTTCTTACCATTCATTGGAATAGCAAATTGTTCTTCATCCTCCGGCATAATCACATTAACCGGAAGCAAATCATATGCTGGTGACAAAATATATTTACCACTCCCTGCAGACGTTTCAATTAGTGAGAAATTCTTCAAATGCATATCCGAATTTCCAACAATATAGGAAAAAACCAAGCGTATAAATAACTCCGTCATATCCAGTCCCTTTCGACTGGAATATCTGTTTATTACTTTTGCACACCGCTCATAAGACCCTTTGTACTTATCCTGTGTCAGACGCAAATCCAACTGACAAAAATCTTCCATTGCAAGCATTTCCATCTGCCCATTTTGAAATAACCGGTCAACACGCTTTGTTATATAAGCAAAACTATTTTTCCCTTTTAACAACGCATGAGGCACCGTAGAAATCCCTGCAATATCTGCCATCGTCATTACAAGTTGTTCTGCTTCCGGCAGCGCTTCAAACTCAGCCACCTGTGGTTTCAAAATATAACCAGTTGGATAATTCACCAGTGTAAGTTTAGATTTGTGATTTTCCGAAAACAAATGAAGTGACAACTTCTTTTGTACACCCGGAACTGTAAACCCACTATTAGTACTTTCCGCAGCAAGCTTATCCAGCGTTTTCTCATCTATTTCTATTTCAGGAATCTGCCTGGTATCAAAAAATTTCTTAATACAAATTTTATGCCAGCCTGCCTCCTTTTCTCCCAGTAATGGTTTTCCACAACACAAACAATTCATTCTCGCACCTCCCGTATACTCACATTTCCGATTGCATCTTTGCACGCAACAAGCAATAATCCAAAACGGTCCGAAACATTTATTTTCCAATTCCGGCTTACCACTCCTAACAGCCACCCCTCCGGAATCAAGCCGTCAAAAAAAGGAAATAATGTTTTTGAATTGTACATTTCTTTCGTCAATGGAAGTGTTAATGACACAGCACTCGCATTTTCATTTCCTATATATTCTTTATCATATGCAAAAGAATACCCATCCTCTGTTTCACACAGTGTACCAGCAAATACATTTCGTACATAAACATATGCTGTTCGAAATACTTCCTCCATCATTCATCCTCCTTCCGTCCGGGAACTGCCTCCATATCAAACATCGAAAGAGCCACATTTACTTTATCCATCCGTACAGTCTCTTTTCCCTGTTCCAATTCTCTAACAAAACGAAGCCCCAGTCCTGAACGCATAGCAAATTCCTCCTGCGTAAGTCCTGCGGCTTTTCGATTTATCTTTATAAATTCGGCAATCTTATTCATAATTATTGCCCCTTTCCCATCATTTATACGCATCATTTTACACCCTTTCGGGTATAATGTCAAGTTTCCTTCATTATATTATACCCGAAAGGGTATGATATATGTCTCACACCAACACATGCTCCACAAGCACCTCATGAATCTCATTTTCCCCATACCCTTTTTCTGCTGCCTCAGATGCTAAAACGCCAATCTTTACATAACGTTCATTGTGTCCAATCAGATACTCTTTTCCTTCATGGGAAACAACTTCTTCAAACAGTACCTTTTCCCGTTTTGAAACAAAAGCATCCGCATAATTTTTCTGATATTCTTTTGTATCCTGTATGAGCAAATCACTCCTGTGTTTTTTCACCTGCGGGTCAACCTGGTCTGTCATTGCCGCAGCTCTTGTTCCTCTGCGCGGCGAATAAGGGAAAATGTGCAAATCAGAAAAAGCAATTTCCTTCAGAAATTTTCTAGTAATCAAAAATTCTTCCTCAGTTTCTCCCGGAAATCCCGTTATGACATCCGTGGTAATCGCCGGATAATCAAAATATTTTCGCAGAATTTCCACTTTTTCCTTATACTCTGCACTTGTATAATGCCGGTTCATCCGCTTTAATACCGTATCACATCCGCTCTGCAGGGATAAGTGGAAATGCGGGCACACTTTTTTTATTGCCGAAAGTTCTTTCGCAAAAGATTCCGTAATAATTCTTGGTTCGAGTGAGCCAAGCCGGATTCTCTCAACCCCCTCAATTTCTGCGACTTTTGAAATCACAGCCAAAAGTGGTTTACCTTCAAGGGAGACAAAATTTAATGCATCCGAAAAATCCACACCATAAGAAGACAGATGAATCCCGGTAAGAACAACTTCTTTATAGCCCTGCTTCGCCAACGATTCTACATGAGAAATAACCTCATCTTCCGGCATGCTGACTAACTTACCTTTACCTCTGACATAAGGAATCATACAATAAGTACAAAACTGATTGCATCCATCCTGAATTTTCAGATACGCTCTTGTTCTCTCATGCTCCACATGACGGCTTCCCATCGTCTGTGTTTCTTTCGGCGTCAAATGAAATTGTTCCACAAAACGCTCTGCCATATGCTCTTTTTCCCGATTTGAGAAAAAGGCATCAACAGCCGAATCCTCTTCAAGTTTTGCCTCTCCGCTCTCAACATAACAGCCAACTGCCACTACTAAACTATCCGGATTTTTCTTTTTCGCACGGTGTAACATTTGTCTGGATTTCCGGTCAGCCATATTTGTCACCGTACACGTATTTACAATATAGATATCCGCTTTTTCCTGAAAATCTACCACATCAAAACCAAGAGTCTGAAACTGTTCCATCATTTGCTCCGTTTCATAAAAATTTACTTTACAGCCAAGTGTTAAAAAAGCAACTTTCATTTTTTCTTTTCCTTTCATAGCATTTTGCACAAAAAACAATTTTTTTTTGAAAAGACCTCGTTTATTTTTTATATTGACATACTTCTCTAATCATACTAATATAATACGTGAAGAGAGGAAAATCTCTTAACACGAAATAAGGAGGTAATAGTTATGAAAACAGTTAAAATTTCTTTAAACTCAATCGACAAAGTAAAAGCTTTTGTCAACGAAGTAACAAAGTACGATGCAGAGTTTGACCTTGTATCCGGAAGATACGTCATCGATGCAAAATCCATCATGGGTATTTTCAGTTTGGATTTGTCAAAACCAATCGACCTCAATATTCACAGCGAGAACAACATTGATGAAATTCTTGCTAAACTTGACGAGTTCATCGTTAAATAAAAAATATAATATTGGGTTTGTTACTTAGCATGGGGCGGCATGATGGCCGCTTCTTTTTTTGTCTCAAAACGACGCACCGCCCCACAAAATTTTATTCCGGTTTCACACAGATTACTTCACGTTCTTCAATCGCTTTCTTTACCATTTCATCGATTTTTTCCGCTAAGTTTTTCTCGGACTCTTCCATTTTTGCAATATCCGGTTTTGTCACCGGATGCTTTGCCACAAAAATCGTACAGCAGTCTTCAAACGGCTGAATCGACGTCTCAAAAGTATTAATCTTTTCCGCAATCTCAATAATTTCATTTTTATCAAAAGCAATCACAGGACGGAATACAGGCATATTACATACCGCATCCGTTGCCGCTAAACTCTGCATTGTCTGGCTCGCCACCTGTCCGACACTTTCGCCGGTAATCAGCGATAAGCAGTGACGTTCTCTCGCAATTTTTTCCGCAATCCGCATCATGTATCTGCGCATAATAATTGTCAATTCATCGTGCGGACATTTATCATAAATATACAGCTGAATATCTGTAAAATTCACAATATGGAGATTGATATTACCCGCATACTCGGAAACAAGACGCGCTAAATCTACAACCTTTTGTTTGGCACGCTCACTTGTATATGGCGGTGCATGAAAATAAACTGCTTCAATTTTCACGCCACGTTTTGCCATCATATAGCCGGCAACCGGACTGTCAATACCTCCTGATAAAAGCAGCATTGAGCGGTCACTTGTACCAACCGGCATACCGCCGGGTCCTTTGATACTTGTCACATACACATAAGCACGTTTGCGGATTTCAATATACACTTTAATTTCCGGATGGTGCACATCAACCGACGCATTTGGCATATTTTCAATGATATACTCACCGGCCTGCATGCAGATATCCGGGCTTTTCATCTCATATTTTTTATCGCTTCGTTTGGCAAATACTTTGAATGTGAATGGGCGGTCACCCAGTTCTTCTTTCATATGAGTCACCAGTTCCTCACATACATGGGAAAATGTTTTATCCTCTACTAGAACAACCGGACAGATATGAGCAATACCAAAAACATGGCTCAGCCCTTCCATCACTTCTTCCTTGTCAAAATCATCCGAAAGAGCCTCCACGTAGACGCGTCCCTGCTCCTTCTCTACCATAAATTCACCCACACAGCGGTCCAAACGCTCACGCACACGGCGAACCAATGCATTTTCAAATACATAACGGTTTTTTCCTTTAATTCCGATTTCTGCATATTTAATCAAAAAAGCTCGTACCATTTTTCTCTCCTTCTATCGTCTTGTATACCGTGCTAACACCGGTACCAATTGTTTTAATTCCGTAATTGTCTGTTTTAACTGCTCAATCTGTGTCTCCACGGAAAAACTAAACCGCAGCGTACAGTCAAGCCGCTCATTTGCAACGCCAATCGCTTTCAGCGTTCCACTGATTCCCGGATGATTTGAGGAACAGGCGGACCCGGAAGAAACATAAATTTCTTTTTCCTCAAGGGCATGCAAAAGCACCTCGCTTCGGACACCGTCAAAACTCACACTCACAATATGAGGTGCCGTCTCTTCTATCGCAGAAGCATCACAGGCATTTACAACAGCCCCATCAACTTCTCCAATATGAGAAACAAAATACTGTTTCAATTCATACAAGTGCTTTCTATTTTCCTCCAGATTTGCATACATTTTTTCTGCAGCCAGAGAAAGCCCGGCAATTCCCGGTACATTTTCCGTTCCGGAGCGCATCCCCTGCTGCTGCCCGCCGCCATGAATATAGGGATGAATTTTAACCTTATCCCCAACATATAAAAATCCGGTTCCTTTCGGTCCATGAATTTTATGACCGCTGACACTCAGCAAATCAATTCCCATTCGTTTTGGATAAATATTCATTTTCCCATATGCCTGAATCGCATCTACATGGAAAATAATATCCTTGTTAAATGCTTTTACAATTTTAGAAAATTTCTCGACATCCAAAATCGCACCAACTTCGTTATTCACAAGCATCGTAGAGACTAAAATCGTATCCTTACGCAATGCATTCTCAAGCGTTTCCTCACTCACATGCCCCATTGAATCCACGGGAAGGTAAGTGACTTCATAACCCATTTTTTCTAAATATAACAGCGGCTCATAAACAGCCGCATGCTCAAAACAGGTCGTGATAATATGCTTGCCTGCACGGGCATTTGCAAGTGCTGAACCAATCAGCGCCATGTTATTACTCTCCGTACCGCCGCTTGTAAAAACAATGTTTTTCGCCGCACACTTTAACGTTTTGGCAATCTGTTCTCTCGCCTGTCTCACATAACGCTCTGCGATAACACCTTTCATGTGAAGGGATGATGGATTTCCAAAGTCCTCGTACATCACCCGCGTCACCAAGTCACAGACCTCTGAAAATGGTCTCGTCGTCGCCGCATTATCCAAATAACATTCCATTTATTCTTCCTCATTTCTTCCTTCGATTAAAAACATAAGAATCGACAACGCTGCTAACCCTGCCGTTTCCGTCCGCAAAATTCGCTTACCAAGGGAAATCGGTTTAATCCCTTGTGCCACTGCCGCGTCCACTTCCCCGCGTTCAAAACCACCTTCCGGTCCGATAAAAATACCAATCCGGCCGCCTCTTTTTATTTGAGAGGCCTCCGTAAAGGAAAGAACGGACTCTTTCATGCCCTCGCACAATTCGTAAGGAATCATTACATAATCCATTTCATTTGCCATAGAAAGTGCTTCCGAAAAACTTTTCACCGCCGTCACTTCCGGTAAAACACCTCTACCGCTTTGCTTTGCAGCCGATTCAGCAATAGTACGCCATCTTGTCACTTTCTTTTCTCCTTTTTTGGCGTCCAGTTTTACCACGCATCGTTTTGTTTTCACCGGCACAATGGATGCTGCTCCCAATTCCACTGCCTTTTGAATCACGAGTTCCATTTTATCTTTTTTCGGCAGTGCCTGAAACAAGGTAATTTCCACCGGAAGTTCTGAAACCGCCGGTTTCTCATCCCGAATCAAAAGTCTTATCTCGCTATCGGAAACCACCAGAATCTCGCACTCATAATCCACACCTTTCCCACAGGAAACCATTATCTTTTCCCCTTTTGTCATCCTGAGAACATTGCGGATATGGTTTACATCATCCCCATGTATCACAATTTCATTTTCCGTGCGGTTTTCCTCCGGTACAAAAAAACGGTGCATCCTTCTCTTCCTTTCCTTCAACATACGAACGGCACAAACAGCGTCCTTCCTGTCTGTGCCGCACGGTTGTATTCGTTTATTCTTTTTCGTTAAATCAACGTGCCAAACATCGTATATGTCGACTTGCCCTGATTCAATGCAATCTGGTTTGTACTCTGATTGTACAGTGTCGATGCTTTCTGTGCCACGCGGTCAGCAAGTGAACCGCTACCTGAAAACAGTGCCTTCAAATCACTCATATTTGCTGCCTTGAATTTCGTCTCATCCAAAGACAATGTATTATCGTCATTGATTGTAATTCCAACTTTATTCAAAAGTCCCTGACTCAGATTCATCTGTTCCGTTCCCCATACAGCCGTCTGCAAAATACTATATGAGTTCATACTTTTTGTTGTGCCAAGTACACTGTTGTACTGACTCACAAAGTTCTTCGCCTTATCTAATAAATCATCTGCTTTTGTATTATCACCATAAGAAGCATTTTTTAAATCATTTGCTGCCTGATACAGCTTCTGTGACGAACTCTTTAAACCAGACAACTTTGTGCCACTGTCTGCCGTACCGGAATTTTTAATCGTCTCCGCAGAATCACTGCTCTTCAGTTTTGCCACATAAGCTTTCATCGCTTTTTTGTAAGCACCTTTTTGAATCATCTGCAAGTCGCCAATCGATGACAAAAGTGAGCCACCACTTGTACTGCTCGTTCCAAAAAATGTGTCTACAAATGAACTTGCTCCATATGTTCCTAATCCATACATATTATTCATAACATTCACTCCTTTGATTACTGCACCGGTACTCCGTTACCTTAACTCTGCGACAATCCTATCGCAGTTTCATCCACTATCTTTAGTATAGCAGAAAATGGGTATGTGTCAAGTCGTTGGCACTTTTTGATTTCCGTAATTCAGGAGAAAAGTCAAAGAAACTGGCAACGAATATTTGACGCAAACAAAACCAGCCAAACTCAGTTTATCCTTATCTTATAAATGCGTCCCGGAACACTTTCCTGTATACGGTTGTTACCACATCTAATAACGATACACGGCCTCTAATTAAGGCTATCCCCCAACTGCTTCACTTTGTCAGCAAAAATGTAAAACAGATCAATATATTTCTTAACAATTGCGTCACAATGCGTTTTCACAATTTCGCAATCATAATCATGAGTAAGTTCATTCCTCACTTTTAGCATTTCCATCCATGCCTCATCAGAAATCAAATTTGCTTTGAATGCCTCTCGCAACACTTCCCTTGGGGAACCGGTAACAAAACCTGTTATTGCATAATACTGCACCAAAATATCCTTCATCACTTTCCACGCCAGGTCAAATGTAATGCTAAACTTAGCACTCGTTCCACTCAGCACAAATGAATCAGAAAAGTCTCTGTTCTTTGCCTCCGATAATGCATCCAGCGAATTACAAAATGATGTAAACCGGCGATTAAATTTTTCGTCCATACTGTCTGATATCCTCCAATAACAACTGATTTTTACAAGTATCCATATTTACCATATCGACGCTGTATAATGTTGGCAGATTTTCCACTTCTTCGACAAGTGCATCAAAATCTTTGACACCGGTTACTGCAATGTCAATGTCGCTTCGTTCCCTCGCAGTTTCCTTTGCTCTTGAACCATATAATATAACTTCTTTTGCTCCAAAATCCCGACAAAGATTTGCCGTTTCTCTGATTACCTGCTCTGCTTTCAAAAGTATCACCTGCCTCTTTCCTATACTAGCATTTTGTGAAGGAACTGGCAACTTCCTTATCCTCATCCTCTTTTTCTTTTGCCACATCAGCAATCTTTTGATTTAGTGTTCCCAAAGTATTCATCTGGGATGCAGATGCTGACAATTTCTTCTGCTCCAGTTTTTCAAGCTCTTCTTGTTTCTTTTTAACGCTGCTGCTCTTTCTGCTTTCTGGCAATCTCGTTTTTAATATTTATGCTAAAAGAATCCATCTTCTGTGCCATTTTAATTCCAGCTGTCTTGGAACCAGCTCCGCTCAGTCCATTTACCTGCATTTTTCATCTCCTCCTGTTAATCGAAATTGAATCCCCTTAAATCGGTTTTGTAAATACGCCCGGCACGCTTTTCCTTTTTTCTTTGCCAGTTTCTTTTCTAAAATTTCATTTGTATGGTCTGACATTTTCTTCAAAAAGGAACTCTTATCTGAATTTTTTGTAATAACCCAGCCGCCCCAGTTTCCATTTTCGTCGCAAAACCAGCCGTCGCTTACCACTTCCCGCCCCTGTGCTTTCATCTGTGCCTTAAACTGTTTGGAGCAATTCGTTAAAAACTTAACATCCTTTTCAAAGGTCATTCTCGCCTCTTCATCAGTTCCCAGTTTGTCTAAATATTTCGGATGAATTACAAAATTCACATCCGATGAATTGCCATATGTCTGCCCGTAACCTACAGTTCCCACAAAAAACTTAGTTCCACTATTTCGCTTTTCCACTTCCTGTATAAAATCAAGACCGGATGAAGCAGCATCCGATATACTTTTCTCATAACTCACACCACCATTATTAACCACCGTCCGAGACGATGGTTTCGAATCCGATGCCTTCATCCCAACTGTCTCTTGATTTTTCACCGGATAGAAATAACCATTCCCAATTCCATTTACTGCCATAATGCCATCCTCCTTGAAGTATTACTCGTTTGAACTCCATTTCAAACATACTTTATAGTGTAAATATCGGCATTATTAATAAAAAACTTAAATCAAAAACATCCACGCCAGCATAGAAACCATGACCGCAATACGGCAAGTGCGAACATAATTCGAATGATTAGTATTGTCATATTTTTGTCCTCGCCCTTCCTTGTTGTTAGTTGTATCTAACTAATCATACCATTTTGCCTGTTCTTTAGCAACCTTTCTACAGTAAAATAATCCAATAGAAGCAGTTGTTTTTTTTCACGTGTCTGTTACAGTATTTTCAGTGCTCGCACTGTGTGCGACCTTTTATAGTCTTGGTTATACGCATGGTAAGCATAATTCCAAGACACAAAAATAACCGCCCCTGTCTGACAAACTTTGGCGGTCATTTCTGACAAAATTATCAGGCTATCCGCATAGGCGGTAGCACTTCTTATTAATATCATAATATCATTGAATGGTTTTTATGTCAAATAAAACAAAAAATCCGGTCGCGTCTCACTCAATCCTGCTCTCCCCCCTCTACATATATCTCTCCTCAAACTCACTCACCGGAATCGGCTTTGAAAAATAATACCCCTGATAGATTCTGCATCCCATCTGTGAGAGTTTGACAACTTGTTCCTGTGTCTCCACGCCCTCTGTGATCACGGAAAGGCCAAGCATTTTACTAAGAGATATAATCATATTTAAAATCGTCATACTTCTTTCCAAATGTTCCGGTTTTGTTGTTTTTAAAAATCCCATATCAATTTTTAACACGTCAACATCCATATCTTTCAATGTATTAAGAGAAGAATAACCACTTCCAAAATCATCAATTTCCACTTCGAAACCGTATTTTCTAAACTGATCGATGATTTCAAGTTCTCCGGCAATTCCCGTCATGATAGCCGTTTCTGTAATCTCCAATTTCAAAGTTGATGGCACAATTTGATACTTTTCCACAAGAGATGTGATGGTCTTATAAACATCCATATAACAAAAATCCTTTGTAGAAATATTTACGGATATATATAAATCATCCCGCCCGTTTTTCTGCCACTGTGCCAATTTTTCAACAGCAAGTTCCCACACAAACCGGTCAAGCCGGTAAATAAGTCCTGTCCGCTCAAAAATTTCAATAAAATCTCCCGGGAAAATCAATCCGCGTTTCGGATGCTGCCATCTTACAAGAGCCTCTGCCCCAATCATTTTTCCTTCCGATGTCATCTGGGGTTGTAAATACATGCAAAACTGCCTTTTGGCAATCGCTTCATCGAAATCCCCTACAAGCTGTTTTTCTTCAATTGTTTTATCCAATATAACATCACTATAATAGGCAATCGATTTGTCGTAGTTTTCATACAACGTTTTCATGGCAAGATTTGCTTTGTCACACATGATGGAAACATCCTCATCTCTGTCCGTAATTTCGTAAACACCAATATACATATACAAATGATATATATCATTATCAAACGCATGTCTCATTGTCTGTACCATATTCATAAAATTCTGCTCCAAAAATTGAGGTTTAGGAACACACATTGCAAACTTATCCCCACCAATTCTGCCATGGATAACACCTTCACTACATTGTTCCTTAAAAATGTCCGCCTGCATTTTTAGTACTTCATTTCCCTTTTCAATTCCAAAAAGATCGTTAATCAATTTAAAATCCTTAATATTAGAACACACTAACAGCCAGTCCTCGTCTGTTTTTTCTTTTAAAACCTCTGCTACTTTTACTGAAAAATAATCTTTATTATATAATCCGGTAAGCGTATCATGCGTCGCCAAATATTTTTCTTTTTCATAGGCAAGACGTTTTTCTGTTGTATCAATGAGATTTAAGAAAAATCCTATGTATTCACCCTTCTTTGCAAATATCTTTCTATATTCTATATCAAAATAATGTATTTCATTGTCAATCGTCCTTTGGGCACTCCATTCCACGCAGTCCCGGTTGTCAAAATCATGTCCACACAGCCAATTCTGCACCTGCTCGGAAAATCCTGCAATATCATTTGACAAGTCATGAAATATACTGCGTGCATGATCATTTGCATAGACACATTCTCCATTAATATCAAAACAAATTACCGCATTATTCATACCTGCCACCACAATGGACAATGTTTTATCAATCAACTCCTTTGGCGACCGATATAACGTCAAATAACAAATTAAAATGGATGCAAATACAAAAAACAGAAGAGAAATATCTAATGGAAATTCCGAAATATTACATACAATATTTAATATAACAATCACACAAAACACTCCCAAAATTGGAACATATTTCTTGCGGTAAAAATCCGATATTTGCACAATCTTTGTCAAAAAAGATGCAATAATGCAAAACATCAAACAATAGGAAAATCCGTAATGAAGATAATAAAAAATCGTTTTGTCACTAATATGATACATCTGAAAACTTATATAGTTTTCTGCTTTTAACGTAAATACATGATGAAAAAACACATTTAGAAGCAGTGAAATTCCATCCAAACCTGCAACAACAAAACAGCCTGTCCGAAACAAAGTCACTTCGCTAAAAACCTGGGTATACTGTTGTGAATACTGTAATATATAAATCAACAGCACGTCAAAAGAAAACAGATACAGTCCTTCCATAACATACGAAAACAGTTGGTTGTCTGAAAGCACAAATACCCCATTACTAAGAATGGTGATAATCATAAGAACAAGACATTTTACAATAGAAGATGCCACTTCGCTTTTTACTTTTCCAGCATATTTTATACAAATCAATATTGGAATTATCATTAACAGCAATACCAGTATATATACTTTGTCCATGTAGAGTCCTCCATTCAAATATAATCTATCCTCTTTTATTATACAATGAAAAAAACACTTGTCAAATAACCTTTCAAAGTTTTTATAACTCTTATTTTCTCACCACACAATGCATGCGCATTCCCTTTCGAATCTCCAGTTTTTCTACCTTCAAACCTGCCTTTTTACAGCAGCCCGTAACCACTTCTCTTGTAGCGATTGTCACGTCTCCGTGCCCACATAAATTTGCCAGGGGAAGCTCTATCTTATCCATAAACCATAATAACAATTTATTATCACTGGTTACATCCCGAAGTACAAGCCTTCCACCGGGGCGAAGACACCTCTTTACGCTGTCAAAAAATGCCTGTGGATTTGGATAATGATGAAAGCTATTCGAGCAGATAATGGCATCAAACGCATTGTCCTCAAACGGAAAATTCTCGCAATCACCAACTACAAAATCAGCATTCGGAATATTTTTCTTTTTTGCCTGTTCAATCATTGCCGGTGTCAAATCAAGTCCTGTATAATGACGATCCGGATATTTTTCCGCTGTTTCCATAGCATATTCATTCTGAAATCCGTAGAGGCTTCCCCGCAAGAGAAATCATTGGCGCGGGTCCACATCCGGCGTCCAAAAGGTCTGAAAATTCTTCCTTTTCCAGTTCCTCCAAAATATCCGGGTAATCTTTTTTACACATCTTATAAATCCCCGCATGGTCGCTTTCATAATTCTTAGCCGCTTTTGTAAATTCTTTCACCGACATATTTTTATATTCTTCATCTGTCAACACTTTAGCCCCTCTCTTTTATATTTTTGGCAAAAATTCACGAATGGTTTTTACATAATCATCCGCTCTTAAAATGGTTGAAAGATGCCCGCCCGAAACATATTGAATTTCCGGGTCATGCATCAATGCAATAAGGTCTTTCTGCATCTTTTCCGAAAAGAAATCCTGATTCGGAAGTATCAACAATATTTTCCCTTCAAGGTCCTTAAAATCTGCCTCCGTAACCGGTTTTTGATTCATCAAATCCGCTAACAGTCCGGAAATATGTACGTCTTTTTCCTGCGTAAAATCCTTAAAAATAGTTTCAAACATATCTTTCGCATAAGCAATCTGTTCTTCACTTTCGTTACGAATGTGTCCCATTGCCATTTTGATAAGCCTTGGCTTTAATTTTTCATAATTGCAATGCTTCATGTAAAACAGCATAAGCGGCGCAAAGAAATATTTTTTCTTAAGACTTTTCAGCGTTGCTGCATCCATGCCGCCGGTGGAAACAAGAATAAGTCCGCCAACCTCTCCGTGATATTTCTATGTATAAATCTGTGCAACCATACCGCCATCACTGGCACCGCCAAAAATCGGCTTTGTTACTCCTATTTTTAAAAAAAGCATGCATGCCCACATTTCCGAGGTGTCCATTCCCCCATTTAACATTACCAGTGTTTTGCTTTCTTTTTTTCCACTTAAAATATAATGAAAATTACTACCACCCACTGTAATACTTTCGTACTTATGCGCTGCCTTAAATAATTTTAACTCTTCTGCATATGACATGGATGTTTCTCCTTTCGTGATTAGTTATGTCTAACTAATGTTCTTTTAGCATAACCAGCCACGAATGCAAGAGTTATTATTATGCCTGAATCTCATGCACCGACGTATCTAGAACGTATTTCTCCTTTATCTCTTTCAAAATATGCATATGCTCACTCCGCAAATGTTGTTGCTGCTGTCCTTTCGATTGCCACACTTCAACAAGAAGCACACAATCCGGATTGACCGCATCATAATAATAATCATAAGATATATAGCCGTCTTCTTGACGTATTTTTTCTAAAACTCCGGAGGAAATCACTTTCTTCACAAAATCCTTTCTTTTATTTGGTTTTGTCTGATATTTCACAAGCAGTATGAGTTGTTCCATATTTTATGCCCTCTTTTTAACTATATTTTCATAAATCGCACGAACTACTTTATCCTCCTCCAACGGCTTTGCCAGATGTTCATTCATGCCTGCTGCCATGCATTTTTCTTCATCCTCCTTAAAGGCATTTGCCGTCATTGCTATGATTGGAATTGTCTTAGCATCCGGGCGCTCCATGGCACGTATTGTTTTGGTCGCGGTAATCCCATCCATCACAGGCATCATAATATCCATGAGAATCACATCAAAAGTTTCCTCATCGGATGCTTCAAATTTATGTACTGCTTCAAGTCCATTGGATACCGGTTCTACCAGTGCACCGCAGTCTTCCAGTATAAACCGGGCAATTTCCATATTCAGCTCATTATCTTCAGCCAATAAAATGCGAAGTCCCTTGATATCTGCATCCAAAACCACTTTATGTTCTTCTGAATTTGCCTCCGTATTAATTTTGAAAGGAAGCACAACAGTAAAACAGCTACCCTCTCCCAGCTCACTTTCAATCGACAGAGTGCCTCCCATCTTTTCGACAAGTTGCTTAACAATCGGCATACCAAGACCTGTTCCGCGATAACTGGAACGTGCGGATTGAACCTCCTGCGCAAAAGGAGTAAACAAGCCTTTTTTGTATAAATTCCTCTGACATACCAACACCTGTATCTTGGATTTTAAATTCGCAAGTGATACATTCTTCTGTTCTTTCAACGGTCCGCATACTCATGCTAATCGAACCATTCGGCTTATTATATTTCATACTGTTTGAAAAAAGATTCATCAATATCTTTTTCAGATACAGCGCATTACTCCAGACATTTACGCCTGTGTAGTCATCATGTTCACCTGTAATCGTAAGTCCGTCGGCTTCTGCCTGAAAGGACAAGGAAGTTGTCTTTGCCTCATTTGCACTTTCTGCCTGCACCAAAGCTTTTTCTAAATCTCTCTGTTTTTCTGCGAGCCTTTTATTTAATTCCACAGCTTCGTTAGCTGCCTTTTTTGCTTTACGCAGGAAAATAAGTACAATAAATAAAACCACCAAAAATATCCCAATTAAAACAACTGCCGATACTCCTGCTTTTCCCCAATCGGGTGTTTCCGAGGAAAGCACACCATCCACTTCACCATTCTATAATCTTTTCAGAGAATCTTCAAAATCACTGATGTACACATGCTCCGTCTTCACCCCATGTTTTTTCTCCCATTTTTGAAACTGTGCTTCATGCATACTGTTCTCCAGCATCGCAATTTTTTTGCCATTAAGCATAGACAAATCGGAAACTGATAAGTTTATTTGGGAGAGGTTTGCATACAAATAGAATCTCTTTGGTTTTCTTGTTCTCATAAATCCCCCTTAATGTTTTGGTCTGTTCTCCGGTGTCCAATTGTTTGGATTGGTATCATCTGGTACAAGTCCTGCTAAAATAGCTTCATAATGTGCCACTTTTTCATCCATATACTTTGCAGTAGCTTTGGCTTCTTCCACTCGCTTATAGGCTTGTCGTATAATGCATAATCTTTTCTCCGTAAAAATTTTATCTTGACTTCGTGTTACTCGAACTTATTACAATGTGTATAAGTATAACACAGAAAGATTTCTTATACAAATAAAATTATGGAGGACAAAACATGGAATATTTAACTTTGAATAACAACACCCAAATGCCGCTCGTAGGTTTCGGTACATTTCTGTTAAATGGAAAAACCTGCACTACCGCAGTTGCCTCTGCGATTCAGACAGGATACCGTATGATTGATACGGCAGAAGCTTACGGAAATGAAAAAGAAATTGCACACATGGCTTATGCGCCACTCGGTCAGGGTAACCGCAATGAAATGTATCAGGAACCTGTCGTTCTTGCTCTCGCAGAGAAATATAATAAAACACCGGCACAGATTTTGCTCCGTTTCCTGACATAAAAAAACATTGCAGTGATTCCAAGAAGCACACAGGCGGAACATATTCAGGAAAATTTTAATTTATTTGATTTTACCCTGTCCGCAGAAGAAATGGTACAGCTTTCTTCATTAGACAAAAAAGAACCGTTGATTGGAAAACCGGAGACTCCGGAACTTGTTGAATTTTCACTGACCTGGTAATAAATTGCCCTTTCTGCGAAACAGTATTGAGGTGTTATAATTCCAAAACAGGGACACCCCTTAAATCAAGGTGTCCCCGTCACATTTTCCTATTTCTTCTGTTTTCTCAAAACTGTTCTTTTGCTCCACTTACTGTAATATTTTTTGCCATTAACAATCTTGTATGCACGAATTCTGGCATAATATCCTTTTTTCTTTCCTTTGAGACGAATCCACTTATTGGTGTGCTTCACTTTCATTTGTTTCGTCGTCTTCTTGGTAAATTTTTTAGATGTAGAATACTGAATCTCGTATCCACTTACACCTTTCACTTTCTTCCAGTAAATTTTGACCCGCTTTCTGTTTTTCTTCAAATGTTTTTTACTGATGTATGGTCTTTTTACTGTAATCTTTTCCTTTATGTTATTATCTTTTGGTATTTCTTTTTTATCTGTTGTGTCCGTGTTGTTTGTGTTTGTATTTCCGTTACCTTTAGTACCTGTATTAGAACCGCCATTATCACCGGTTCCACCATTTTCCTTGTTTGGGTCCTTTATTTCTCCGCCACCTGTTTCACCGCCGCCTGGGTTATCCGGTTCATTCTTTTTCGCCACAATACCGTACAGACTTAGATGCATTGTGTTAAAAATCACACAACCATCTTCCACGGTGCAGTTAAAACGCTCCATTATTTTACCATCTTTTACATATACAACTTCATAGGAATCATAATCCTTCAACTCGTCCGGAAGTATAAGTTTCACTCGTATCGGACAGCCATTCACCTGTACAATTTCTTGATTTTTCATCAAATTAATATCCAGCAGATATTTTAAATTTTCTTTAGCCAAGGCCTCCGGAATCGTCATCATAGCCATTTCAAGAGAATATTTTTCATCCTTTGGCAATTCCAGCTCCACACTTCCTCCGGTACACGAAACAACCGTAACTTCGTCTTCCTCCGGTACATTCGGTGTATTGGGTTCTTTTTCCCAGAGTGCATACAAGGTTACATATTTGTAATATCTCTCATTGTCCAGCAACACATCTTTTTCCAGGTCATCCCCATTATCCTTACGCCAGCTTTCGCTAGATATCAACTGATATGTTTTCCCACTGCCATCTTTTTTACTATTCCATCCCTTAAATCTGTACCCACTTCTTTGTGGAATATAGTGAAATACAGGCATAACCATATCATCCGCACCGAGATAATCGTACTTTTTCACAAATTCGTCTTCTATCATACCTCCGTTGGCATCCAGATTTAATACATACGATGTTCCCTCAAATGTTGTCTTTTTATAAAGGGCATAAATCACCAACGAATCACCACTTTTAAAATACGACTTATCCAGTGCACTTGTTAAAATTTCACCATTGCAGCCCCATCCGCAGAAAGTGCAGCCTTCGCGCTCTGCCGCATACTTGGACACATCTAGTGATTTAAGCTCGTCTTCCTTATATGTTAATAAAATCTTTGTCTGACCGGGCAAAGCGCTGCCAGTAATTTCTCCGCCATTCCCATTCAAAAGCACACGATACTCTTCCTGTTGTTCTATTTCGTCACCTAAGAATAATGCGTATAAACTGCAGCCGTTTGTATATTCCACACCGCCCAAGCTTCCTGCACTATTAAAATCATCGATGCTTAACTCTTCTATCGTATCTACAGTAGCCGAACTTTTTGCCCATCCTGAGAACTTTCTAATCTCATTATAAGCAACAACACCATTTGTAAGTTCAGACACGTTTAATACCGTTTCGCCCTCATCTACGTTAAACTTAATTACCTTGCCGGACTGACCGTCAATATTTGCTACCTCCTTATCTGAACCCTTTAGATTCAATACCAATGCATACTTTCCATCCTCCGCAATCGTAAACGCACCGGCCTCTTTCGTTCCAAACCACATTGCCGCCACGGTAAGCACAAACACGGCCAGTATGCAAAACTTCATTTTCCCTTTCATAATCATACATATCCTCCTTTAGATGTTTTATGGTAGAATTGTATACTATCTAGGAATATTTTGCAATAATTTCCAAAAAAGAGGAGCTTTTCCATTAAATTTTCACTATTTTTACACTATTTTTCACTAATATTTCTTGTAATACCGAAACAATAGAAAATTATTTTCTCGCCTTTAATTCTACCAGTGCGGCATAATGTTTAATATCAAATTCCTCTGGTGCAATTTCTGAAAGCAATTTCAAATGTTCTTGTTCCCATGATTGTAGTTCTTCTTCATTAAGAGAAGCACCTACTCCACGACAGGCTTTCATTCGTCCATGCCACGAATCTCTGGAAAAATGTACATCCAACTTGTATTCTTCGTGATGAATCAAATCAAAATGTGTGTTATAACAGTCTGGAATCTGAATTGGGTGCATCGTTTCTCCCGCACCACTCCATGCCGGACTATATTTAAGTACAAGTTCTTCACTTCTGCCGGCAATTTCATCCTCGTAGGGAAGCCACGCCATATACAAAGCCAGCAGTTTTCCGCCGGGTTTCAGCATCCGATATAGATTTGGCATGACACTTTCATGATCGAAATACCAGAAACACTGACAAGCAGTAATGACATCAAAGGATTCTGCCGGGAAATCTATCTTTTCCGTTGCAACTGCTTTGTAATCAATATTCATGCCAGCAGACAAATGTTTCGCCTGTTCAATTTGTTCTTCCGAAATATCTGTTCCGGTCCAAATCCCACCATAGCAATACATATTTCTTGGTAAAACACCGGTTCCGGTTCCTAAATCCAATATCTTCTGACCATCTTTGCATAAACCTAAATCCAAAATTTTCTGAAAAAATATCTTAGGATAAATATCACGATATTTTGCATACTCAGAGGAAACTCTTCCCCAGTCAAACCCTTTGCCACCATCAATTGTTTTATCTTTAATAATCAATGTTATTACCTCCGTAAAATTTGTTGTCATAATTGCAAATCTGGATTGCTGCTCCATTCTCCATAACCGAAAAACCATGTTTTGTGTAAAATGGCACATTATTTTTATCTTCAGGCATTCCTTCAATATACATAAAATTTTTATATTTTTCCTTTATATATTCAATCATTTTGCCAGCAATACCTTTTCCCTGATAGTCAGGATGGACGAGCACATAATGTATCTGTGCTAACATTTCAGTATCATCCAGTACTCTTGTCAGTCCAACAAGTTTTTCATCATCCCAAACAGTAAGCACAGTTGAGGAATTCATAAGCGCCTTATATAAACGTTCCGGATAATTTCCTGAAATCCAATTAACTGACAAAAACAACTGTTGTACCTGTTCTTTTGTAAACTTTTTTTCCTCTGTATATATAAGCATAATCTGTTTCTCTCCTATCTGTGATGATCACATTTCTGGCATTGCACCATTTCATTTTCAGTATCTTTTTTATAAAAAATGCCTGACCATTGGCAAATGTTCTGCAAAATAGGCACAACCGATTTCCCCTTTTGTGTCAGCATATACTCGACCCTTGGTGGAATTTCATCATAAGATTTTCTGTCAATAATTCCATCTTCTATCAAGTCTTTCAATGTTGCAGCCAGCACAGCATCCGTAATATTGTACATTTCTCTGCGAAGTTCGCTATATCGCAATTTTTCATTGGCAGATAGCACACATATAATGCGTGACTTCCATTTGCCGCCAAAGATTGCCAGTCCATATTCAAGAGGACACCGTATATCATCCTCTAATTTTTTCTTGTATCTCGCCATATAAAATCACCTTCAAACTATATTTTATTTCATTATAGCTTGAAGGCGATTATTTTTAAAGTTACTATTAAATTTATTAGTAAACGTTTGACTAAAGTTCTTTTTTATTATCAGAACCAGGTGTTGTAACAATTACTTTAGAAGGAGTAATAATAAGCGCGCCCTTTGCCGTTGCTGCTCCATTGAACATCTTCTCTACCATAGCCTTAAATGTATCTACAATTGTTCCTTCCATTACATATTCAGCAGTTCCTTTAATCTGATATCCCTCAAGGCTCTGTGCATCATATGCAGAAATAGCAATTTTTCCATCGTTTGCTTTTATGTTATCTAATGTTGTCTTAAGAAAAACATCACCAACAACCAACTTTCCATCATCGGTAACATCTTTAAAAGCAACCGGTACTACGTTCGGTTCTCCATTTGTACATGTTGCAATATCCCACATACTGTTCTTTAATAAATTGATTACTGATTCGTTTAACATTGAATATACCTCCTGTTTCATATCTATATAAGTTACTTGGTGTATTCATGTTACCAAATCAACTTCTGAATTAGAAGATATTATCAAATTTATAAGTCACTATTAATTTTAATAGTATGTCTTTCTATTCGCTCTTTGCCGAAAAGTAGAAGTATCAATTCTACAAACTGGAATTTCACGCAGACTATTCCTATACCGTAATGTCTATTC
>ERZ779656.631-NODE-631-length-23828-cov-3.738232_pt1 | contig 23828 bp, 47 predicted proteins | sample MGYA00511102_ERZ779656 | MGnify/ENA primary metagenome ERZ779656 (study PRJEB29588, sample SAMEA2143980) | human gut metagenome | biome: human gut; feature: human-associated habitat; material: faeces | place: Denmark | collected 2008/2010 ... | reverse complement strand
TCGACGGAGCTATCAATGTCAATAAGATAGCCGCAAATAGCGTTGGCAACAGGCAGATATTGGACGGTGCCATTACGGCGTCGAAGATCGGAACAGCGGAAGTCGGCACGGCTGCGCTGGCTCCCCTTGCAGTAACCACGGATAAAATTGCGGACGGCGCAGTGACGACGGATAAACTCGCAACATCTTCCGTCGCCACCGAAAAGCTACAAGACCTGTGTGTCACGACGCCCAAAATCGCGGATCAGGCTGTCGACACTACCAAGCTGAATACCGGAGGCTCCCCCGGGGGCAGCGTTGAGTAGGCATAAAAGAACAGGCACCCTATCGGCGCCTGTTCTTGTTTGGCGGGTCTATCCCTCGCCCAGCGATCCCGAACACCAGCATAATAATCCCGGCCACAAAGAAGAGTACGCACGCACTGCTCATGACTATGCTTTTATTTCAAGGTGGAACGCAGGCTCGCTCAGGTCATACGAAAACTTGGGGTTTTTGCCGGGAATAGATATGGGCGAAATCACTTTGACGACGCGCGGCTCGTCGAGTGCTGCGGCCAAGAACTCCGCGGGTTTCTCCATCGTCATACTCACGTCCAGCACATTCACCTTGCGATACTCCTCGGCGCTCACACAGTGCTTGGACACCCGTTCGCCCTTTTCGCTAAGCCGACTGATAAGTTTGGACATCTCGTCGATGGTCTCCTCTTTGTCCATGCCCTGATCCTGGCAGTCGTCGAACAGTGCGGTCACCTTTCTGCCGGGTTCCCGGTAGCGGATGCGCTTTCCGGCGACCAGGTTGTTGTACATGGCCATCGCCTGCCGATAAGGGTTGCGCCACGTGGAGGTGATGGTCACCTTCGGGTTGTCGCTCTTCTCGGCTATGGATTCGAGCAGGTCGATGACCGATGAAGCTACCATGTCCTTGCACTCTTTCAAGAGCGACGAGGAGAATACTACTCGTTTTGTTGTTCCCATGTTGTATCTGCTAATGATTTGATATTGAATGATATAAACTCGCACCCCTTGGGCACTATGTACTTGCGGATATGTGCTTTATAGATTAATTTGTCGTTGAATTGATATCTTTCTTGCAGCGCATCCTGGAACGGTTTTACCGCGTTGTCGTAGTCACACTGAGTATTGGAGAATCCGAACTCATACCACACCTCGAACGGAGGAGACGGTAATTCTATGTCCGGGAGCTTTAAGAGGCATTCTGCGCGGAAGGCATCGTGCTCGCTGGTTTTGAATCGGCGCCCTTTGTATGCCCTATTTACCGTCAGCGGCTTGACCTGTATTGACACTTTGCTGTTCATGGTATATGCAAATCTTTTCGGTGTTTATGTGCGTCACCATGCCTGTCTTGGGGCAAATATGGTGCATATTCTTTTCGGCCGACAGGTATTTGCAGGACTTGCATGTTACCTTCGGCCGATCTCTGAATCCTTCGGTCTTCGGTTTTGCTGGCTTTTTAGGCGCCCTCAGCTTCATTTCCTCCAAATATTAAACCCTCCGCGCACCTCTCCGTATGGGGCGTCATCGAAGGGGTTGTACCCGACGGTTCCCTCGATGCTGAACCGCCCCTTGTTGTATCGCACGCGCGCGCCCACAAACTGATTGTTCCACCCGGGGGCAACCTGCGCGGTCACGACTATCCCTCCTTCCCATGTAGGCGGCATTACCGTCGTGGTGTGATGGGTCTGTGTTATGATCTTGGTTGGCACGAACAGGTCTATACTTTCAAGCATGGGCTTATACCCGGACACCGTTGCGCGGTAGTTCTCGGTCTGAAATGTCTTTAGCTCGAACGGAAGCGTTACAGCCACTTTAACCGTGTCGCCGGGCAGATATACCATCACTGTGTCGATCCTCGAAATTTGATGAGTTTCTGTGATAATGACGGTATCTCTTATATACTCCCTTATGACTACCGTGTCTACGCGGCATTCGATCTCCGGTTTCGATGGGGTGCAACAAAGCCATGACCGCAGGCTATAAAGTGCGATCATGGCTATAATTGCCCCGATGATGGCCGACGTTAGCCTGTTCATCTCCTATGCGTCGATCTCTTTGTCGACGATGGTGCCGTACCACGAGTGTAAAAACCATCCCGATACTACCCCCGCGAGGAATCCGATGGTTCCAGCACTTCGAATGCTGCCCGGCAGGAAGTTGAACACAATGATGGCTACCACGGATACCGCGGCAGCTATCAACCATATTTTCAGTTTGTTGCCCATTTTATATAAAGTTAAAATTCAGGTATTCTCGGTATAGCGGGTGTCCAGTTGGATATGATTCCGTCGAAAAACAGAATCCAGTGCCGAATCTCGCTCGTGATATTCAGCACGTCGTTCTCGGTGGTAGGATCGAACACTTTTGCATCAACCCCTCCATGTGTCATTGCGACGATTTCGTTTAGGTCGTCCCGCATCTCGCGCGCGATGGTCAGAGCATCGGGGATCGTAAGCGCCTCCTCGATCTGAGACGAATCCACGAACTGCGTCATCGTATGCAGCGGAATGCCATCCAGCACGCGGATGGTCTCGGCCATCTTGTCGGCGCCCTTCCGGAGCGTGGCCGCAGTATCGTCCAGCAGCAGGTGCAGGGATCGGAAGGGCGTGCCGTACACCATCCAATGACGCCCTTTGGCGTTCGAGTAGGCTACTTCGAGGGTGGCCAACAGCTCATTCAGAATAGAAGTCTGATTTTTCATCTTTCTGTTTGTGTATTATGGGTTTTATGGCGTCCGGATTGTTTGCGATGAAAACGACCTGTTCGTTTAGCGCATACTCGTCCACCTTGTCGTAAAATTTGTATATTTGGTTCTTATGGTCAACACACTGGAAACGGAGGGCGTCGACATCGGCCACTTTGCCGGAACGCAGATACACCAAGTGTTTCATGGCTTTATGGTTCGTTATCGGGTTCAGGGTTTTGCCTGGCATCATCCTGCCATCTGTACGACGGCCGCAGCATTCTCCCATTTCCTATAAAGGTAGGTTTGCCTCGCTCCCCTACTTCCGGTTTGGGCTGGTAAAGATATACGGTATGCGTGTGCCCGAATTTGTCTATTTTTTTGAGCGGCGCGATGCAAAGTTTAACCTTGGCTCCCAACTCTCCGTTATTGCGAACAAACTCTTCTATCACGTCAACAGGTATCTTTTTCAGGTCTATTTCGGCATATAAGATTCCCGCCATGATTCAATCTCCAATTTCGCCTCGTGTTCAAACTTCGATATTATTTTGCTGTACGCCTTTATCTCCTTCATATCCTCAAACTTGCGGATATGGTAGTATGAATTCCGGCTCGTACAGTTCAGGTAGTTCGACAGCTTCACTCCGTTCATGAGCTTGTGGAAGTACATGATATGGATGAATACCGTTCGGGCGTCCGTGACCCTTTGGCGCCGACAGGGTGTCCGTATCTCCTCCAGCGATACGCCAAAGTGGCGTTCGAGCAGCATCCCTATTTTCGATAAAATAATTTCCATGCAGTAAATATAGTAAATTATTTTATCATACAAGCCCGCTCCGATCTATTTTTTCTTCTCCAGCTCTTCAAGGAGGGCACGCCCCATAACCATGTTGACCGGAAAGTCGATCCCGTATATGATTCGTCTCGTCACGGTCTTGCGCCCCTCGATGACCGCATCCGTCAGTCCGTAGCGGTCGTTAAACATTATCTTCTGCATTGTTATCCTTGTTTTATGTTGTTCAGTCTGTCGATCTCGACTTTTAAATTCATCTCTGCGCAGCGCACATCCCGCTGCAATTCCTCCAGCCGGGCTATCTGCTCCTCGTCAATCCGCGGGCATCCCCGCAGCCAGCTGTCGTAGTTCGGGGGTTCCAATTTGCCGTCACAAATACCTCCGATGCGCATACAGTAGTCGTAGTACCTGATGTATTCCTCCTCCGGAGCGTCCCGGTCGATGTCCGTCAGTATATCCGCCATACTCACGAATAGATCGCCGACTTCGGCAATTCCTCCGGGGCCGTCGCCGACCCACGCATCAGGCTCATAATCGTAGCCGTGCTTTTCGCAGAAAGCGGCCAGATAGGCGTTGCAGGCCGCGTTGTAATTCAGTCTCATTCTTCGCGTGTAAGTTTCATTGTGGATAATTTATTGATTCTGTCAATTTTAGTTACCAGTCGCCCCCATCATTGGGTATCCCGGTTATTATTACGACGCTGTTGTTGGGATTGACACCCAAAATCGAAGTTTCTTCCGGCTCTGGGTTCTGCGCTGTGTCACCATCCAGCATTACATGCAGAGTACCCGACGCGGAATAAAGCCACAGTCCCCTCCCTTCTTTCCTCCATTTTCTCGCAAGGCGCTCCAAGGCGGCAACGCACTTGCATTGCTCAGTAGTCAGCGCAACACCTGCCTGTGTATAGTACTGCTTAGGCATATGGGTTTTGTTTTAAATCGTAAAATTGAGGTGCGTTCTTATACATTACCTTCAACCCATACGGCAGATACCCCGCAATGTCGGTCAGTGTAAGTTCTCGTGTCATCGTATGATTTCAATTATTTTAAGTCGTTCATCAATCTCAGGTAACAGATAATCTATCGCATCACCATCAACCGTAATGTCGTAGTCCTCGGCCCCGTTCTCGACCGCCCAATCGTAAAGTTCTTTCGGTGTCATTGCCTTATTTTTTTGGTAAATTATTATATCCGTTGGAGAACATCCAAATTCCCGCAACAGTAAAAATAACGTGCAGCGCAAACATCCACCAATTCGCCACCGAGTAGTCTTGCATCGCTAAGTTTCCCGCAACAAAGGCGATCAACAGTCCGCCTATTGTGTCAAAGAATGCTTTTGTCATGGCTCGTCATCGTATTCGAATTCCTCAATCTTCACACTCCCCACATTGGGGTCATTCCGTAGCCGTTCGACAAGGCATCCTTTCGCATACATTACCGCATTAAATTTGTTGAATCCTATCCCTACGGAATCGTCCTTGTCGAACTCCTCTTTGGTGACGTTAATGGTTATCTGCGCCACTACTTTGATTCTATATCCTTTCATAGTTCTGTCTTATTCATGAATCTCCCGCCAGCCGATGATTTCGTGTTGGTAAAACGAGCCGTTGCCCGTGAACCAGTAGTTAAATTGCTTGTCGTAAGCCGCTATGTAATATATTCCCGGGGAAGTACATATTATCACGGGTGTATCGTTGTCCGGAATATCATTCGGGTCGTGCCAGCGCGTCAGCTCCTCGTACTTGGCTTTGCTCCCAGCGATATAGGCATCTATCATTCCGCGTCTGTTGTATGGGTGGGCGGCTGCCTCTGGAGAATCAACCCATTCTTCCGCTCTTTCCTCAATCGTTTTCATTCTCGTTCAGTTTTTGGATGAATTGCCGCAGTGCGACACAATTATCGGCTCCTATTCCACAGGTGCCTACAACAGTACAGCAACAATCGACACAATATGCCTCAATCGCTCTTTTCCGCATCCGCTCCTCGGCCTCCTGCTCGGCAAGCTCGATAGCCCGTTTTGCCTCTATTAGCTTAATATCGCATTCTCCCGGACAATCGGGATACATCATCGCTATCGGTGTTACCACTTTCAACAAATATTGTTTTGCTTTTTCGCTTTTCATGGTTAGGATGTTTTAGTGTAACGCCCACGTCTTGTGCATTGCAGCGATCAGGTCTATATACCCTTTGTATTCCTCCATCTGCTCGGTACTATAGCCTTCGGCCTCGCCAATTTTTCGGAAATGCTTCTGCCATTCGGAAATGGTGTAGCGTTTGCATCCTATTTGAATAACATCCTCACCCCAATAGGATACTGTATGACGAGATGCGCTTATAAATAGCGATTTCGGAACATCGCACCCGTCGCCCAGTTTGCACTCGTAGCCCAGTTTGCACCCGTTGCCCAGTTCGCACCCGTTGCCCAATTCGCACCTGTTGCCCAGTTCGCACCCGTTGCCCAGTTCGCACAAGTTGCCCAGTTTGATATTGCGCGCCTCAAATTCGGCGGCTAATTCAGAAAGTTCGTTGTACTGAAAGGGTGTCCAGTCTTTGCCTGAAACCCAGAGATAAAGTGTTTTCATGGTTAGTTATCTTTGTGCTTAAATTTTAAAACAGTTTATGGATTAAAATACAACCACCATTGACGGGAACGGAGCACTATTTTTTTGGTCCCCGAATTTTAGCCTCCCCTTTATAAATCTAATTTCCCGTGCTTTTCGGGAAGTGGTGACCGTCTATGTCAACCAAACCTATTCGCATAATCCGTATCTCAACATGTTTTCAAATATCCCCATCATCGGGGCCTTTACGATACTGTTTCCGGCCAGCTCCGGGAACACTGCATCGTGAGCCTTAATCGCCCATTTGTCAATCTCCGACCAGCCCACGCACTCGTAGTCCGCGCCGATGTCCCGAAGAGCCATCAACTGACTGTCATAGCCGGAAAAACTTGTGAATACTCGTAATTTCATAGTCATAATCCGTAATAACTCTGTCTTTTTATCGTTCGTTAAAGGTTAATTTTTCGCTTTTTTCTCTACCGAAATTAGACGTCCGGAGGCGTCGTAAACTCTCTTTTCCGTGTCGTTCTCTACCACGGTGTAAAGCAGAACGCCGTTTTTGTCCTTGACAATGTACCCGCTGGCCGTCTTGATTTTGACGTACACCACTTCCCCCTTGGAATCCTTTATCACCGTTTGATTTTGGCCATACGCGGGGGTCACAGCCATCAATGCGATGCAGATGATAACGAAAATGATTGCTGCCAAATAGGCGATGGTTGCTTTTGTCTCCTGTTTCATTTTTGTGATTTTTTTTGTTTGCTCCATAATTCCAGAATCTTCTTTTTTTGCTCCGGCGACATAGCCGCGAGCTGGGAATCCCTCACCTTTGCCTCGGCGTCTGCTGTCCGGCCGCATTCTGCGCACCGCTCGTCGAAGTATTCCGCGAACCACTGGTAGACTATCTGCCCGTCGATACGCCCGTATAATGCGCCGTATTGTCCTTTTTTGGCCCGCGTCATCACAAGTCGTACGTCTGCCAGGTTTAGCGCGTAGAAATCCTCCAGGATCATGGAACACGTCTCGATGATTTGAAACCTGTTCATCTTGGCGGATATGTTGAGAAACGATTGCAGATCGTCGATCCATAGCGCCATGCAGGATATAACGAGCTCGTCTCCGTGGATTCGCCGAAGCCCCGACAGGGATTCCATTCCCGACTGAGCGCATTTGATCGGCGTGGACATAGCCCTACACGTCCTCATTCCATCCACCGGGCTATACAGGGCGGCTGGCGCCGAGGATGCGCTCAAACACAGCCCGCTCTTCGTCCGAGAGACCTCCTGCCCCTGTTGTCTTTCCTTGCTTTTCATTTTTCCACACTCGATTTTGTTTCTGCGATATTGCGAACTCAAAAATGCGTTTCCAGTCTATCGTCTTTCCCCTTCCCTTTTTCTTGTGCAGCCATCCAGCCTCCGTCGCCCAATACTCCTTGCATGCCTTTTCGAGGGTGAGAGAGACGTCGACCCCTGGATTGAAGCGCTCCCTTTCCGCCATCCACTCCTTGTCCTGCGTCCATCTGCACCATGCTTCCCGGCATGATTGCAGGTAAACGTCGAAGCTATCGCGCCATGTCACCTCTTGGGCTGTCTCGATTTTTTCGCGCGCGCTTTTTTTGTTTTTACCAGCAATAGAAATATTCTCTGTTACTATCTCGGCATCTTCGAGTACGTTAGTACGAGAAGATATAATACTACCAGTATCAGTATCAGTATCAGTATCAGTATCAAGGTTCGTCTGGGTTCGTCTGGGTTCGTCTGGGTTTTGTTGGGTTTTTCTGGGTTTTTCTGGGTTCCCAAAATAACCCACTGGGTTTTTCTGGGTTTCTCTGGGTTTTTCTGGGTTTTTTATGGACTTAGGACGTCCGCCTTTTTTGCCGTTATTCCTATTCCTCTCAACCACAGCGTCGTACCTCTTGTTGTTTTCGTCTATGTATGGCTTGGTAAGGTCGAATATCATAGCCACCACTACCGAATCTCCGCTATACTCCTCTCCGTCGAATCCATATCGCATGATCGCATCCAGCACCTCCCCTTTTTCGGTCATCGAAAGACGGTTGGTCGCTGTAAGCAGACTTCGAGGTATTACCATGGATTCTCTCATATTCGTTGAAATAAAAAACCGCTCGTTCGATACCGGGGGGCAGCCCGGTATCTACTAAAGCGGTAAGTCACATTTTGCCCCTGCCCGAGCATTCACACCGCAAATATAAACAAACTTTTCCATTCTCCAAAAAAAAATCAGAACGGAGTGTCCGTCATTGCCTGCCTCATGATCTCCTCCATGTATGCCTTCCTCTTCGCTGCGCGGCTGTGTCTGTTTGCCGCCGCCCTCTGTCTTTTGGCTACACTCAGCGGGTTGGCCATGTTCTCCTTCATGTCCCGGCACCACCTCAGATTCGAGGCATTGTTGTTCTCGACGTTCGTATCAAGGTGATCCACGATTTTGTCCCCCCTCCCTTTTTGGGATAAAAGCCTCAGCTACAAGGCGATGAACAAAGTAGTTGTACCTCCCTAAACGGTTGAATAACCGCACCCTTACGTACCCGTCGGCATTGTAATCCACCTTCAACACATGGGGGTCTCCGCGCCGCGTAGACACCACCGTTCCGTCCTCTCCGATCCAATACCCCGGGAACTCGTCGATGGGCTTAAACTTCACCCCCCCCCTGTACTCCGGGAATCGTATGAAATCTGCATTCATTCATGTTGCCTATTTTTGGCGCCTTAGGGCGCATTTTACAATCTCTTCGAGGGTTGCATCCGGATCGGCATGCAAAGCCTCTGAAACGGCCTGTTTTGCCCTTTCTTTGGGGAAGCCCAAAGTGTTGAGAGCTCGTATCGCGTCCGTCTGCAATTCCTCGTTTACTTCTGGCGCTTCCGCTTCTGTCGGTTCCGAATCCTCAGCCTCGGATTCACCCCCGGCCTGCGGAGGCAGGCCGAGCGCATATCCTATAAAGTTCGACAACATCAGCAGCGGGAACAGGACAAGGCCAACGAGCCATTCCATCGCCGTGTTCATATCATCGTTCATGAGTTTTTGCGTCTTGCCGGGGCATAGGAGGATAGACTGTCGTATCTATGAAGTCCACGCCCCCGAATTTCACTGTTTTCACTCGCCCACTGGCAATGCGCATCTGCACACCCCGATAGGTGATTCCGCACCTGCGGGCGTATTCGGCTATTGTAACTACTGTCTCTTTCTGCTTCGGTTCCATCTTTTTCTGTTATTTTTCGGGTTCGTCAGTCACATCCATGGCCTCCTGCTCTTCGACAGCCGCAATATTGTCGTCCACTCCGTCGACATACTCGGGGGTTGCCTGCGACAGATCCATCGAGGAGGGGGTTGCCATGTCGTATTTTAGCGCTGTGATGAGTTTCGAGTTGGCCATTACATCCATGCTGCCCCATTTCATCAAGATGCGTTTAATGACCGTCTTTTCATACATGGCAGGCTTGTTTTTCTGCCACAAACCGCTTTTGTTGTAGTAGCTTTTGCTGTACTTCTTGCCGTGCTCCTCCAGCTCTTCGACCGTCATGTACAGGTAGTGATCGCCGCCGTTTATGTAGCGCAGATAGGCTACATATCCGATTAGTTTTGTGCGTTCGTGCGGCTCTTGGTTGTACTCCATATCACCCGTAAAAGGGTCGTGGTACTTTATGTCTCCCTCATACACCGGAGCAGCCATTAACCGCTGGATCATCCCGGTATTGTTGGCGAGTTGCACCAGTCCGTTTTTCATCGGCATGAACACCGCCTTTTTGGTGACTACCTGCTGCCCGTTCTTGTACGTGGTCTCAGTGAAGGGGACGATGGCGGCCTGCCCGAATGCCGGATCGAGGGACAGCCCCGTTGTTGCACAGGCCATACACGAGCGCATGATGGATTTGGGCGTGCACTCTCGCAGCATTTTGTTCTCGGGAGCCACCAGCAGGTTGCGGACGGCCTGCGTGAATATCGGAGCCCTGTCGCCGAGCACCGCATGCAGGCGTGCCTGCACCTCTCCTTTTTTGTCCTCCAGCAGGGCGATCATCTCCTGCAAATTCGGGGTTGTGGTCTTGGCCACCATCCCCTCGCGCATTGCGCGTTCGTTCTTGTCTGTTATGGTTGTCATATTCCTAAAAAAAGCTCTAAGGTTGATGTTTTGAAATCGTTTAGTACCTCGTCACCCTCCGCGTCGAACGTGTGGAACTCCCACCATATCCACACCAGTTTTTCCATCCGCGTTTCCTTTTCTCCCGATCCCAGTGTATCGGTGTGCCAATACACCATAACGGAGGGGGTGAAACGCCAGCCTTCGCCCGAGATGCTGTCGGAGAAGTATGTATTCCCGTTGATGGCGTCCGTGAGGCGGCTTGCTACCTCCTCGTATTCCCGTGCTGTTATTTCTCGCTTCGTCTTCATGTTATTTGAATAATAATTGCCGCGTCGTACTCTCCTTTACATACTTGGCGTATATGTCCGGATTGTCCGCCTTTAATGCCTTCGAATCCAGCCTGCGGCTTGTTACAGTCTTGAATGTAGCCAGCGGTCGCCCGTCGTAGGTTATGGTGTCGTACTGCATGAAATACGCCTTAACCCGCTCTTCTGCCTTGGTGATCTCCGCCTGCATGGCGGCTACCTTCGACCGCTGCGCCCGCACCCACGCGATAATATCCCGTATCTCCGCATCTGCTTCCCGCGGGGCGGCTTCCGACACAGGCCATGCCAGTATAACGTCCTGGCCTGTCTCCACCGGGGGTATTTCGTCGCCCAAAATGTACCTTTCGAACCAATCCCGGCAGTACTCCACGATATAGGCGAATTTGGATCGGTCGAAATCGAATAGCGCATACACGAGCCGCTTGCCTCCCTCCTCCGCGGCTATGTACGCCGCATCGCGCTCCATGATCCCCATTTGGTACATGATCTGCGTGTACCACAGCATCGGCACCGTCTCGGGCGTCAGTTCCGGCAGGTGCATTTTCGTGTCCTTGCACTCCAGGATATACCGGGTACTCCTGCCCGCGGCGAAAACCTCCCTGTCGGGCGCTGCCTGCATGTAGGACGGGTATTTGTCATTGCGGTACACCTCGATCTGCTCGGATCGTTTGACGATCTTTTCCCCGGTCACCTGCTCGAACATGCGGGCAATCGCGTCCTCCTTGAAGCGCCCGCGGATCATACTGTCGTTATCCTCTTCGGCCGCGGTCTCCAAGGTCTCCATTTTCTTTACGCGCCAGTACTGGTACGGCGTCATATAGGGATTAAGCCCCATAATCGTCCCAACGTCGGAACTTCCGATAACGGGGGTGTCGTTGCGCGCGTGCAACCACTCTTGTCGTGTTTTATAGGTCGTTCGTGTTATCATCTTGTATGGTCATATTTATCAATTGGTTAATTTTATCCTCCCATCTTCCCCTTATTATCCCGCGCCTGTTGAACCGAAGGGCATGGAATTTAAGACCAAGGGGGTACAAGTCCAGTATTTGACGGCGGGCACCCGAATAGATCAGCGCGCGTTTGGGTTTCAGTTCTCCCGGCTCCCACACACTCCCCCATGATTTTAAGCGCTGGTAAACCCGAATGCAATAGGGCGTTATGTTTCGCCAGCATATTACGCTGTCGTGTTGATCGGCATACCGTCTGAGTATTTGTACAAACTCGTCATTCCTTCGTTTCTGCAACTGCTGCTTCGTCTCCCGATCCGTCATCATAAGTGCCGCATTCTTTTTCGTTTAACGCGAGGTAGTCGTCCAGTTCTTTCCGCCAGTCGCCCACCAGTTGATGCACTTGCGACATGTCCCCCTCCTCTACTGCCGCGGCGATCTCGTCGAGAAAGTCGATATCCTTTCTTAGGCGTTCGTGCCCCTTCTTGCCGTAGTAGTTTGCAGAAATCAGTTTGAACCCGTCCGGGGTGGCCTTTGTCCCGTGCTTCAACTCCATGCAGAAGGTAGTCCCTTCATGCTTATAATATCGAGCCGTGAAATGTATGCCGGAACGAATTACCGATGAAGTCTGCGTGTAACCCGGCCCCGATCCCTTAAACCCGGGGCACACTTGGGCCATCGCTTCGTTGTATACCCTATAATTGGCTATCGCCAATTGCCGCGCCTGCTCATATCTTTCGGCGCGTCTTTGGTTGAACGCCCGCCAGGCTTCCACGTCCTCCGCCGTGGAATCCTTGGTAATGCATGCGGGCTCATCGGTGCAGACGTCCATATAGCCATTGCATTCGGGATACACGGGCAACATCTTCAGCAGTTTGAATTCCGTTACATTCCACCATCTCGCGCATGGATACAACAACATATAGCCCTCTCCGTCCTTGATCCCTATTTCTACCGACGAGACGACGGGTGATCCGTCGACGATCCCGTAGAGTGTGCACGGCGTGGCGCCCGATTTCTTTAGCACCTCCGCTGCGCGAGCTTCGATAGTGTCGCGCCTTTCTTTCAGTTCGGCGCTCAGTACATAACCCTGGCCTTCTTTGGCCGCTTCGATCCATTTCATTGTTTTTTGGTTTTTAAATATTCGACAAATTCGGCGTAGTGCCGTCTCTCTTCGATGCGGTTGTATTCCCTCTACCGCTCCAAATCTTCGGGGCTTGAATCCTTTGTGATAAGCTGCGGCATAATCTTTTCCCTCTCTTCGTATGGCATCAAACTAAATCCGGGGAAAGGTCGCAGGGGTTTATGTAACGAAATTTTATCGTTGTCCCCGTCGGTTGGGTATATAAACATATAATCCTTGCCGTCTTTGATGCCAAAATAAAGGGACGTTATCCTTTTGCATCCTGTTTCATCCGTGAAAAGCGCATACATGGCCGACGGCTTGGCTCCTGTTTTTTGCAATATCTTTGCAAGGTGTGACAATACGGTTTTCTCCAACAATTTGTATTCCACCGGAATGCCGTATTTTTTGGCTTGTTTGGGGGTCAGCCATTTGTATTTACCCTCTACTCCTTCTTTGTAAAGCGTTGCCATATTATTAGGTTTTTAGTACAAACTATTGTCTGCTCTTGAATTCACGAACCGGACGCACGGCGTCCGCGTTATACTTGCCAATGCTGCTTACGTAGCCCGTGTCGCCGTTGTATAAGAACGCGAGGTTGGGATTGCATTCCGGGTCGGGATCGGCTTCACTCGTCCAGCCGATAGTTGTTGCAGGCTCGCCGCCGATTTTCCTAAATGCTTCGTCGAGGCCACGGAACCGGGCGTCGTAAATTTCTATTGCTTCATGCCGGGTCGGGCAGCGGAAGCCCTTGCGGTATTCGGCGGCGGCTTTCTGTGCGCCCTCGAAATTGAATCTGCCCGGCAGGTTTTCTTTGGCGATTTCGAGCATACCGAAATCGGTTACCAATACCACGGTCTGCGCGGTTTCGGGGCAGGCACGTGTCATCCAATCGTCGAGGGTGAAAAGCCTGCGTGTGTCGTCGGGAATATAAATCCCGTTTTTGATGTTGTTTTTCATGGCGTATACTGTGTGTTAGAATGCGTTGTTCTGAAGGTGCAGGAGGACGACCGCCGCAAAGGCGGCCATTCCTGCCAGCACTACCGCCCACAGGGCGAGTAGCTGCCTTACTCGATCTTTATCCATATCCGCAAATCCTGTTCCTGTATTTGGATGGTTATCACGCCTTCCCTGAGGGTCGTACTTACGCCGATGCCTCGGCGTCCTGCGATCTCTTCGATAGCCTTCAAGGCCTCGTAGCTATACTTCACGTACGCCCCGATCTCCTGCGTCTCGCGGAAAATATGTATCGCGCTTATCGTGTCCTGGGGCATCTCCTGGGTAAGGGCGTACGCCCTTTCTGCCAGTTCGTTCATTGTTTTCATAAGTAATTGATTTTTAATTTGATATAATTGTTATGTCCGCTGTCATTCGTGGGCTTATGCCTTGCATACTGTCAGCGCCGTATCCCGAAGCAGTCGCCACGCCTGATTTAGCGCCCGCCCTTGTACCTGAATCCATGTTTCGATCCGGTTCGGCGGCAGAATCATTCCCGATCGGCTTATTTTACGCTTTATCTCCAAGGGACTGCACAAGCGTTTGGCTATGTCCGCGCTGCACACGAGTGAGCAACCTCCCTCGCTGTATGCCATCCAGTTCTCAGCACCCAGCAGCAAAGCAGTTTCGATAAATCGCGGCGTATAACCCCCTGTTTCCTTCGCGTAATCCAGCATTTTGGAGTAGTCGCCGAGGATGTCCAGCGCATACAGTTTTACACCATTGTCCCAAGCGGAACGGAACCGGGTATTCTCGATCTCTTCCCTGATGCGGGCTACTTGGGTGTCGGTAAGGGCAACGCCCGAGGTAGTGAAATTAACGTGTGTCATTGCTTTCGGGGTTTTTTGTGTTTATAAACTGCATTCGTGTATTTCCATCCCGCCGAGTGCTGAAACTTCGACGAGGTACCCGCTCTCCGTCCTGTGTACCGATTCTACCCGCAGCGTGCTTCGGAACAGGATCCAGCAGCATAAAGCCGTGAGTACCACCAGCGCGGCGGCCTTTATGGTATTGTTAGTGCTTTTCATGGTTCGAGTATATTATATTAAGTATGAATAATGCCCAATCTATCGAGCGGCGCGCCTCTTCTTCACTGATATAGTAGCAATTAAATTCGTCATAAAGGTTACCATTTTTTGCCCTTTCCCGAATTGTATTTCGTTCTTCTTCGCTGTTGCATAGTATTTCAACAGGTCGCGGCTCGTGGTAGTCTGAGAGCCGCACGCCGTATACCTGAACGGCATACAATGTAAGTTTATAATTCTGATTCATTATTTCCGGGATTATTATGCTGTATAATCGTGCGCGTATCCTATCAGCCTCCAGTTAGACCCATCGAACCAATAATTCACGGGCGGCCTCTTTTCTTGTTTTCATGGCTTTCGGGGTTTACAAATACAAGATATTAACATTCTATACGCCTGGAAATACGCGCGGGCCTGCACGTCCTGCCAGCCCTCCCTATCGTTGGGGGCTTTGTTGCCGTTGTCGGTGCGTTTTAACTCCGAGGGAGTGCAGATGTTTTTTGCTATATCCCCGTCGTAGATCAGCGCGCCCCCGCCATAACAATAGGCTCTCCAGTCGGCCGCACCGTTCAATAATGTTTTTTCGGTGAGTTCCGGAATTGGCTGGCCGTTGTTATCGCAATACTCGCAAATGTCTTCGTAGCTCCTCAGCAGATTGAGCGCAAAACCTTTCACGCCTCGATCCCAACACGACCGCGTTTTAACGGCTTCCAGGCGTTCCCGAATCTCGTTCACTCCGTTCTTCCAGTTGGTGGGGTTGTTTGATTGTCTCTTTCCCATGGCTTCAAATGTTGGTTTCATTAACTTCGAAGGGTGTAATGTCTGCTCCTTTCCCTTTCTCTATTACAAAGATAGTATAAGATTTTATATCACGCAAGCATTTCACAAACTTTCTTCATCGTTTGTTCTTATGCAAAACAAACACACCATAAGTTTTTACCATCCGAAAGCCTGCCAGGCTGAGACCTCCGCAACCCCCTTCACCCCGACCCAACGACCACGCACGCACGCACACGCACACACACAACGGGTTCCGATTACATTCACAAAAACTCGGGAGTTTGCTAGGAGTACACCCCCTTATATATTATTCTTATCATTCATATATATTAAGAACGTGTATAGTCGCAGGGAGGGGTATTTTGGGGGTGTTTGGATGGTGTGGTGAAATAGGATAGTTTTGGTCTGTTTGGCCGGGTGGGGAGGGGGAGCCGACAGGAGAGGAAAGAGGGAGCGGGGCGAGGGAGCGAGGACGGACGAGGGAGCAGGAGGTGGCCGGGGGATTGCCAGCCCGAAGGTGGGAGCGAAGGGGAAAGCGAGAGGACGGGGCGGGAAGTGGAGGCCGGGCGAAGCGGGAAGGCGCGCAGCCTGAGCGAGCGGAACAACGTGGAGCGAGCGAAGGAAGGAGACAGCCACCGGGAAGGGGTGCGGGTCTTTGGTCAACAGCCGCCCGGGGTCTGGAGCCTTTCTAACACTCGAGATATTCCCGCGTGGGGATGGATGGGGTACGGGTCTTTGGATTTTCGGGGGTATGTTTTGTGAGGATTTTTGGTTATTCAGGGGGGGGGCTGGGATTTGGACGGTAAAGATATTATTACTATATTTGTACAACAATCTTAAACAATCTGATTAATGGGCGTAAATAAATCAATCACCATCGAGGGGGCTACTTTCCAGTTCGAGGTGAAGTTGAAGGACGGGGTTATGCACGTTTCTCTCTACTCGGGCGAGGGCGAATCGGCTCATGCCATCATGACGTCCGATGAGAGCAAGGAGGTAGTCGAGGCGCTGGATATAGTTCGCGGGTGGGTGAAGCCGAGGGAAAACAGACCCTTTACGGAGCAGGAGCTTAAATTCTGAGGTTATGACCGGGATATTCGGATATTATCTTCGCGTCTACGTGACGGCGAATTTCGGCGAAAAATACGACGACGGGGTGAAGCTCATGCTGGATTCGGGGCTTCTGAACGAGACGGCGGCGCAGTGTGCCGTGATATGCTGCTACGTGGACAACTGGTGCAGGACGTATTCGGGGCCGCGGCAGGAGGCTTTCGCGGCCGAAACGTTCGGCATTGCCGTATACACGGTACGGCACTACTATTACGACCTTAAAAAAAGGTACGATATCTTCAACAAAAACAACAAAGATTATGAAAAAACTGCTTCGCCGTCCCGCACTGACGGCTCTTTTCGGCCGGAACAAGAAGGTCGGGACAAAAACGACGGCCGAGATTAAAGCGTGGCTGGAGACGCACGGAATTGACCGATCTACGGCCGCGCACATTTCGGGGTTCCTGAAAGCGTACGACATCGACCTCGGTGCCATCCGCCTCTGCTCCTATGGCCTCACCTACTCCTTCGACGAGTTCCTGGAGTGGTTCAAAAACGACGATTCCTCGCTCGTGCCCGTCGAAAACAAGTTCGCGATATTCTGGAACTCCTCGCACGCCGAGGCCGTCATCGCCGTATTCACGAAATACACGGACGGCATGTGGCTGTCTTCCGACGGCATGAGTTACGACAACTGCTGCCGCTTCGTGTCTATGGCGCAGTATCGCATGATCCTCAACGTCCCCGACGACATGAACATCCCCCTGCCGCTCGGGTTCCTGGACGAGATTCGAACGAAAGAAACCGAAACCCCCGCCGAAGATGAAAAGTAGAACCTATTCCGTGGCTACGGGCTCCGAAGCCGTCATAACTCGTCGGGCGAAAGGCATGACGCAGGAAGAATACCGCGCCCTGCGGCGCGAGGCCGACCGAAAACTCAAATTCAGACTGCGCTACGGCACGATCATATACGTGGCCTCCGAGCTGTTCTCCGAGAACGGCATCGACATGATCCGGCGCTTCAAGCCCTATCGGCGCCCCTCAAAATCGGCCGCCGTGAAGCTCGAAGCACTGCGCAAGGAAAAAAAATATGCGCGCCCGCTTGGAATTGAAAAACTAATTCCCTATATTTGTTCCCGGAATGTTTCTGTGGCATTCCTGAATGTAAATAAACACCTCACTTCCTGGCTTATTTTTTCCTCCGTTCCCGCTCCAGGGGCGGAGGTTTTTTTTATTAATTTTTTCCATAATTCACGCCCTTCGTGGTAAATTCTTATATTTGGGCGTAAAAACCGAGCTCCATGGACGACAGGAAATCCGCAATAGACTTTTTAAAGACCGCGACAGCAGTGCCGCAGATGCCTGATGCGACGCCCGCGGAGTGGGAGTGGCCTATATCGGAGCAGGTGGAGAAGCAACTGAAAATGATGGGCGTCTACGACATAATGCGCGAGCAGATATACATCATTGGCACCTCCGCATCGAAGGCGAAGATCGAGATCGCCAAGTCGAAGATCGACGGCCTCACCAAGTCCATGAACCTCATAAAGGCCACCATGTCCGTACTGGAATCCTCCGGATCGGACGTGGACGAGAACCGCATATCGGAGATCGACATACGCATGCACTTCGATGAAGATGATGATAGCCAAGAGTAGAAAGGCCGGATGCCTCGACATGAACATACACCTCACGCGCAAGCAGAGGATCATGTGGAACCGCCTCAACGACGGCCAGTGGAAGGAAGTGCTCTTTTACGGCGCCTCGCGCTCGGGAAAGACTTTCGTCATTCTGTACTGGCTCATCGTGCAGTGCGTGGCGCACAAAGCCAACGGCCTCGTGCTCCGCAACCTCTTCACGTCGCTTCAAACCGGAATGCTCCAGCAGACCCTCCCCGCGGTGCTCAACGCGATAGCCAAGCACAACGGTTACGCCAAGTGGCAGGAGATAACCATGAAGGACGGGACACCGTTCGCAAAGTATAACGGCAAGGACAACTACCTCATGTTCTACAACGGCGCCTACATAAAATTCGGCTCCATACGCGGGTCGGCCAACGACGAGAGCCAGTTCGATAAGATTCTGTCGTCGGAATGGGGCCACATCTTCATCGACGAGGTGTCGGAGGTCGAGGAGAGGGCGGTAGACACCCTCCGCTCACGACTGGCGCAGAAACTACCTGTGCGCAACAAGCTTCTGTTCGCCCTCAACCCCACGCGAAAAACCGGATGGACATACGTCAGGTTTTTCAAGCACGAGACCCGCGAGGGACTGGCGATCCCCCCGGAGCAGACGTCGAAGTTCCTGGTCGTGAAGTTCTCACTCAACGACAACATGGAGAATGTCGCCGACGACTACCGCGAGACCCTGGAGGCCATGTCCACGCTCATGCGCAAGCGCTTCCTGGAGGGCGACTACTTCGACGAGAGCGAAGGGGAGATTTTCAAAAAAATATGCTGGAGCGACGTGAATCCCGATCTGCGCTTCCCGACGCCCGAGGAGTGGATAGACCTCATTATCTACACCGACCCGTCGGCCAAGGACAGCCGCAAGAGCGACTTCAAGGCGTCGCTGCTCATGGGCAAAGCCCGCGGCCGAATATGGCTCATCGACGTGCTGGCCGTGCAGGGCACCTCCCTGGAGATGATGAAAAACATTCGGCAGCTGTACCTCGAAAGCCCCAACCGCCTTATAACGCGCATCGTGATGGAAAAGAAGCAGATACCCCTGGACTTCAAGACCACATTCGACCAGTTCCAGGCAGACACGGGGTGGATATGCCCCCTGGAATGGGATACCCGGAATATGGGCGACAAGTTTACAGTCATCGAATCCATCCTCGATCCCCTCTTCACGTCTGACAGGTTCGTATTCAACGCCAAGCTCAAAGATACCAACCGCGGCGAGGAAGCCGTGAATCAGTTCCTGTTCTTTTCGCGCAAGGTCGATCCAAACCGCAAGGACGACATACCAGATGCGGCGGCCAAGGGCGTATCGCTCATGAACCGCGCGGGCGGAACCGTGGGCTCCGCGTACAAAAGCTCCGGCATCATAGTAAAAAAACCAAAACGTTTCATATCATGACCGAGAATGTGAAAATTTATACCATCGATGAGCTGAAAAATATGGGATGGGAGTTTCTAAGCACCAACACCTCAGTTCAAACTCATTTCGACGATCAATTCGCCGAATTATTATATTCAGAAAACATCCCGGACGATTTCCCCGACGTGGTGTCTTTTAAACAATTTGAGCCCTACTTTACGGGGCCCAAGGACGTCCCGTCGCTCAGTTATAATAATTTCAACGGTACGACGTTGTTATTCGACGTGGAAAAAGATCCTTCTATTCCCGGCAAGTATATGATAAATTCGAAAATGGGGCATTTTATTATCACTGGCCTTAGTTGCTCGGAAACAATGTCTCTGCTTTTTACGCTCTCCGTGTCTGTAAAAGGCGACACCCCCCTGCCGTTTAAAGTAAATTATCGCCGTTGGTCTAATGAGGCATGGATCGAGCGTTACTCAGGGTTAGCTTACAAGATGACCGGAGATATGCTGCCTAAATTGCAAATTCCTATTCTTCTTTCCGGACTGCATCCCGGATCGCCGTTCCATTTATCCATAGAACGAGATGTGTATAAACTTCCCATCGTTGAGGATAAAAACTTATACATCCACTATTTCGATCTCGCAGGAGATTTTGTGTCCAACAGCACGACGACAGCTAAAAAGACCTTCACAGACCCCAAAACCGGAGCAGTAAGGTCGTATTCCAATACTCCGGTGATGTGTATTTCGGAGGCTGAATCCCTCCAGTCGGCCGCAGAGTACGCCTCACTCATAGAATACGGGGAGCAGGTTATCGTGGCCGCGGAACCCGGTAAAATGTACTTCCCCGAGGTGGAGCTCTATCAGTGGATTTCACCCCAGCAGCTCGACCAGTTCAAGAAAATGTATCCCGATTGTGTGGAGATTTCTTACAACAGCGCTCTGGGGTATGTGTACAGTCAGATCGGGGAGCTGTACGACATAGCCTCGATACTGGCCGGAGACACCAACGACGGTACGTCGAAGATCATGCGGTGGATATTGACCGTCCTGACGGCCTACAATATCACGAGCCCCTCGGCACGGCACTCCGAGACCCTGCGCGACAACTACGAGATGGTCGTAAAGAAGGTCACGGAGATGAAAAACGGGGCTACGACGCTGCATGATGCCCCGATAAAGGAGACCCCGAATGCGTGGGGTACGGTAGTAAACGGATCGAAAAACAAAATGCGCGGATAAATGGCACAATTTCATACCCCGAGGCAGCAGCCTTACAACCCCTTCCGCCCTATTGGGGCGCCGAATGTAAAGTCGAGGTACATTCCCAACCAGTACTTCGTCGAGTTCACTCCGAGCTGGTGGCGAAATGCCATCGACAACGCGGTGAACTACTCCGACCTTACGATGGTGGACACCCTGTATTCGTGGTGCATTCAGTCATCGCCGTTCCTGGTGAGCCAGATGAACAAGCGCCTGAACCCCATCGAGAATGCCGTGTTCGCGTTCTACCGCGACGGCGAGATCGACGAGAACCTCACAGAGATGATAACCCGCACCCGGTGGTTCAATAAGATGAAGCGCGAATTCGTGCTCTCGAAATTCTACGGCGTGCGTATTGTCGGCATCGACGTCGAGAAAGACACCATCACCAGCTACCCGCTGCGAAACATAGACATGGTGAACAGGGCGATCCGGTCGCAGACCTACGCCATAGAATCCGTGGCCAACGTCGACGATTACGACAATATGTTCTACATGCAGCCCGACACCGACCAGGATTTCAAGATGGGAATGATGCAGCAGATTTCCCGCGCTATGATCGGCATTGTGGAGGCATACAACAACTGGTCGGTGACGAGCGCTACATACTCATATCCCCGCACCACCGTGGGCTTCATCGACGGGAACGCGCAGGCACAAGCGCTGGCCGAGAATATCGCCAACAACCTCGACCCGCTCGACACCCCCGTGCTTCCCTTCAAGCAGAACCTCGACAACAAGGAGAACGTCTACCAGGTGGAGGTCAAGCCCCTCCAAACCCAAATGTACCCCGATGCCTTCCGCGTGTTCAAGGAGTACATAGACAGCTACCGCGCGGAGATCATGCAGGAGGTGACGGGAGGTACCCTGCTCGGCGCCACGGAGAAAAATACCAACTCCGAGCAGCTCGCGCAGATACACATGTCGCTCTACGAGGCTCTGTGCAACGCCGACAAGCGCGACTTTGCGAACTTTTTCAACTACGAAGGTGCCATCCAGAAGATCGGCCGCCTGCTCGGCATAGATATGTTGGGCGTAAAGCTCATGGAGGTGCCCGATACCACCATCAGCGTGGATAAGTTCGAGCGTATAGGCCGTGTGCTGGCTTCGCAGGGCATGGCATACAGCCCTGAAGTCATGCGTAAGGTAGGCATGGAGCCCTCCGACATAAATACGTCCGTGCGCAACAACAACTGGACGGAGGTTAAATTGCAGGCCAAATCCATTATGGCGAAAATAAAGTCGGCACTCACGCCCTCCAAGAAAACAAACGACAATGGCAACGATAGCAGACCTGAGGAGAAAGATTAGTGCCGCCATCTACAACATCAATACCCAAATCCCGGCCAAGGTGGCCGACAGCATGGCCAGGGAAACGCGCCTCAACTTCGAGCGCGAGGAGTATGGCAACGACGGCACGCCCCGGAAATGGGCGGACAGATGGGGAAAGAACCTGAAAACAAAGAGGTTCGAAAACCTCGAATCATACCTCCGCTATCCGAAGCTGCGCCACAGAGGCCGTCTCGCCCGGAGCATCACACCCTTCTATGGGAGAGGTTTTGCCGGGCTGCGCGCCGCGGCGCCCTATGCGGAACTGCAAAACACGGGGAAGGGCGCCCGCACCGGAGGCAACCCTTTCCGCACGCGACCCTCGTCCTCGACGCCCGTGCGGCTCGGCACCAATCCCGTCGCCCGACCCTTTATGGGTGTTGGCCGAAGAACCGAACTCAATGCGCTCCGGCTATACTCCCGAGAGATCGCAAAACTGGTGTAGAAAAAATTTTATTTGCGAAATATTTTCCTTTGCACTACATTCGTAACGTCCTATACTGAAATTATGATCGGTGAAATTTGCAAAACAATAGTTACGGCACTGCGGGCTTCGGAGCTCGTGGACGAAAATAATGTCAGTATAGTCCTCGCAAATGACAACGGAGAGGGGACGGTGAACACCGACCTCCCGGCCATAGCCGTAAGCGTGAAGGGAACCGAGCGTGACACCGGGGAGTTCATCGGAGGAATGATCTACAACCAGTACATCGTGCAGTTGTCGGTGATAACGCCGTTCGACAATCAGGCTGCGTCGCCAGACGATGACCACCAGTACGATCAGATGAACCTTGCATACAAGGTCATGCTCTATATGGCCGCGTGTTCGCGGGGAGTGATAAAGAACTCGGAGGGCGAATGGGTGCCGCTGGACTTTTTTACCGAGCTGAGGCAGAAATACGGCTTTACGCTCCTTTACAAGGAAACCGAGACCTATCAAACGATAGCTATGGAGCGCGATATGGCAAATCTCCCCGTGCATAACACGCGGCTCATATACATGGCTAACTTCGTCGACAACAGCACCTACGAACAGGATTCGTTCCTATGTGATGCGATAGAGATGAAGTGTCTGTGCGATACAGTAAGGAGCACTAATTCATAAATCTGACATGGCAAAAGCGACATATCAAATACTCTCGAACGAGGCGCTCAACAGTAAGGGTTTCGTGGTGCTCAACTCCAGCATCGACTGGAGCAGGTACCTCAAAAATCCGATCCTGCTGCGCAACAAAGATACGGGAGAACATTTCGGCCAGCCCATCGGGCGCGTCGAAGATATTCATTTGGAAAACGGCAGGTGGATCGGAAAGCTGGTGTTCGGCTCCTCCGAACTCGCACAGGCCGCAAAAAGAGATTACGAAGCCGGAATACTCAACGGAGTATCTATATTCGGTAGGGCGCGGATCGTCGAGCGCAATGGCAGGAAATACACTACATTTTTCGAGGTGTGGGAGATTTCCCTTGTCAACATACCGTCCAATCCCGATGCAGTGGCGATACGGGGAGAGGATAACGTTGGGTTGTCGGCAGTATCATTCGTGCCGGACAGCATAGAGATCGAACAGATCGAGAGCCTGTCGGCATACCAAACAGACATCATAAACCAATTTGAGAACAAGATGAAAAACGAGGAAGAGAAAAAAGTCCCCGAAACCGGGACGGAGCAGGCTTTCGACGACCGCGTGTCGCTGAGCGCCATGTCTAAATTCCTGGAACTTATCGGACTGGCACCCCGAAAGAGGCTTCTCCGCGCGGATGAAATAGACCGCGGCGCCAACCAGGACGAAGCG
>ERZ779656.622-NODE-622-length-24081-cov-2.883668_pt1 | contig 24081 bp, 20 predicted proteins | sample MGYA00511102_ERZ779656 | MGnify/ENA primary metagenome ERZ779656 (study PRJEB29588, sample SAMEA2143980) | human gut metagenome | biome: human gut; feature: human-associated habitat; material: faeces | place: Denmark | collected 2008/2010 ... | reverse complement strand
TGAAGCTTAACACTCTGACACCTCTATTACGGTCTGCATCTTCCGGTGAAACAATCTGATAAGTACCTGCCGGTAAGCTGCTGTATGTAAGCTTTGTTGCGTTTGTTCCCTTAACAATAGTTGTTCCTGCATCTTCTGCAACCGTACTGTTGTCTGCTGTGTTTACCAGTGCAATTGCCGATTCATTCGAACCGCCTGTACTGCTTGCTTCAAAAGATACTGAAGCAGTACCTGTTACAGTAAACTGTAATGCACCGGATGCCTTTGAACCAAGTTCAATTGCCTTTAATGCACTGAAATCGGAAGAACTCTTTGTTCTGAATGTTGCTGTTCCGACAGTCTTTACATAATCAGAAGCAAAGACTGTTCCTTCAGCAATTGCTGTCTTATCGGCTGGGGGGGGGCTGTTACGCTGTAAGCTGCCGGTGAAAGGTCTGCAACTGCGAATGCATATGTTGTTGTAACTGCTGCAGCTTCTTCTTCCTCAACTGTAATATCAAAGAATCTGCACGCTCTGTTGCGGTCTGCATCTTCCGGTGATACAACCTGATAGGTACCTGCCGGTAATGCTGTATACTTTAACTCTGTCTTTTTTGTTCCTGCTACAACGGTTGTTCCTGCGTCTTCTGCAACCACACTGTTGTCCGCTGTATTAATCAGTGCCACTGCGGATTCATTAGAACCACCCGTACTGCTTAAACCTACTACTACGGAAGAAGCGCTTTCCGTTGTAAACTGCACGGCACCTGTTGCCTTCGATGCCAGTTCGTAAGCCTTTATGCTTCCGTCACTGTTCGTTCTCTGGGTCACTTTTCCTACGATTTTAAAGTACCCGTCATTAAATGTTGTTCCCTCTGCAATCACGGCTTTGTCATCCCCAACTGAAGCCTGCGCTGTTGCATCAAAAGAGTGGACTGTACTTGCTGCTGCCTTTGTTACAGCCCAGTCCATAGGCATAATACCTACTGTGAGTAAAACTGCCATTACGACCGCCATTACTCTTTTTGACTTTTTAGTCTTCATAATTACTCTCCTCTCGTGAAATTAGCCCTATTGTCAATTTTTAATCAAAAATGTAAAATTCGTGTTACATTTTTGTTAAATCTCTCCAATGACACTAATCTATCACAAACATCCCACCTTTTCTACAAAAAAATAGTGATTTTCGCTCTTGTTTACTGATTATTTTAGGTGTAAAATATAGTATATGTTAATATTACGCAAATACATTATGATTTTTTGTGCATTTTTACATGTAAATTAGGGTTTTGTCTAAATATTTGCAAAAACCGATTGCTATTTGCAAAATAAAAATGTATACTTAAGATAATTTATAAACCCATATTTTGAATCATATTCGGTTTATGTATAAACTCATCATTGTTTATGTTCAAACTTATTGTGGTTTATGTATAAACTTTATAGTAAAAAAATTATAATACTGAATAGAATGGAGTTTAATATGACGCTTAAGGATATTGCCGAAATGGCAGGTGTGAGCACAATGACCGTCTCAAACGTAATCAACGGAAAGACAAGCCGTGTTTCACAGAAAACAAGGGATAAAATCAATTCAATTATAGAGGAATATAATTATGTTCCGAATATGAACGCAAGAAGTCTTTCAAACAATTCCTCACACATTATCGGAGTTGTTACATTTCTGGAGGATAAGGATTATGCTTCAGGATACAATTATTTTGAGAACCCATATGTCAGTACAATGATTGGTACGATAGAGACAGAGCTTCACAAAAACGGATACTTCACCATGCTTCAATCAGTATCCAGAAGCTCCGACATATTATCTTTGGTTAAGAACTGGAATGTCGATGGGATGATTCTGGTTTTCCCCACCTCTGCCCAAAATCTTGAAAAGCTGATGGATGCAGCCAACTGCCCTATTGCTACCTTTGACAGCAATTACTCTCACCCTAATCTCATAAATGTAATATCTGATGACGAAAAGGGCTTATATTTGTCAACCAAATATATGATAAATCACGGTCACACCGAGATTGCATTTGCAGCTGATTATGAGGGAAATATCGTCCTCACCAAACGTTTTAACGGATACAAAAAAGCTTTGGAGGACAGTCATATTCCTTTCCGTCCTGAATATATTTTCAGCTATCCACCTTCATATGAGGGCGGTATCGAAGCCGGCCGTGCCATTGCAGGCAGCAAGTCACCAATCACAGCAGTGGTAACAACTGCCGATATATGTGCTATCGGCATCATGGAGGGTGCGCGTCTCGGCGGTTACCGTGTCCCGATTGATTTATCTGTCATAGGCTATGATAATTTGAATCTATGCCAGTACACCGTACCGAAGCTTACATCGGTATCACAAAATGTACCAAAAAAAGCCCGGCTTGCAACCGAGCTTCTCCTAAAGAAAATACATGACAATGAATCAGACAGTAATTTGGGTGAGATTATGGATGTTGAGATTGTTGACAGGCAATCCGTCATCTCGCTTTATTAAGCCGATAACCGACCTACTCCCTGTGCACACGCTTGTTTTCATACATTTTCCATTATCTTGTCAAATCCTTTACCCACTTGTATTTTTTAAAATGTATGAGTGTCCACGGTATCTTTCCAACCTCATCCACGCAGGTGCACGCATATACCACAACCACCGGCCAGTTCAAAAAATATGTGCCTGCAACTGCAAGCGGTATTGCTATGCCCCACATCGTCACAGCAAGAGAGTACATATCAAACATCGTATCTCCTCCCGAACCAAAGACACCGTTTATGATGATTTCATTTACCGATCGTCCAATCATGTAGAAGGCAAGTACACCGAATAACTGCTTCAGATACTCTGCAGCCTGCGGTGTGAGCTTTACAAAATGTAAAATCACCGGTGCTGAAACCGCCATAAGCACTGTCATAACAGCTCCACACAAAAATGACAGCTTTGCCATTCTGATGCCATATGCTTTTCCACGCTTTAAATTCCCTGCGCCAAGCTCATTTCCTATCATAATGCCTGCTGCACTTGATATACCTGCACTGAGACAGCAAATGATATCACGCACAACCGCTGCTACGGAGTTGGCCGCTGCTGCGTCTGTTCCCATGTGTCCCATAAATGTAGAGTACGATGTAAAGCCTATTCCCCATACAAGGCTTGCTCCGAGAATCGGTCCGGAGCACTTCATAAAATCTGCTGACAGCTCCTTGTTCCTTGCAAAAAGCTCCCGGATTTTAAGCCTGATATATCCCGGTCTGTACGAAAATGTGATTGAAAGCATAAGCTCCACTACTCTTGATATGAGTGTGGCAAGTGCCGCTCCCCTCACATTCATGCTCTCGATGCCAAATGCACCATAGATAAATATGGCATTGAGCATTATGTTTATAAGCACTGTAATTGAGCTGACTGCCGCCGCAGTACCCGCGTGCTCTGATATCTTCATCATGACTATATAACACTGCGAAAAACCAGTCAATAAATATGAAAAAGAAGCTATTTTCAGATAGCTTACACCATAATCTATAAGCACCGGCTCGTTTGTGAAAATAAGCATCAGATATCGTGGAAAAAATGCACATGCCACGAAAAACAGCACCGATACTATGCCACATATCCTGATTGCAAGAGCGAATATGTCATCGAGCGCCTTTATGTCCTGCTTGCCCCAATACTGTGCTCCGAGTATTGCAAGCCCTGCTGTAGCTGCTGAAAGAAACATGTTCTGGATGAACTGTATCTGTGTGGCAAGCGAAACTGCTGACATATAGTTCTGGTCCAGTCCTCCAAGCATGAATGCATCTGCCACCGCCACCAGCGCCAGCATCAGATTCTGCACCATTATCGGAACCATGAGTGTCCACAGCTTTTTGTAAAAATTTGTATCAAATTCTATTGTTTTCATAAGTAAATTTTACCTCTATATATAAATCTCTAAAGGTTTACAAGTATCCGTGTCCATGCTTCGCATAACCTTTCAAATGACCATGCCGCATTTGCAGGGCTTGTGGACGGCAGCGTGACTGCCTCCATGCCTGTCAGCGGAAGCTGATATTTCTTATAAAGCGCTCCTGCTTTATTTCCGTTTGCATATACCTGTTTTATATCGGCTGTTTCAAGGATTTTCCTTATATCTGTCGGTTCGACGTTTTTGATGCTGCTGTCGCTCGAACCCTTGATGTCACAGCTTTGTATCACATCCCATATGGCTATGTGGTTTTTAAACAGCATATATTTCTTCTCATCTATCGTCTCCGGCACCGGTTCATCCAACAGATACGCAAGCAGCTTCCAGAAACGGTTCTGCTTGTGTCCGTAATAGAAATTGTTTTCCCTTGATGCAACGGACGGCAGAGTGCCGAGGATCAGTATGCGGCTGTTTTCATCATAGACAGGCTCGAAGGAGTGGGTTATGTGTTCGTATTCCATATTGTTACCTCTTATATCTGCAGCAGCTCTTCCGGCTTATCAATACATTTTAACTATACTACAATGCCGTTGTTTTTTACAACAATACGCATAGTTCCCAGAAAAATAACTTATGATTATTATACTTTATCCATCTTGATTTCACAATCTTTTGTTCACGACAAAAAAGTAGTCGTTTCACTTCCACATTTTTTGACGTTATAACCCATTATAACCCATTGATGTTTCACTCAAAATGGGTTATAATAGATTGTAAGAAACGGGGTGATATTATGGATATCTACAAACGAATTTATGAATTAGAAAACGAGATAGCAGCCTTACCACAAGGTTCTATCAACATGAAGAAAATTTACGGCAAAGAGCAGCCTTATCTGCAATGGACAGAGAATGGAAAAAGCAAAAGCAAGTACATTAAAAAGAACGAACGCGAAGAAATTTTTGCAGGTGTTGAAAGGCGCAAACAGCTTCAAGAAGAATTGAAAGAACTGAAACAACACAGTTCTATTGATCCATCTAAATCTACAGATTTTGAAACTTCTGTCATTATCGGAGAACGTCTTCTGGCACTGACAAAAGGTGTAAAAAACTGGGGAAAACGTGATTGTTTCAGACAGTTACAGGCATATTTAAACAGTGAGGAAACAGATCGTGTATGCTTGGTATTTGGTCTGCGACGAACAGGAAAGACAACAATGCTGCGTCAGGCTGTTTTAGGAATGACTCCATCACAGTCCGCAAAATCAGCATACATCAAAGCAAAAGGGAGCGATACCATGGCAGCGATGAATCGTGATTTGGGCAAACTCCTTGATCTGGGATATGAATATGTTTTTATTGACGAAGTAACCCTAATGCCCGACTTTATTGATTCAGCAGCACTATTCTCTGATATCTACGCTGCACAAGGTATGAAAATTGTTTTATCCGGAACAGATTCTCTTGGCTTTTGGTTTGCGCTTCATCAGGAACTTTATGATCGAGCTGTTACGATTCACACTACCTTTATTCCATTCCGTGAACATAGTCGTTTACTCGGTATCGACAGTATTGACGAGTATATTCGCTATGGCGGCACACTTCGTGCAGGAGAACTGGATTTTGATGATAAAGACGTTATTTCAGAGGATGCTTCGTTCCGTGATGACGAATCCACACGGCGTTATATCGATACCGCAATCTGTAAAAATATCCAGCACTCCCTGAGTTGTTGTCAAGACGGAGGATATTTCCGTCATCTCCAATCACTCTATGAGGCAGGTGAACTAACAGGTGCTATCAATCGAATCATTGAGGATATGAATCATCGTTTCCTTATTCGTATTCTGACCGACAAATTCAAATCTCATGATTTGGGTTCAGCTGCTGATGTTTTGCGAAGAGATCGTAATCCCAAACAGCGTACAGATATTTTGGATAAAATCGATACAGAAGCAGTAACCAAACGATTAATGGATATGTTGGAGATTCACAATAAAGAAGAACAATCTATTGGTATTACAAATGCTCACATAGAGGAAATCAAAGAATATTTGAAAGCACTTGACCTGATTGTTGACGTTCCACGAGAAACGGTAATTCCAAGTGCCGAACCACTAGAGAATATTTTATTCACGCAACCAGGCATGCGTTATTGCCAGGCACAGGCATTGGTTCATTCTTTGACAAAAGATGAATTATTCTCTACATTGAGCGAGCACGAAAAAATGTTAGTTTCTGAACGTATTTTGGAAGAAGTGCGTGGTCGTATGATGGAAGACATCGTACTTTTAGAAACATTCAAATCGGCTAAAAGGCATCAACGTGTTTTCAAATTGCAATTTGCTGTCGGCGAATACGATATGGTAATTTACGATGCTAAACTCAATACATGTGAATGCTACGAAATAAAACACAGCTCGAAAATTGTTCCAATGCAAGCCCGCTTCTTAGTTGACGAAGAGAAACTGAATCAAACAAGTCAGAGATTTGGCCAGATTACCAAGCGATGTGTGCTCTATCGTGGTGAAGATTCCGTCATGGAAAATGGCGTGGAGTATCAGAATGTAGAAAATTATTTGAAACATTTATAATTTTCCCCTAAAGAAAGAGAGGTCCATGACATTTAACATCATGAACCTCTCTTTCTTTATTATCCTCTATGAGCCATCCACTTCTTTTGCTTCTTCCAGCAACGGCTGTAGCTCGTTTGCTTGAGTGCAATATAAACACCAGAAGTACAGGTTTTCAAAGCTAATTCATGAAATCGTTTACACATACTTAACAGCTGATAAATACTGGAATGTTAATAATTCTACGCAGCAAAAAAGGAACCGGAAAATCCGGTTCCTTTTTGATATCGCATCTTTTATGATAAATATATTCTAACTGCTTCATATAAGTAATACACAAATCAGCTCAGCTCTATCTCATACGCTCCGGCTTCAAAATCCACCGTAAGAAGCGCATATGCTTCACCGTTATCATAGCGGATTGAAAGCTTTGGCCCTTCTCCTGCTACTGTGATGACAGCTCCCTTCTCAAACGCCTTATGGGTGTTTCTCATACGAAGCAGCTCAAGCTGCTTTGCAACAACATCCTTTTTTAGCGCCTCCTCAATATCGGAGGCACTGAGGTTTGTCCTGTTGATTTCCTTATGTCCTGATTCCCCTGCACGTCTTACCGCCTCATGGTCATTTTTGCCTGCAAAGAGGTCCAGATACCATACCTGCGGCTTGCCCGGCATGAACATCTGAATAGCACGGGCCAGAAGCATTTTGCTGTCAGACTCACCAAGCGCACTGTAATATGTGGCATTCACCTGATAATATATATTCTTCTGTCCGTGAAGATTTTTGACCATGCCGCCACGAGATACAATCAAATCTATAAGCGAGCGAATATCGTCCTCCGGAAGCAGACCCTTTAAATCCAGAAGAGGTATGCCGTCATGGCAGCCAAGCATATTGACAGTGGAGATTTTATCATCCACAACCTCACGCGCCCATTTTGCAAGGTAATCTGCTCTCCTGTTCTCAATCGCGTCAATTACCAGTCCCGGTAAAAAGAAATCATATGTGGCATAGCCCTTATCTGCAAGGGTTTTGTATATTTTCTCCTCATATGCCGCGTGTATTTCAGGCAGCAGAGTCAGCCCGAGCGGAGCTGCAAGCTCATGGATCTGCTGTAGAAATTCCCAGGTCTCAGGATCATTCAGGAAATTCTTTTTCCCCGGTGCTTTAGGCGCATAGGCAAATGCATCAAGCCGCACAATAGCCGCACCGTAAGATGCTATTTTTTTAAGTGTTTCTCGATAGAAATCCCACACCTTTTCGGACTTTATATTTAAATCCATCTGCCCCAGATAATCTCTGCCATGCACCTCCTGGTAAAATGTGTTCCAGTATGGCACCCTTCGTCCATCCGGAAACTCAACCATGAGAATCGGAAGCCCCGGCTTTCTGAAAAACATCTGCTTTAAGCATGACTCATCAGGCTGTATGTAGCCCTCGTCCGTCATGACTCCATGACCTTCCCAGAATTTGTTCCAGTCTATGAAAAAATCCCGGTACTCCGACTCATCGCCCTTTTCCACAAGATCCTTGAACTGTGGTGACTGTGCTGAAGCATGATTTAAAATAAAGTCAAGCTTTAAGTCAATCCCCAGCTCCTTCAATTGCGATAAATCCTCTATTGTCGCAAGCTCCTCATTCAGATTGTAGTCCACGACCGAAAATCCGCGATCCAAATCCGAATGATACAGGCTTGGCAGAATATAAAATGATGAGAATGTGTCCTGCATTTCCTTCTTTTTGAGCAGCGCTGCGATATCGGAAAGCTTACCGCCCAGACTGTCAGGATATGCGTTAAGCATAGGTTTATTGTTCATAGACTTTGCCATCCTTTCCAACTACTATACGCGCATTTTTACTCTGTAAATCAAGCTTTTCCTGTTCCAGCTCTACCACGCGGCATATGAAAGGGCTTGCGGCGTTTTCGTCACGTCCTCTCTTAATGCGGCGCGCCTTAGTCTCCTCAGGCGAACTCTCCAAAAATACAGGTATATCAACACCCTTAAGGTATTCGCTTCCTCCATGGGTCCACTCTAAGATGAGCACTTTAATTCCTGTGAAATCAGTCTCGTCATATGAGATATCACCGTCCTGGCGGCCCATATGCTTTATCTCAATTATATCTTTTCCTGCCTTAAACTCTGAAAGCTCCTTGTTAATCCTGTCAAAGTCAATCTCCTTAGGTGTTCCAAGATATCCACGTAAGCCATCCTCGCCGGACTCGTTATACACATTAAGGCGTTCTTCGTCGTTTCTCATCGGGATACGGTGTGGATAATTGTCCCCGGTCAGCACATAGCAGGCTGTATTATCGTTAAGGAAATACTGCTGCAGGGCTGCTGCAATCGTTGTCTTTCCTGAGCCTGAGCCGCCGTAGATGCTTATTACAATACGTTTATCAGAAGAACTATCTGCAGTGTCAGCCTCACTTAATTTTAGATTGCCGCACACCTTCTTTATCTCATCATACAGCTTCTTTGCCTCATCAAGCCTGATAAATGAAAACTGATATGCCTCATACTCCTTTACGGCAAACGGAAGCGGTATTCCTACATTCATCAGTGCTGCACCTGTGTACTGCCTGCCGGTATTTTCCTCAATATATACTGCATCAGACTCCAAGCCTTTAAGCTTCACATAGTAAGTAGCCGCATTTGCCTCCGCATACAGACGAACCACGCTCACAAGCGCCCTGTCCTTTGCCCTTGAGACAGACATCCACGCAGCCACCTCATCCTCAAATGGGCTTGTAAGGCGCCAGTAGGTGCCCTCATTTATAAGCATCTCATACTTCTTAAAGGTCTTGATCTGCTCTCTGATTTCTTCCTTTTCCTCATCCGACAGAAGGGCCGGATTCAGCTCATAGCCAAAAGTTCCTGCCATGGCTGTGATGCCTCTTGTTTTAAGGCTTGTCACTCTGCCTGTCTGATGATTTGGCACTGCCGATACATGCGCTCCCATGGATGATACCGGATAGAAGAACGATGTGCCATACTGTATTCTTGTGCGGTTTATGGCATCTGTATTGTCACTGCACCATATCTGTGGACTGTAGTAGAGCATGCCTGCATCAAATCGTCCACCGCCACCGCTGCAGCCCTCAAGAAGTATATCCGGATATCTTGTCACCAGACGCTCCATAAAATCATACACTCCAAGCACATAGTCGTATGCAAGATTTCCTGCATACACATCAGCCATGCTTCTGTTCATATCCCACTTCACGTAGTCGATTTTTCCCTGGTCAAACACTGCGCAGATCTGATCGAAAATATTGTCCCTGACTTCTTTTCTCGAAAAGTCTAAAATAAGCTGGTTTCTTGAGCGTACAGGAAGCTTTCCCGGAATGCTGATAGCCCAGTCAGGATGCTCTCTGTACAGATTACTGTCCTCATTTACCATCTCAGGCTCAATCCATATTCCAAACTTCACTCCCTGCGCATGCACTCTGTCGATGAGCTCAGAAAGTGTTCCGCCAAGCTTTTTCTCATTCACAAACCAGTCTCCGAGTGATGAATTATCATCATCTCTCTTTCCAAACCAGCCGTCATCCATGACCACCATATCTATGCCCAGTGATGCGGCCTCCTTTGCAAGGTCTACTATCGTATCACCGGTAAAGTCAAAGTAAGCAGCCTCCCAGCTATTGATGAGCACCGGTCTTACCTCATGTGCAAATCTGCTCCTGCACACATGCTCACTGATGCAGGTGTGGTACTGATGGGAAAGCTGTGAGAAACCGTCTGCCGAGTATGACATAATCACCTCAGGCACTGTAAAGGTCTCTCCTGCCGCAAGCGGATATGAAAACAGTTCATCGGAAAGCCCCATTAAAAGGCGCGTCTGGTTAATCTGGTCCTTCTCTGCCTCACATGAGAAATTGCCACTGTATACAAAAAGCATACCATAGCAGTCTCCTGCATTTTCTGTAGTATCGCGCTGTGCGAGAATAACCGCCGGATTGTACTGGTGGCTTGATGTTCCTCTGCGGCTTCCGAATGAAAGTGTGCCGTGTCCTAAGTGTGTGCGCTCAAGATTGCGCTCCATGGCATGCTTACCGTAGAATCTGATCACATCATAATCTCCGTAAACCATATCCAGGCAGGCAGCATGAGCCTTTTCAATTGTAATATCCCCACTGCCTGTATTTTTAATGAGCACACTTCTTGTGATGACATCACAAGCCTCAAGCACGCCATAAAGCAGATGCACCTCAACGCCTGCGATATCATCGCCAAGAACTATTTCAAGAGTCTGCGCCTCGTCATCAGATGCCCACACTGCCGGAAGTCCCTTCAGAGCGTATTTTCCGTCTCTGATTTCATGACTCTTATAAAGAAGCTCAACACTCTCAGTGCCCTGTTCGTTTTTGATATCAAGCGCAATATTTCTGAAATCGCCTGTGCCAAGAGTCGGATACTCCTGTGGCAGCGTATCAAGCGAATATGTACGGTTCATGCCTGCTGCGTAAGGATTGCCTGAAAAGCCTCTGTCAGCATATGTCAGCACATAGTCCATATCACATGTGCTTTTTGCTCCGTAGTACAGATGCAGCAGATAGCCAAGTCTGTCTATTTGCATCTGATATGTGGTGTGAGCTGTCTGTAAAGTAAAAATTTTCTTGTTTGGATTAAATATAATTGCCATAAAATCACTCCATATCATTATTAAAATAGTGTTTAAAAATTATCCCTTGATTGCACCGTTTGCAACACCGTTTAATATCTGCTTCTGGCAGATTATATAGAATATAAGTATCGGTATTAAAGCCAGAATATATGATGCAAATGCCAGATTGTAGTTGGTTCCAAACTGTGTCTGGAAATTCAGCTGTGCCAGCGGCAGTGTATTCTGTCCTGTTCCTGACATGATGACAAGCGGTGTCATGACATCATTCCAGGTACCGAGTGCTGTCAGGATGGCTACTGTCGCATGCATAGGCTTCATCATAGGAAATACAACTCTCCAGTATGTTGTCCATGTGCTTGCGCCATCGATGTCTGCAGCCTCCTCAAGTGCCATAGGGATATTTTTCAAGTATCCACTATATAATAATACATTCATTGGCATGTAAAATACAAGATATAAAATGATAACTCCTGCCCTGTTTCCAAGTCCCATCTGCGCAGTCTGCTTTACAAGAGGCATCATGAGAATTGAGAATGGCACAAACATACCGCTTACAATGTAAAGATATATGAAACGGAAGCTCTTTTTCCTTGCCATGCCTCGTCCGATAACATATCCTGCAATCGAATGGATAAGGATTGCGAGAACAATGGTCACAATAGTGATAAGTAAGCTGTTTCCGAGAGAATGCCAGAAATCAGTCACCTTCATAGCCTCTGTGAAGTTTGAAAAGCTCCACTTTGAAGGGAATGAAAGAGCTCCTGCGACATCATTTGTCATCTCACTCGGTTTCTTGAAGGCAATGATAACAGCCATATACAGTGGGAAAAATACGGTTAAGGTTCCCAATATTAAAACGATGGTAAGTACCCAGTTTGTTTTTTGTTTTTTCATTATAACTGCTCCTCCTTCTTATTCATAACGCCCATCTGGAATAGTGAAATAGCCACAATTACAACAAAGAAAATTACTGCGTTTGCACTCTGGAAGCCAAACTGTCCTCCATCCATACCATTTCTGTAAATCAGGTATGAGATTGACTCAGTGCTCTGCGCCGGGCCGCCCTTTGTCAATGACATAATCTGGTCAAATACCATGAGGAAGTTCTTTGTGCTGAGCACCAGATTGATTGTAACAAATGGCATAACGAGTGGAAATGTAACCTTCCAGAACTGCTTCCATTTGCCTGCTCCGTCGAGCATGCTGGCTTCGTAAACATCCTCAGGCACTGTCTGCAGTCCGGATATATAAATGATGGTATTCATGGCAACCGCCTGCCATACCCCGACAATCAGCACGCCAATCCATGCATATTTTTCACTCGCCAGAATACTGTTTTGTAAGAAACCGATGTTGAAGGTATTTCCTACTACCGGCAGAATATATGTAAAAATAAAGCTGAAAATGTAACCAATAACCAGTCCGCCAAGGATATTCGGTACGAAATAAACACCTCTTAATGCACTCTTGCCGCGGATATTGCTGTTTAACGCAACTGCCATTACAAGGCTTAATACATTTACAAGTATGGTTCCTGCAATCGCATATTTAAAGGTAAACAGATAGCTCTTTCCGACTCTGGCGTCGGTAAACAGGTCTGTATAGTTTCTAAGTCCGACATAATCATATGAGCCATAGCCCTTGTAGTTTGTAAAGCTGTAAATCACACCCTTTATCATCGGCAGTGTGTTGAATGCGAAAAATAAAACCACAACAGGTATCACAACTGCCCAGAATGTCTTGTCTCTATTTGACATTTTCTTTTTCATTTTGCATCCTCCTGTTCCTTCTGGTAATCCTGTACTTCACGAATCAGATCTCTGTTGTAACGCTCCCAGTCTGAATCAAATTTCTTTAAGAACTTCTCCTTTGCATTGTCACCTGTGTCAAGCAGATATGTCTGAATCATGGCGTCCACGCTCATCTCACTTGGATAATGATGATCCTGATAATCTGACATACGGTTGTCCTTTATATACTCCTGCATATCCTCCAGTGTATCAGGTATTGCGAAATCTCCATCCTTGCAGGCAATTCCGCCCTGGTCATCCAGATATGTCTGAATTGTCTCATCGCTGTACAGATATTCAAGCACCTCGTATGCTGCTTCCTTATTTTTGCAGGCCTTCATAACTGAAAACTGTAAATCTATTCCTGAATTTAACACATTGTCAGCCTCATTATCATTTGCCGGGAAAGTAAATGAACCGATATTCATATCAGGATTAACTGACTTAATCTGAGGAATAGCATAGCTTCCTATCGTGTACATGGCAGATTCACCTCTGGCAAAGGCTGTACATGCGTCATTGTAGCTGTAAGCATATGGATTGTCCTCTGCATAATCAAGCAATGTGCGTATCTTGTCGGCAACCGGAGAATATGCCTCCTCAAATGTCGCATTTCCCATATTTACCTGATTACAGGTGTCTGAATCACAAAGACCTACTGCAAGGGCATTCCACGGTGCCAGACATGTCCATGTATCCTTAAAGCCCAGATACAAAGGAAGTGTTCCGCTTTCCTTTATCTCATCGCACAGTGCTGTAAACTCACTCCAGGTTGTAGGCACCTTCCAGCCATTCTCCGCAAACATATCCTTGTTGTAAAGTACTCCTGCTGCATTTGCGGCATAAGGAAGTGCATAGGTGCCATCCTTTGGAATGAACTCAAGCTCCTTGTCCATATCCAGATATGCCTCTTTTACATTGTCCACTGCATCCAGATCTGATATATCCTCAAACAAATCTGCATCCAGGAAATTTGAATAATTGATATCTCCACCTATTGCAATGATGTCCGGATAATCCTCACGGATGAAGCGTGTCTTTAAAATAGTCATAGCCTCGTTCGGAGAGGAGATAGTCAGATGAATATCATCATGAGTCTCATTAAATTGCTTCTCAATCTTCTCGAAAGCCTTAACAGCCTCCGGCTTATAAGAAACCACCTCAATCTCAGTTTTTCCGTCCGCCCGCTTTTCATTTCCACATCCGGTCAGTCCTGTCGTGCACATTCCGAGTGCCAGCACAACCGCCATAGCCTGACAAATCTTTCTTTTTGCCATATTTTTTCACTCCTTTTCTGTTTTATTTGCTCTTTTTCCTGATAAACCGATTATAACATACCATTATGCATACAATAAATACCTTTATTTTTGCTTTTTTATACCAATATGCTATAAAACATGCTATAATTGCATATAATGTCGCATAAGGGTATATTTATAGTATTAATCAATAAGGAGTGACTCACATGGACAAGCTTTCCTTCAATATTTTTCCAAATGTAAATTTCATAGATTTGTGTATGTACCAGTTCGGCCACGAGCAGTGCGAACCGGGACACTCATTTGGTCCTGCCACAAGAAACCACTATCTATTCCACTATGTACTGTCCGGCACCGGCACTCTGATGGCCGATAATGCAAAGGGCATTACACAAACCTACAACATAAAAAGCGGGCAGGGCTTTCTGATTTTTCCCGGCCAGATAAATACCTATATCGCAGATGACAAGCTTCCCTGGGAATACATATGGATTGAGTTTGACGGTCTGCGCGTCAAGGAGGCTCTCACCACAACAGAGCTTACCAAAAATAATCCTGTATATCACACACACTCAAAGGATATCCGCGAAAAGCTTGTTGATGAAATGCTCTACATCACAAGGCATCCCTCAGAATCACCGTATCACCTGATTGGGCATATGTACCTTTTTCTGGATTATCTGATGCAGTCAGCCAAATCATCAAAACTCGTTCCAGGTGGGAAAATGAGTGATTTTTATATAAAAGAAGCGATGAATTATATCGAGCAGAATTTTCAGAATGATATATCAATCGAAGATATTGCCAGAGTCTGCGGCATAAACCGAAGCTATCTGGGCAAAATTTTCAAAAATTCCGTTGGACATTCACCTCAGGAATTTCTCATGAATTATCGTATGATAAAGGCCACAGAGCTTTTAAAGCTGACCTCCTTATCCATCGCAGATGTTGGTTCTGCCGTTGGATACGAAAATCAGCTTCATTTCTCACGCGCCTTTAAAAATATCTACGGAGTCGCTCCGAGGGAGTGGAGGAACGAGCATAAATAAGCTCACTGTTCATCCTTCACAAATTCATTTACATTGTCAGGGGTCACCTTCTCATACGGCAGATAAACATACTTTTTATCCTCAAACTTTATGTTTTTCATGCTGCCCCCGGTGGCTGCCAGATAGGCAAGCTGAGCCATAGCCCTTGCCTGTCCCTCCTTGTCATTGTAGACTGTTGCCGCAAGCTTCGACTGCTGCACTGCTTCAAGCCCATCGTCTGTGCCGTCCACTCCAAAAAATGCAGGTACATTCGACTCCGTCACACCAAGCTTTTCGTATGCGTCTATCGCGCCAAGTGCCATTGCATCGTTGTTTGCAATAACCAGCTCTATGCTGTTTTTATACTGACCTATAAGCTGTGTCATACGGTTCTGCGCCTGAGCACGATTCCAGTTTGCTATCTGACAGCTCAGCTTTTCTATCTGAAGACCGTTATTCTTCATGCTCTCTGTCACACTCTCTGTCCTGACGATGGCATCCTGATGTCCCATCTCTCCCTCCAGGATGACGTACTGTATCCTGCCATCACCGTTTTTATCCACACCCGGATTATTCTTTATATAATCGGCAATGAGTTCCCCCTGCATCTGACCTGACTGCTTTGCCTTGGCCCCGACATAGTACAGCTTATCCCAGCGATTTAAATCCTCATCAACCGGCTCCCTGTTAAAGAAAATAATCGGGATGTCCTTCTCCATTGCAGCATTTATAATATGCGACAAATCTGTTCTGTCTGCCAGATTAATACACAGCACATTGCAGCCGTCCTCTATCATCTCCTGCACCTGATCATCCTGTGCACGCTGTGAGCCTGCAGCATCCATGATTGTCATGCTGATATCGTATTTGTCTGTATCAAGACTTGCGCACTCCTTTTTGAAAGTTTCTATCAGCTCCCCGATAAATGTATCTTTCTGGTCATAGCAGGTCACGCCTATATATATCTGTTTTTTCTCGTCAACTCTTGTGTTGCTGCACGAGACAAATGACAATATCAGCACAAAACACAGTATCATCATGGTATTTCTTATTCTGCTTCTCATTTATTGTTCCCCCACTACTGGCTGATTGCATACAAAAGCTTCTTGTTTTCTTCATCAAACAGATTTTTTCTGGTAAGAAGCTGGTAAGATATCGGCTTTTCCTCTACTGAATATTTTCTACTGCCACGCAGCATATCGACCAGTCCTACAACACTTTTGTATCCGGCAGCAAATTCATCAGGTGTGATAAGAGCCTCTGTCCAACCCGAATCGAGATAATATATGGCTTCTGTTGAGTTTCCTATCCCATATACCAGTGCACCCTGCAGATTATTATCAGAGGCTTCCTTTGCCGCCTCAACCACACTTGCATCATCTATTGCAAGAACTATGTCAACCTTTCTCTGTGACTGCAGATTTATTTTCTCCCCGGTATCCGAAACACCTGATACAATCCACATCACAACACAGCCGCTCTCCGCGAGAGTATCCTTTATGCCATCAATGCGTTTTTTACAGGCATCGGATTCAGTGTTTTCACAATAGATTCCTATTTTTTTACCTGAAAGTGTTCCGTTGTTGTCAGCAAGAAGCTTTTGTGCCAGTTTGGCACCCATGCTGTACTGGTCAAACTCCACTGTATTTAACGACTTAAAGCTCTCGCTTCCCGCCTGGTCTCCGACTACCATTATCGGTGTCTTTTTATTTATCCGGATAAGTGTATTAAGGCTTTTTTCTTCTGTCATTTTTTCTGCTGTCGGCTTGAAAACGACCGCATCAGCTTTTTTGTTTATCTCCTGGTTTATGACATCAATTTCATCTGACATGTTGTTCAGATTTTCCTTACTTATCATAACTACATCCACACCATACTCAGAGGCCGCCATTTTCATGCCATATTTAAACGCAGCACTGTGGCTTTCTGCTCGTGTCAAGTAAGAAACAAAAAAAAATTAATTTTTTTTATCAATGGGGAACCTTTAGCAAGATTCCCCATGTTACTTCTTTATAATTTTGTTTTCTCGCTATTACTACTGATTATACCATCATCCAGCCTGAAAGTCATCAAAGTTCCATCTGATTTCAATATGCTCATTATCATACACCAACACATAATCAATGAGATATCTGATTACTTCTTCATCAAACTCATCCAACTTACTAAGCTTTGTTAGCTGTTCCTGCTTTGCATCAAGAAAGAGATCCTTTTGCATATCAAGTGTTTCCTGCTTCTCTGTAATCAGACTTTCTATCTCTGCGATTTTCTGCTTAACTTCTGCAGTCTTTTTTGCCATCTGATCACGAGTGATATTTGTTTTTGTATAATCATCGTATATCTCAAACTTTAGCTTTGCATAGTGTGCCTTTGACTTTTTAAGTGATTCGATTTCCCTTTCAAGATTATCTGGACAATTACCGCCATCAGTTTTCAACTCAAATTCCTGCAACTGAGCCAATGCCATATTTCTAGCAATGTCTAGAAGTGTCGCCTCAAGTTCTTCACCTCTAATACGTGACACATGACCGTTGTGGCATCTGTATGAGGATTTATTTCCGTATTTATAAAGTCCCTTACCACATATTCCACAGCGAATATACGATTTACGCCACTTTCCATTTGGTTTTCTCTTCGTCACTTCTCGTCTTGCTATCATCTTGTGAGCAAGCTTGAAGTCTTCCACAGAAACTAATGGTTCATGACAGTTTTCAACAATTATCCAGTCCTCTTTATCTCTCTGCACAACCTGATGACCGGTATCAATATTATCAGCCGTCTTGTTATTGATTACAGAACCAATATAGACTTCATTATATAAAATCTCCATTACTGTACTGGCACTCCACATGTGCTCACCAATATCCCTTTCATAACATCTCTTAACTCCAATCTTTTGGTAATACTCAAATATGCTATCATATCCATTATTATTCAGATAATTTGCAATCTCGGTGTATTTCATGCCTTTAATAGCCAGTTCAAATATCAGCTGGACAACAGGTGCTGTTACTGGGTCAGGCACTAACATATGCTTATCATCTTCACTTTTCTGGTATCCAAAAGGAGCAAATGCAGCAATGTACTTTCCCTGCTTAGCCAACACTGCCTTAGCGGCTCTTACCTTTTTTGATGCATCCTTACAATACAATGCATTCACAAGATTTTTCAGTGCAACACTCATACCTCCGGTTGAACCAAAGCTGTTAGCAGAATCGTAATTATCATTCACGCTGATATATCTTACCTGAAGAACCGGAAATATACATTCCATATAGTTACCAACTTCAAGATAATCTCGTCCGAGTCTGCTGTAGTCCTTCGTCACAATAACCTGAATCTTACCAGCCTTTACCAGATCCATCATTTTTACAAAATTAGGTCTGCTAAAGTCTGCTCCGGAATATCCATCATCTGAAAATTCCATTATGTTGCAGTCCTTTAGTTCAGGCAGTTTCTGGATATGATCAAGCATTAACTTTCGCTGATGGGAAATACTGTTACTTTCCTCATGAGCAGCCAAGTTGTCATCTTCATCTGATAATCTCATATAGAGAGCTATCGTCTTATCCATTGCTGCTCACCTCTCTTTCTTCTGCCACTTTAAGCAACTCCTTTAGGAAATCATCATACAAGAGCTTAACTTCTATATTGCCATCATAAAAAACAATTTCCGATACAAAAGCATCCACAAGCTCCTTTGTAAGTTTTCTTTTAGCCATATATTTATTGACAGTTTCTTCCCATCCTTCATCAATATGAAATTCTTTTTCATACAGACTTCTTCGATGAAGCAATTCAGTAATCTGCGCTTCAATCTCATTTACTCTGCTTTCATATTCTCTCTGATACTGGCACAGTTCTTCCGCAGTGATTAACTGTTCCCTATAATCTTCATACAAACCACTTTTGTTAGCGGTAATTCTTCTTACATCATTTTGAAGTTTTGCTATCTGCTTGGTATAAATATCATATTGAAGAACATTCTCTTTTCTGCTGTTCATCTTCTGAACAAACTTTGTTTTCTCAACACACAAACTCATATGCTGACGGATAACAGAAAAAACACTATCCATAACCTCAGAATAATCATAAGAGTACTTATTTTCACATAGCCTAGCTAATTTTCTACGGTTCTTACACTTATAATAGAACTTTTCTGAATAAGTGTGATGCCTGCCAATCAATACACTGCCTCCACAACAGGCGCATTTTGTTTTATATACCAGAATATTATCCGGCTTATTTGGAACATCAGCTTTAGGTTTTGATGCTTCTAAATGCTTCTTTTTGATATGCTCCATTCTCTCCCTTGTTTTGTAGAAAGTGTCCTTATCAATTATTGGTTCATGAACATTTTCTATTCGCTGCCATGTTGATGCATCTGTTTTAACATTCTTTCTCCCGGTATCAAGAGCCTTCCTTTGCTTTCCATGAACAATATTTCCAATGTAATATTCCCCTTGGAGTATCTCTTTTACATGCGAATAGTGCCATTCTCTTGCTTTTTCAGCAAGTTCAATCTTTCCTGACTTATAGAATCTGTATTTCGGAGGTGAAAGAATTCCTTCGTATTGCAAAGTCTTTGCAATACCAGCATATCCCTTCCCATCCAAAAACATATTAAAAATTCTAACTACATTGTCAGATACCTCTTCATCAATCAAAAGCTTTCTTGAACCATCTGTAGCCCTGTAATATCCATATGGTGGCGTTCCCTCGCTGAAGCCGCCCTGTGCCCAAATACTATGCTTTCCGGTCTCTACTTTCTTTGAAAGGTCTTTGGAATAATATTCGTTCACAATATTCTTAAACGGTACGGATAAATCAGTTCCCGGTCTTGCAGTATCAAAATCATCTGTGATAGCAATATATCTCACATCAAGAAAAGGAAATACCCTCTCAATGTAGTTGCCTGCTTCCACATAATTTCTGCCAAGTCTGCTAAGATCACGAGTAATAACAGTATTGATTTTGCCTGCCCGGATATCATGAATCATACGGTCAAATTCCGGTCTTTCAAAAGTTGTTCCTGTAACAGATATATCAGCATACACACAAACTTCTACCATATCATCCTGCCCATTAATAAACTCTCTGATATATGCAATCTGTGTATCTACAGTATCTCTTTCCTTATTCGCCTCTGATTCGAATGAAAGTCTCGCATAGATTCCAACCTGATATGGTTTTGCCTCCTTATCCAGGCTTAAAACTGCTTTTGTTGTCAGATTGTCAGTTGGCTCTGCAACTGCAATCGGCGTATTTTTTCTACTCTTTCTTGCCATACTACACAGCCTCCTTTAATCTGATATTCAGTTTTCCCGTACTGTCCACTTCAACAAAATGTCCCTGACTTTCTATTACATCAAGACATTCCTTGTAGCAGTCATCAAAGTCAAACACTACTTCAATGTGATTCTTATCAAATACCTTTATTTCACGGATAAGAGATACAACCACTTCCCTCGTGAGTTTCTCAATGTTTTTATGTTCCGTAAAATAATCAAGCCATACAAAGCCTTTGCTCTTACGATTCAACACATCATCCATTTCCAATTCAATCTGATGAATAGCAATCTCAGCATTCTTTTTTCTCTGCTCATATGCTGCATGAAGTTCCTTGTAATCTTCCTTTGAAATAATACCATCCTTCATATCCTCATAAAGCATTCCTCTGAGATCTGCACATCTGTCTACTTCTGCCTGTTTCTTTTCACGCCTTTCCTCAAGCTTTTTCATATCAAGCTGCTGAAACGGCACGTTGCCGATAAAAGAAAGAATTCTTTTAAGGTCAATCATGTTATCAATGTGTGTCTGTAAAAGCTCTAGCACCACTTCTTCCAACTTATCCGTGGAAATTCTGTGGGAACTGCACTGCTTTGAATCCTTATGGGTTGCACACAGATAATAGGCATAAGTTTTACCACCCACTTTTGAAGTTTTTCTTACCATGGGAATCCCACAGCCGCCACAGGTAACTACCCCTGACAGCGGATAAACTTCCTCTCTGTCCGGTGATGTTCTTGTATCCATTGCAAGCAATCTCTGTACTACTTCAAAATCCCTGTCCGTGATAACCGGCTCATGGTTCTTTTCAATCCTTATCCATTCGCATTTTTCTTTGATTATGGTCTTTTTGACCTTGTGATTCGGTGTTGTCTGTTTTCCCTGTACGAGATTACCTATATAAACCTCATTTGTAAGGATTCTCCTTACCATGACTGAAGTCCACTCCGACTTTTCTTTTGTCTTAAAGCATGTCTGATAATTGCTTCCTGTGCTTGCTTTATACTCAGCCGGTGGAAGTATTCCTGATGAATTAAGTTCACATGCAATTGCATCCTGACTTTTTCCATGCAACTTCATTCTGAAAATATCTTTCACAACATTTGCTGCATATACATCAATTTCCAGTTTGTGCTTATCTTTATCATTCTTTTTGTATCCATATGGCACAAATGCCGTGATTACATCTCCCTGCTTTCTCTTAATTTCAAGATGTGAACGTATCTTAATTGAAATATCACGACAGTAAGCATCATTAATAAGATTTTTGAATGGAATAATAATCTCATCTGACTGCGACTTTGCCTCTCTGGAATCAATACCATCATTGATTGCAATAAATCTTACTCCCATAGCAGGGAATAATCGCTCAATATACATACCTGAATCTATATATTCTCTTCCGAATCTGCTCAGATCCTTAGTGACAACGCAATCAATTTTGCCTTTCTTAATATCTTCAAGCATCATCTGGAATGCCGGTCGCTCAAAATTAGAGCCGCTGAAACCATCATCAACATACTCCTGCACAACCTCAATATCATTTTTGTTTTCGAGAAAATCTCTAATCAGTGATTTCTGATTTGCGATACTGTTACTCTCAGTTTTTTCATGTGAAGCAACAGCGCCATCTTCCTTCGATAAACGAACATAGATGGCTGCATGATAGATCTTTTTGATCTGACTTATCTGACTCATATGCACATCCTCCTATTGTTGTTTAAGTTAGAAGATAACTTTTCAATAAGGTGATATGCACTAATTTAGAATTTTTATACCAAAAACATCATAGCACATATCACTTTGAAATTCCACCACAAATTTTCAGACATTCAAAAGCAGATTTTCAAATGCCTGTTCCATCGACAGTCCATTATTCGCAAAGCTTACCTTAATCATCATACTTCCACGACGCAGCATATATGGATTTCCCACCTGTTTTAAGAACTGTGCCTGCCTCTTACTCTGTGGCTGATTTTTATCTATTTTAATTTTTCTAATATCAGTCAGATCTTCTATTTTTACATTGTTAAAATCCACATCTAATAGTGCTCTGTATTCTTCTGCTGTCATAAAATCTATCCCCCCTTTCAGTAAAAATGCCACCCATAAAATACAGGTGGCTATGTAACCCGGAGCAAATGCCCCGGTAATATTTAATTGTACTTTTCATATGCCCCAATCTGGATTTTTACACATTCAGTAATCTTATCAAGTAGTTCCGTATCTGAAATTGAAGCAACTACCCTCTCAATCTGGACATTTACATCAATGGATACAATCTGCTCACATAATGCCATACTGTCAAATACCTCAAAATCTGTGTCAGTAACCTTTACCTTTGCAGCCGGTATTGGACAGTGGGTTGGCAGATATTTCTTTTTCCATGTTTTTGTGGACATGGCTACTGCTGTGACAACCGGTGAATACTGATTTGCTTTGTTATTTGAGATAATAATATAAGGTCTTGTATACTTCTGAATGCTCCCTTTACTTACTGACTCCAGATTTGCAATAACAATGTCGCCCCTGTTCAGTTTCATCTATGTCATTCCTCCTGTTCCCTGATATATTCTTCTGCCTCATCCTCTGTCGGACAGGCAACAATCCGTTTCCCATATTCATCAATCACTACTGTTTCGCCCGGAAATATAATCAGTTTTAATTTTCTATTTTCTTCTGTCATATCATTCATAAGAAATGAGAGCAGGTTCATAGCCCCTGCTCTCTGCATTAATACTGATTCCATGTTCCGCTGCAAGTGTCATTACAGCTTTAATCTCATTAAGTTCCATTGAAATGTCTACCACATCTCTTACCAGCACACAGATAATGACATCTCTTTCAATATAATATCTTAATCGTTCAACCGCTTTTTTATCTGTATTAAAAATTGTCTCAACAACTTTCATGCCGGACTTTTTTGCATATGCCTCGATACGGTCAGCTGTATCATTTGCATTATTCCTTACAAATATCAGACATTGCTTTTTTTCTCTGGAATCCTGCATATTGCCTCCTATCTGCCGTCCCTGATGTTATGATAGAACTTTGATACCGTATCAAGCACCAGCCCTCTTATATCACTTTCCTGAACAGGCTCTTTGTACATCATCTCATAACACTCTTCAAGTTCTCCATTAATATCCTCCACATAGATATCATATTCGCTGAGTTTTCCAAGTGTATCAATAACGGTCTCATCTGTTGCACCAATCATATCCTTTGAAAGTGTTATGATTGTATTAACATCTTCTTCCATATTTAAACCAATAATGGCATATTTCATCGGAAATGAAACTCCTTCTGTAGAAGCAGGCTCTGAAAGCATAGCTACAATTTCATAGCCATTATCCTGACAATACTTTTCAAGCAACTTCGGCACAAAATGATCTGTAGCCTCTAATCCTGTTTTTGCATAATATATAATTGCTCTTTCCATCTTAAAATCTCCTTATAAATAATATTGATTTGATACTGTGCGCACTTTATCTCCTCACATAAGCTGACTTATCTGTACTCTCCACACCATCACACCTAAACATTTCTTTTCTGTCGGTGACCATAAATCAGTTTGTGTGGGAAGATAAAATACTATCTTCCCGGTTTCTTAACCATCCC
>ERZ779656.609-NODE-609-length-24396-cov-4.545130_pt1 | contig 24396 bp, 19 predicted proteins | sample MGYA00511102_ERZ779656 | MGnify/ENA primary metagenome ERZ779656 (study PRJEB29588, sample SAMEA2143980) | human gut metagenome | biome: human gut; feature: human-associated habitat; material: faeces | place: Denmark | collected 2008/2010 ... | reverse complement strand
GCGCCGCCCTCGCCGGCATGAAAGGGTTCGACCTTGACCTGGCCACCGACCTTTCGCCGGACGAACTGGTCGAAGCCTGTGAGGAAAGCGGCCTTAAAACCATTCCCATCGGCATCAAATTCGGCACAGTCGGCGTTGTAATTGACAATCAGGTATTGGAAGTCACTTCCCTGCGTAAAGACATTAAAACCGACGGCCGCCATGCCGAAGTCGTTTTCACCTCCGACTGGAACGAAGACGCCTCCCGCCGCGACCTGACCATCAATGCTGTTTATGCCGATGAAAAAGGCAATGTGTTTGACTATTATAACGGCGTTGACGACCTTGAAAAAGGCATTGTCCGCTTCATCGGCAGCGCCGGCCAGCGCATTAAAGAGGATTATCTGCGCATTCTCCGCTTTTTCCGCTTTTATTCGATTTTCGGCAAAGCTCCGATTGACGCCAAGGCGCTTGAAGCCTGCAAAGAAAACAAAGACGGCTTAAAACAGCTTTCCATGGAACGTATTCGCGACGAACTGTTTAAATTATTCCTGACCCCGAAAGTCATCGAAACCCTGCAAATCATGTATGACAACGAGATATTGAGCTATATTCTTCCCGATACTCATTATCTGGAAGAATTGGACTTTCTCGTCAACACAATCAATACCGGAGATTTGCCCAACGCTCCGCTGCGCCGTCTGTTCGTACTCTACAATCCTGACGAAGCTCTCGCCGAAAACCTGGCCACCCGCCTGCGGAATCAGCGTCATACCGAGGTAGCGGATGATGTTCTTATCACACTTCTCGATGGCAGCGCCGATGGTTGCGCCGAGAGACTTGCCAATTGCGCGGCTCAAAACATACGCAATACCCACCACGCCGACCGTCGGCAGCACGGACAAATCAAGGCTTGCGCCGCTCAAGACGAAGAAGAGCAGGAACAGCGGCGGCGTGAAGCGGTCGCACTGCTCAAGGAGCGCGGGCGAATCGTTACTGACGTTAATCATCGTCGCGCCAATCATCATGCAGACCAGCAGGCTGCTCAAATCGAGCATGGTACTCAAGCCAACGGCGAGGAACACGATGAGAATCGTCATCGTCAGCTTATTGCCGCGCGAATGGAAGAAGCGCAGGCAGAAAACCATCACCGTGCCAATGAGAACGCCCATCGCCAGCGAGCCGACAATTTCAATCAGCGGCTTCACCAGCAGCGTCATCACGCTTAACGCCGCGCCGCTGTCAAGCGTGCGGGCGATTGCCATCATGATGGCGTAGAGCATCAGCCCCAGCGCATCGTCCATGGCGACAACGGGCAGCAGCATCCGCGTCACCGGGCCGTTCGCCTTGTACTGGCGGACGACCATCAGCGTCGCCGCCGGAGCGGTCGCCGCGGCAATCGCCCCCAGCGCCAGACACATCGGCAGCGGCTGACCCAGCACCAGCAGCGTCAGGAACACCAGCAGTGATGCCACGCAGCCCTCAAACGCCGTGATGACCATCGGCTTCGCGCCGATTTCCTTGATGTAGGAGAACTTGAACTCACTGCCGATGGAATAAGCAATGAAACCCAGCGCGACATCGGAGATAATCGACAGCTTGCTGTTCATTTCCGGCGTCAGCACCTTGAGCACATACGGCCCGACCAGCAGACCCGCAATCAGGTACGCCGTCACGTTCGGCAGATGAATCAGCTTAATCAGGCGCGTCATGGCCATGCCAACCGCCATTGCAATGGCAAGCGCAAACAGGATATTCATTTGTTCTTGTTGACCCCTTCCACAAACGTCGTGGGCAGGGCGAAGCAAATACCCGTGTCGGGCTTGTCCAGTCCACCGGTTACTTTGTTGATGATTTCAATCATCTGCGGAATCTGTTCGGATTTCAGCAGCGTGAAAATCGTCTTGGAGCGTTTCCGTTCCGGATTGCACAGGTGGCGCAGCACCCCCAGCACCGGCAGATCGTCGATGTTATGGTCGCCATCCAGCACGCGCATCATGCCCGTCGATTCCAAAATGGTCGCGCCGCCGATGTTCTGCTTGAGCATTTCTTCCAGCAGCGGCTCTAGAAATTCTTCCCGATTCAGCACGAGAACAAACATCTGCATTGTGGTTTCCCTCCCTCATTCTTTGCAGCACCCAATGCCATGAAACATCCTATATTGTAGCACTTTCGTCCTGTTTGTCAATCGAATTTGCCCCCAAATCCCCACGTTTTCTCATGAAATTCTCATCATTTCTTCTCATCTTTCACAAGCATTTCGGAGGAATCTGTGTTATCATATAGGCGTCAGGGAAAAAAGCCCGCTCAGCGGGAAAGGAGATTGATTTTATGGCAAGCTACACGATTGAAGATATTGAACTGATTCGGCGCAAGAGCGGCATCAGCTATCAGGAGGCGGTTTCGCTGCTGGATTACCACAACGGCAATGTTGCCCGCGCGCTGGTCGATTTGGAGCGCAACGGCCGCTTAAAGCCCGATGCCGCCGCACAGGATGCGCCGAAATCCGCCGAAAAGAAAGCGTCCACCGCTGCTGCCAGCAAGAGCAAGGGCGGCTTCATGCACTTCATCAACAAGCTTTACCGCGCCCGTGTGAAGGTTGCGCGGCAGTCGATTCCGATTCTCAACATTTCGCTGCTGTTCACCCTCGTCGCGGCGCTCATCAGCCCGCATTTGCTGATTCTCAGCGCGATTCTGATTCTGCTGCTGGGCTATCGTGTGTCGTTTGACAAGGACGACGCGGATTTCGCGGGTGAAAACATGGATCGCATGGTCAAGAACGCCGCGAGCAACGTCCGCAGCACGGTGGATGAGTTTGCGCGCGGCTTTCAGGCGAGCATGAACGGTCAGAGCGAATCCTCCGAGAAGAAGGCGGAGGTGGATTCTGCGGACAACCGCAGTTACTACGCTGCAAGCGCGGCAAAGTCGGAATACCACTCCTGCCCTACCATCAACGTGCCGGTGCAAGTGCCAAGCCAAGACGGCAATGTGACCGTGGAGGACGACACGGACGGCTTCAACTCCGCAACGATTAAGTAAGGAAGGTGCATCCATATGCTGCCGCTGATGCTGGGCTTGCTGCTATTTGCCAATGTGCTTGTTTTTGCCTCGCTGATGCTCTTCTTCGGGCTGTTCGGCGGCTGCAGGCAGCATTGACTACCCTTCGCGGGACGCATTCAAGCGTTCCGCTTTTGCCCGTATATGGAGAATGGAGGATAACCATGAGCCGCATCTTGATTGTGGAGGATGAAAAGAAGATCGCTCGCTTTCTGGAACTCGAACTGACGCACGAGGGATACGAAGTGCAGACGGCAGGCGACGGGCGCAGCGGGCTGGAACTGGCGCAAAGCTGGCAGCCGGATCTGCTGATTCTTGACCTGATGCTGCCGGAATTGTCCGGCATCGAGGTCTGCCGCCGTCTGCGCCACGACAGCGACGTGCCGATTATTATGCTGACCGCGAAAGACGACGTGTCCGACAAGGTGATGGGGCTGGACATGGGTGCGGACGACTACATGACGAAGCCGTTCGCCATTGAGGAGCTGCTGGCGCGCATTCGCGTCGGGCTGAAGAAGCGCCGGAGTTCCGCCGCTGAAACGCCTGCGCCCGCGTCCAACGTGCTGCAGGCGGGCGGTCTGGTGTTAGAGCCCTCCAGTTACACAGTGACGATGAACAATCAGCCCATTAACTTGACAAAAAAGGAATTTGATCTGCTGAAATACCTCATGTCCCACAAGGGAGAAGCCGTGACGCGGGACGCGCTGCTGACTGACGTGTGGGGCTACGATTACGCGGGCGACACGAACGTGGTGGACGTGTACATCCGCTATCTGCGCCACAAAATTGACGAGCCGTTCGGCGTCAAGACGCTGCACACCATCCGTGCCGTCGGCTACATGTTCCGCGTCGATGACTGACCGTCCGAAGGCACGGCGCATCCGCCGCAAGAAAGATGTTTCCCCTGCCGCGCCCAAGCCGCACGGGCTGCCTTCCACCCTTTCCCGCATTCGTTTGTCCCTCTCCTTCCGCATCGCCGCCCACTTTTCCTTCCAGCTGGTGCGGACGTTTCTCCCCGCGCTGCTCATCCTGACGCTGGCGTTCGCGGGCGGCACGCTGTACCTCGCTGAACGCGACATTTCGCGGCTGCAATGCGCGCCGCTGTCCGCCGACGGCACCATTGCCCTCTCCGTGCTGGATGACGCGGAAGTGACGCTGCTGCCCGAAGCGCGCACGGACGGCATCATCGTGGGGCAAAGCGCCTACCGCCTGCTTGACCCGGAGGCGATTTTCACTGAAGGGCGCTACATCGTGCAGGCGCAGCACATTTCGGGGCAGTCGCTGCTGATTTCGCTCAGCCTCTCTCGCCCGCTTGCGCTGTACTGCGGAGCTGCCGCGGCGCTGGTCATCACCGACCTGTTCCGCATGTTCTACTTCGTCTTGCATCGGAAGCGGCTGCAAAAGAGCGTCCTCGCGCCGATTCGCGATATCACCGACATGGCAGCGACGCTCTCCGCGAACAACCTCTCCAACCGCATCAACATCGCCGGGACAAAAAATGAGTTGAAAGACCTCGCGACGGTCATCAACTCCATGCTCGACCGCATCGAAACATCCTACAACAGCCAGAAGCAGTTCGTTTCCGACGCTTCGCATGAGCTTCGGACACCAATTGCCGTCATTCAGGGATATGCCAGCATGTTGTCCCGCTGGGGCAAGAGCGACCCGGATGTGCTGAACGAGGGCATCAACGCCATCGCGCAGGAGACGGAAAGCATGAAGGAGCTTGTCGAAAGCCTGCTGTTCCTCGCGCGCCACGACAAGAAAACGCTGATGATGGAGATGGTGCGGTTTGACGCATACGACGTTGCCGCGGAGGTGCAGCGCGAAGCCGCAATGGTCACGCCGGAGGACACGTTCGCGCTTGAACCCGCTGACCATGTGCAGATTGAGGCCGACCGCGGAATGCTGAAGCAGGTTATGCGCATCCTGTGCGACAACGCAGTAAAGTACTCCCCCAAGGGCAGCACCATTACCCTCGGCGTACAGAAAACCGAGAACGGCTGCACGCTGTCCATGAGCGACCACGGGCCGGGCATCCCCAAGGAAGAGCTTTCGAGAATATTCGAACGCTTCTACCGCTGTGACAGTGCCCGCAAAACCGAAAGCAGCGGTCACGGGCTTGGGCTGTCCATTGCGCGCATCATTGTCATGGGACACAGCGGGCAGCTCCGCGTTCGCAGCAAGGTCGGCGCGGGCACGACGTTCTATGTTGATTTGCCGCTGACGCAGGACAAGGTACGACACGGCGGCGAAGTCAATCTGCCGCCAGAGAAGAAGCACCGCTACCGGCTTCGTTCGAAGAAGGATAAAAGCGGCTACGCAGAAGCAAAAGTATCATAATGAAGACCGCACCCGGTTTGACCCGGATGCGGCTTTTTCGTCAGGCGATTTTCATATGGCGCAGTTGAATTTGGAAATCGTATTAGTTGTTGCTGTTAGCGCAGTTGCAGCTGCCGCTGCACGAGCCGGAGCATCCGCGTCCGCAATTGCAGTTGGAACGCACCGTGCTGCTGACGTTGCCCGTCGCGACCGTGCCGCTGTTGCAGACGGACTGCGGCGGGAAGAGCGGCAGGGCGAAGAACTCATCGCAGACGCTTTCCGCGAACTCCTCGGCGGGCGGAATCGGGCAGTAGCCGTAGCTGGGAATCAGGATTTCGGCTTCCGCGAGCACCTTCAAAATCGTCGTGACGCAGATGGTCATCTTGAACTGGTTGTTGCCCAGATACGTCCCGCTGACGCAAATCGCGCTGACCATGCTTTCCAGCGTGTACGGCACAATGGACTCGTCGGGAATGCTCAGCAGCACATCGCGGTTGACGCTGATGGTCGCCTTGCCGATGTACTCCACGCAGCGGCTATCCACGAACAGGATGTCAATCGGGATGTCGATCGTTGCGCGCACACGGGCGAAGCAGGGGCGATCGCACAGGCGATCAACGGTCAGGTTGCGGATGTTGCCCTCGGTCGTGGTGCTGCGGCAGCTCTCGAAGGTAATCGGCGGCACGGGTGCGGACGTCGGCGGGATGGTCTCCTGCGTCTCCTGGCAGCCGCAGGCGTTGCAGGTGCAGGTGTTGTTGACCTGCGCGTAGCTGGTGATGGTGACGGTCTGCTTGGTAAGCTGCTCCTGCGTCATCGCGCTGTCATACACGCGCTTGACCTGCACGCAGACCTTCTCCTGCAAGCCGTCCAGCGCACTGCCGGAAATCGTACCGGGGCAGCAGTTGGGGTTCGCGTTCTTATACGAGTAGAATGACATGGATCGCGCCTCCTTGTCTTTTCCGGCTCCGGTCGCCTTGGTGGAGCCTTCACCAGCAGACTATGAGGCGCGCGGGAAAGTGTGCGGCGCGAAAGAAATCTTGATACGAAAAATGCCATCCAGCACGGATGGCACTTGACTTACCCCATTTTCACCGGCGTGAAGCCCTTCTTTGCGACTGCGTCCATCAGCACATCGTCCGCAACATCCGCGTTCAGCGTGATTTTCGCACACTTCGCCGCGAGGTCAACCTCCGCGTTTTCTACGCCCGGCACGGCCTTGAGCGCCTTTTCCACCGTCATCTTGCAATGATTGCACATCATGCCGTTAATCTGCATCGTCTTTTCCATTATCATTTCCTCCTGCTTATGGAATCAATTCCGGCACGTCGTCGGTCATTTCCGCGTCGTCCGAATCGTCCTTGGGCTTTTCCGGCATCGGCGGCAGCTCTTTGAGCGACGAAATGCCGAAATGCGCCAGAAAATTGTCCGTCGTGCCGTAGAGAATCGGGCGACCCAGCGCTTCCTTGCGCCCGACCTCGGCAATTAGCTCCTTATTCATCAGCGATTGCAGCGAGTAGTCGCACTTCACGCCGCGAATCTGTTCTACCTCGGCGCGCGTGACCGGCTGACGGTACGCAACGACCGCGAGCGTCTCCATGGCCGCCTGCGAAAGCGACTGCTTCTGCACGGGCTGGAGAAGCCGCACCACATCCTGCGAATACAATGCGCGCGTCGCCAGCTGCACCTGATGCCCGTAGCGTTTGAGCGAAAAGCCGCGCTGATTGAAGTCGTACTCGTCGCGCAGTTGAATCAGCGCATCCTCTACCTCATGAATCGGCACATCCAGCGCCTTGGACAAGTCCTCTACACGCACCGCCTCGCCCGCGACGAAGAGAATCGCCTCGATGCGCCCGGCAAGATTGCCGCCCTCCTCCATGATGTCATCAGGAAAGCGCAATTGCTCCTCGTTTTGTGTCTCGTTCATTCCGTTTCCTCCGTTGCGCTTTCACCGTATTCGTCAACATCCTTGCCGCGGCCTGGATAGAGGACGATTTCGCCCCATGTACCCTCCTGCTCGGCGTGGATTTCGCCCAGCTTGAGCAGCTCCAGCAACGCCAGAAACAGCGTCACGACCTCTTCCTTCGACGGCGCAGCGCTGAACGTTTCCTCAAAGCGCAGGCAGCCGCGGCTGGACACGCCCTTAAGCAGCGTCAACATGCATTCCTGCACATTGTGCTCGTCGCGGTGAATGTCGCGCGGCGCGTAGTGGTTCGTCTCCGGGGAATCATCCGTAGCGGGCTTGCGCGCCCAGATGCGCAGGAACGCTTCCGTCAAGCCTTGCAGCGTCAAGCCGACAAGCTCTGTCTCCTGCGGCGGCAGCGGGTATTCCTCCGGCAGCTTCGTGAACAGGTTCGCCGCCGCCCGCTCGAACTGCTTCATGGCGGATGCAGTCTCGCGGAAGCGCTTGTATTCCTCCAAACGGCGGATCAGCGCTTCCTCCGGATCCTCCTCGCCCTCCTCGATGCGCGGCGGACGCGGCAGCATCGCGCGGGATTTGATTTCCAGCAGCGTTGCCGCCATGACCAGAAAATCCGTCGCGTCGTCCATATCAAGGTCAGGCGCATTGCGTACCGAATCAATATACTGGTCGGTAATCTGGCTGACGAAAATATCCTTGATGTCGATTTTTTCCTTGTTAATCAGGAACAGCAGCAAATCCAGCGGTCCGTCAAAATCCTTGAGCTGAAACGTCATTGCCATGTTTTATGCCCTCACGACAGCCCGAAAATCGCCAAGAATCCCTTGAGGAAGAACTCATAGACGGCAAAAATTGCTTTGCTCAAGAACTGATCCAGCGCGCCGGACATGAAGATGAAAATCAGCACAATCTGCGCAATAACGAACGCCTGCCGCTTGAGCTGCAGTTTGCCCTTGAACAGCAAATCGTTGACGAGATGGTAGCCATCCAGCGGCGGGATGGGCAGAATGTTGAACAGCGCAAGCCCCAGATTCGTCTGCGCCATCATCAGCAGGAAGCGCTCGACGTACCGCAGCCACGGCACAGCGAAATCCGCCAGCGCGCTTTCGGCGAATATGCCGTTGGTAATGCTCAGAATCACATTGTCCCTGCCATCCGTGAACTGGTAGAACGGGCTGAACAGGTGCGGGAGGGAGCTCGACGAGAATTCCCCCAGCATTTCCGAGCCGAACATGATTTTGCCGACGACGACGCTCAGGAACATGCAAATCAGGCACAGGCAGAGATTCGTCGCAATGCCGGCAATGGAAACGAAGAAATCGTCGCGCCGCCCGTGCCGGAAGTTGCGCGGATTGACCGGAACAGGTTTCGCCCAGCCAACGCCAATCAGAAACATGCTCAGCGTACCGATCAGGTCAAGGTGCGCCTTTGGGTTCAGGGAGAGCCGCCCCATCATCTTCGCCGTCGGGTCGCCGCAGCGGTACGCCACATAACCGTGCGCGCACTCGTGCAGAATCAGGCTGATAAGAATAACAGCGACAGCGTATACCAGCGTCAGCAGAAATTCCAGCGGGCTGGTACGGAGCGCTTCCAGATAAGTGTCCAAATTGGAAAGCATTTTTTTCCCTCTTTTCATCATGAAGTACGTCCCTGACGCATAGAGTGAAGCAGCAATTTCAAGGAGGTGCTTGTTCTATGAGCGAGCAGGGAACGAATCAAATCCAGCAGCTGCAGGTTCCGCCGGCACAGGATTTCGACACAGCGAACTTTCAGGGATCGATGCAGGAGGTCTTGCATGAGAACATCGGAAAGTATGTACTGGTGGATTTTCTCATTGGTACGTCGAATCTCGTCACCCGTCAAGGCTTCCTGTACTACGTCGGCACGCAGTTCATCGTCCTCTATGACAGCCTGAATCTGCGTTATGTCGTCTGCGATATCTTCTCCATCAAGTTCGTTACCTTCCTGCTGCCCGGCTATCAGCCCGGTCAGATTCAGACGACGGCGGAATTCGAGATGCACCCCGGCACGCCGAACACGCAGGTCGTTTCCGAAATGACACAGGCGAGCGAAGGCACGTCCGACAGCACAGCACGCGATGCCGACGCAGTCGAGTCATTCGCCGCGCGCCCCGCCATGACGCCCGCGCAGGCTGCCCTCGCCCACGCCATCCGCCGGAAGAATCCGACCGTGCGATAACAATTCTACCGCACTGCCATATTTCAATCCACACTTCCCATGAGTGGGAAGTGACAATTCTCAGCAAATTGCTAAAAAATTAATTATGAAGAAACCCGGCGCAGCAGCTCCGCTTCGTCAATCACTTCGATACCCAGCGTCTGCGCCTTGGTCAGTTTGCTTCCTGCCGCCTCGCCTGCAACGACGAAGGCGGTTTTTTTGCTGACCGAAGACGCGGGTTTGCCGCCGCTGCGGGCAATCAGGTCTTCCGCTTCCTTCCGGGAGAGCGTCGGCAGCGTCCCCGTGACGACGATGCTCATGCCGGCGAACACACCGCCCTCCACCTTCTGCTTTTCCGCCGGGGTCACACCTGCCGCCAGCAGACGGCGAATCATCTCGCGGTTCTCGTCGAAGGAGAAGAATTCTGTGATGCTCTGGGCAACAATATCCCCCACATCATCGAGGGCGACCAGCTCCGCCTGTGTCGCATTGGACACCTTCTCCAGCGTCCCGAAGGCGTTCGCCAAGTCACGCGCGGTCTTGCGCCCGATATTCGGGATGCCGACCGCGAAGAGGAACGCATCCAGCTCACAGTGCTTGCTCTTTTCCAGCGCGGACAGCAGATTATCCGCCTTCTTGTCCTTGAAGCCGTCCAGCGACAGCACCTGCTCACGCGTGAGGGTGTATAAATCCGCCGGATCGCGGACGTTCATCTGGTCGTAGAGCTGCCCCGCCGTCTTTTCCGACAAGCCCTCGATGTCCATCGCGTCACGGCTGGCGAAGTGACTGATGCGCGCAACCGCCTGCGGGCGGCAGGAGACGCGGTTCATGCAGAAAATGTGTGCGCCGCGCTCAATCAGCTTTTCACCGCAAGCCGGGCAGACCTCCGGGCGGACAATCGGTGTTTCGCCCTCTTCGCTGTCCCCTACATGCCCCATGATTTCGGGAATCACGTCGTTCGAGCGGCGAATCCACACACGCGCACCGATGGCAACCCGCTTGCGCTGGATATCGCCCCAGTTGTTCAGCGTCGCCTTGCGCACGGTCACGCCGTAAAAATCAACAGGTTCAACATGCGCAACGGGCGTCAGCTTGCCCGTGCGGCCCACATCCCACGTCACGTCGCGGATGACGGTCGTCGTCTCCTCCGCCTCAAACTTGAACGCAATCGCCCAGCGCGGGAAACGGTCGGTGTAGCCCATCATCTCGCGGGTGGAAAGATCGCTGACCTTGATGAGCACGCCGTCAATCAGGAAGTCGAGGCTGCTGCGTTCCTCCTCGATGTGGTGGATGCAGTCCTCAATTTCGCGAATGCTCCGGCACTGCCCCAGATATGGGCTGACCTGAAAGCCGTTTGCGCGCAGGAAATCAAGCATCCCCTGCTGCGTGGTGTACGGCGGATTGTCAATCGTGCCAATCTGATAGAAGAACGCATCGAGATGGCGGGAAGCGGTCACAGCGGGGTCAAGGTTGCGGAGCGCTCCGGCGGCTGCGTTTCGGGCGTTTTTCAGCGGTTCTTTCGCCGTCTTGTTGTAGGTATCCAGTGCGGACAGGCGCATGATGCATTCGCCCTGCACTTCCAGCAGTCCCTGATACGGTATCGTCAGCGGCACGGTGCGGATGGTCTTTGCCTGCGGCAGAATCGCTTCACCGGTGATGCCGTTGCCGCGCGTCGCCGCCTGAATCAGCCTGCCCTCGTTGTAGGTCAGGTTCAGCGTCAAGCCGTCGAATTTGTACTCAACGCAGTATTGCAGGTCGTCCTGCCCGCTGAGCTTCTCGGTGCGGCGAATCCAATCCTCCACCGCGCCGATGGACTGTGCCTTATCCATGCTCCACAGGCGGTGGATGTGCGTATGCGGCGCAAACGCCGTCATCACTTCGCCGCCGACCCGGTGCGTCGGAGAATCCGGCAGGACGATGCCCGTCTCCTTTTCCAGCGCCGACAGTTCGTCATAGAGCTTGTCCCAATCCATGTCGGACATAATCGGCTCGCTGCCGAAATAGTACGCCTGCGACGCCTGATTGAGCGTGTCCGCAAGCTGACGCATCCGCGCCGTCTGGTCTGCCATGCTTAATCCTCCAGCTTGACAATCGGCGCCGTCGCCAAAGCAAATTCCTTGGTGCCGTATGCCGTGAATTCAATCTTGATGCGGCTCATGCTGCCCGAACCCGTGACCTCCACCACCGTGCCCTCGCCAAACTTCAGGTGGCGGACGCGATCGCCGGGGCGATACAGGTTCTGCATGGCGCTGGTGGCCATATTGCGCGCCGGGGACTGCACGAAGCCCTTCTGCACGCCGGGGATATTCAGCCCGCGCAGGCCGGTATTGCCGCTGCCGGGGCGGATGGGCGCACTGCCGGACGGCGCCGGGCGATTCGTTCCGCCGCGGTTGTATGCGCTGCGAGAGCGCATCTGCGGCTGGACGCGGTCGCCAAAGCGCTCCTTCATGCCCGCCATTTCGTCGGACAGTAGGCGTTCCGGGATTTCCGCCAAAAAGCGGCTGGGCGCGTTGTGATTCACCTGATTATACAGCATTCGCTGATTCGCGCGGGAGATGAACAGGCGCTTCTGGGCGCGCGTGATGCCGACATAGCACAGGCGGCGCTCCTCCTCCATCTTCGTCTCGTCCATGAGGCTGCGCGCGGACGGGAAAATGCCCTCTTCCAGACCGGTCATGAACACATCGGGGAATTCCAGACCCTTGGCAGAGTGCAGCGTCATCAGCGTCACATAGCCGCGCTCGTCCTCCTGCTGGTCAAGGTCAGTCACCAGCGACACGTTTTCCAAGTAGTCCTCCAGCGTCGCGTTTTCCGTTGCTTTCGCGTATTCGCTGACCGCACCCATGAATTCCTGAATGTTCTCCACGCGCGAGCGGGCTTCCTCGGTATCTTCCTTCTGGTACTGCGCCAGCAAGCCCGTTTTTTCCACCAAAGTAGATACGAACTCCTCCAGCGGCATGGTTTCCTTGAGCGCCAGCAGCATCGTCATGAGCATAAAGAAGTCGCTGACGCACTTTTTCGGACGCGCGGAAAGCGAATCCGGAACGTCGGACAGGGCGCTGTACAGCGGCATATTGTTCTGCTGCGCGTGATTCATCAACTCCTGCACGGTGCTGTCGCCGATGGCGCGCTTGGGCACGTTGATGATGCGGCGCAGAGAGACATCATCCGCCGGATTAACCACAACGCGCAGATACGCAATCACGTCGCGCACTTCCTTGCGGTCATAGAACTTCTGACCGCCGAAGACCTTGTAGGGAATCGCCGAGCGCATCAGCATTTCTTCCAGCACACGGCTCTGCGCGTTCGTGCGGTAGAGAATCGCCATATTGCCATACGGTTCGCCGTGGCGGTTAAGCTGGCGGATGCGGTCGGCGACCCACGCGGCTTCCTCGCGTTCGTCGCCCGCGTCGAAGAGGCGAATCGGGTCGCCCTCGCCCTGCTCTGTCCACAGCTTTTTCTCCTTGCGCCCGGAATTGTGCGCAATCACCTGATTCGCCGCGTCGAGAATATTGGCAGTCGAGCGGTAGTTCTGCTCGAGCTTGATGACGGTCGCGTCGGGATAATCCTTCTCAAAATCAAGGATATTGCGGATATCCGCGCCGCGCCAGCCGTAAATCGACTGGTCGTCATCGCCCACAACGCAGAGATTCCGGCTCTGGTCAGTCAGCAGTTTCACGAGCATATACTGCGCATAGTTCGTATCCTGATATTCGTCCACCATGACATATTGGAAGCGCTTGCGGTACACATCCAGCACGGGCGGATGGTCGGCGAGCAGTTCCAGCGTCTTGACGAGAAGGTCGTCAAAATCCAAGGCATTGAGCGTTTTCAGGCGCGCTTCGTACTCGACGAAGACCGTGTGAATCTGCTGGCAGCGGAAATCGCGGTCGGAATGGTCGAACCACTCGTCCGGACTCATCAGCTTGTTCTTCGCGTCGGAAATTTTTGCCTTCAGTTCGCGAATCGGCAGCAGCTTATCGTCAATATTCTGGCGCTTCAAAATTTCCTTCAGCACCGCGCCCTGATCGTCGTCATCATAAATGACGAAAGAACGGGTATAACCGCCGAGTTTCTCAATATCGCGGCGGAGGATTTTGGCGCAGGTGGAGTGGAATGTGGAAATCCACGCGTCGTTCGCCTGATCGCCCACCAGCGCGGCAATTCGCTCCTTCATTTCCTTCGCCGCCTTGTTGGTGAACGTCAGCGCCAGAATATGGTACGCCGCCACGCCGTGCGCCATCAGGTTCGCCACGCGGCAGGTCAGGGTGCGGGTCTTGCCGGAGCCTGCGCCAGCCAGAATCAGCACCGGGCCTTCCAGCGTTTCCGCTGCCAAGCGCTGCTGCGGGTTGAGCATACTTAAATCCATTTTTGTTTCCTCAATCTTTCTTTTCCTTTTCCGCGGCATTTTCCATGGCATCCAGCACCGCCGTATAGCCGTTCGCGCCATAAAGCAGCGCCCGGTTGACGCGGCTGATGGTTGCGGAGGATGCACCCGTCTGACGGGCAATTTCCTGATAGGTGGCATGTTCGCGGAGCATCTTCGCCACCTCGATGCGCTGCGCCATGCTCTTGATTTCCGCAATGGTACACAAATCCTCGAAGAAGCGATACGCCTCGTCCGTTGATTCCAGCGACAACAGCGCCTTCATCAGCAAGTCCGTCTGTCCGTTCTTCACGCGGGGCTCAAACATATTTCGCACTCCTTCACCGCAAGGGGTCAGCCCCCCTGCGCATAGGTACATTATAGCACATTTCTGCCCAAATGAACAGGGCAAAAGCAGGGCAGAAAACGCGGAAAATTACGTCTTTCCACGCAAAAAAAGGGGAAAGCCTGTTTCTTTCTCCCCTTTTGCTTTGGGCAGATTACCCTTCCAGTGGAACGGTCAGCACATCTTCGAGTTCATACGGATGGCCGTAAATCGTCACGCTGATCGGCTCGCCGGAAATCAGTGTCAGCGTCACGCCTTTGGGCTTCACGCGCAGTTCGATGATGCGCCCGCGGTAATTGAATTTGTAGCTGTATCCATTCCAGCAATCCGGCAGAAACGGTTTGAAGCGCAGTCCGCCGAGCGTGCGCATTCCCGCAAAGCCCTTCGCAATCGCCAGCCACGAGCCGGACATGCTGGTGATATGCAGCCCGTCCTGCGAATCCTGATTGATGTTGTCCAAATCATAGCGCGCCGTCCGCTTGTACATCGCCACGGCGAGGTCTTTTTCACCAAGCTGCGCCGCCATAATCGAATGGATGCAGGGCGACAGACCCGATTCGTGCAGCGTCAGCGGCGCATAGAAGTCGAAATTCCGCCGAAGCGTTTCGGTGTCGTAGACGTGGTTGAGGAAGTACAAGCCCATCAGCACATCCGGCTGCTTGATGTACCCCGAACGCAAGATGCGATCCCACGACCAGTGCATATAGATAGGGCGCTCCTCCGCCGGGATGTCGGACGCGGGGCGCAAATCCTTGTCCAGAAAGGCGTCATGCTGCGGGAAAATGCCCAGACCGCGATCGTCAGGATAATACATGCGGTCGGCAATGTCCTGCATGTGCTTGAGGTCGTCCGGCGTAATCTGCAAGGCTTCCAAGCGGTCGTCATCCAGCTTGGCGCATGTCTCCACAAAATACTCCAGACACCACGCTGCCATGCGGTTGGTGTACCAGTTGTTGTTGACGTTGTTCTCGTACTCATTCGGGCCGGTCACGCCGAAAATCATGTACTTCTGCGTCCGCTGATTGAAATGCACGCGCCCGACCCAGAATTTCGCGATTTCCGCCATCACCTCGACGCCCTCGCCAAGCAGGTACGTTTCGTCCCCCGTGTACATCGTGTACTCAAAGATAGCGTGGACAATCGCGGCATTGCGGTGGATGCCCTCGAACGCGACTTCCCACTCGTTGTGACACTCGCTGCCGTTGATGGTCGAAACGGGATAGAGTGCGCCGGGCATACCGAGGTTCGCCGCGTTGCGCTTCGCCGCTTCCAGATGGTGATAGCGGTAAAGCAGCAGCTGGCGCGCCGTGTCCGCCCCGCGAATCGCCAGAAACACCGGCAGGCAGTAGGCTTCCGTATCCCAGTACGTCGATCCGCCGAAACGCTCGCCCGTGTAGCCCTTCGGCCCGATGTTGAGGCGTGCGTCGCTGCCCGTGTAGGTGCTGAGCAGCTGGAAGAGGTTGAAGTGGATGCCCTGCTGCGCGCTGTCGTCGCCCTCAATCTGCACATCCGCCATTTCCCAGCGCTCGTGCCACGCTGCCTGATGCGCTTTGAGTGCCTTCTGCCATCCCTCGTCGCACGCCTGCTGCGCCGCCGCCATCGCCAAGTCCATCAGCTGGTCTTTGTCGTGGTCACGGCTGGTGAACACGGCGACGTACTTTTCCACCGAGACAGTCGTGCCGGAGTGAATATCGCCCGCATAGAGCGCAGCGCAGTAGCCGGCTTTGGACGCCATATCAATATAGTCGATGCCCTCAACGCGGTTCGTCATTGCCGCCGCGACGGTGAAGCGCTGTACGCCGTAGGGATTCGGCTTCGTCTGCACCAGCACGCTGCCGCGCTCATCCCAGCCCTCGCCATCCACCATGTTCCAGAAGGACTGGCCGTAGTTCGCATCAACATTGCGGACGTTGCCATCCAGATAGGGCGAAACCTCCATCCGGCAATCAAACGACGGCGTCACCTGATAGCGAATCGCCAGCAGCTCCTTCGTATCCATCGACACGAAGCGCCAAGTGTCCAGCGTCAGGCTGCCCTTGTCCATGTCCACGCAGGCGTGGCGGTACAGCACGGCCGTGCGCATATCCACCTCGCGCTCATATTCCCAGACCGTCGCGCGGCTGAGGTCGAGCGGATGCTGGTCGATGATGACATGGATGCCGATGAGGTTGATGGTGTTGATAACCTTCGCATAATACTCCGGATAGCCTTTTTTCCACCATCCGACGCGTGTCTTATCGGGATACCACACGCCGCCCAGATACGTTCCCTGAAAGCTGTCGCCGGAATAATCTTCCTCAAAATTGCCGCGCAGACCCATATAGCCGTTCGCCAGCGACATCAGCGACTCGGCGAAGCGCTGGGTATTGGGCTGCCAGCCGCGTTCAACTACTTTCCACGGATGCACGGGAAAGCTCATTGTTTTTCCCCTCCCTTGTCGGCTCGAATGCATTTCCAGCCGGTGCAGAACTCTTCCTAATACAATAATGCTTTTCCGCTTTTTTGTCAAGGGAAACCGTGTTCTTCTGTGTTTGTCCGTTTCGCTGTATTTTCGTCCCGTTTCCTGCATTTTTAGTCTCATCCTGCACTTTTTCGCTTCATCGGCTTCGGGCTACGAACAGCAAGATTCACACCAGCGCCCATTTTTTCCGCATTCGGGGCGTTTGCAGCTTTTTGCGAACGTTCGGCATTTTCGTTTTTTTTGTCGTTTTTGAAGGAAAAAACAGAATCAATGCAAAAAAAGCCCTTGACAAATCCTTTCCAAGCCGCTATACTTGTTGTCAACAGCAAGGGCGCTGTGAGATGAATTTCATTCGTTCTCGCAGTTGCCCTTTTCTTCGTAAATGCGAAAAAAACGCGTTTTACGAGAAGCGCGACGGAAAGCAGAGCCGCTTTCCCCCGCCGCTGGAATGCTTTCAAGAGCGAAATGACTTTGGAGGAGGAATCCCGGATGGCCAACATCGAAGAGCTTTTCGGCAGCAGCGTTTTCAATGACGCCGTCATGCAGAAGCGTCTGCCCAAGGATATTTACAAGGCGCTGCACAAAACCATCACTGATGGTACGCCCCTTGACCCGCAGGTGGCCAACGTCGTGGCAAATGCCATGAAGGACTGGGCAGTGGAACGCGGCGTTACGCATTATACGCACTGGTTCCAGCCCCTGACCGGCATCACCGCTGAAAAGCACGACAGCTTCATTTCGCCCAAGGACGGCGGCAAGATTATCCTCGAATTCAGCGGCAAGGAACTCGTCCGCGGTGAGCCGGACGCTTCCTCGTTCCCCTCCGGCGGCCTGCGCTCCACGTTTGAAGCCCGCGGCTATACGGCGTGGGATCCCACCAGCTACGCCTTCATCAAGGATGGCGTGCTGTGCATCCCGACGGCGTTCTGCTCCTACGGCGGCGAAGCGCTCGACCAGAAGACGCCGCTGCTGCGCTCGATGGAGGCACTGTCCGCACAGGCAGTTCGCGTGCTGAAGCTCTTCGGCCGTGACGCAACGCGCGTGACCTCCACCGTCGGCCCGGAGCAGGAGTATTTCCTTGTTGACAAGGCGCTCTACGACCAGCGCAAGGACTTGATTTTCACCGGCCGCACCCTGTTCGGCAACAAGCCGCCGAAGGGGCAGGAGTTGGAAGACCACTATTTCGGTTCGATTAAGCCGCGCGTTCAGGCGTTCATGACCGATCTGAACGAAGAGCTGTGGAAGCTGGGCATCCTCGCCAAGACCGAGCACAATGAAGTTGCCCCCGCACAGCACGAACTTGCCCCGATTTTTTCCATTACCTCCGTCGCAACCGACCACAATCAGCTGACGATGGAAATGATGAAGAAAATTGCCCAGCGTCACGGTCTGGTGTGCCTGCTGCACGAGAAGCCTTTTGCGGGCGTCAACGGCTCCGGCAAGCACAACAACTGGTCGATGTCAACCAACACCGGCTACAATCTGCTTGATCCCGGCGACGACCCGGCGACCTCTGCGCAGTTTATGCTGATTCTGACGGCGGTTATCAAGGCAGTTGATGAATATGCCGATTTGCTGCGCATCTCCGTCGCGTCCGCCGGCAATGACCATCGTCTGGGCGCGAACGAAGCGCCGCCCGCAATTATTTCCATGTTCCTCGGCGATGAGCTGTCCGCGATTGTCAACGCCTTCGAGGAAGAGAAGGAATACTGCGCAAGCGAAAAGCACGACCTCGAAATCGGCGTGAGTGTGCTGCCGAAGTTCCCCAAGGACAACACTGACCGCAACCGCACCTCCCCGTTCGCCTTCACGGGCAACAAGTTCGAGTTCCGCTCGCTGGGGTCGTCCGAGTCCATTGCGGAAGCGAACGTGGTCATCAACACCATCGTCGCACAGTCCTTGAAGGAATTTGCGGATGAACTGGAAAACGCGGAGAGCTTCCGTGAGACGCTGCACAACCTGATTGTGAGCAACCTGCGCAAGCACAACCGCATCATCTTCAACGGCAACGGCTATGCTCCCGAATGGGTGGAGGAAGCCGCCCGCCGCGGTCTGCCGAACTACGTTTCGACCGTCGATGCGCTGCCGCACATGCTGGACGAGAAGAACATCAAGCTCTTCACCACCTTCGGCGTCTTCACCGAGGCGGAAATCCGCTCCCGCTACGAAATCAAGCTGGAGAACTACGCCAAGGTGCTCAACATCGAGGCGGAAACCTGCCTGATGATGGCAGAGAAGGAAATTCTCCCGGCATGTATGAAGTTCGCCGGTGCGACTGCCAAGGCTGTCAACGCCATGAAGACGGCAGGCGTCGAACCCTATGCGGAAGCGCATGTGCTGGCGGATGTTGCCGAGCGCAATGCTAAGCTGTACAAGGCGCTGGAAGGGCTGCGCGGCGCGGTCAAGGCGACCTGCCACGGCGACGCACTGGAGTGCGCCAAGTACGAACACAACGTCATCATTCCGGCGATGGCGGCTGTCCGCGAACAGGCGGATGAGCTGGAAACGCTGGTCGGTAAGGAGTACTGGCCCTTCCCGACGTATGACGACCTGCTCTTCAACGTGTAATAACCTTCTGCACAAGGACGTGCAGGTGGAACGGTTCTGCCGTTCGCCTGCACGTTTTTTGTATTCATCCACGGTGGCAACTCACCCCACAAAAGGATTAGGAGGCGCATGGAAATGGATCTTTCCAGCATCATGGCATCAGTTGACAGCGAAATCTTCGGCGTATGGTTCTTAATCGGCGCGGCGCTCGTTTTCTGGATGCAGGCAGGCTTCGCAATGGTCGAAACCGGCTTCACCCGCGCGAAGAACACGGGCAACATCCTGATGAAGAACTTGATGGACTTCTGCATCGGCACAGTGATGTTCATCCTGATTGGCTTCTCGCTTCTGCTGGGCGAAGACCTGATGGGCTTTATCGGCAAGCCCGGTTTTGACATTTTCACCGCGTACCCGAATTTCGATTTCTCGAACTTTGTCTTCAACCTCGTTTTCTGCGCGACGACGGCGACCATCGTCTCCGGCGCAATGGCAGAGCGCACGAAGTTTCTCTCCTACTGCGTGTATTCCGCCATTATTTCCGCGCTGATTTACCCCATCGAGGCACACTGGATTTGGGGCGGCGGCTGGCTGTCGCAGCTCGGCTTCCATGACTACGCCGGTTCGTGCGCAATTCACATGGTCGGCGGTCTGTGCGCGCTGATTGGCGCAAAGATGGTTGGCCCGCGCATCGGCAAGTTCTCCAAGGACAAGAGCGGCAAGATTGTCGGCGTGAATGCGTTCCCCGGTCATAACATTCCGCTGGGCTGCCTCGGTGTGTTCATCCTGTGGCTCGGCTGGTACGGCTTCAACGGCGCGGCGGCAAAGAGCATCGAATCCCTCGGCTCGATTTTCCTGACGACGACGGTTGCGCCGTCCGTGGCAACAGTTGTCTGCATGATTTTCACTTGGGTGCATTACGGCAAGCCGGATGTGTCGATGTGCCTGAACGCCTCTCTGGCGGGTCTGGTCGGCATCACGGCGGGCTGCGACGTGCTGGACTGCACGGGTGCCATCATCGTCGGCGTTGTCTCCGGTCTGATTGTCAACTTCGGCGTATGGTTCTTGGACAACAAGCTGCATGTGGATGATCCGGTCGGCGCGGTTGCTGTGCATTTCCTCAACGGCATCTGGGGCACGCTGGCGGTTGGTCTGCTGGCGACGGGCACAACGCCTGATTATCCCGAAAGGATGCTGACTGGTCTGTTCTACGGCGGCGGCTTCGAGCTGCTGGGTCTGCAGCTGCTGGGTGTGCTGAGCGTCTGCGCATGGACGGCGGTCACGATTACGCTTGCGTTCCTCCTCATCAAGGCGATATTCGGTCTGCGTGTGAGCCACGAGGAAGAAATCGCGGGTCTGGACATCATGGAGCACGGTCTTGCGTCTGGCTATGCGGACTTCATGCCCGCGACCTCTCTGCTGACGTCGGTGGAAGCTGTGCCGACCGTTGCGGTCGAAACGCCGAAGGTCTCGGTGGATGACGCTGTGCCGGTGGTGGTACGCAGCGACAAGGCGCCTGCTTCTGACGTGAAGATGACGAAGGTCTCCATCCTCTGCAAGCAGAGCAGCTTCGAGGTGCTGAAAACGGCAATGGAGGAAATCGGCGTAACCGGCATGACCGTTTCGCAGGTGCTGGGCTGCGGGATGCAGAAGGGCCGTCCGGAATACTATCGCGGCGTCGCGGTGGAAATGAACCTTTTGCCGAAGGTGCAGGTGGACATCGTGGTGTGCAAGATTCCGGTTCGCACGGTTATCAACACGGCGAAGAAGGTGCTGTACTCCGGGCACATTGGCGACGGCAAGATCTTCGTGTACGACGTGGAGAACGTCATCAAGGTGCGCACGGGCGAAGAGGGCTACGACGCGCTGCAGGATGTGGAGTAAATCAACAAAATCAGGGGAGGAAGCGCGAAACTTCCTCCCCTTTTCATATGAAATTGTTTATGCCAGATGCTTCTTCAGCGTCGCGCGGACAGCGCCCGGCCCTGCCAGCAGTTCCTTGACATCCGCCGTCACCTTGTCCGCCAGACCCGCCGTATACAGGCTGACCCCGAAGATGCTTGCGTTGCCGAGGATGCCCTCCAGCTTGCCGTCCACCGAATCCGGCTGACCGAGCGTCACGCCTTCCAGCGCCGCCTGCAAGGTCGCAAGCATCGGGTCGGAGGAGACGTTCATCGGCGCGCCGTTGTCATCCACGCCGATGAGGTAGCGAATCCAGCCTGCCAGTGCCAGCGGAATTGCGGTCAGATCAGCGGGATTGAGCGTATCGGACATCATGTAGCTCTTGATGGTCTCGCCGAAGCGGATGCCAACCTTCTGGGACGTGTCGGTCGCGATGCGCTGGGGCGTATCAGGGATGAAGGGGTTCGGCAGACGCTGCTCCACCACTTCGTCGATGAATGCCTTCGGGCTGATGATGCCGGGGTCAGTCACGACGGGCAGACCTTCCTTGTAGCCAATCGTCTTGACCAGCTTGACCAGCTCCGCGTCCTTCATTTCCGCCGCAATGGAGGTATAGTCAAGCAGGCAGCCGTACACCGCCAGCGCGGTATGCAGCGGGTTCAGGCAGGTCGTCACCTTCATGCGCTCGGTGTCGTTGACGGTCTTGCGGTCGCAGAGGTACACGCCCGCCTTGTCCAGCGCCGGACGGCCGTTCGGGAAGCGATCCTCCACAACAAGGTACTGCGGCACCTCGGCATTGACGAACGGCGCAATGTAGGTATTGCGGCTGGTGATGACGGGCTGCATGTCCTCAAAGCCCGCGTCCATCAGCTGCTTCTCGATGATTTCCGCCGGACGGGGGGTAATCTTGTCAATCATGCTCCACGGGAAGGAGACACGCGCTTCGTCGTTCACATACGCCTCGAAATCCGCCGGAACAAGCCCGTTCTTCACCCACGCCGCGACGATTTCCATCACGCTCGCGCGCAGCTTCTCGCCGTTGTGGGAGCAGTTATCCATGCTGACCATGGCAATCGGCATAGCGCCCGCCTGATAGCGCGCGTAGAGCATCGCCGCCACGACCGCCATCGCGTGATGCGCCTGCTTCGGGCCGTTTTCCATGTCGGACACGACCACGGGCATCAGTTCGCCCTTCATGTTGCGCAGCGCATAGCCCTTCTCGGTGATGGTGAAGGACGCCATTTGCAGCGACGGCGCGGTGAACACGTCCGTCAGCTGCTGCCACTGGGCTTCGTCGGCACAGTTCGCCTTGATGCCCTTGGCAATCGACGCGATGACTTCCTTCTGCGTCGAGCCGTCGGCTTTGAGCGACACCATGAGCGTCATGCTGTCATGCGGCACATAAATCTTGTCGATAATGTCATAGTCGAACGTTTCCGCCGCGACGATGCCGGATTCCGCCAGCCCCGCGTTCAGCAGGCGCTGCTGAAGTCCCGCGATAAAGCCGCGGAAGATGTTGCCCGCGCCGAAATGCACCCACACGGGCTTCTCGGCGGTCTTCTCCGCCATCTTCGCCCAGTCGTACTGCGGCAGCGCCACCTGCGCGGCGGCATAGCCCTGCTTGTCCTGAATGCCCTGATAGGACAGTTTCATATTGCTTCTCCCCTTTGTTATCCGTTGATTATACTATTTCCAAATGAGAATGCGCCAAGATGCGCCGCGAATGCAGGAAATAGTATCACTTCTTTTCGCCCTTCATGCGGCAGATGGCTTCCCACAGGCCGTTCAGGTACGTCGCGCCCAGCGCGCGGTCATACAGACCGTAGCCAGGACGGCCCTTTTCGTCCCAGATCATGCGGCCGTGGTCGGGGCGGATGTAGGTGTCCGGGCAGGTGTCGTAGATGGCTTCCATGATATCGAACATGTTCAGGTCGCCCGCTTCGGACAGGTGCGCGGCTTCGCGGAAGTGATGGTAGCCCAGGAACTTGATGTTGCGAACGTGCATCGCGCCGATGCGGTTCATCTCACCGAAGTGGCGAATGATGGACGGAATGTCGTTGTCCGGCGAGCAGCCCAGAGAGCCGGTGCAGAGGCAGACGGTGTTCGCGGGGCTGTCATGGAGCTTGATAATCTTGTCGAAATCCTCCTGGCTATGCGCAATGCGCGGCAGCCCGAAAATCGGCCATGCCGGGTCATCGGGATGGCACGCCATGCGAATGCCAACTTCCTCGCAGACAGGAATCACAGCGTCAAGGAAGTACTTGTAGTTCGCGCGCAGGTCATCGGGCGTGAGCTTTTCGTACTGGCGCAGGGTCGTTTCCAGCAGCGCCAGACGCTCCGGCTCCCAGCCGGGCAACGTAAAGCCCTGCGAATCGGCGGCGGTGCGGCGGACGATTTCCATCGGGCCCATTTCGCCCAAATCCTTCTCGTCGAAGTACAGGGAGTTCGAGCCGTCCTCCGGGATGACACGCGCCAAGTCAGTGCGCAGCCAGTCAAAGACGGGCATGAAGTTGTAGATGATGACCTTCACGCCGTACTTCGCCAGCGTGCGGATGGTCGAGATGTAGTTGGCAATATATTCGTCGCGCGTGGGCAGACCCATCTTGATGTCCTCGTGGACATTGACAGACTCGACCACTTCCAGCTCCAGTCCAGCGGCGTGGACTTCCTCCACCAGCGCCTTGACCTCCTCTTCAGGCCAGTCGACACCGGCGGGCTTATCCAGCAGACCCATCAGGCCGGACATGCCGGGAATCTGCTTCACATACTTCAGCGGAATCGGGTCGGACTCGCGGCCATACCAGCGGAATGTCATTTTCATGGGGATGTCTCCTCCTTCTGCTTTGCAAAGCCGCCTGTTTTTGCGGCAATGCGTCAAGTATATTTTACTATCAATTTTCGCAAAATGCAATCGTTTTTGACAGATTCGTGCGAAATCAGCGCACTTTTTTGCTAAATTTGCATGACAAAACCTTGTCAATTCGGTTTTCCTGCGGTATAATGCAAGCAAATCCACTTTGGGAGGATGCTGACCATGTTCGATATCACTGCCATCGGCGAAGCGCTGATTGATCTGACGCAGACTGGGCTTTCCGCATCCGGCGTGGCGGAATATGCCGCGAATCCCGGCGGCGCTCCAGCGAATTTGGCGGTTGCCGCCGCGAAACTGGGGGCTTCCACCGCCTTCATCGGGCGCGTCGGGGCGGATGCTTTCGGGACGCAGCTCCGCGAATGCCTCCGCGCAAACGGTGTGGATGTGTCGCGAATGCTGACCGACGCGCAGCGCCCGACGACGCTGGCAGTCGTTTCGCTGGACAGCCGCG
>ERZ779656.563-NODE-563-length-25754-cov-6.370987_pt1 | contig 25754 bp, 27 predicted proteins | sample MGYA00511102_ERZ779656 | MGnify/ENA primary metagenome ERZ779656 (study PRJEB29588, sample SAMEA2143980) | human gut metagenome | biome: human gut; feature: human-associated habitat; material: faeces | place: Denmark | collected 2008/2010 ... | reverse complement strand
TATCCTTGACGGAACTACCGACAGCATATCCACATCAAGCTCCAGAAATATCTCTGTGAGCGTTGGGTCGCCTGCTATCTCACCGCAAATGCCTGCTTTTATGCCGTTTGCATGGGCGTTGTCGCACACCATTTTTATCATTCTCAGCAGTGCCCTGTGATTTTTCGGTGATACCCTGTCATAGCATGGGTTCTGCCTGTCAAGTGCAAAGGTGAACTGCTCAAGGTCGTTGGTGCCGATGTTGAAAAAGTCCACCTCTTTGGCAATGATATCGCTTGTCATCACCGCCGCAGGGGTCTCTATCATTGCCCCGAGCTTAACGTTGTCGGCAAATTTCCTGCCCTCTTTTATAAGCTCTGCCTTGACCTGCACGATAAGCTCTTTCACCCTCAGTATCTCGCTCACGTCTATGACCATAGGCAGAAGTATTGAAAGCTGTCCGTAAACAGACGCTCTGTATAACGCCCTTAGCTGTGTTTTGAATATGCTTTCTCTTTCAAGACAAAATCGTATGCCTCTACAGCCCATAGAGGGATTTCTCTCAGCACTCATGTCTGCACAATCAGGTATCTTGTCTGCACCTATATCATAAGTGCCTATTATGACCTCTTTACCCTCCATTGCCTCCAATGCCTTGCGGTAGGTGTAAAACTGAAAATCCTCGTCAGGAAAAGCAGGTCTGTCAAAACACATAAACTCCGTTCTGAAAAGACCTATCCCACCTGCGTCGTTTTTTACCGCCGATTCAAGCTCCTCAGAGTTGAGTATATTCGCATATATCTTTATCTCATGTCCGTCACGAGTGATGTTTTTTCTTCCTTTGAGCCTTGTGAGAAGTTCCTTTTTCCTGCCCTCAACGGCTTCCTTGTATTCAAGCTGTCTGAGAGTATGCTCATCAGGCTCTATGTAAAGCGTTCCGCTGTAGCCGTCAAGGACGGCTTCCTTGCCCTCGTATTCGTCAGAAAGCTCCGTTCCAACGTTCACAATGGCAGGTATGCCAAGATTTTTCGCAAGTATCGCAGTATGAGAGTTCACAGAACCGGACCTTGTGCAGAAGCCCTTTATCTTCGTCTTGTCCATGAGCAGGGTTTCTGAGGGCATAAGGTCACCGGTGCAGATAATAGCATTCTCTTTAAGTATGGGAAGCTTGTCGGCGCAGTTTAATATGTGTCTTAAAAGTCTGTTTGAAACGTCCTTGACGTCAGCCGCTCTGCTTTGCATATATTCGCTGTCCATTTGTGCCAGCATCTCCGCAAAGCTTCTTGAAGTGCTTGCGACCGCATAATCGGCATTGAAATGCTCGTCAAGTATCTTTGTGCGAATACTGCTGTCGTATTGCTCGTCGGTGATAAGCATTTGGTGTATCACAAATATTTGAGCGTCGCCTTCCCCAACGCTTAACCTTGCACGGTCATAAAGCTCCCCAAGCTCCACAAGAGCAGCGTTTTTAGCCTTGACATATTTTTTGTATTCAAGTTCAGGGTCGGACACTTTTATCTTGTTGATGATAAATTCGTCACGGTGATAAAAGGTCAGCTTTCCTCTTGCAATGCTTCCGAATACCGATCGTCCTTTTATGCTTATCATGAGCGCTCACCCCCAAAAAACATACCTATCTGATATAATTATATCACCACTTGATTAACGATAAAAGTAAAATGCCGTCTGTTTACAAAACGTTAACAATATTCGTGATTTTAGCAAACAAGACAATCAATATTTCAGCAAATTTAACAAATCAGAAACATTTTGCGACCTTATGTCAAAATCAGAATAGTACAATCCCTAAAAATCATATGATTAAAAAGCGTATGAGCGATACTTTAAATAAGGAGGGACAAATATGTTTTCAGCACTGTTTGAACTGCTTACGGGGAATTTTCTATTTTTCGCACTGCATTTTGACAGCCGCAGCGTGTTTCCAAAACCGCTTTCAGCGAAGGAGGAGCGTGAGTGTTTTGAGAGAATGGCGCAGGGTGACAAGGCGGCAAAGGATAAGCTTATCGAACACAATCTCCGCCTTGTGGCACACATTATAAAAAAGTATTATTCAAATTCCACAGATCAGGAGGATCTTATCTCTATCGGCACTATCGGTCTAATAAAAGCTGTGTCAACATTTGACCACAAGAAAGGCTGTCGCTTCGCCACCTATGGGAGCAGGTGCGTGGAGAACGAGATACTAATGCACTTCAGATCCCAGAAAAAGTCTGCCAACGATATCCACTTTGACGAGCCTGTTGACTCCGATAAGGACGGCAATCAGCTTTGCCTTATCGACATAATCGCAGACGGAGAGGACGTTGCCGACAAAATAGAGCTTTCCATTCGCAGTGAACAGCTCTACCGCTATATCGAAAGCTCTCTTGATGAGCGTGAAAGACAGATAGTCACTCTGCGCTATGGTCTTTTCGGTCAGCCGCAACTGCCGCAGCGAGAAGTCGCCAAACGCCTTGGTATCTCACGTTCCTATGTTTCAAGGATAGAAAAGAAAGCCTTGAAGCTTCTTAAAGACCGCTTCGATAAGCAGTGATAGGCGTTGACGCAGTAGGGGCGAACAGCGTTCGCCCGCTGATTATCATATCATGTCATGACATTGTTTTAGCACTCATAAAGTTAATGCGCTAGCACTCATATAATGAGAATGCTAAAATTCAGCTAATGTTCACAATATCTTCACACAATGAACACATAGCAGGGGTATCATAAAGACAATGAAGAAAGGAAATGATACCAATGGAAGAGCAGAATAAATGATAAAAGCTTACAAGACAATTTAAGATATAACACATCAAGGAGGAATTTATATGTTTGGACTTACACCATTTGAAAGAAAGAGCTACGACCTGTTTAACGCATTCCATGATTTTGAGAATGATTTCTTTGGAGAAAATGCACTCCAGAGCTTCAAGACCGATATCAAGGACGAGGGCGACAAATATGTAATGGAAGCAGAGCTTCCGGGCTTTGATAAGGACGATATCAAGCTTGACATCTCAGGCAACGATCTTGTTCTTACCGCTGAGCATAAGGCAGAGACAGAGGATAAGAAAGACAAGTATATCCGCCGTGAGAGGACATACGGTTCTTATCAGAGAAGCTTTGACCTTACAGGCATTGATACCAACAATATCGCCGCAGAGTACAAGAATGGTATTCTGACCCTTGACCTGCCAAAGATGCAGGAGGTAAAGCCTGAAACCAAAAGACTTGAGATAAAGTGATTTAAGTAAAGCCAAGGCTTTGAATGAGGCGATACCAATGGGTCACGATATGATTTGCAATAGGTTTTGCTAGAATAAAATATCCGTGAGAGCGAAATGCCCCCACGGATATTTTTTGTTATCACGATTTTTTCTCACGGCTTTTGAGCCATATTTTTCGTATTAATATGGCAAGTAAAATTCCTGCCACTGCACCGCTTGTGTCGATAAGAACATCACGCACCTGCCCTGCACGCCCCGGCACGAAAAGCTGATGTATCTCATCGCTTGAAGCGTAGATGCAAGAAAAAACTGCCGCAAAAAGCCCTCTGTATCCAAGCTTTTTCACCTTTGAAAAATTGATGAACGCCAGTATTCCAAGCAAGGCGTATTCGCTGAAATGCGCAAGCTTTCTTATGATGAACGTGGCAGTGTCCTTGTATTCCGCCTGCGCTGTAGTGTCAAGGCTGTCATATACAGGGTTGACAAATTCTATCACTGCGTTAAACACCGCATTTGATTGCTTGTTTGACTCGTCAGCATTGTTTGCCGAGAACATGAATATCACCACGCACCACAGCACAAGTGCCGACCCTTTAAGTATTATCTTTATCCTGCCTTTTGAAGTTGCTTTCAATGTAGCCTTTCAGCTCCTCTTTTTTGTTTTCCACCTTTTCGTCTATAACACCATTCAACGCAAGCTCCAGCCCAATGCCGATATCCTTTCCACCAAAGCCCATTTGTATAAAATCCTTGCCGTTTATGTCAAGGTCGCAAATGTGGATACACTCGTTGTCCTCTTTTATCTCTATTGCAAGCTCTGCTATATGGTCAAGTTCTGCAAGCTTTTCCTGCCGTTTGTAGTCAGACTGGGCATATGTGTCAGCCCTGCGCACCTCCAGATAATCCATAACAAAGTCAAAGTCATGCTGAGCCATAAATCTCCGCACCGATTTTTTCGTGGCAGGTATCCTGTTGTCATGCTCCCATATAAGCTCATAAATATATTTCGCCGAAGCGTTGTCTATCCTGAGCCTTTTTAATATCTTCTCCGCCATGTAAGCCCCCTCGAACTGGTGCTTTTTAAAGTGAGAGATACCGTTTTCATCTACCGTGTGCATTCTCGGCTTGCCGATATCGTGAAGAAGCATAGTAAGCCTCATCTGCCACTGTGGTCTGACGTTCTCAACGCTCAAACAAATGTGACCGTAAACATCAAGAAAATGGTGGGGATTGTTCTGCCTGAAATCAAAGCTTTCCCGAAGCTCAGGTATGAACACCGCTATGACCTCACGATAGTCAAGCAATATCTTCCTTGCACCCTTTCCACAGAGAAGCTTTTTAAGCTCCGACGCAATGCGTTCGGCAGAAATGCTTTTTAAAAGCTCACGTTGTTCAAGTATAGCCTTTGAGGTCTTTTCCTCGATCTCAAACCCAAGGCATGAAGAAAATCTCAGCCCTCTTAATATCCTCAAAGCGTCCTCGTCAAAACGCTTTTCAGGCTCGCCAACGCATTTTATAATGCCCTTTTCAAGGTCGCTTTGTCCACCGTAAAGGTCAATAAGCCCCTCTTTTGGTGAGTATGCCATAGCGTTCACAGTAAAGTCACGACGTTTTAAGTCCTCCTCCAGCGAGCTTTCAAATGTCACCTGAGCAGGCTTTCTATGACCTATATACTCTCCGTCACTGCGATAACAGGTTATCTCCACCGGCTCGCCCTCTATCAAAACAGTGAGCGTGCCATGCTTCAGCCCGGTTTCAATAGTGCGGAAATTTGCGAAAACTTCAAGCATTTTGTCAGGGGTGCAGTTTGTGCAGACATCGTAATCATGAGGCTTTTTGCCAAGCAAACTATCTCTTACACAGCCACCGACTATATAGCCCTCGTAGCCGCACTCATTCAGCCTGTCAAGAGCCGTCCTGACAAACTGCGGAATAAAGATCTCCAATTTACTGCCTCCCTTTATAGTTTTGTGAATTATGTGCGACTTTCGGGTCATAATATTTACATGAATATCTCGAAAATAATTGACCCCAAAATCTCACGGAGAGCGTTCCTCGCCCTCACGGGTATAGTGAGCGCACTTATGCAATCTATCTTGAATTTGCCGTGGCTTGCGTTTTTTATCTTTGCGCCAATGGTGCATTGCCTGTCAGTCTGCCATGAAAAAAGGGCTTTCAGGCTTGATTTTCTGTGCTTTTTTGTACCATATTATCTTTTTCAGCTCACTTTTATGCTCACCATATGGAAAATATGTCCTCTGCCGTCCTTTGCCTCTATACCTCTTGCCACTTTAGTGTGGTTAGGTCTGACCTTGTGGGAGTGTATCCTTATGTATCTTCCACTGAGCCTTTTCCTGCCCCTGCGACCGCATCTCAAACACCGTTTGTCTGAGATAGTTTTGCTCTGCCTGCTTTTGACAGCAGGGGAGTGGCTTCAAGAGAAAGTTCCGATTTTGGCGTTTCCGTGGTCTGCGGCATGGCTAGCTGTAACAAGTTCGCCACTGCTTTTGCAATCCGCCACGCTCATAAGCTGCCGCCTTACAAGCTTTATAATTTTCCTGCTCAACGGTCTGCATGGGGAGATATATACAAGCAAAAAGCGTTTTGCCTACACCGCCTTTGCACTGCTTTTGCAGGGGGCAAATTTAAGCTACGGACTTTATTCCATAAACCTCGACAAAAAGCTTGATAACATCTATCCTCAGATAGACGTTATCTGCGCACAGGATAGTCTGGAGGGCAGGGAAAAATCACACCGTAAAGCCCTTGACTCAGCACGCTCCTATCTTTCTATAATGGAAAGCTGTTGGCGGTGGGGTACTGACCTTGTTCTGCTTCCTGAAACTGCCGTGTCGAAAGACTATGACGAACAGCTAAAAGAATTTTCCCTTATATCAGACTTTGCCGCCACCCATGGGTGTACCCTTGTGACAGGCTCGTTCTATCTTGAAAACGGCAAGGATTACAACGCCCTTTTCGCCTATGATAAAAACGGCATTGCGTCTTCGCCCTACCTGAAACAAGTGCTTGTGCCTTTCGGTGAAAAGACACCTTTTGCAGGCATTTTCCACCTTGACACTATGAGCGAATGTGCAGACGAAAGACACACCAAGCCCCTCGCCTCAGACGGCATGACCATAGGCTCTGTTATCTGCATAGAGTCCATTTTCCCAAGCCTTGTGAGCCGACAGAAAGAGCAGGGCGCACAGATAATTTGCGTTTCCACCAATGATTCATGGTTTGGCAAAAGCTCCGCCCGTGAACAGCATTACCGCCACTGCATAATGCGAGCCGTTGAGAACAGAAGATATGTCCTCCGTGCAGGAAACTGCGGAATATCAGCGATAATATCTCCCACAGGCGAGCAACTGTCCGTAAAATCGGACAAATCAAAAGGTGCGGTGTGGGGAAAAGTTACCCTTATTGGCAGGTAACTTTTTTTACCACTCTATCTCAAAAAGTCTAGCCATATAAGGCCTGTCAAACTTAACGGAAACATTGCCTGTCGCCTTTGAAAACTCCACAGGGGTTTCGCTGAAATCAGGATAAATGCACTTCACCCTTGCGTCAACGCCCTTTAGGAAGTCGATAGGCAAAGCGCAGGTGTCGCTCTTGCCCTCTCTCCTCCATACGGCAAGATAAGCCTTGTTGCCGTTTCTCAAACCGAGAGATACCCAGTCGTCCGAAAATTTGGACAGACCCAAGCTCCAGAACGGCACTGCTTCCTTTATGTCCGCCCTTATCTTCTTGTAAACGCTGATAGCCTCTTTAACAAGCGCCTTGCGCTCAGGGTCGATGTTGCCAAGGTGACCGCTCTGGTGGATACGCAGAAGCATTGCATTTATCATGTTGAAAACAACTTCTTCTCTGTCACCTGAGGTGATAGGATAAGCCCAGATAGCCGATTGCTCAGGGCAAAGTGCAGTAGGGGAGTTCGCCGCAATGGTACAGTATTTTTTGTAATCGTCCTGATCTGATGTGGACTGAATGGAGTATCTTGAAAGCATCGCATAGTCCATTCTGAGTCCACCGCTGGAGCAGTTTTCTATAATAAGGTCAGGGTGACGAGCAAAAACGCCGTCAAGCCATTCAAGGTAAGCCTTTTCATGACCCCACAGACCTTCGCCAACGCTGTCGCAGTTCTGCTCAGTGCCTATACCAGGCTCTATGTTGTAATCCATTTTTATATAGCCTATGCCGTATTCAGAAACGAGCCTGTCTATTACCTCGTCGGCGTGGGAACGGACTTTCGGGTTTCTGAAATCAAGCTGATAACGGCTTCTGTCATAGACTCTCTTGCCGTGACGTGTGAAGAACCAACTGTCATCGCAAACGCTGTCCACAAGCGGACACTTTATTCCCATGACCTCTATTTCAAGCCAAAGCCCAGGTATCATGCCCTTTTTGCGGATATAGTCGGCAACTTCCTTTACGCCGTTAGGAAAACGCTTTCTGCTCTCTTTCCATTCGCCGACCTCGTCCCACCAAAAGCCGTCAGCATACCAGCCTGCGTCAATGCAGAAATATTCACAGCCTGCCTCTGCCGCAGCGTCCACAAGGGGAAACTCCTTTTCAGCCGTAGGGTCGCCCCACAGACAGTTCATGTAGTCGTTGAATATTACCGCAAGCCTCTGATTGTCCTTGTTGCGGCGGCGTATCTTTCTGCGGTATTTCGTCAGCTCGCCCATAGCCTTGTCAAAGCTTCCTGTCACCGAGCCTACTGCACACTTCACGCTTTCTATGCTCTCATTAGGCACAAGGTTTTTATACCAGTGGGACTCTATCTCCGACGGACCAGAAAGCTGTAAATAGAAGTGTCCTCCCACGTCCGAAAGCTCCCAGTGCCAAGAACCGTTTTGCTCTATCTGCCAAAACAGCACCGAGCCTGCTTCGGTGTTTTCAAGCACACCCATTGGTATGTATTCCTTTGCCGACCAGTTTCCAACGTTTGTGCAGGCAAAAACCTTTGATGAACGCTGTTCCGTAGGCTTTGCAGATGAAGCAAGCCCCACCTGTTCAAGGGTGTAGTCCTGCCACTGCAATTCACGCTGCCATGAGTTGTGGCATACCCATATCTTCATCTTGTCCTCAGGCTTTTTAAGCCCCTCTTTTTCTACGCCCGTCAGCGCAAAGGAGGACATATATTCAATGGTCTGTACCTCGCTGCCCTTGTTTGTAAGGGTAGTCCAACAGCGTACAACAGACGTGCCGGTGTAAAACTGATAGTGGGACACAGCTTCAAGACCTGTGCCCTCATCAAATGTCACAAGCTCAAGCTTTCTGCCATAATCATTGTTCACATCACGGAAATCCTTGAACTTCATTCTCCAACCTGGTGCGGTCACAATATATTTGTTGCCGTGACGCTCGTCAGGACGGTCGATACCGCTCGCCTGTATCTCTACAGGTCTGAAAGTTTTCAGCCCCATGTATGAAGCCGTCTTGGCTTCATCAAAAGGCAGAGCAGAGAAGTGCAGAAGCTTCGCCTCGTTGTCGTCTGTTATCTCAAATACTATATTAATGCCGTTTTCATATATCTCAATACGTTTCATATGGCGTATTTCCCTTCGTGATCTGTTTATCTGTACATATTATCGTACACTTATATCATTTTCGCAAGCTCGTCAAGTATCCTGTGAGCGGCTTGCTCTTTGGTCATAATAGGCAGCTCCACAGCACCGCCCTCAGTGATAAGGGTGATAACATTAGTGTCCGTCTTGAAGCCTGCGCCAGCGGTCTTTAGTGAGTTTGCGCATATCATATCGCAGTTTTTGTTGGTGAGCTTTTTCTCAGAGTTCTTGATAACGTCCTGCGTTTCCATGGAAAAACCGCATATGACCTGACCGTCACGTTTGTGCTGACCTAGATAGCCAAGAATATCCTGCGTGCGTTTTAGCTCTATCTTCATGTCATCGTCAGACTTTTTTATCTTGTTGTCAGCCACCGCAACAGGCGTGTAGTCAGCCACAGCCGCCGCCTTTACGATAATATCCTGCTCAGGAGCAAGCTTTGTGACAGCTTCAAACATATCCGCCGCAGACTTTACGTTCACAACGTCCACGAACATAGGTGGCAAAACTTCCATGTGACCTGCCACCAACGTCACCTTTGCACCTCTTTGCATAGCCGCTTTAGCAAGTGCACAGCCCATTTTTCCGCTTGAATGATTAGTGATGTACCTCACAGGGTCGATAGCCTCCATGGTCGCACCAGCCGTAACAAGCACCTTTTTGCCTGCAAGATCCTTCTCAAAAGCAAGCTCCCGAAGAATGTATTCAAACAACACCTCAGGCTCAGGCATTCTGCCGTCGCCGTCATCACCGTTTGCAAGCATACCTCTGTCAGGAGCGATCATCTCGTAGCCGAAACGTTCAAGCTTCTGGATATTGTCCTGCACAATAGGATTGTGATACATATTGTGATTCATGGCAGGGGATATCATTTTCTTGCAAGGGCAAGCCATGACAGTGGTGGTGAGCATATCGTCAGCAATGCCGTATGCTATCTTTCCGATAACATTAGCGGAAGCAGGAGCGATCATAACAAGGTCAGCCTGCTTTGCAAGAGCAACGTGTTCAACATTGTATTGAAAATTTCTGTCAAAAGTATCTATAAGGCACTTGTTGCCTGTAAGGGATTCAAAAGTGATAGGGTTTATAAATTGAGTGGCGTTCTGTGTCATGAGTACCTGAACATTGCAGCCTTGCTTTTTAAGCAGTCTTGCTAAAGTTGGGATCTTGTAAGCCGCAATACTGCCGCTGACGCCGAGAACGACCGTCTTACCTGAAAGAAGCATAGAGATGACCTCCTTAGTGGAATATATAAGGCAACACCGCACAAAGCCCGCCTGACGGCTTTGCACGCCATCTGCTTGCAGATTTTCCGTCATATCACACAAAAATCTGACTACGCATCTGACGCACAATCTTTGTGCGGTATTGCCTTAAATATAGTATAACACAGATCATGTTGAAATGCAAGATTTCAAGTGATAAGTGAGCATGGAAAATAACAGAAAACCGCTGCCCACAGATGCCCGTGAACAGCGGTCTGAACCATATGTCAATCCTTGTATTGCGAAGTTATCCCGAAGTATTCTTCAAGAGAAAGTCCGCTGTTGGTTATGTTTTGTGCTAAAGGCGTGCCTACATATCTTATATGCCAAGGTTCGTACTGATAACCGGTGTAAGCCTCCTTGCCCTTTGGATAACGAATTATAAAACCATATTTCGCACAGTTGTTGGCAAGCCACTTGGCTTCTCTTGTGCCGCCAAACGAGTCGCTGGCGTTGTTTACGTCTATTGCCATGCCCGTCTGATGGTCGCTGTAGCCGGGTCTTGCGGAGTATTTGTCTGCCGCAGCCTTGCCGTCACGGTTGCAGTACATATCATAAAGGTACTTCTGATCGTAATAAGAGCGGTATCCTGAGCATACCCACAGGCTTATGCCGTCTTTATATGCAGCGGTCTGCATCTTTTTGAATGCCGCTGATGTTTCTTTGGTCAGACCCTTTGGGTCATAGCTTGCAGGGAGGGAATATGTTTTGTTCGCCAAAAGAACTCCGTCAACATAGCTCATGCCGTTTATGACCTCGACAGTGTGGTCTGGGGTCTTGACGGTTATCTCCTCGGAATATGCTCCATAGTGATTTGAACCTTTATCGTCCGTCTTGCAGGCTCTTACCTTGAATCTGTATGTAGTCTTTGCGTAAAGTCCGTTTATTGCGCAGGAATTTACCGTAGATGAAGCTATGTTCTTCCACTTGCCGTTTGTGTATATAAACACCTTGTAGCTTGTGCAGCCTACAGACTTCCAGTTAAGGTCAAGTGTAGAAGCGGTGATGTCAGAAGCTTTTACTCCTGTTACCTTCCTTGGATTTGTGGCGGAATTGTAGTTTTCACAATAGTCGCTGTATATCTTAACTCCGTCTACTATCTTATATGCTCTTACCTTGAAATTCTCCCTCGTTGCCGCAGGCAGACCCTTGACAGTGTAGGTCGTGCCTTTCACGTCAGCTATCTCAGGATATTTACCCTTTGAACGCATTCCCACAGAATAGCCGTCCGCACCGCTCACAGCGTTCCAGCTAAGCTTTATAGAGCTTGTGTTAGGGGTCTTAGATGTCAGACCGGTGACCTTGTTCACCATGACAGCCTGTGCCGTTATCTCCTGCGAATATTTGCCGTAGTGATTTGCACCCTTATCGTCACGCTTGCAGGCTCTTACTTTAAATTTATAGCTTCCTGCGTCAAGTCCTATGACAGTGTAGCTGTTTGTATCTGTCTGCGCTATCTGCTTCCACTTGCCGTTTTTCAGCATAAAGACACGATAGTTTGAACAGCCCACCTTTTTCCATGAAAGGCTGACGGAAGCATTGCCCGTCTGAGCTTTAAGACCGCTTATAGGGCGTGGATTTGTGGCGGAATTGTAGTTCACTGAATAGTCGCCATAGACCTTTTGACCGTTCACTATCTTATAGGCTCTTACCTTGAAGTTCTCCCTCGTTGCCGCAGGCAGACCTGTAACAAGATATGTAGTGTCCGTAACGTCTGCTATCTCAGGATACTGACCCTTTGAACGCATTCCAATAGAATAGCCGTCCGCACCGCTCACAGCGTTCCAGCTAAGTCTTATTGAGCTTATATCAGGGGTTTTAGATGTCAGCCCTGTGACCTGAGGCAGACTTGTCTGCTCCACAGCTTCTGCCGCCTGCACAGGCATACTCACATTTAGCACGCTGTCAGGCACAGCACCTGCCGCACATATCATCATAGCGGCACAAGCCACTGCCGCTGCATTTTTTCTGTTTATTATCTTTTTCATTTTTCAGACCTCCTTTGATGAAATTCTTTTGCACTTTAAGTATAACACATTTTTACCAGTTTGTAAACACGCAATCCCGAATTATTTTTGTTCACATTTTGTTTTTTATGTTTACTTATACTCAGTTGCAAAACCTCTCTTTTGGTTGCTGAAAGAATATATAAAAAAACAAAGACCGCAGAAAAAATCTACGGTCTTTTGTGGCTGGGGTGGAAGGATTCGAACCTTCGGAATGACGGAGTCAGAGTCCGTTGCCTTACCACTTGGCGACACCCCAATGTTTGTTCGATTTAGCTTGTTTTTGGTTGGGATAGATGGATTCGAACCATCGGAATGACGGAGTCAAAGTCCGCTGCCTTACCTCTTGGCTATATCCCATCGTCATGTCCCTCACTCAAACAGCTTAATCATTATAGCACACCATTTCGGGAAATGCAATACCTTTTCATGTTTGTTTACAAAGCATTTACAGCGTATTAACATATATGGGCAAAACGACGTAAAACCGTACGATTTTGTAGAAAAACTATTGAAAATGGTCAAAATATGTGATAAAATGACCATAAGAGCGTGGCTCGGAACAAAAAACGAAAGGTCGTAACCGTTATGGAAGAGAAGAAAAAAGGATTTATCAAGAAGTTTGTAAATGAGTTCAAGGCGTTTGCTCTCAAAGGAAACGTCATGGACTTGGCAGTGGGCGTTATCATAGGCGCTGCGTTTCAGGATATCGTGACGTCATTTACTGAGAATTTTATCAACCCGATAATAGGTTGTATAGGCGGTGCTGATGTAGAGGGCAAGATACATTTGCTTGGAAATCAGTACATAAACTACGGCGCATTTCTGACGGCAGTGATAAACTTCATAATCATGGCGTTCGTTATTTTTGTAATAATGAAGGTCATAAACAAGCTTGCGTCACTTGGCAAGCATGAAGAGCCTGAAAAGCCTGCAGAGCCACCGGTGGACGTAGTGCTTCTTACAGAGATCAGGGATCTTCTCAAGGCACAGCAGGCGGCTGAGGCGAGCAAAGAGGAAGAAAAGGCAGAAGAATAAGATCTGAAACGGTACACTTTTTAAGTTAAGGGACAGCTCCCATGTGGGGCTGTCTTTTTTGTTGGCTGTATTCGCACAATTTTTATATGCTTTACAAACCATGTAGGGGACGCCGTCCCATACACACCAAAAGATGTTGATATCTATGCTTTTTTCGACAGCTTGACATTCAAAATAGTATATAACTTGTGAATATGTTTGTCATGTTTTCTCAAGAAAAGGCTCTTGACAAAAAAAGGAAATGCTGTATAATTAACACAATGAAGTTTAAGGAGCGTGAGCTTAAATGGGTAAAGGTATAAAGAAAACGATTTCATTTGTGGTATTGGCGAATATGCTGGTGGCTGGGCTTGTGGGCTGCGGCGATGTCAGCGACAGTTCATCTGCGGCGGCAACAACTAAGGCAACGACTGTTTCAACAACGTCCGAAAGCGTGAGCAGCACCACCACGACAAAAACGACTGCCACAACCACCGAGACGACCACCACAAAAAAGACCACCACCGAAAGCAAGTCCAAAACCACAACGACGACTAAAAAGACCGAGTCTGAGACCACTCAGCAGACCAAACAGGTTGGCGGCGACAATGGATATGTTGAGGACAACAATGACAACGGCGGTTATAATTATGATGATGACTATGTAGAACCTGCGCAGACGGAAGCTCCCCAAACAACCACCCAGCGCAAAACTGAGGCGGTGACTACCACGACTACTAAGACTACTAAGAAAGAGACTACGACGACAACTACATATTTGTACGAACCTTCAATACCATTGCAACAATGGGCAGGAAAAGGTTATACAACTACGATAATGGACGCTAATTACTCTGACTTCTATTTTACTTCTGTCGATATTGTTGGTGGCGATAATATTGATATCTCCTTTGATAAATATACCATTAACGCATATAGTGCAAAGGACAGCAGGACTGATGTGCGCATTAAAATGGAGCACCCTAATGGACAGACACGGACTTATAATATGACTATAATATTTGAATAAAATTATTTTCTTTATAACACACTCAATCATACTTTCTATATAAACGCTATGGTTTTATTGTACAACAAAACCATAGCGTTTTTGTGCGAATTGGCGGTGGAAAAGCTCTTTACATTGAGAGTGAAATGTGGTAAACTATTATTTGTATTATGATTTTAAAGCTTTTATGCTTTTACTTGCGAAAGGAAGTTTTTGTATGCCTATTACCCAGATACTGGAGCGCAACGCACGAGAGTTCGGAAATGATGTTGCTCTGGTAGAGGTCAATCCTGAGATCAGAGAAACCAGACGTGTGACTTGGAAAGAGTATGAGCTTATCGAGCCGAACCCTGTCTGTCATTACCGCCGTGAGATAACCTGGAGCGTTTTCAACGAAAAGGCTAACCGCTTTGCCAATCTGCTTTTATCCCGTGGGGTAAAAAAGGGTGACAAGGTGGGTATCCTGCTTATGAACTGCCTTGAATGGCTGCCTATTTATTTTGGTATCCTCAAGACGGGTGCGCTTGCAGTGCCGCTGAATTTCAGATACACTCCAGAGGAGATAAAATACTGTCTTGACCTTGCCGAGGTGGATATTCTTGTATTTGGTCCTGAATTTATCGGCAGAGTTGAGGAGATAGCTGATGAGATAAGCAAGAACAGACTTCTTTTCTATGTTGGCGAGAACTGTCCGTCATTTGCAGAGCATTATGACAGGCTCACTGCAAATTGTGCAAGCACTACTCCGTACATAGAGCTTACTGACGAGGACGATGCGGCTATCTACTTCTCGTCAGGCACAACTGGTTTCCCGAAGGCTATCCTGCACAATCACGAGAGCCTTATGCACGCCGCAAGAGTTGAGCAGAATCATCACGGTCAGACAAAGGAGGACGTTTTCCTTTGTATCCCTCCGCTTTATCATACAGGTGCGAAGATGCACTGGTTCGGAAGCCTTATCTCAGGGGGCAAGGCTGTGCTTCTCAAGGGCGTGAAGCCTGAATTTATACTTGATACTGTATCAAGGGAAAAGTGTACTATCGTATGGCTTCTTGTGCCTTGGGCGCAGGATATCCTTGACGCTATCGACAGCGGCGAGGTGACACTTTCAAAGTATGAGCTTTCACAGTGGAGGCTTATGCACATAGGCGCACAGCCTGTTCCGCCGTCACTTATTGCACGTTGGAAAAAGGTTTTTCCTAACCACAAATATGACACTAACTATGGCCTTAGCGAATCTATAGGTCCTGGCTGTGTACACCTTGGTGTGGATAACATTGACAAGGTAGGCGCAATAGGCAAGGCAGGCTTTGGCTGGAAGGTCAAGATAGTTGATGATAAGGGCAACACTGTAAAGCGTGGCGAAGTTGGCGAGCTTTGCGTAAAAGGTCCTGGCGTTATGACCTGCTACTACAGAGATCCAAAGGCGACAGCTGAAACTCTTAAAGACGGCTGGCTTTTCACTGGCGACATGGCTCAGGAGGACGAGGACGGATTTATTTACCTCGTTGACCGCAAAAAGGACGTTATTATAAGTGGTGGAGAAAATCTTTACCCTGTACAGATAGAAGACTTTTTGAGAAGTCACGACGCTATCAGGGACGTGGCAGTAATTGGTCTGCCTGACCAGCGTTTGGGCGAGATAGCGGCGGCAATAATCGAGCTAAAGCCAGACCACCCATGCACAGAGGAAGAGATAATGGCGTTCTGCCAGAAGCTTCCGAGATACAAGCGTCCGCACAAGATAATTTTTGCAGACATACCGAGAAACCCGACGGGCAAGATAGAGAAGCCGAAGCTCAGGAAGATATACTGCGGCGAGAGCCTTGTGGCAAAGCAAAATCACGGATAAAAAGTAAAGAGGGGTAACGAAAATGGGACGAGAAGTAGTATTTGCCAACATACGAAAAAGAATGATAGCAATGATAGTTGGCGGTGTGATACTCACGCTAATGGGTGGATTTATCTCATTTGCGGCGGTAGTAGCCGGTGAATACAGCGTATTGATACTTGGACTTTTTGCGCTTACGCCTGGTGTTATATTTCTTATATTTGGTACGTCACGGAGGACGCACCCTGAAAAGAGCGGCATATTCAAAGCCAATCCCGATCTTTTACCGCAGGCTGATGAGCTTTACGCCAACATACAATATCAGGACGATTATATTATCGTATCCGACAGGGTGCTTGCCAACAAAAAAGCGCCATTTCAGATGTGCTGGCGAGAGGAAGCCTACGGCATTTACCAGCACACAGCGAGTATGAATTTCATCAGCTACACCAACGAGATAATCGTCTGCACGAAGCACAAGAAGAATGTACTGCGTTTTAACGTATATGCCAAGGGCAAGGACACCGCCATGGGGCTTATGCAATTGCTTTCCCAATGTTGTCCCAACGCAATGGTAGGCTACACTCCTGAAACGCTTGCATATGTTAAGGATATGCAGAGGCGTGCTCAGCAATAGATAATGGACAAGCTCTTTGTGCTTAAATTTGCACAAAGGGCTTGACTTTTTTTGTGATTACTTGTATAATAGTATAGTTGACACAAGGAGATGTACCCAAGTGGCTGAAGGGTCCGCACTCGAAATGCGGTAGTACGGCAAAACCGTAGCGAGAGTTCAAATCTCTCCATCTCCGCCAAACGAACAAAAACCACCGTAAATACGGTGGTTTTCTTTTGTATACACGATTTTTACACGATTGTGTTCAATATCTTCACCGCACGTTCTTCCTCTCGTGGGTAGAGGTGCGAGTAGGTGTTCCATGTCATTGATATGTTGGAGTGACCTAAACGCCGTGCTATCTCCTGAATGTTTATGCCCTCATTGGCGAGCAGGGAAGCGTGGCTGTGACGGAAGTCATGAATACGGATACGTTTGACACCTGCCAAGTCTGCAAACTTCTTGTTGGTCTTTTCAAGGGACGTGTCACGGATGGGACGTTCGCCGCCGCAGATGTACATATCATCACTGAACTTTGGCACTGCTTTCTTACAGCGTTCGTAATGTTCTGACAGCACTGCTCTTAACGGCTCTGGTATCTGTATCGTCCGTATGCTTGGCTTGTTCTTTGGCGGCGTGATACGATCACCGCCTTTGAGCTTCTGAGCAATGCTCTTGGTGATGGATATGTAGCCGTCTTTTATATCCGTCCATTGCAGGGCGTATATCTCGCCTTTTCGCATACCCATGTAAAATGCTATGTTGAAAAATACATAGTAGTTCCATTCGTACATTGAACCGCCGTCCTCTGCTTCCTGAGCGTAATTCTTAGCTGCCGATATGTATTTCTTGAACTCGTCAGGCGTGTAGAAAAGCATTTCTTTCTTGGCTTCAAGGGGCGCTTTGAAGTTGCCTGCGGTGATAACAGGATTTTTCGGAATGTATTCCATTTTCACAGCATAGTTCATCATTGCACGAAATTCGCCATAAATGTTCTTTCGTGTGACGATAGCCAATCCCTGTTCTGACAGCTCCTGTTTCCATTTCTGCACCATTGGCACGTTCAGATTATCTATCCTAACGCTTTCAAAGGTGGGCAGGACGTTCTTTCTCAGTATTCTTAGGGACTTGTCCAGTGATGTTTCACGGACCTCTGAACGCTTGGCGGTGATGTACTCCGTGAATAGCTGTCCGATAGTCATTTTTGGAGCTATCTCTTTAGCATTGAGCTTTTGTGTAAGCTGGATTTCAAGCTGCTTAGCCGTCTCTGCACCGAACGCCACACGGTCTATCTGATGAGGCTTTCCGAAACTGTCCGTATAATTGACACGCACACGATATTTTTGCAGACCGTCTTTTCTGATGTTCTTTCCGTTCTTGTCCGTCATTTTGTAGATCGGCATAAATATTCCTCCTATTCTTGACACTTCCTTGAAAGTGTGCTACAATAAAAGGGCAAAATTCGCCCTTTCGTGGTTGAAGTGGGTGTGAATTTGGATCGAGCTGATATTGGTAGTATCCGCTCTGCTCGCCTCTGAGTGTTGGTAGCACTTGGGGGCGAGATTTTTTTCTGTCATGTCAGTATTTACAATACTAGCAGGGAATTTTATTTTAACACTCTGCCCTGAGCGTCAGTGAAGTTTCCCTGAAACAAATTTATCATATCAACTATTGCTCCAATAAAGAAACCTCCGAAAGTAAAGAAGTACAGCAAACCTGTGCCAGCTTTGCCTACATAAAATCTGTTCAAACCGCCCAAGCCTAAAAAGGTCAGCAGGCAAAGTATTTCAGCTGTGCTTTTGCTCTTAGGGCTTACCTGCTCAACAGGAGCTTGCGGTGCGACCTGCTGGACGTTTGTAACGTATGTGATGTGCTGAACGATATTGCTGTTATGCTCAACGTGGTTATCAATTTTCTGTGGCTGCGGAAGTTCGTGACCACAATATTCACATACTGCTACGCCTGGTGCGTTTTCGCCTTTACAATTTGGACAAGTCATATTTTTTCCTCCCTATAAATCGACATTTGTAAACAATTTATGAAATCATTTACATTGTCTTAAATTGGTGATATAATGTATTTGTAATCATGCGGGAGAAAATTCTGTGTGCTATCCCTGTCAGTATTTGCGGTGCTGACGGGGATTTTTTTATTATAAGGATTTTATAACTGTTTTTACGATGCCGAGTATTCTTATGCGGTCTCTTTCTGCACCGACAAACTCTCTTGGCTGATATTCGGGATTGAATGATACAAGGGTTATCTTGTCATCAGAATACTTGATTTTCTTCACGACGCCGTTTTCACCGTCGATAAGGGCAACAACTACCTGTCCGTCCTCAGCCCAGTCCTGCCTTAATACTTGTATCTTGTCGCCGTTCTCTATCTTCGGATACATACTGTCCCCCGAAACGACAATGCACATTGTATTCTTAGCTTCTTCCTCGTTGACGATATAAAGTGGCATATAGCCTACAACATAATCGTCAGCATAAGCACCAAACCCAGCCGACACGCTCTCATATATAGGTATTATATGTACGTTGTCTTGCGGGAGTATGGTTGCGTTGGAGTCTATAATATGAGAAGAATGTTTAGGGCTAGGATCATCAGTTTTTAATGCAAGATATTCAGGATTAACATTCAACTCAATAGCGATTGATTCAAGAACAGGTAATTTTATTCTGAGAATTTTTCCTGCCTCATATCTTTGGATAGTTGATTTATTCAATCCAAGACGGATACCAAGTTCTTCTTGTGTAAGTCCTTTTTCTTCTCTTGCAGCTTTTATTCTATTTCCAATTTCTACGGTATTCAAATCTTGCTCACCTGCTTTCGTTATAATGATTATATCACATTAAATTGCATAATGCAATAGCTTTTTTGAAAAAAATAAAAAAATGTTGCAAAATGCTATTGACAAGTGAAAAGTTATGTGCTATTATGATAATGCAGTAAGTTGCATAATGCAACAAGAAAGGAGGCTGGCATATGGTAAACACGAACAAGATCAAGGGTAGAATGAAGGAGCTTGAACTGACCCAAGCTGACGTTGCACATTGTTTAAACATAGCTCAACCTACAGCTAATCAGAAAATAAACAATGTTCGTCCGTTTGACTTGGACGAGGCTGAGAAACTGTCACACTTGCTCCACATTGATGCTGGAGAGTTCGGCAAATATTTTTTTACTCAGTGAGTTGCACAATGCAACAAGTGACTAAAGAGGGGTGATAAGAATGAACGAAAATCTTTCAACACTCAGTTTAGACGTTGAAAAAGGAGAATTAAAAGTCAACGGAAAAGATATGTTAGATGTATCGTACTTTAAGCTTGAATTTAATGGTGCTTGGTCATTGACTATATCTGAGGACTTTTACGTCAATGGCAAAAAAAGATCACCTGAAAATTCAGGTGATAAGATCAAGGGACAAATTTTGAAATAAGGTCAAGTACATCGGAAAGACCGTTTTTAAATCGGTTTTCCATATACACAATGGTCTGATCGAGAATATCAAAATCTCCGCCAATGTAAACTTTGATGTATCCATTTCTTGCGAGTTCCAATATGCAATCTGAAATGTCGCTGTCATACCATTTTGATAAGTCTTTATCGCTTTTATAAAAGTCAATTTCAAAACGACGTGATTCAGCCTTTGATTCACCATTTTTACGGCGTTCAAGGTACATTTTGTATATGTAACAAATGACCTTTTCAGAATCCTTTGTAATATTCATAAGTTTGCCTCCTTCCTTTGTAAGATATAGCCATTGTATCACAACTGAGGAGAAAATGCAACAAGTGATTAAAGAGGGGGTGAGGAGAATAAAAGTAATCTTTATGAATTGCATATTGTTTTTTACAGCAATATGTTGCATATTTCTTTATGCGAAAGTAAGCAAAAAATTCAGATTTTTTGAATTTATCATATTCGTTCAGCTATTGATCATCATTACTCTCTTTATAGAGATAATTTGCCTTTGCGGGTAATGGCAATTCTAATTCAGTACAAAGCTGGGAGTATTCTTCAAAAAGTTGATCCGTAAGTAATAAGAATGATTTTCCAAAATCAAAAGAAAGTGTGCGATCATAGTCGTACTTCTTCCAACCATAATAGGCAATTTGAAACGGCTTAACAAGTTCTTGAGAGCCATGCTCCATAAGGTCAACGTGCTTTTCAAAAAGCTTTAAAAATGTAGTTGCAGTTTCCGGAAGCATTTTAGTTACATCGCTTTCAGGGAAAACGTTTTGAACGTATAGTCTATAAAAGGGTATGTAGAAATCGCTAAGTTGTCTTGATTTAAAAAGTCGCTTATCCGATAACGAATTGAGTTTGTCATCATTCTTTTTATTGCTTAATTTGAGGGTCAATAATGAAGTTATTGTTGCTGTGATGATAGAGGTAATACTTGTAATGATAGCTGAGATTATGATTTCGTGCATTAAAGAAAATCCTTTCTTATGTTTTTCTACATTATACCACAAGAAGTTAGATTTTTCAAGGAGGTACAAAAAATGAAACTGTACAAGGTAACAACGACAGACCGGTATAATCGCAACTGGGTCTATACAGTATCTGCCGATAGCGAACGTGAGGCTTTATGGAAAGTAAAAGCGAACGCTATTAGTTCGGGCGAAACTGTCTCGATTATCGAGGAGGTGAGATAAATGAGGTCACCTGACATTGAAATGGCAGTGCGGCTGTACTATGAAAAGCCCGAAATAACCAATGCGGATATCAAGGAACTGTTCAGCACAGGTGAAACGCAGACTATCAAGATCAAGAAAGCTGTTAAGGAAGAAATGGAAAAGCGTGGTGTGAAGTCATGGCTGCCACACTCAGTCAATACCGAGATAGCCTACGAGGTGTGGGGCATTGATATCGACAACTTCGAGAAAAGGCTTAAAAAACTCCGCACGCTTTACGGAAAGGACGTGAGAAAATGATAGCCGTACTAGAGATAATCAGATGTGCCGCAGCGGTAGCGCTCGTTGTGGTGCTTGCAATGTATGTAGCATACAGGTGGTATGTAAGCGTAAAAGAAAATGCCTACGAGGAAGCAGAGGAGAGCATTAAGCGTGCAGTGAGAGAAGCAGGCAGACCCATAGTCAAGATCGAAGTTGAAATGAAAGGAAAGTGGTAAAATGGCGTTGATACTGCTGATAACAATAGCCGTGCTTGCAGTGATAGATGTAGTGATATACATAGTACTTGGTGCCATTGAAAAGCACTGGGAGAAAAAGTTTAAGGAGGATAAAGATGATACCGATGATGACAAAAGAGGAGTTTGAAAAGGCGGTAGAGATTTGCACTAGTGCAGATAGAAACTGTGGACAATGTCCGCTTAACAAAAAAATCTATAAATGCGGCGGATATTTTGCCCGCTACATGAAAACCGAGCCTGCACCTGCGGCAACAGGCACAAGCTCGGAGGTATCAAAAGATACCGGTTCAATATTACACCTTGATGATAGCACAAAAGCAGCGATTTGTCAAGCATACAAAACTGCTGATGAAGCTTGCTCAAATATACTTACTGTTTATGAGGGAATGTCAGAATGTGAGCAGAGAGCCTTTGATATCGGAGAGGCATACGGAAAAATATTCGACACAAGATGTAAGCTTGAAGAACTGAGAGGCGGTGACGGCAAATGAAAGGCTTGCCAACACGCTGCGTAGATCCTGTAATGAAGTGTTGTCAGGATTGTGCTTGGGGATATTGTGAATATGGCGATGACTAGGAGGTATAACACATGGCAAGATACATCGATGCAGACAATCTGATTAACGAACTATCGGCGGCGTGTATGCCGATATACGAAAAGGGCATAACAGGCATTCTGGGTGATAACAGCAGTATTGCCGATATAATCAACGAACAGCCTACCACAGACGTGCAGGAGGTGAAGCGTGGGTATTGGAAATTTAACCAGCACAGCAAAGTGGTTGCTAGTTTTAGATGTTCTGAATGCCAAACCCCGTTTTATAATTTTGGTAATTCAAAAATTCTGAGCCCGACACCATACTGCCCTAACTGCGGAGCAAGAATGGAGGGTGACGGCAATGAACATTAACGCAAAGAAAGCTCAGGACAAGCTGTCGCAGGAACTGTCTGCCGCTAAGCTTGGCAAGTATGCGCAGGCGGTTGCAAAGCCTACTCTTGAGGCTCTCAAAACTTTCTGTGAGCAGAACGAGGAGTTCGCTCAGGCGGTCCTGCAGACGGACAGGACTTTCGCTGAGTGTGCGGAAAACGCTGTTAAGGGTGTAAGGGAAAGTATTTCGGATATCGAGGTCTACCGCAGAGCTGTAAGCTTTTACTTCAAGGGTGCGGACGTTCATTTCAATATGACTATCGACCTGGGCGACGGCTCGGACAGCAATGAAACGGCAAAACCGCCTGTCAGCTTGTCACTTGACAGCTTGCTTGACTTCTGAGGCAGCAGTATGAAAAAGACAAGAAAAGAGGCTCTTATCTACTGCTTTCCTGCGGTGGATAAAGAGCTTATGGATAAGATGAAAGGCAGAGGTGCTAAGAATTATGTGGTGTTCCTCACAAGGGGTGCTGAACTTTTCGCACGTTGCTTTCACCGATACTCAACGGGTGACCTTGTGGAAAGGCAGCGGTATGTGTTTGCCCGTGACGGATCTGTGAGATACGGCAGTGATAACGGCATTAACTGGTCTGTGCGTAATGACTTCCGCGAACCTGTCTTTTGCAAGTGCTGTATGGGATATAACTATGATAATTCCTATTCGGTACTGAACATCAAAGCCATAGACAAGTCGGATATGCGTTACAGTCAGTATCAGCATTATCACGGCAATATGCTTATATGCTATCTTCACGCATACTGCAAGCACCCTAATCTTGAGTATCTTATGAAACAAGGCTATGACGTAACAAGCGTGAGATACACAGGTTGGTGGGGATATCAGGAAAAGTTCCTGCTCTCTCAGCGTGTGAACTGGAAAAGTAATGACCTGCTGAAAATGCTCGGACTAAACAAGACGGAGTTCAAGACACTCAAAGGCAGCGAACATCTGTGGGAGCAGTATCTTGACTATCGTGAGGAATATCCAAAACTCAGACCGGAAGATTTACTGAATATAGCAAAGGTCTTTAAGAACGAACACGGCACTCTTGAACGTCTTGTGAGGATAACAGGTCTTACACCGCAAAGGGTGGCACGATACATACACGAGCAGGAAATGACACCTCTTGATTACAGCGATTATCTGGAGCAGTGCGAAACGCTGGAGTATAACATTCACGATACAATGATAGCATTGCCACACGATTTCTGGACAATGCACAACAGGCTTACTCAGATCATCAACTATGAGCATGACGAGCTTGCTTTGCAGAACTTCACGAAAAGGCTTGCAGAGCGTGTCTGCCTTGAATTTTCGGCAGACGGCTTGCTTGTCAGACAGCCACACAGTTTGAAAGAGATAGAGGACGAGGGCAGGATACTTTCCCATTGTGTGGGCGGATATGCAGAACGCCATGCTATGGGAAAACTCAGCATTATGTTTCTACGGAAAACCTCTGAGCCTGACAAGCCTTACTATACTGTTGAGGTGAGCCAATACGGCGGTATCGTGCAGTGCAGAGGGTATAGGAACAACGTGGTACAAAACGGCGGCGAGGACAAACCGCAGGAGATAAAGGACTTTGAACAGAAGTATCAGCGGTATCTTGACATGGTATTCGCTGAGAAACGAAAGGAGTGTAAAACAGCATGAACGAACTATCGTCAGAATATATCAAGGCGGCTGAGCTTGACCGCAGGATAAAGACCTCAGCTCAGCTTGCACAGCAGAGCCTTTACGATATGTGTATGGGCTTTAAGGAAATGAGGGACAGCAGGCTTTACAAGGAGCTTGGGTACTCAGATTTTGGAGAGTATTGCGAGCAGGAAACACAGATAAACAGGCAGAGTGTCTACAAATACATAAAAGTAGCGGAAAATCTGCCGTCTGAATTTGTCTCCTCGGGGAGACAAATTGGAATAAAAAAACTCTATCTTCTATCTTCACTTTCCGAAAGTGAGCGAACAGAGCTGACAGAAAATAATGACCTTGAGAACACTTCTGCGAGAGAGCTTGAAAGGCAGATAAAAGAGCTGAAAGTCAAAGCTGCCAATGCTGATGTGCTCAGTCACAGGCTTGAGGATATGAACAACATCTGCGATACGATCTCGAAACAGAGAGATAAGGCAGATAGGCGCATACGTCAGCTTGAAGCCGAGATAAAGGAGCTTGAGAACCGTCCTATCGAGGTGGCTGTGGAAACGGACAGCAAAGAGGTGGCAAACCTTAAAGACGCTATGCGGCGTGTTGACCTTGACTGGTCGGAAAAATATTCAAAGCTTGAAGAAGACAGCCTGAAAGACCGCAGAGAGCTTTTGCAGAAAGCTGAGCAGGCTGAAAAGGATAAGCAGGACAAGCTTTCACAGCTTCGTGAAGAGCTTGACAGAACTAAGGCTGAGTATGAGAAAAAGCTTGCGGGAAAGGTGGATACCGCCCCCGTGCAGGACGATAAAGCCATATTCAAGGCTTATCTTTCCACCGCTGTTGACAGCGTAACAAGGCTCGTGGGCTTTGTGAACGAGCATAATGATAGCGACAATTACGGACTTTTCACACAGAAAGCAAGACAGCTTGCGGATATAATCAATTCAAAATTGGAGGTATAAAAATGAAACTTTATGAGCTTACAAACGATTTTCAGAGGCTTTTTGACAGCCTTGAGGATATGACGGAAAATGCCGAGCTTACGGCAGAGGAAAAGGCTGAGGCTGAAAAGGTGTGGTTTGATACCCTTGAATGCGTTGAGGCTGAGTTTACAGACAAGGCAGAGAACGTTGCGGCTTATGTTAAGGTGCTGAACAGCGAGGCGAAAATGCTTGAAGCAGAGGAGAAAGCCCTCAAAGCAAGACGTGAGCAGAAGGTCAAGCAGGCAGAGAGCCTTAAAGCTTATCTTATGAACAGTATGCAGAGGGTCAATCTTAACAAAATAGAGGGCGTTATGGCTAAGATAAGCATTACAAAGGGCAGGGAAAGCACCGAGATAACAGACCCGAAAGCCTTTGTGGAGTGGGCAAAGGTCAATGATGACAGCCTGCTGAAATACAAAGATCCTGACATAAGCAAGACGGCTGTCAAGGCGGCTATCGAAGCAGGCAGAGAGATCCCTTATGCGGCAGTTGTCCGCAGACCGGGACTGACCA
>ERZ779656.547-NODE-547-length-26202-cov-6.170230_pt1 | contig 26202 bp, 19 predicted proteins | sample MGYA00511102_ERZ779656 | MGnify/ENA primary metagenome ERZ779656 (study PRJEB29588, sample SAMEA2143980) | human gut metagenome | biome: human gut; feature: human-associated habitat; material: faeces | place: Denmark | collected 2008/2010 ... | reverse complement strand
TGATATAAAAAACGATGAGTATGATCGGAAAAATAAGGGAAAGTCTGCTGGTTAACTCAAATTGAAGGAATTAAATGACTATCCCTAAATTAATTAATTTATGAACTCGGGGCCGAACGATCAAAACCGCCCCTCCTTCGGATGAATAAAAGTAGTTCTATTTTTTAACTGCAATCATATCATATAGTAATGTACCATTATCTAATGGTCACCTATTCGTGACTTGGGTGCATCTGTAATTCTGCTACCGCGGGCCCTCCCCGGAGAGGACTCGAGACACTACGCCTCCAAGGAAGTACATCAAATAATATCTTGAAAAGCCGCTTCCGACATCCGTTCAAGGACCGTATCCGTTTTGGAAGCAGATAGTGGGCTCCGTTTTATCGGGCCGTATTCGACAGCCCGCATATTCAACCGCACAAGCCCTTCTCCGTTTATTTCATTCTTCAATACTATAAATTCCCTGACGCTTCCTCTCTCCCGGCAGAAAACGGCACGCCGCGACACCTCTATTTCAAGTCTTTTCTTAAAATTATTGTAAAGATAAACAAAAAAATGAAACCAACGGCTATATTCTAACAATTTTTTGACATAAAGAACAAAAGACAGATCGAAGACATTCTGATCGTGCTGCCGGGAATTCATCGGGAATCTGTATAAAAAACGCTTCGGCCCGGCAAAATATTGCCAGGCCGAAGACGAATCGGAACATTATCGACCGTTACAGCTCCTTGCGCAACCGCCGCAGAGTGACAGCGTGTGCAATCAAATCGACACCGGCCAGCAGCAGGGACAATCCCACCCAGAACACGACTACACCGACACCGATAATCGGATTGAACAGAACGAGAAACGCGGAAATAATCACGAGAATACCCAGCGTCATCGTCCAGCCGGCGCCCTTGATACCCACACCCATCATCTCGCTGGCGACGCCGACGGCCATGAATCCCCGGAAGAGGAGCCAAAAGCCGAGCACGAACGGCAGGATCGTGAAGAGCATCGACGGGGTGCACAGCAGCAGGATACCCAGCAGGATTTCGACTACACCGCCTGCGATGTACCATCCCTTGCCCGACCCGGTGGGAGCCTTCGTACCCAGATACAGTTCGAAAGCGCCCGAAAGAATCACGACGATCCCGAACAATACGGAAAGCGCGAGATAAGTACCGCCCGGCTCGAAAAAGACGACGATACCCACGATGAAGAAAATAATACCGAGCAACATGGAGAGCTGCCAATTGTCGATGGAGTGTCGGAATCGACCGACATCATAAATTTTATCTGCCATAATAATACGAATTTAAGTTTCTACCTGGTATCCGCAAGAAACCTGCCAAACCCGGAATCGCCTTTCGACCGCATGGATTCGGAGAGATGGAGCGCTCTTCCCATTTTTTGAATTTTTCTCTTCCGATTCTTAATTGTTATTTCTACCTTTGCCGCCGTCAATACGACTAACTTTTCAAACCAAGAAAATGGAAACAATCACAAACAGCGAGGAACTGCGCCGGGCACTCGGCAGCCGGGACCGGTCCGGCATCGGATTCGTCCCGACCATGGGTGCGCTCCACGCAGGACACCGTTCGCTGGTTGAACGCGCACGCCGGGAGTGTGCGACCGTCGTGGTGAGCGTATTCGTCAATCCGACACAATTCAACGACAAAACCGACCTGAAAAATTACCCCCGGACCCCGGAAGCCGACCTGCGCCTGCTCGAAGAGGTCGGTGCGGACTATGTTTTCATGCCTTCGGTCGAGGAGGTATATCCCGAACCCGACACCCGTACGTTCGACTTCGGCATGATCGACAAAGTGATGGAGGGTGCGACCCGACCCGGCCACTTCAACGGCGTGGCACAGGTCGTGAGTCGGCTTTTCGATCTGGTGAAACCTGCCAAAGCCTATTTCGGCGAGAAGGACTTTCAGCAGATCGCGGTAATCCGCGAAATGGTACGCCAACTGCGCATTCCGGTCGAGATCATCCCCTGCCCGATCGTGCGCGGAGAGGACGGGCTGGCGCTTTCGTCGCGCAACACCCTGCTCGATACGGATCACCGGACGGCGGCCCCTTATATATATAAGGTATTGAAGGCTGCAGTCGAAAAATCCCATCAGACGACACCCGACCAGCTCGCAGCCTGGGTTACGGCACAGGTAGAGAGCAATCCGCTGCTGAAAGTAATCTACTTTCAGGTCGTAGATGCGGCGACCATGCAGCAGGTCCGCACCTGGGAAGAGAGCCCGGCAATACAAGGCTGCATCGCCGTACAAGCCGGAGATATTCGTTTAATCGATAACATCAAATTGCGATGAAATTCCAGATCGAAGTTCTCAAATCCAAAATACACCGTGTTTCGGTCACGCAGGCCGACCTGAACTACGTGGGCAGCATCACCATCGACGAAGAGTTGATGGATGCGGCCAACATGATCGAAGGCGAAAAAGTACAGGTACTGGACGTCGATAACGGCGAACGCCTCGAAACCTATATTATCAAAGGAGAGCGGGGCAGCGGTGCGATCTGTCTGAACGGCCCTGCCGCACGCAAGGTGCAGGTGGGCGACGTCGTAATCATCGCCTCCTACGCCCTGCTGGATTTCGAAGAAGCCAAAGCCTTCAAGCCCTGGGTGATATTCCCGGATACGAAAACCAACAAGCTGATCCGGTAGAAAACTCCGGCAAACGATCGAAAATCCTGCCCCGCAACGGCAGGATTTTTTCATACGCGGTACGAACCGTCAAAAATGCCCCTAAATATTTGGTGACGCAGTCGATAACCCATATATTTGCATAAAAGTTCCCGAAAAGCGAGGACATACGCCAAACAAGTTCGGCACAGCCTGACGGAGAACCGAAAAAAACGACGCAACCTATTTTGCCGGCCGCATTTTTATGGACATAGCGCTTTCGATCGCAGCATTCCTGTTTTCGATCACAGGCATCGTCGGATGTATCGTTCCGATCATCCCGGGCGTAGCGTTGAGCTACGTGGGATTACTCTGCGCCTCCTTTTGCAGCTATTCCGAAATATCGTCCGCGACACTTTGGATCTGGCTGGCCGTGACAGTGGCCGTTTCGGTCATCGACTACTTCCTGCCCGGCTATTTCGCACGTCTGGTGGGCGGTACGCGGGCAGGGTCGATCGGGGCGACCGTCGGCATGATCGCCGGATTTTTCGCGGGCGGATTGGTCGGCGTCATCCTCGGCCCTTTCTTCGGCGCGGTCATCGGCGAGCTAATCCACGACCGCAGCGACTCGGCCAAGGCGTTCCGTTCGGGCTTCGGCTCTTTCCTCGCCTTCATCGCAGGTACGGGATTGAAGCTCGTAGCCGCCATCTGGATGATCTGCCTCGTCTGGTCGGACACCTACCCTGTCGTAAAAAACTGGATCGTAACAACATTCTAAAATATAAACCGTATGAAAAAATTTCTGTTATTAATCGCGGCAACGGCCTTCGCGCTGCTTACCACGGCCTGTACCGATTCATCCGGGTACACGTACGAAACGGTCAAGAACGACCCGCTCAAGACCCGTATCTACACGCTGGATAACGGACTGAAAGTCTATATGAGCGTCAATAAGGCAGAACCGCGCATCGAAACCTACATCGCCGTGAAAGTCGGCGGCAAGAACGACCCGAGCGAAACGACCGGTCTGGCCCACTATTTCGAACATCTGATGTTCAAGGGCACCCAACAGTTCGGCACGAGCAACTACGAAGCCGAGAAGCCCCTGCTCGACCAGATCGAACAGCTCTTCGAGGTTTACCGCAAGACGACCGACGATGCGGAGCGTGCGGCAATCTACCGTCAGATCGACAGCATCAGCTACGAAGCTTCGAAATACGCCATCCCCAACGAGTACGACAAACTGATGTCGGCGATCGGTGCTCTGGAAACCAACGCCAACACCTCGATGGACCGGACGGTCTATATCGAAAACATTCCTTCGAACCAGATCGAGAACTGGGCCAGGATCCAGGCCGACCGCTTCAAGAACGTCGTGATCCGCGGATTCCACACCGAGCTCGAAACGATCTACGAGGAGAAAAACATGTCCCTGACGGACGACAACCGTAAGGTTTACACCACGATCGGCGAAGTGCTCTATCCGAACCACCCCTACGGCAAACAATCCGTACTCGGCACGCAGGAACACCTGAAAAACCCGTCGATTACCAACGTAAAGAACTATCACACGCAATATTACGTGCCCAATAACATGGCCATCCTGCTTTCGGGCGACTTCGATCCCGACCAGATGATCGCCACGATCGACAAATATTTCGGCGATATGCAGCCGAACGAGAATATCCCGCAGCTCGCCTTCGAACCCGAAGCCCCGATCACCAAACCCATCGTCAAGGAGGTTTACGGTCCCGACGCCGCGAACGTAACGCTGGCATGGCGCACGGACAACGCCGCATCGGACGATGCGGAATACCTGCTGTTGGCCAGCCGGATCCTCTACAACGGACAGGCCGGCATGATCGACCTCGACCTGATGCAGCAACAGAAAGTACTCGACGCCTTCTCGTACCCGGATCAGCGGGCCGACTACGGAGCCCTCGTGCTGCAAGGTCTTCCGAAAGCGGGTCAGACCCTCGACGAGGTCCGGGATCTGTTGCTCGCAGAGGTAGCGAAACTCCGCAACGGCGAATTCAGCGAAGAGCTGATCAAGGCGGTCGTAAACAACCTGAAAGTATCGACCATGCGCGAGGAAGAGACGAACGTGGGACGTGTCGAAATGTACCTTTCGTCCTTCTACAACGACATTCCCTGGAGCGACGAAGTGACCAAGCTCGACCGCATCGGCTCCATCACCAAGGAACAACTGGTGGCCTGGGCCAATGAAAAACTCGGCACCGAGAATTACGGCATTATCTACAAACGCCAGGGAGAGGACCCCAGCGTGCAGAAGATCGCCAAACCGGCCCTCACCCCGATCCAGATGAACCGCGACACCCAGAGTGCATTCCTGACCGAAATTCAAAATTCGACGGTAACTCCGATCGAACCCGTATTCGTGGATTTCAACCGCGATATGGAGATTTTCAAAACCGATTCCAGCCTCGAAGTCCTCTATAAGAAAAATGACATCAACGACCTTTTCTCGCTGACCTACCTCTTCGATACCGGCGTGCTGAACGATCCGGCGCTCAACAATGCCTTCGCTTATATCGACTACCTCGGCACCCAGGCCAAGACAGCTGCGGAGATCGCATCCGAACTCTACGACATCGCCTGCTACTACGACCTGTCGGCCAGTCAGAACCGCTGTGCGATAACCTTCAAGGGATTGAGCGAAAACATGGGACAGGTCATGGATATCTTCGAAGACCTGGTAGCCAATGCACAGGGCGACGAAGAGATTCTCGCCAACTACAAGGCCGACCTGCTGAAAAAACGTGCAGACAACAAACTGAACCAGGAAGCGAATTTCGCAGCCTTGCAGCGTTTCGCCTTCTTCGGCGGAGAAGCTATCCAGCGCACGACCCTCAACAACGAGCAGCTCGAAGCGCTCACGTCGGACGTACTGATCGGCAAGGTCCGCGACCTGCTGAAAAAGCAGCACACCATCCTCTATTACGGTCCTAAGGACAAAGCCGGGCTGCTCGCCGACCTGAAAGCACACCACCAAACGCCGGAAGTGCTCGAACCGCTGACTCGGGGAAATATCGCGTTCCAGCCTACGGAACAGAACAAGGTCTGCCTGGCCAACTACAACGCGCCGCAGCTCTACTTCCTCCAGTACTCGAACCTGGGCAAAAAATTCGACGTAGCGGTCGATCCCGCTCTGAAACTGTACAACGAATACAACAGCGGCAGCATGGGAGCCATCGTCTTCCAGGAGATGCGCGAATCCCGCAGCCTGGCTTACATGGCCTTCACGGAGTGGATCAATCCGAGCTACCTGGACGACAATTATCTTTTCGCAGCGATCATCGCCACGCAAAACGACAAAATGGCCCAGGCCATCGACGCATTCGATGAGATCATCAACAACATGCCCGAATCGGAAGCAGCCTTCAAACTGGCCAAAGAAGCCGTACTGACCAATCTGCGGACCTCGCGTACGATCAAGGACGAAGTGCTCTGGAAATACATCGCCAACAAAGATCTGGGCGTAACGGAAGACCGCAACAAAGCCATCTTCGAAAAGGTCCAGGACATGACCTTCGCCGACCTCAAAGCCGCCCAGGAACAGTGGATCAAGGACCGCAAATACACCTATTGCATCCTCGGCGACCTGAAAGACCTCGACCAGGATTACCTGCGCAAGCTGGGCACGGTACAGATCGTGAGCCAAAAGGAGATGTTCGGCTATTAATTCCACCGACCCGATCATTCAAAACGTCTTCGGATTTTTCCGAAGACGTTTTTTATCCTCCTTTCCCCGGAGGCAAAGCAAGCGGTACGTCCTGTTTCGGATGCACCTTACTCGACCAATCGCCCGCAGCCCGAAAACAATAAACCCGGCGTCAGACAAACTGACACCGGGTTTATTTTCGGGAACCGAACGGAACCCGATCTATTTTAATACCGATAATGCTCGGCCTTGTAAGGACCCTCGACCGGTACGCCGATATAGTCGGCCTGTTTTTTCGTAAGCTGCGTAAGCTCCACACCGAGGTTATCCAGATGCAGCCGGGCAACCTCCTCGTCCAGATGTTTGGGCAGACGATACACGCCCACCTCCAGTTTCTTCTGCCACAACTCGATCTGCGCCAGACACTGGTTGGTGAACGAATTGCTCATCACGAACGAAGGATGTCCCGTAGCGCACCCCAGATTCACCAGGCGACCTTCGGCCAGGATAAAGATCGAATGGCCGTCGAGGAAGGTGAACTTATCCACCTGCGGTTTGATGTTGGTACGCACGGCATCCGAAGCCTCAAGACGGGCCATCTGGATTTCGTTGTCGAAATGGCCGATGTTGCAGACGATCGCCTGGTCCCGCATCCGCTGCATGTGCTCGAGCGTGATGATGTCGCAGTTTCCCGTGCAAGTCACATAAATATTACCCTCGGCCAGAGCACTCTCGACGGTCTTCACCTCGAAACCCTCCATCGCGGCCTGCAAAGCGCAGATCGGGTCGATCTCCGTAACGATGACCCGGGCTCCGTACGAACGCATCGAACGGGCACAGCCCTTGCCGACATCGCCGTAACCGCAAACGACCACCACCTTGCCGGCAATCATCACGTCGGTCGCCCGCTTGATACCGTCCGCCAGCGACTCGCGGCAACCGTACAGGTTGTCGAATTTCGACTTGGTGCAGGAGTCGTTCACGTTGATCGCAGGAACGAGCAGTTCGCCCGCCTCCTGCATCTGATAAAGGCGATGCACGCCGGTCGTCGTTTCTTCGCTCACACCCCGCCACTCGGCTACCGTTCGGTGCCATTTGCCGTTATCTTCGGCCAGAATCTTCTTCAGCGTATCGAGAATGACCTCCTCCTCGTAAGACGACGGTTCGTAATCCAGCGTCGAAGCGTCGTTTTCGGCCTTGTATCCTTTGTGGATCAGCAACGTGGCATCGCCGCCGTCATCGACGATCAACTGAGGGCCCTTCCCGCCGGGGAACGACATGGCCATCGCCGTACACCACCAGTACTCGGGCAGCGTTTCGCCCTTCCACGCAAAGACGGGAACCCCCGCTTCGGCGATGGCCGCCGCCGCATGGTCCTGCGTCGAAAAAATATTGCACGAGCACCAGCGCACGTCGGCGCCCAGCTCGACCAGCGTTTCGATCAACACGGCGGTCTGAATCGTCATATGCAGCGACCCCATGATACGCACGCCCTTCAACGGTTTCTGCGGGCCGTACTTGCGGCGTATGGCCATCAGTCCGGGCATCTCGTGCTCCGAAATCTCAATCTCTTTCCGGCCCCATTCGGCCAATGACATATCGGCCACTTTGTAAGGCAGGGACAAATCCAAAAACATACTTTTTATCATTTAATCAATTATACATAATCTCTTGCCGAATCGTCGGCTCTCGTCGGCCGCATTGCGACACCGACTCCCGCCGAAGGGAATCGAAGCCACAAAGCGGTAAACACGGCCTCCGGCCGAAAAACGGCATAAACCGCCGCACGGTCATCGCCGCCGATTCTCCGAACTCAAAATACAGCTGCGATCCCGTTCGATCTGGCGCTGCAACTCCTCCAGCGAATCGAACTTGCGCTCGTCGCGGATCTTACGCCGCAGCTCGACCCGGAGTCTCCGACCGTAGAGATCGCCCGAAAAGTCGAAAATATGGGTTTCGAGATGTCGGGGACCTCCGCCCACCGAGGGGTTGCTCCCCAGATTCGACATGGCCTTATACTCCACACCGTCGATCTCCACATAGGACTCATACACTCCGCTTTCGATCGTATCCGCATCCGCAACCTCCATATTGGCGGTCGGAAATCCCAACTCACGGCCCAGTTGCCGTCCGTGCATCACCTCTCCTTCGATCCAGACAGACATAGCCTCAAATCTTTTCGGTCAGCTTGCGCACCAGGGAAATCTGGGAGAAAAACTCCTTGGCGAAAACCCGCAGCACGGTATAAAGCGGTATGGCCAGCAGCATGCCTATCACCCCGGCCAACGACCCTGCAATCAGGATCACGAGAAATATCTCGAGCGGCTGCGCCTTGACCCGCTCGGAGTAGAGCGTCGGTTGCAGCACGAAATCATCCAGCCCCTTCAAAATCAACAGCGATCCTGCAATGACCAGCATCGTATGGCCGATCGACATCCCTTCGATCGGGGTGATGATACCCATGCAGACCGAAACAGCACCGCCGATGGTCGGACCGGCGTATGGCACGACGTTCATAACCCCCATGATAAGACCGATGAAAAAGGCATCCTGCGCCCTCATGCCGAAAGCCATCATCACCAGCGATACGGCCAACATCAACAGGAAGCTCTCGGCCAAAATCCCCCGAAAGTAGCGGAACAGAAGCACTGTAACCGAATTGAGGGCATGCGTCACGTTCTGTTGGTATCGATCCGGGAAAAGTGCCGTTACCATCGCATAGAAAAGTCCGTCGTCCCGCAGGAAAAAGAACGTGATGAACGAAATCGAAAAAAAGGCGATCACGCTCGAAACGGCCAAACTCACCACCGATGAAAACGCCGTATTGATCGTGTCGAAATTAATCAGCGACTGCAGGAACAAGATCAGCGTGTCCTTGAACGACACCTGGGTTTCGGGCAACGAGAAGAAGTGAGTGAGATAATCCTGAATACGCTGCAGCGGCTCCTCGACAGAAGTCAGCACCGTCGAAAAATCGAGGTGCGCCAACTGGTAGAGCTTGTTGGTCACCAGCGGCACGAAAAGCCCGCACATCACCGCGAAAACGATCCAGATCACCAGCAGCGTAACGAGCGCTCCGCACCAGCGCGGCACACGCCATCGCCCGATCCGACCTCGGGATATCCGGGCTACCAGCGGGCGTCCCATAATGGCCAGCACCGCCGAAACCAGAATGTAGATCACGATGGAGCTGAAGTACCACATCAAAAAGAGGACGACGGCCGTAATGGCCGCCCCCACCGTAAAACGAAGCAATGTTTGAGGTGTAATACTCATACGTACCGCAACGCGAAAACCGCCGCCAATAAGTTACTTCAACCGGGCGATGGGAGTTTGCGATCCCACGACAGGATCCCCGATCTCCACGAGCAGTTCGGTATCCTTCGGCAGAAGGATGTCGATGCGGGAGCCGAACTTGATGAATCCGCAAACCGAATTTTGCTCCACCTTCGAGCCGACTTTCATATAGGAAACGATACGACGGGCGATCAGACCCGCAATCTGACGGAAGAGCACCTCCTTGCCGTCGGGGGTTCGCACGACGGTCGTCGTCCGCTCGTTCTCGGTCGAGGACTTGGGATGCCACGCCACCAGGAAACGCCCCGGATGATATTTGAAATACTCCACGGTACCTCCGACCGGCACCCAATTCATGTGAACGTTGGTAATCGACATGAAGATCGAAATCTGCAGCATCTCCCGATCGAGGTATTCGCTCTCGTGCACCATTTCGGTCACTACGACCCGGCCGTCGCACGGAGCGAAGACCAACTCCGCATCATGGATCTTCACACGCCGCGGCTCCCGGAAAAAGGCCACGATAAAGAACCAAAACAGCACAAGCAGAATGGATCCGAACCAGAGCAGCCCCGCTTCGGCATGGCGCGACATCAGATAGTACATCAGCGCCCAAAGCAGGAAACAAACGACTCCTGTCAGCCCGATAATCTTGTAGCCTTCCTTGTTTATTTTCATATTCGGATAGTAAGTTTTCTTATGAAATATACAGCAATACCAGATAAGCGACCACGAACGGCAACGAGAAAATGAGCGCATCGAAACGGTCGAGCCAACCGCCGTGCCCCGGCAGAATATTGCCCGAATCCTTCACGCCGGCCGCACGCTTGAACATCGACTCGATCAAATCTCCCAACACACCGCTCACGGCAGCGATCGCAGCTAAACAGCACCACAGCCAATAGCTACCGTCGAGCCACCATGCGGCAAGGCAACCCATGGCGATCGCACCGACGATGCCGCCGAAGAACCCCTCCCACGACTTGTTGGGCGAAATCCGCTCGTAAAGATGATGTCGGCCGACGCTGACCCCCACCAGGTAGGCGAATACGTCGTTGGCCCAAATAATGAAGATGTAGGCCAAAATCACCCAGGGATTCCAGCCACCCTTCCCCGTCAGCAGAGGCAGATAGGCCATCATCGACAAAGGCACGGCCACATAAAAGACACCTCCGAGCGTCGCCCCCACATCGGCGGCGGGCCGGGCGCGTTTGAGGAACAGTTCGCAGACGAACATCAGTGGTATGAGCAAAATAAAAACCGGCAACAACCACAAGAGGACGGAAAGCGCTCTCGGCAACAACGCCACCTGCTCCGCAGAAACCGCCAGCAGGAAACTCGCCACGAAAAGAGCCGTACCCGTAACCAGTCCGAGCCATTTGAGGGGATAAATATCCTCCCGGCGGGCCATCCGGTAAAACTCCCACATACCGCCGACGAGAATCGCCAGCAACAGCACTCCGAAGCTCCACTGCGACCAAAGCACCGCTCCGACCACCACGACAGTCAGAACGACCCCGCTCAACGTCCGCACCAGAAGATTCCTCATTTTATCAGACATAATTCAACCTTTTTCGGGTAAATCTCATTAAACTTCGGGCGTTTTCGCAGACGATTTTCCGTCCGACACAGCGGATGCGGCGGTTCCGGAAATCTTTTCTTCGTCCTTTCGGGGCTCGGCCGACGCAACCTCTTTTTTCCCGGCTGCCTCTTCCGCATCGCCGGATGCAGCTTTCCGCTCCGCCAAAGCCTTCTGCTCGGCCTCTTTCCGTTCCCGCAGAATATCCTTTTTCCGTTTACCGAAGATACGCTCCACATCCTCCGTAAAAACCACTTCGCGCTCCAACAGCAGTTCGGCCAACTCCTTCAAACCGTCGGCATGGCTGCGGAGCACCTCCGCCGCCATCGCATAGGCTTCGGCAATGGTATTTTTAGCCTCGGCATCGATCTGCTGGGCCGTCAGTTCGGAATAGGGCTTGGTCAGCGCCATGTCGCTCTGGCCCGTAGAGTCGTAATAGCTGATTGTCCCGACCTTCTCGCTCATACCGTAATAAGCCACCATGGCATACGCCATCTTGGTCGCCCGCTCCAGATCGTTGAGCGCTCCGGTCGAAACCTCGCCGAAATTGATCTGCTCGGACACCCGGCCGCCGAGCATCGCAGCCAGCTCGTCCATCATCTGCTCGCGCGTGGTGATCTGCCGTTCTTCGGGCAGGTACCAGGCCGCGCCCAACGACTTGCCGCGCGGAATGATAGTCACCTTGATCAGCGGACTGGCATTCTCCAAAATCCAGCTTACCGTAGCGTGTCCGGCCTCGTGATAGGCAATCACCCGCTTCTCTTCGTCGGAAATGATCTTGTTCTTACGCTCCAGACCGCCGATAATGCGGTCGATCGCCGCCAGGAAATCCTCGCGCGACACATATTTCTTATTGTGACGGGCCGCGATCAACGCCGCCTCGTTGCAGACATTGGCGATGTCGGCACCCGAAAAGCCGGGCGTCTGCTTGGCCAGGAAAGTACGGTCCAGCTCCGGATCGAGCTTCAACGGACGCAGGTGCACGTCGAAAATCTCCTCGCGCTCCTTCACGTCGGGCAATCCCACCTCGATCTGCCGGTCGAAACGTCCGGCACGCATCAGCGCCTTGTCCAGAATATCGACCCGGTTGGTCGCCGCCAGGACGATCACGCCCGTATTGGTCTGGAAACCGTCCATCTCGGTCAGCAACTGGTTGAGCGTATTCTCCCGCTCGTCATTGCCCGAGAACCCGGCGTTCTTGCCACGGGCCCGGCCGATGGCGTCGATTTCGTCGATGAAAAGAATACAGGGAGCTTTCTGTTTGGCCTGCTCGAAAAGGTCGCGCACGCGCGAAGCGCCCACGCCCACGAACATCTCCACGAAATCCGAGCCGGAAATCGACAGGAACGGCACATTGGCCTCTCCCGCCACCGCCTTCGCCAACAGGGTTTTACCCGTTCCCGGAGGGCCTACCAGCAACGCGCCCTTGGGAATTTTCGCACCGATGGATTTGTATTTGTCGGGTTTCTTGAGGAAATCGACGATCTCCATGATCTCGACCTTTGCCTCCTCCAGTCCGGCAACGTCCTTGAAAGTCACCTTTTTCGAGTTCTCCTTGTCGAACACCTGCGCCCGGGCCTTCCCCACGTTCATAATACCGCCAGCACCGCCTCCGGCACCCCGCGACATGCGGCTCATCAGGAAGAACCAGCCGCCGATAATAATGATCCAGGGAAGCATCTGAAGCAGAATCGATGTCCAGGAATTCTCCCGGTTCTCGTACACCAGCACCACCTTGTTACCCGACTCGGCCGTCACCTTATCCAAATCCTGACGGAACGTATCCACCGACCCGATATTGAAAGTAAGCTGAGCCCCCGTTTCGGGCATATTACGGAAACGCGGGTCCGCAGCATCCTTACGGTACCGGTCCGCAGCATCCTTCTTAAGGTAGATTTCCGCCAGGTCACGATTGACGACCTGGATTTTTTCGACGTCGCCCTGCTCGATCATCTGCGCCACGGTATTCCAGTCGCTCTTGACCGGGACTCCGTTGCCGGGTCCGAACATCCAGTAGCCGACAATAAAAATAATGATGACGCCGTATATCCACATCCACGAAGGACGCGGCATATTCATTTTGTTGTTTATTTTCTGTTGTGCCATAAAATATTATTCGTCATACTCATAACGGGTCGCCGGGGCATCGGCCCACAGCTCCTCCAATTTGTAAAATTCACGCAATTCTGTCTGAAAAATATGCACCACCACATCCACGTAGTCCATAGCGATCCACAGCGCATTTTGCTGTCCTTCCACGCGCCAGACCTTCTCGCCGAGGGTTTCCAATACCTGCTCCTCGATACCCGCCGCGATCGCAGCGACCTGCGTGGTGGAGTCGGCGTTGCAAACGATGAAGCAGGAGCAGATCGCCCCGTCGATTTTCGAAAGATCCAACGATACGATATTTTTACCCTTTTTATCCTGGATTGCACGAATTATCGTGCCTGTCAATTTTTCCATAGTTTGAATTTACCGGTCAATACAACTTTGCAAAGGTAGCGAAAATGAGGGCAGAACAAAACAAACCCGTTTGTTTTTTTATGCCGAACGCATCCCGCTTCCCGCAAAGATACAAGAGAATATCCGAAAATTTGCTCTGCAAATATCCGTCCCGAATCCCTATTGGCGGGAAACTTTCGACAAAATAGTATCGATCAAGGCTTTGATGATCGAACTTTTGACATAGGTCCGGCGCACGGCCACGGCGATCTTGCGCGAAGTAGCCCCCTTGGCCAGCGTTTTGACCTGACAACGATGCTCCGCAGGAATGTATTCCACGGCCATTTCGGGGATAATCGTCACACAGTGCGTGTAATCGACGATCCGCATCAACGTATCGAGCGAACCGGATTCGAACGTATAGTGCGAGGGGACCTCCCGTTTGGCCTGGCACAGCTCGATGATCTGGTCACGCATACAATGCCCCGGACTTAACAGCACCAGCTCCTTGAGGTCGATATCCTCGATACGGACGTTCGTGCGTTCAAAAAGCGGATTCTCCCGGGACACGTAAAGATGGAACCTGTCGTCGAACAACTCGTGTTCCTGAATCCCCTCGCCGCAGGTTCCGCCGGCGACCAATGCCGCATCGATCCGGTCGCGGCGCAGCGCATCGACGATGTCGGCGGTCACCATCTCCGCAATCTCCAGTTCGACTTTGGGATAGTCCCGCACGAAATCGGGAATAAACTTATGCAACAGGTAAGGTGCGATGGTCGGAATGACGCCGAGCCGCAACCGACCGGAAGTTTCGCCTTTGAGTTCCGCGACCGCTTCGCGGATATGATCGTAAGCCCGGAGGGTTTCCCGGATTTCGGCAAGCACCACCTCGCCCGCCTCGGTCGGAATGACCGGTTTCTTGCTGCGATCGAGCAGCACCACGCCCAATTCTTCCTCCAAAGACTTGATCTGCATGCTCAACGACGGCTGGGTCACGAAACAGTGTTCCGCTGCCAAAGAGAAACTACCGCAATTGGCTACCGCCAGCAGGTATTCGAGTTGGATGATAGTCATAGTTTATCTTATTTGCACGCACGAAAATATAAAAAAAACCGATACTTCGCAATTATTATTCGACCATCGGTTTAGTTTTTCGTACATTTGCAGACTATTTATTATTAGAAACTTTTTAACTGATGGGAAAAATCATACTCACCGGAGATCGTCCGACCGGCAAACTCCACCTGGGACATTACGTAGGTTCGCTGCGCCGCCGCGTGGAGTTGCAGAATTCGGGCGAATTCGAGAAAATATTCATCATGATCGCCGACGCACAGGCGCTGACCGATAATGCGGACAACCCGGAGAAAGTGCGGCAGAACATCATCGAAGTCGCTCTCGACTACCTCTCTTGCGGACTGGATCCCGCGCAATCGACGCTCTTCATCCAGTCGCAGGTGCCGGAACTCTGCGAGCTGGCTTTCTACTACATGAACCTGGTGACCGTAGCCCGTCTGCAGCGCAATCCGACGGTGAAGGCCGAAATCCAGTTGCGCGGCTTCGCCGAAGGCAACGAAGAAGAGGGATCGCAGCGCCAGGGTATTCCGGTAGGATTCTTCACCTACCCGATCAGCCAGGCCTCGGATATCACCGCTTTCAAGGCCACGACTGTACCGGTCGGCGAGGATCAGGAACCGATGATCGAACAGACGCGCGAAATCGTCCATAAATTCAACTCCGTATATGGAGAAACACTCGTCATGCCGGAAATTCTGCTGCCCGACAACGCGGCCTGCCTGCGTCTGCCCGGTACGGACGGCAAGGCCAAGATGTCGAAATCGCTGGGCAACTGCATCTACCTCTCCGACTCGGCCGATGAAGTGAAGAAGAAGGTGATGGGTATGTATACCGATCCCGACCACCTGCGGGTGGAGGACCCGGGCAAGGTCGAGGGCAACACCGTCTTCACCTACCTGGACGCCTTCAGTCGCCCGGAACATTTTCAGCGATACCTGCCCGATTACGCCTCGCTCGACGAGTTGAAGGCGCACTACCGCCGGGGCGGGCTGGGCGACGTGAAGGTCAAGAAGTTCCTGATCGCCGTGCTGAACGAAACGCTGGAGCCGATCCGCGAGCGCCGCAAGCAGTACGAAGGCCGCATCGAAGAGGTCTATGAAATTCTGCGCAAAGGTTCGGAGCATGCCCGGGCAACAGCCGCGCAAACGCTCGGCGAAGTGCGCCACGCCATGCGGATCGACTATTTCGACGACAAGGAGCTGATCGCAGAGCAGGCTCGCCAATACCAGCAACAGCGATAACGCGCATAACCAGCAGACAAGGTACCCGAAATGTTCAAACGCATAACACCGCAGACGATCGCGGATTGGGGCGAACGTATCTACATCCGTTTCCTGGAGCTTACCAAACGGTTCACCAGTACGCAGATCATGGCGCTGCTAGCCATCATCGTAGGGGTTCTGGCCGGATTGGGTACCTGCCTGTTCGAACTGCTGCTCTACGGAATCAAAGCAGGGCTGACCCATTGGTTCCCCGTCGAACAGTCGCATTTTCTCTTCCTGTTCTATCCGGTCATCGGTATCATCCTGGCCTCGCTTTTCGTCAAATACGTCGTCAAAGACAATATTTCGGAAGGCGTTACACGCGTGTTATATGCCATGTCGCGTAAAAACTCGTACATTGCCTCCCACAACTGCTGGACTTCGGTCGTAGGCGGTGCGACGACGATCGGGTTCGGCGGTTCGGTCGGTCCCGAGGCCCCGATCGTCCTGACGGGCGCAGCCATCGGTTCGAACATCAGCCGCCTGGCCCACCTGAACTACAAAAACACCACCCTGCTGCTCTGCTGCGGAGCCGGGGCGGCCCTTGCAGCCATCTTCAAAGCCCCGATCACGGGCGTGGTCTTCGTGCTCGAAATCCTGATGCTCGATCTCACCTCGCGCACGGTCGTACCGCTGCTGATCTCTTCGATCACGGCCGCCGCCATCGCCCTCACGATCCGGGGATTCGATCCGATCATCGCCATCTCGCTGACTCCCGACGATGCGTTCCGGCTCAACCAAATTCCGCTTTTCGTCCTGCTGGGTATCTTCTGCGGGCTGATGTCCTACTACTTCACCACGGTCAATGCCCGGGTGGGCGCCTTCTTCAAAAAGATCGACAGTCCCTACAAGAAGTGGCTGATCGGCGGAGCCGTACTCGGCATCCTGATCTACATTTTCCCGCCCCTCTACGGCGAAGGCTACGAAGGTTTCATGTCGCTCATGCACGGCAACACGACCGAGTTGTTCAACAACTCGCTCTTCTACCGCTTCAGTCAGATCGACTGGGTGGTCATTCTCTTCATCGTAGGCACGATGTTCTTCAAAGTGATCGCTATGGCCTCGACCAACGCTGCGGGCGGCGTCGGCGGTACGTTCGCCCCTTCGCTGTTCGTCGGCGCATTCATGGGCGCTATCACGGCGCTGGTCTGCAACACCCTGTTCGGATGGAACCTGTCGCTGGTTTCTTTCACCCTGGTAGGTATGTCGGGCGTAATGTCGGGCGTGATGAAGGCCCCCCTGACCTCGATCTTCCTGATCGCCGAATTATCGAGCGGTTACGGCCTTTTCATCCCGCTGATGATTACCGCCTGCATCGCCTTCGCCATCGACTACTACCTCGATCCCGACTCGATCTATACCAAGCAACTGCGTCAGAACGGGGAGTTGATCACCCACAACAAGGACGAATCGGTCTTCGTCTTTCTGAGGCTCGACGACCTGATTCAGGACGACGGGGTTTACATCCACCCGTCCCAGACTTTGGGCGACATCGTGCAGATCATGTCCCGGGAGCGTCACGACGACTATTTCCCGGTTCTCGACAACGAAAAACACCTGCTGGGCATCGTCCGCCTGAACGACGTGCGGGAAGACCTGTTCAATCCGCAAAAGTACGGCAACCCGATTACACGCTACATGCTCCTGTCCCCCGACACGATCCTGCAACATGAACAGATCCAGAGCGTGCTGCGCCGTTTCGACGAAAACCACGTCTGGGTGTTACCCGTCGTGGACAAGGAGAAACACTACCTGGGCTACATCTCCAAATCGCGAATCATGACCGCCTACCGCGAACAACTGGTCAAGATTTCGCAATAAAATACAGTCCCGACCTCGCTTTCTACAACCGAAGAAACTATAAAAACAGAATAGTACTATGAATTTTAATTGGGCTGACGACACGAACTGCGCCGTAACGGTATGCGACACCGAAGGCGTGGTAATTTACCAGAACAAGCAATCTATCTCCGTCAATGGAGAGTATCGCGGCAAAAGCATGCTCCCCTGCCACAACGAGCGCTCGAAGGGGATCATCGCCCGCATCCTCGAAAAAGGCGACACGAATGCCTACACCATCGAGAAAAAAGGGATCCGCAAAATGATCTACCAAACAGCCTGGCGCCGCGAGGACGGCACCGTAGGCGGTATCATCGAACTGTCGATGCCGATTCCCGCCGAAATGCCGCACTACGTACGGGGATAATAGAGCACCCCGGACCAGAAGCATCCGAACCACTCAACGACACCAGGAACTTCAACCGGAAAGCCGCAAAAAAATACACGAAACAACCCCTATCCGATACAGGAGAAGAGTCAAACGACCGCCTTTCTTCCAAAACGTTACGAAGAGGCGGATCAAAACGGTTTACAACACTTTCCACAGCCGTTTTCCGAAAACAGGAGCGCCCGCGATTAGTCGCGGGCGCTCCTGTTTATTTGCTTACTACCGAAATTTCTCGAATCCGGGAAGATACTTGGTCGGTTCGAACTCGACGATCGTATAATCTGCGATCTCATGCCGGAAGAACGGATCTTCCCGCGTAAAGGCTTCGGCTTCCGCACGATTCGCGGCTTTCGAAACGATCACACCGCCCGTACGGGGATTCTGCGGCCCGGTGCAAAGCAATTTGCCCTGAGCGAAATAACGGTCGAGAAAAGCCCAATGCTCCGCCAGGTAGCGCTCCACCTCTTCGAGCGGCTTCTTGTAATCGACGATAATCAGAAACATAGTTTTCAAAGTTTTATGTCGTAAATCTGGATCACACCGACAAGTTTGCCTTCGTCGTCGGTCACCAGCAACGAATTGATCTTATGCTGGGTCATTTTCTTCTCCGCAGCGATCAGCTTCTCATCGGGCCCGATGGTCTTGGGGTTGAGCGTGGCGATGTCCATGGCCCGGATCGAGAAAAACTCCGATTCGCGGCGTTCCATCGCCCGGCGGATATCCCCGTCGGTGACGATCCCCAGCACTTTGTCCCCCTCGCAAATGACGATTAGACCCAGACCGCCTTTGCTGACGGCGTGGATCATATCCTTGGCCGAACAGTCCGGAGCCACTACGGGCAAACCCTCCTTGTGCATCACATTGCCGACAGTCATCAGCAGACGGCGGCCCAGGCTGCCGCCCGGGTGCAGCCGCGCGAAGTCGATGCTCGTGAAATTGCGCAGCTTCATCAGCGCTACGGCCATAGCGTCGCCCATGGCGATCTGTGCCGTAGTCGAAGTGGTAGGCGCCAGGTGCAGGATGCAGGCCTCGTGGCGTACGGCCACGTCGAGGTGCACGTCCGAATTGCGGGCCAACGTCGATTCGGGATTGCCCGTCATCGAAATCAGCTTGTTGCCGTTGGTATGGATGAACGGCACGATCTTGAGAATTTCATCCGTTTCGCCCGAATAAGAAAGCGCCAGCACGGTATCTTCCGGAGAGATCATTCCCAGATCGCCATGAAAAGCCTCGCCCGGATGCAGGAAGAAACTCGGCGTACCGGTGCTCGCCAGCGTCGCGGCGATCTTGCGGCCGATCAGCCCCGATTTTCCCATTCCGGTCACCACGAGCTTGCCCCGGCTGTGCAGGATAAGTTCGACAGCGCACACGAAATCATCGCCCAGCGTCTGTTCGAGATGCTTGAGCGCCAGCGCTTCGGTATGGATCGTCTTTCGGGCCAGCGAGAGGATATCGGCCCGCTTGTCTGCGGTCATATTATAGCAAAGATTTTATTACGTTTTCCAAATCATTCAGATAAAGCATGTTCGGGCCGTCACTCAAGGCATGATCGGGATCAGGATGCACCTCGAAGAAGAAACCGTTGGCACCGAACGCCCGGGCTGCCCGGGCCATGGCAGGCACGAACTCGCGGTACCGCCCGTCTTGCCGCCGGCGGCACCGGGGCGCTGTACGGAATGCGTGCAGTCCATGACGACCGTCGAAGCGATACCGAGCATGTCGGGAATGTTGCGGAAATCGACCACCAGGTTGTTGTAGCCGTACATATTGCCACGTTCGGTAAGCCAAACCTCACCGGCACCGGCCTTCATCGCCTTTTCATAAGGGTATCGCATATCTTCACCCGAAAGGAACTGCGCTTTCTTGATATTGACCGTACGTCCCGTACGGGCCGCAGCGACCAACAGATCGGTCTGGCGGCAAAGGAATGCCGGAATCTGGATCACATCGACGACTTCGCCGACCGGAGCGGCCTGACAGGATTCGTGAATGTCGGTCAGCAGCCGCAGCCCCCACTTCGACCGAACGTCGGCGAGCATCCGAAGGCCCTTTTCCAACCCCGGCCCCCGGAACGACGAAATCGACGTGCGGTTGGCCTTGTCGAACGAAGCCTTGAAAATGATTTCGACGCCCAGCCGACGATTGATGTCCGCCAGCGTCACAGCGACCGTATCGAGCAATTCCGCCGATTCGATCACGCAGGGACCGGCTATAAAGAGAGGTTTTTTATCCATGATTCTATCGCTTCATTCGTTTCAAAAATTCCTCGGCGGCCGCCAGATCTTCGGGCGTGTCGATGCCGATGGTCTCCACGTCGGAGATACCCACGCCGATCCTGTAGCCGTTCTCCAGCCAGCGCAACTGTTCGAGCGACTCGGCCTTCTCCAGCGAAGATGGCGGCAAGGCCGTCACCTCGGCGAGCACCTTCGTACGAAAGGCATACATACCGATATGTTTATAGAAAGTATGTTTCGCCAGCCACTCCGACCGCTCCACACCCCGCAGGTAGGGAATCACCGAGCGCGAAAAGTAGATCGCCCGCGACTCGCCGTCGAGCACCACTTTCGGCGAATTGGGATTTTCGAGCGCCGCCAGTCCGTCTGACTCGGCGAAGGGACGCACCAGGGTAGCGATGTCCGTACCCGGCACGTCGAAGCAGCGCATGATCGCCCGAAGCTGTTCCGGACGGATAAAAGGCTCGTCGCCCTGCACGTTGATTACGGCGTCGTACTCCCGGCCGAGCTTTCCATAAGCCTCCCAGCAACGGTCGGTGCCGCTGCGGTGCTCGGACGAAGTCATCACGGCACGACCGCCGAACTCCTCGACGGCACGCAGGATCCGTTCGTCGTCGGGCGCCACGACCGCATCGGGCAGCACGCCGGTCACCTGTTCATACACCCGGCGGATGACGGGCTTTCCCCCGAGCATCGCCAGCGGCTTGCCCGGGAAGCGGGTCGATGCATAGCGGGCGGGAATGATCGCAACAAACTCCATAACTCGTGACTCTATCTGTTTCAAGTCGCTAAAATACGAAAAAAGCGGGACATTGCGTCCCGCTTTTCAAATTAACACGGATTATTTCTTCTCCTCGAGAGCCAAACGCAACACATCCTCGTTCGTCCGCACGTAGTGGAACGTCAGACCGTCGATGTACTCCGCCTTGATCTCCGAGATGTCCTTGCGGTTGTCTTCCGAAAGGATCAGCTCCTTGATACCGGCACGCTTGGCCGCCAGGATCTTCTCCTTGATACCGCCTACCGGCATTACACGTCCCCGCAGGGTCGTCTCTCCGGTCATGGCGATACGCTCGCGCACCTTGCGCCCCGTATAGGTCGAAACGATCGAGGTGACCATCGTGATACCCGCCGAAGGACCGTCCTTGGGAATGGCTCCCTCCGGTACGTGGATGTTGATGTCGTTCTTCTCGAACATTTCGGGATCGATACCCAACTCCTTGTGGTGCGCCATCACCCACTCGTGGGCGATCGTCGCCGACTCCTTCATCACCTCACCCAGGTTACCCGTCAGGCTCACTTTGCCCTTGCCGGGGGTCAGCACCGACTCGATGTAGAGGATATCGCCGCCGACCTCGGTCCAAGCCAGGCCGGTGACTACGCCGACCATATCCCCGACCTCGTACTCTTCGCGCAGGAATTTCGGGATGCCGAGAATCTTCTCGACATCGGCCTGCGTAAGCTCCGGCGTATAAGCCTCCTCGAAAGCGATCTGCTTGGCCCGGTAGCGGGCGATCTTCGCCAAGTGCTTGTCCAGCGAACGGACACCCGACTCGCGGGTATAGCCCGCAATGACCTGCTCGACGACCTCGGGAGTCAGCACCAGTTGCCCCTCGGGAATGCCGTGCGCCGTCATCTGCTTGGGCAGCAGGTGGTCGAGGCCGATCCGCACCTTCTCTTCGAGAATGTAGCCCGGAATGTTAATCATCTCCATACGGTCGCGCAGCGCCGGATTGATGTTGCCGATGTTGTTGGCCGTGGCGATGAAAAGCACTTTCGAAAGGTCGTACTCCGTATCGAGGTAGTTGTCGTGGAATGTCGTATTCTGTTCAGGATCGAGCACTTCGAGCAGTGCGCTCGACGGGTCGCCGTGATTGCTTACGGTCACCTTGTCCACCTCGTCGAGGATGATGACCGGATTGGACGACCCGCAGCGTTTGATGGTCTGGATGATCCGGCCCGGCATCGCCCCGATGTAGGTGCGGCGGTGACCGCGTATCTCGGCCTCGTCGTGCAGACCGCCCAGCGAAATACGGCCGAACTTACGTCCCAGCGCCGCCGCCACGGACTTGCCCAGCGAGGTCTTGCCTACGCCCGGAGGGCCGTACAGACAGAGGATCGGGGATTTCAAGTCGCCTTTCAGCTTGATGACGGCCAAATGCTCCAACAGACGCTCTTTCACTTCGTCCAGCCCGAAATGGTCGTGGTCGAGCTGCTCGCGTGCGCATTTCAGATCGAGATTATCCTGCGTCACATCGTTCCAGGGCAGCTCGAGCATCAGTTGCAGATAGGTAACTTGCACCGAATATTCGGCCACGGCGGGATTGAGCCGTTCGAGCTTGGTGATCTCCTTCTCGAAAAGTTCGGCCACCTCCTTGGGCCAGTTCTTCTTGGACGCCTTCTCGCGCAATCCCTCCAGCTCGCTGTCGGCACCTTCGCCCAGCTCGTCCTGAATCGTGCGCATCTGCTGCTGCAGGTAGTAATCGCGCTGCTGCTTGTCGATCTCCTGCTTGACACGGCTCTGGATCTCGTTCTTCAGCTCGACGAGCTGCTGCTCGCGCACCAGAATCTCCAACAACTTGCGGGCACGGGCCAGCAGACCGGGAGACTCCAGCAGCGACTGGCGGTCTTCGTCCGAAAGCTCGAGGTTCGAACAGATGAAGTTGATGATTCCCCGCTTGGAGTCGATATTCTTGATGGCGAACGCCGCCTCCTTGGGCATGTCCGGCGAAATAGCGATGATACCCAGCGCAATGTCGCGGATCGAATCCACGAGAGCCTCGAACTCCAGGCTCTTTACATCGGGAGAAGAGTCGCGCAACGGCGTCACGCTGGCCTGGAAATAAGGTTCCGTGGAGACATACTCCTTCACCTCGATTTTCTCCAGTCCGTTTAGAATCACCGTCAGGTTGCCGTTGGGCATCTCCAGAATCTTGATAATACGAGCCGCAGTGCCGACCTTGTACATATCGTCCGGCGCCGGATCTTCGACTTCGCTTTCGCGTTGCAGCACGGCCCCCAGCAATCCGTTGCGCTCGTTCACTTCGCGCACCAGCCGGATGCTCTTCTCTCGGCCGACCGTAATCGGCGTGATCGCTCCGGGAAACAGCACCGAACTGCGCAAGGTCAATATCGGCAATATTTCGGGCACGTTGACCTCTTCCAACACCTCGTCCCCGCCCGTTACGATGGGAATGACGTGATGGCGTCCGTCCAGGACATCGGGCAGTGCCTTCAGATCGTCCATGTCGATATTCTTTATTTTATCCTTCTTACTCATATTCTTTTTATTATGTGGCTAAAAATCGAAGTGTTTTCCGTATCGTCGGATAAATTCTCCCTTCGGAAACTCCCGACCCCGACCGCTTTCCCCTCGCTCCTCCTTTCCTTGACCGGGAAAGTTTTGAGTACGAAAAACATCTACTTTTTTTAAAAAATTACAGATTTTGCAAAGATAACGATTTTCCTCCTAATTTTATTTCATATTAGCAGAATGTTCATAACTTTGCAAATCCTGTACAAATTATTATAAATACCGCATACAATATCATGCAAATCGCCGACAAATACTCCCCGCAGGAGATCGAATCCAAATGGTACGACTACTGGATGGAGCACCGCCTTTTCCATTCCGAACCCGATGAACGGGAACCCTATACGATCGTCATCCCGCCACCCAACGTCACGGGTATGCTCCACATGGGACATATGCTCAACAACACGTTGCAGGACGTACTGGTGCGCCGCGCCCGCATGCAGGGCAAGAACGCCTGCTGGGTCCCGGGCACCGACCACGCCTCGATCGCCACGGAAGCCAAGGTGGTGGCCAAACTCAAGGCCGAGGGGATCGAGAAATCGTCGCTCTCGCGCGAAGAGTTCCTGCGTCATGCCTGGGACTGGAAAGAGAAATACGGCGGCGTGATCCTGCAACAGCTGCGCAAGCTGGGCGCCTCGTGCGACTGGGAGCGCACCTGCTTCACGATGGACGAAGCCCGTACCGAAAGCGTCCTGCGGGTCTTCTGCGACCTCTATGAAAAGGGGCTGATTTACCGGGGCGTACGCATGGTCAATTGGGACCCGTCGGCCCAGACCGCCCTTTCGGACGAAGAGGTAGTGTTCAAAGAGTCGCACGGCAAGCTCTACTACCTGCGCTACCGGGTCGAAGGCACCGACCGCACGATCATCGTCGCCACGACCCGGCCCGAAACGATCCTCGGCGATACGGCCCTCTGCGTCAATCCCGACGACGAACGCTACGCCTGGCTGCCCGAAGACGCCCGGGTCATCGTCCCGCTGGTGGGCCGGTCGGTGCCCGTGATCCGCGATACGTACGTGGACATCGCTTTCGGCACGGGTGCCCTGAAGGTTACTCCGGCGCACGACGTGAACGACTATATGCTCGGTGAAAAATACGGGCTCGAATCGATAGACATCTTCAACGACGACGGCACGATCAACGACAAGGTAGGGCTTTATGCCGGTATGGAGCGCTTCGCCCTGCGCAAACAGATCGAAAAGGATCTCGACGCGGCCGGCCTGTTGGAGAAAACCGAAGACTACACCAATAACGTGGGTTATTCCGAACGTACCGGCGTAGCGATCGAACCCAAGCTCTCGATGCAGTGGTTCCTCTCGATGGAGAAGCTCGCCGGACCGGCGACGCGGGCCGTTCTGGAGGACGAAATCAAGCTCGTTCCCGAAAAATACAAGAACACCTACCGTCACTGGATGGAGAATATCAAGGACTGGTGCATCTCGCGCCAGCTCTGGTGGGGCCAGCGCATTCCGGCCTGGTATCTGCCCCAAGGCGGCTACGTAGTGGCCCTCAACGCAGACGAGGCACTGGAGAAAGCCCGGGCCAAGAGCGGCGACGCCTCGCTGACGCTCGCCGATCTGCGGCAGGACGAGGACGTGCTCGACACCTGGTTCTCGTCGTGGCTGTGGCCCATCTCGGTATTCGACGGCATCCGCCGCCCGAATAACAAAGACATCGAATACTACTATCCGACCAACGATCTGGTAACCGGTCCCGACATCATCTTCTTCTGGGTGGCCCGCATGATCATGGCCGGTTACGAATACCGGGGTGAGAAGCCTTTCGGTCACGTCTATTTCACGGGGATCGTGCGCGATAAAATCGGCCGCAAGATGTCCAAACAGCTCGGCAACTCGCCCGATCCGCTCGACCTGATCGCCCAGTTCGGCGCCGACGGCATGCGCGTAGCGATGCTGTTGAGCTCCTCAGCGGGCAACGACGTAATGTTCGACGAGGCTCTCTGCGAACAGGGACGCAATTTCGGCAACAAAATCTGGAATGCCTACCGACTGGTCAACGGCTGGACGATCGACGACACCCTGGCACAAAGCGAAAACAACCGCCTGGCAATCGAATGGTTCCGTCAAGCGCTCGCCAAGACGCTGCGTCAGGTCGAATCGGACTTCGCCTCCTATCGTATCTCGGAAGCCTTCATGAATCTGTATAAACTCTTCTGGGACGACTTCAGCGGCTGGTACCTCGAAATGATCAAACCGGCCTACCAATGCCCGATCGACCGGCCGACACTGGAAGCCACGTGCGGTTTCTTCGACGACCTGCTGCGTCTGCTACACCCCTTCATGCCGTTCGTCACCGAAGAGATCTGGCAGGACCTGGCACCCCGCAAGGCAGGCGAGTCGATCATGGTCCAGCGCATGCCCGAAGCACGGGAGATAGACGAGGCGCTGCTGGGCCGGTTCGAACTGACGAAAGAGGTCGTAACGGCCGTCCGCAACG
>ERZ779656.524-NODE-524-length-27254-cov-10.543292_pt1 | contig 27254 bp, 18 predicted proteins | sample MGYA00511102_ERZ779656 | MGnify/ENA primary metagenome ERZ779656 (study PRJEB29588, sample SAMEA2143980) | human gut metagenome | biome: human gut; feature: human-associated habitat; material: faeces | place: Denmark | collected 2008/2010 ... | reverse complement strand
AAACAAGAAAAACGCTTCTGGAGTGCTGACCAAAAGCGTTTTGTCTACAGTCTGAACAGTGCCTGGATTGGCACTGTTTTTTATATGAAGTATTTTATAAAGAGGACTTAACCTGAGATCAATACCCAGGTATCCCGCCAACGCAAGTATTTTATTACAAAATCCACATCCACCGGCTGCCCGGACAATACCGGATAGAACAGCAGGAACAGGGCAAACGCCACCGCAGCATAAGCGCAGCAGACGATGATGAAGGTGCGGTCAGACATATGCTTCTTCCACTGCATCAGGCTGTACACGATCATCAGCACTACAAAAGGAACACTGGGGAAATAGTGGTAGATGAAGGTAATTCTGGTGACGAAGAACCAGGGCAGGTACTGCGCCAGGTAGCCGACTGCGAGGAAAGCAGCTGCTGCATATTCTCTGTGGGACAGGGTGGTCGCAGTATCTGTGGAGCACTCTGTTTGTGTGTGTCCTGTCAGAGAACAGAGAAACGCATTGTTGCGAATTAACAGGTACAGGATGTAAATAAATGCCAGAATACCGATCCACCATACAACAGGATTGCCGAAAGCACTGATTCCCTCTTTGACTGCATCGGTCAGATATCCGGAATAGTACCAGATCGGGCGGACCATAGTGGGCCACTGATACCAGGAAGAGGAATAAGGATGCGTTGCCTCCAGGCCGCTGTGATAGTTGAACATGGAAGTCTGGTTGGTCAGCATACGGTCAAAAAGTCCCGGATGGGAATTGTCTACAAATGGCAGGTAGGACAACAGATAGATCACTGCCGGAACCAGCACGAAAAAGGTCAGGCAGAAGTCGATCGTCTTTACCGTATAATCCGGGAATTTCTTTACAATCTGCTGATGCTCCATGCCGTTGGTGCTTTTTCCGGGATGGGCTTTGGCATAGAGGTATTCCCGGTAGCGTCGCAGCAGATGCGCAAAAAACAGCAGTGCCAGTCCACAGCCCGCATAGATACCGGTCCATTTGCTGGCAATTCCCAGTCCCATGCAGATGCCGCATAAGCCCAGAGGCACAAAGGTCTTATACAACGGTGTATCGTAAAAACTCATAGAACAATAGTAGTACATAAAATAGTACATTGCAATCACAAAGAATGTGATATAAACATCGATGGTGGCAATCCTTGTCTGCGTAAAATGCATAAAATCAAAGGCAAACAGGAAGCAGGCCAGAGCTGCCGCAGGAGTATTCCTTGTCATTTTTTTCCCCAGCAGGTAGATAAACGGCAGCATGGCAATGCCGAACAGAGTACCCATGATACGCCAGCCGAAAGGATTCATTCCAAAGATGGCAACACCCAGGGCGATGAAGATCTTGCCCAGAGGCGGGTGGGTATTTTCGTAGGTCGGCAGGCCGTGAAGGAACTCGTAAGCCGTGCGTGCGTGATAGATTTCATCGAAATACATGCTGTTGCGGAAGGAATAGCGTTCCGGGTACAGATCGCTTTCGTCAAACAGTGCAGGGTAGGCATCTGCGTTCAACGGGCGTGTGATGTTGCCATTCGCGTCCAGGAAGACCAGTTCAATCAGAGAGGCATCATTATCCGTCAATGACAGACGCAGATATCTGGTTGTGGCAGACACATCAGAAGTACCGCTTTCTGTGGCCTGTGTCAGCAGATCCTGCAGGGAGACATCCTGCCAGGTGAAGACATTGTTTAAAATGATCTCACCGAGATAAGTCCAGGAGTCTTCGGCATTACTTTTGACATCCATCCCAAAATGTCGCTGGTGCCAGGGAGCCAGATAACTGGCCATAGTCACAGGCAGCGCATCTTCGGGGAATTCCAGCTCGATGGCCTGTAATTCTCCCGACATATCATAAGTCGTTGTCGGAGCTTTGCGGTCTCCCAGATCATAGAGGGCAAAGCAGCTGTACAGAATACCGATTGCCAGCAACAGGCACAGATCCAGTTTCGTGAAACGGATTCTCTCTTCGGAAGGAATGGGCTCCAGGGGAGAGAGAAAATGTTCCCGAAGCCGCTGCCCCAGACCTCTGGCGGGGCCGGCAGGAGTATTATGCCCGGAAGCTTTGCGGCCTGTTGCGGTCTGCGTCTTCGCATTGGTGGCAGTCCCTGCTGCATCGTGAACATAATATTTCCAGATGATCTTATAGAAATAATACAGGCAGCACAACATTCCGGCAGATACCAGCAGAATGATGGGAGCCTTGCGGTCATAATTCTGCGGATCGTAATGGTACAGCACATTGGCGGTGTTGTAAAAATGCAGCACTGCAAAGCCACTGAAACATTTCCAGAGAGGTGTAGAGGGCCGGTACAGGCAGCAGAAAAGCAACAGGGCCAGAGCGGGATACATATAACGCTCATGCATACGGACGGAGAACAGGAACATCGTCAGGATGATAAAGGCACCGAGACAGAAATATCTTGAAGGCTCTTTCCGGCAGCGGGCTGCAATAAGGAAGGTAAAGAGCACGATCAGCAGGATCACGATAGTGCCCCAGGTCTTACAGGGCAGGAAGAGGAAAATCGTGTTCTGGTCGATCCAGTTCATTCCTAATAGTCCCCAGAAATTGTAGGCATTGATGGCTGCATATTCATAGGATCCCAACGTTGAAGTATATTGTGAGATCGCAGCGGTTAATCCGAAAGGAGCGCACAGAAGGAACATTCCGCAGATGACAGACAGACCACCACATAAGTTATAGAAAAATTTCCTCCAGGAAAAATCATGTAAGAATACATGATCCCAGATCCCTGCCAGGAGTACCGGCGTGAAGATCAGCATCTGTGGTTTCAACAGGATACCCAGACCGTAGACCGCATAGGCAGGAAGCATGTTTCCCTCCATGAGGAACAGACACATGAGGATGACCATCAGTGTGTATACGGAATCCACCTGCCCCCAGCAGGAAGAATTCAGAATGATTGCCGGCTGGAACAGATATGCGGAGGAAACAAAGATTCCCTGCAGCTCGGAAAAATGCAGCCGTTTTACCGCCTCTCTGTAGAGTAGGAAACCGCAGGCAATATCACACAGAATCGCCGGCATTTTTAACAGTAAAATATGCAGATCGGAATAATAAGGAATCTGCAGCAGAGAGCGTAACGCTCCGACCAGATACAATACATACATGAAACCGGGCGGATAGTCCGTAAACGTCTCGGCGGAGTAGAATTGTCCGGGACCTAAAGTGAAGATCCGGTCAGCCCAGGCTGCAAAACAGGCGATATCATTACTGAAGCCGTGAGTGGTGTATGCAAGGAGCAGGCGCAGAAGCAGGGCACCACCAAATACAAGCAACAGAAGAGAACGCCGGTTGCTTGTATTGTGGAAATGAGAACTGTTCTGAAAGCCTGTATAGCAGACACTGCACAAAAGCAGTGAAAGCAGTGCAAAAAGATGTATCATAAGATTTTATTCCCCCAATAGTTTCTTATTTAAAGTCATACCTTAAAAATATCAAAAAATAACTCTTTCGTAAAGACGAATGCGGAAAAATAAGGTATAATCATTAACAAATTATAACGATTCTTGCAGGAAGGGGAAACTGGCATGAAAAATAAAAAAGCGGAAAATGCGATCACAGCAGTGCTGGCGGCAGCGGTACTGGTGACCGGAGGAATGAGTCTGCATTCTTATCTGTCAGAGCAGAGAGCAAAAAATGAATACGATGCCATCCGCCAGGAGGTGGTGGCAGAGCCGGCAGCGGGGGAAACACAGGAAGAGATTGCGGAGAAAAATTATCCGGAGCTGCAGATCGACTTTGCCGAACTTATCAGGACCAACCCGGATTTTCGTGGATGGCTCTATTTCCCGGCATTGGACATCAGTTATCCGGTGGTACAGGGGGAGGACAATGACTATTATCTGAAGCATTCCTTCGAGGGGGAGAGTGTGAATGCTGGATGCATTTTCATGGACTGTGGGGCTTCAGCAGACTGGTCAGACAGGAATACCTTTGTATTCGGACATAATATGCGGGATGAGAGCATGTTTGGGGCTTTTAAAAATCTGTTAAAAGGGACGGCAAGCTGCGAGGAGAATCCTTACTTCTATATATACACGGAAGATAAAGTCTACATTTATGAGATTTTTTCCTATTATGAAACAAAGAGTACCAGTGACCGTTTTGCCACGTTTACCTCAGATGCCTCCTATGATGATTATGTGCAGTGGGCCACGGAACATTCTCTGTATGCTTCGGATGCGGACTTAAGTGACAGAGGAAACATCGTATCCCTGTCTACCTGCTACGGCTCATCCGGTACAAAAAGGCGCGCTCTGATCCATGGAGTCCTGACAGAAACGGCTGCATACTAAGGCTTGTGTTACAAAAATAAAAAATGATACTGAAAAGACCAAAAAAATAATAAAAATCTGAACCTTTTTTGAAATGGCGTCAGTCTTAATAATTGTAAAGAGGAACGAAAACGTTTAAAGACGTTGAAACACGCAGTTTCATTGAGGGAGAAATCAGATGAGCAGATTTGGTAGGTATGTAAGGGAAAAAGTAGTAAAGGTTCTGGTAGCAGCACTGGTAGCAGGCTCCGTCGCAGGGAACGAGGGGATTACTGTGCAGGCAGCAGGTGCGGATTTAAATGATCCATTTTCATTTGTATTATATACAAATGAATTTGTATCCTCAAATCTGGGCCATATTGAGGGAAATGCCGCAATTAAAGAATTAAAGGTTTCCATGGTAAGCTATGGGGGAAAATCTTATCTGGGAGATCTTTCTGCTCCGAATCAGATTCTTAAATATACAGCGTCAGGCAGAACAGACGAAAAGGAACTGATAATTCCGCTTACTAATTCTGACGGAACACAGAACTCTGTTGAGCGGGAAGTGACTGGACAGGGTTATAATATTATAGCTGGTGAAAATAAATTATATACTGGAAATCTTCTGAAGAACTGTGAGGTATGGGATACAGATATTGCATCTGAGATCAGCAATGTCCTGGCAGGTAATATGGTACAGAAAAGCAACGACTTGTATGCTTTGGCGGATGAAAATAACGATACACAACTGGTATTGAATGTAACAAGTGCTGAGTTAAATACCAGGATGGAAGACTATGACAAAGAGATCACCGGTGCTGCTTTTTATGGAAAAACAGTTGTGGTAAATGTAAGTGATTCCGGAACTGTGAATATTACCGGCTGGATGAATGCGCATGGTGCAAAAAAGCAAGCATTGGAACATCAGCTGTGGGCAGACAGAATTATTTGGAACTTTGGCAATGCAACAGAAGTTAATGTAAATTCTATTTTCGGATATATTCTGGCTCCGAATGCAACTGTCTATAATGGCGGAACTGTTGTCGGAGGCATCATAGCGGATAAGTATAAGCAGGGCGGAGAGATTCACTGTCCGTGCGAACCGGATGAGCCGGAACCTACGCCTACGCCGACGGTACCGGTGGTAACCGAGGAACCTACACCAACAGCAACACCAACCGCAACACCTGACACCCCGGATGAACCCGATACTCCGGGCGATACACCAGATGATCCCGGCACCCCGAGTGATCCCGGTACCCCGGCAGATCCCGGCACACCGGCCGGTGGAATCCCGGACACCCCGCAGGTACTTGGTGCAAGACGCCGCAGAATGGTGACCATCGAGGATGAGACAGTTCCCTTGGCGGACAGAGCAGTCCTCGGAGCATCCAGACGACCGCAGACCAGCGATGACTCCGATGCCTGGAATCTGGGCTTTGCCTTTTCCCTGACGAGTCTGGGAGCATGGCTTGTTCTTAAGCGAAAAGAACATTAAACAGGAACGGAACGACAGCCGATCTTAGCTGTAAAAGTATAAAAGGATCAGAATCTTGAAAAAATTTTCAAATTCTGGTCCTTTTTTCCATTTGGCGCAGTCTTCCTTATTAGGAGAGTAAAAAGAAGTAATAAAAACAGAAATACTGGTTTTGAGGGGAAACAGAAATGAAGTTAAAAAACGTAATACAGACCAAACTGGCAAAAACTCTGGTAGCGGCACTGATGATCGGCAGCATCTCCAACACCGGATTTACGGTACAGGCGGAAGAAGCAACGCAGAATGAGCAGAACGATGTTGTTGAAATGGCAAGTGCAAGCGGAAACGACAGCGTTGTTGCTGTAAAAGAGAAAACCTATCCCACCATCAAAACGGTGATTCTTGCTGGAGGCACCATGGCAAAATATGTGGGAGGACAGGTAGCCAGCCCCAACGTATGGCCCAATAATTACAAGCCGGCAAACGGAGATTTTTCATTGTTTGCAGGTCATAAGATGACTTTGGATGATGCTGAAACCTTTAAATATCTTTCTGTGGATAATACAGGGGTAGATGCCGAAGGAAAGTTAACCGGAAGTAACGGGGCAAGCTGGCAGTGCGTTGGATTCGTAGCATTAGATGTAAACAAATATTCTGACTGCAAGCCCGCAGATTTGTTACACTATGTTTATTACGGTGGAGACAGCGAAGGCACTTCCTATTATAAAGAAAACTGCGGAAAAACCCTTGAGGATGTAAAACAGTATGTGAATGACAACAACGGCGTCTTGTATGGTGAAAATGTAACGGAAAGTTTTATGGATCAGTTGCTCACCACCGGTCGATCCTTCAGTGGAGTCACCATTGCCACGGTATGGTATGTGACCACACCCACAGAGACCTGGATCAATTATGACGGATACGATTACAGGATTCCCGGGGTATCCGCAGTAGATTATTATGAATATCCCACGGGAACGGTAACTTTTGAACAGAATGAGAACGGCGCAGTGTTCCATTATATTTCCGAAGGTATTACCATTACTACAACTCCGGAACTGGAACAGCATTGGGAAAGCGGCACCGGCAGGGTGACCTATGATGCAACGATCACCATTACGATCCACAGCAATGCCCCGGACAAGGTAAGAATCAATCTGTCCGATGCCATCGGTTATCTGAACGGTACCGTGGCAGGAGGAAATGCGGCAGAGCCCGGAGATACCCTGTACTACAACATAAAGCTGGTAAATGAGAGTAATAAGGAGTATCAGTATGATCCTGCAAAGGCCACGATCGGTACGATCCCGGCAGCGCCTAAGGCAGGAGAGAAAGTAACGGTTCTGTCCAGTGGTTTTGAAGGTTATGAGATCGGTGAAGTGGGAGCGTTCTGTACATTGCCCCGCCGTATTTTAAATGCTCCGTTACGGGATCTCGGAATCACCGCAGGTAAGGTTACGGATGCGATTGTCGGAGAGGCTCTTTTGAAAAAAGGATATGGCAGCGAAGAAATGAAGCCGGAAGAGGTTACGCAGAGCTGCCTGGCACAGTATTACTTAGACTGGTTCAACAATACTTCCAGAGAAGAAGGAAATAAGGTCTACGGCTTTTCAGAACTTACGGCAGAGGAACTGGCAATCCTGACCAACGGAACCGCCGATACCACAGTAGCGGAGAGCTGTTCTGCAGTAGCAGATGCTTTATATTACACGACATATCATAATGTATATACTTTTGACGGTGAAGGTCTGTATGACCGGATGCTGAAAAACGGACAGGAAGGTTCCTATGCAGATACTCGGGTATCCGACCTGTTAAAGGACGGAGAAGTGAAGATCACCACTAACCTTAACGGTGTGTTGGCCAACAACGGCTATCAGATGACCAGATACGGCTTCGGAATGCAGTTTGAATTGTCCAGAGAGCCGGAGGTTACTCCGCCCGTGACTACCAGCCCGGAACCGACTCCCAGTGCTACTCCGGAGCCTACGCCGACAGGCACACCGGATACCACACCCACGACGCCGACCACTACTCCGACCGCACCCCCGGATACTCCGGACGATTCGGATGATTCCGATACCCCGGATACTCCCGGTACACCGTCTGAGCCGGCAACCCCGGTAACACCTCAGGTGCTTGGTGTAAGACGTCAGCGGGTTGTAAGCATTACCGATGATCCTACACCATTGGCGGACAGAGCAGTCCTGGGAGCTTCCAGAAGACCCAGGACCGGCGATGATTCCAATACATGGAATCGGGGCTTTGCCCTTTCCTTGACAGGGCTGGGAGCATGGCTTATTATTAAGAAGAAGCAATCATAACGAATAAACATATATTTACTATAAACAATCAAGGAAAGAAGAGGTAGAACAAATGAAAAAAAGATGGATGAGTCTTGTTCTGACAGTCATCATGGTGCTGAGCCTTGCAGGCTGCGGCAAGAGTACAGAATTATCCTCTGTAAGCCGTGATCCTGCCACGGATGACGGAACTGTCTGGTTCGATGAAGAGGCAGTGGCACTGGCGGGTTCTGTGAGAAAAGCCGGTATGAGTGAAGCTGAGCTGGCCCGTGCAGATGAACTTCGTGCCATGGCTATCGATGCGTTGGATATTGTAAACGCGAAGAGAGCAGAGAACGGCCTGGCAGCACTGAACTGGAGCAACGGTCTGGAGTCCTGCGCTATGGTAAGAGCAACCGAAGCAGCTTCCAAGTTCTCCCATACCAGACCCAACGGTAAGGACTGGTACACAGTGAACAGTGAACTGATGTGGGGCGAGAATCTGGCGAAGGGCTATGATTCCGCACAGAGTGTAGTAGATGCCTGGATGGCTTCTCCTACACACGCAGCGAATATCCTGGCAGACGATTTTACCACCTGCAGCATTGCGGTCTATGAGACCAATGGCAAGTTGTATTTTGCCCAGGAGTTCGGCTATTAACAGGGTATTTCTTATCATGAGGGGATAGAGAGATAAATGACAGGAGAGAGTTGATATTCTTAACGGAATATTAACTCTCTTTTTGGGCTTCAAAAGATAGAAAATTTTTCTGAATCATGGTAAAATAAAATCAACATATAAAATTAAGTATCTCTGCAGAAGATCACTGTTCCAAAATGAAGGAAATGCATGGGATATCCGGGCGCTGCCGGACAAGTGGTCACTTCACAGAGTACAGGAAAATAAAGCATATAATAAAAATGCAGCGCAGAAATGAGGACATATGAGTACAAAAGCATCACAGAAGGGCACAAAGGGGCAGACACCCGGCATGACGACGATCCGGGAACGTCTGCAGAAGGCAATCAGCAGGCTGGTAGTGTTCTCGATTATTCCGTTGGCCACCCTTACCGTGATCCTGAATCTGTCCAGTACCATGAGAACACTGGAAGACGATATGCTGGTGGTGGCAGAGATCTCTGCAGACCGTATCAAAGAGGAACTACGGGTGACAACAACGATCGTATCCGAACTCGGATGCAGCTATCAGCTGTCTTCTCCAGTATTTACCCAGGAGCAGAAGCAGCAGTATATCAACCAGCGTGTGGAAGCTTATGGAATGGTCAGAGGCAAGCTGATCGGCGCCAACGGTATCTGTGCTTATGACGGAACCGATTATAGTGACCGTGATTATTTTAAGAGATCCATGCAGGGAGAGGTCGTGGTATCGGATCCCGTGATTGCAAAGACAGACGGTAAGCTCAGCGTTATCATTTCCGCACCTGTATATGCAGACGGAGATAAGAATGGTGATATTGTCGGCGTGGTATTCGTTGTGCCGGATCCGGAGTTCTTAAATGATATTGCTGCGGCAGTCTCTGTCAGTAAGAATTCCGAGTGCTATCTGTTGGGAGAAACAGGTATCACCATTGCTCACTGTGATTCTGCGATTGCCCAGGAGCAGAAGAGCAACATTGAACTGTCTCAGACGGACAGATCTTTGCGGGGAATTGCAAAGGTAGAGCAGAAGATGATGACCGGAGCAATCGGATATGGCACTTATATGAAAGGCGGAACCATCACAATACAGGCTTATGCACCAATAGAAGGAACCAATGGATGGAGCGTGGCAGTAAATGCACCACTGACAGATTTCCTTGGTTCTTCCGTTGTATGTATTGTCATTGGTGTAGCAATAGGTGCTGCAGCTTTATGTTTCAGTGTGCGCAGGGCAAAAAAGATCGGTCAGGCGATCGGTGAACCGGTGGCGGAATGTACCGAAAGAATACGTCAGCTGGCGGAAGGCGATCTGCATACTCCGGCACCTGTGATCCGGACACAGGATGAGACACAGATCCTGGCAGAGGCTACCGCAGCACTATCCGGCAATCTGCAGAAGGTCATCGGCGATGCGGATTATCTGTTGGGAGAAATGTCGGAAGGAAACTTCGCACTGACTTCAGGGTGTGCAGAAGCCTATGTGGGAGACTTTCAGGGACTGTTGGAATCTATCCGTAAGCTGAACCATAAGCTCAGTGAGACACTTAATGAGATCAAGACGGCAGTGGGACAGGTATCTCTGGGGGCAAACCAGATGGCAGATGCTGCCCAGGGACTTGCGGAAGGTGCTACTGACCAGGCCGGTTCCGTAGAGGAACTGCAGGCTACCATCACGAATGTAACCGAGATCGTGGAGAAGAATGCCAAGGCACTGGGAGGTTCTTACCAGAAGGCTATGGATTACCAGCAGCAGGCGAAGGACAGCGGAGAGGAAATGAAGGGTCTGACAGATGCCATGCAGCGTATCAACGATACTTCCAAGCAGATCAGCGATATTATCGGTGAGATTGAGGATATCGCATCCCAGACGAATCTGTTGTCCCTGAATGCAGCCATTGAGGCAGCCAGAGCAGGAGAGGCCGGAAGAGGCTTTGCAGTGGTTGCGGATCAGATCCGTAAGCTGGCAGATGACAGTGCACAGTCTGCGGTACATACCAGAGAATTGATTGAGACTTCCCTGCAGGAGATTGAGCATGGCAACCAGATCACGGACAAGACAGCCGAAGCATTGCAGAAGGTCGTGGAAGGCATTGAGGATCTGGCCAACGAGTCCAAGAAAGCCATGGAAGAATCCAAGGCACAGGCAGATGCCATGATGCAGATCGAACAGGGCATTGAACAGATATCCACAGTGGTGCAGAACAACTCTGCGACCGCAGAAGAAACTTCTGCCACCAGTGAGGAATTGTCTGCGCAGGCCACCAACATGAACGAGCTGACCGCAGCATTCCAGTTAAGAGATTAAAATGTACGATGATTCGGTGTAATGAATTCTGAAGATATGACATACAATGCTTAATAGAAACAAGCATTGGAGGCAGCCGTGTTCGAAAAACAGAATATACAGGAAACCGTAAATGAACTGAAAAGTGACGCAGTGAAGGGCCTTACCGATGGTGAGGCCTTTCGTCGTTTACAGCAAAATGGCAGAAATGAAATGAAAGCTGCCAGAAAAAAGACGAAAATACAGCTTTTTCTGGAGCAGTTAAAGGACCCGCTGATCTACATATTATTGATCGCAGCTGTGGTATCCGTCTTTCTGGGAGAGCTCAGTGATGCCGTGATCATCGGCACTGTGGTAGTGGTCAATGCCCTGGTGGGCATGCTGCAGGAGGGAAAAGCCCGAAAGGCACTGGAAGCGTTGAAAAAGCTGACCAGTCCACAGACCATTGTGATCAGGGAAGGTATCCGTCAGGAGATTCCGGCGGCGGAACTGGTGACGGGCGATCTGGTAGACCTGGAGGCAGGGGCACAGGTACCTGCGGATATACGGCTGACCAGAAGCTCCAATCTGCAGGTAGAGGAATCCGCCCTGACCGGAGAATCGGTACCTGTGGAAAAAGATGCGCTGTTTCTGGCAGACTGCAGACACGAGATTCCATTGGCTGAACGGGTCAATATGGTATATATGTCTACTGTGGTGACCCATGGCCACGGAGAAGGAATCGTGACAGCTACGGGCATGGACACGGAGATCGGCAGGATCGCCTCCATGATCACAGATGCGGAAGAGGAAATGACACCGTTACAGAAACGTCTGGGGGATATGGGAAAGCTTCTTAGTATTTTATCTCTGGGAGTATGTGCGGCATTGTTTCTGCTGGCGGTATTTCAACACAGAAATATTCCGGAAATGCTGCTGGTTGCAATTTCCCTGGCGGTGGCTGCGGTGCCGGAAGGTCTGCCGGCAGTGGTGACGATCTGTCTGGCATTGTCAGTGACCAGAATGGTCAAAGTACATACGATCATCCGCAGACTGCCTTCCGTTGAGACTCTGGGAGCGGTCAGCGTGGTCTGCTCGGATAAGACCGGCACACTGACCCAGAACCGGCTCACGGTGGAAAAATGCTGGTGGTATGATGTGCTGGAGGATGCTGCCGGCAGCAATGGCAGGGGAGAATCCCGATGCGTACAGGAGATGCTCCGGGGAATGCTGTTGTGCAACGATGCTTCCCTGCAGGGAGAGCAACGGATCGGAGATCCAACGGAACTGGCGCTCTTAGACTTCGGAGAGAAGATGGGGATGCATAGAGAACGTCTGGAGAAGCAGTACCCCCGCTATGATGAAAAGCCTTTCGATTCGGACCGGAAGATGATGACGACCTATCACAGAATCCCGAAAAACGGAGGGCATAAGGGAAGCATTGCCTATACGAAGGGGGCACCGGATGTGATCGTACAGCACTGCACTCATATTTTACAGGACGGAAGAAGTGTGCCAATGACAGCCGGACAGAGAAAAAGGATCAGTGAGGTTGTAGAACTCATGAATTCCCTGGCGCTTCGGACACTGGCGGCAGCACAGAGCGGAAACACTCCCGGGTGTGGGGAAGAAGGTATGACATTCCTGGGAATCGTGGGGATGCGTGATCCTGCCAGACCGGAGGCGGAGGAAGCGGTGGAGATTTTCCGCCGTGCAGGTGTATCTACAGTAATGATCACCGGGGATCATGTGGATACCGCCTATGCCATTGCCAGACAGCTGGGGATTGCAGGGCATCGCAGTCAGTGTATTACAGGGGAAGAACTGAATCATCTGGATGATGCTTCTTTTGCCAGGAGGATCAGGAATATCAGGGTTTATGCCAGAGTGACTCCGGCCCAGAAGGTACGGATCGTGAAGGGGCTGCAGCAGAATGGGGAGATTGTGGCCATGACAGGGGATGGTGTGAACGATGCTCCTTCTCTGAAAGCAGCAGATATCGGTGTAGCCATGGGAACCGGCGTGGATGTGGCTAAACAGGCGGCGGACATGATATTGACGGATGATAATTTTGCAACGATTGAAAAGGCAATCGAGGAAGGCAGAGGCGTCTATGAAAACATCCGCAAGTCGGTGATATTTTTACTGTCTTCCAATCTCGGGGAACTGATGACCATGTTCGCAGCAGTGGCTCTGGGGCTGGCTTCCCCTCTAAAATCCAGTCATATACTGTGGATCAATCTGATCACGGATTCCCTTCCGGCGTTGGCACTGGGAGTGGATAAAAATGACGGAAAAAGCCTGATGCGCTGTCCTCCAAGAAAAGCAGCGGAGAGTCTGTTCGCCCGGGGCGGAATGGCCTGTACCTTACTCTATGGAGCGCTGATCACCGGTATCGGTCTGGCGGCATTTCTGGTATTGCCCTGTGGGATCCTGGCAGGCAGGGGAGAACTGTCCTGGAATCTGTCTGACTGGGTAGAGGGACTTCGTGAATTACTGTCCCGGGAAAAAATACTTGCCCGATCCCAGACTTATGCTTTTACAGTACTGGGAATGTGCCAGCTGTATCATGCAGTGGGAATGCGGGATATGCAGAAGTCCGTATTTGCCATGAGACCCTGGGATAATCCGCTGATGGTGTTGGCCTGTGTTATTGGATTTGCGCTGCAGTTTGCGGTAACGGAAGTACCGTTTCTCATCGGAGCGTTCGGAACCTCCCATCTGTCCGGACAGGAATGGCTGCTATTGAATGTACTGGCAGCATTTCCACTGCTGGCTCATGAGCTGGTAGTGATGTTACGGAAGTGAGTACGCTTATCCGGGCTTACCGACGATTCAGAACGATAATTCGCCCTATAACTTCAGGCAGATATTCTTGCGTATGCAAGCATCTGCCGAATACCCTGCCTGAAGCTACATGGCTCTGAATAGTCGTAATATTCAGAACCCCATTCGCCACATAAATATAGCCAGAGGATCTTACGAATGCAAGCATTCGACGTTCCTCCGGTTATATTTACGTGGCTCTGAATATTTACAAAAAGTTAACATTTTCCTTGTATGGAGTTTATAGTCAATAGTTACAATAAAATTGACAAATAACTTTCATGGGAGGGCAATGTGATGAAAATTATCAGAAAAACAGCGATTGTTATGCTTCTCTGCCTCTATTTTCTGACATATGGTGTATTGCCGCAGGTACAGGCCGCAGGTAAAGACGCTCCTGTGATCGTGGTAGCGCATCGGGCGGGGGCAAAAGTAGCTCCGGAGAACACGGTGGCGGCCCTGGAACAGGCCATCCGGGATGGAGCGCCTATTGCAGAGATTGATGTGCAGCAGTTGTCGGACGGAACCCTGATCGTTATGCATGACAGTAATTTTAAACGGACCACAGGAGAGGATATCTGCGTATGGGATGCGGAGGCAGATGCTCTCAAAACCCTGGAAGTGGGCAGCGGTTTTTCGGCAGCATACCGGGGAGAACAGATCCCGACACTGGAAGAAATGCTTGCCTGTGCCAGAGGCAGGATCACTCTGATGATCGAACTGAAATATACCGGACAGGAGGATGCACTGGAGGAAAGCGTGCTGACTCTGCTGCAGGACTATGATATGGTGGATGAGTGTATTATAGGCTCCATGAACAAGGGAATCCTGCAGAAAATGAAGGAGCTGGAACCGGGGATTTCAACAGTTTTTATTGCCCATGATCTGGAAGAAGAGGATTATGAGCTGGACTATGCCGACAGCTATAGCATCGAGGGGAGAAATCTTACAGTGGATATGGTAGATGCCATTCATTACTGCGGAAAGTCGGTATACGGGTGGACAGCCAATACTTCCGGTGCCATGCTTCGGATCGTAAACTGTGGGGCGGACGGTGTGATCACGGATGATGTGAGATTATTACAGACATTTTTGAGAGAACAGGCTTGCCGTAAAGCGTTTGCAAGTGTATACTGATTAGTTATAAAGAGGGGAAGAATACGGAAGCAGGTTGGTGTATATGAGTAAAATATGGGAATTTTTCGAGAATCTGGGTGAATATGTATATGTGGCAGATGCAGAGACTCATGAATTGATATATATGAACAAGAAGACTCTGAAGAGCTATGGATTTCAAAGTCTTGAAGAGATCATCGGGTTAAAGTGTTATGAGATATTGCAGGGAAATTCTCTGCCCTGTGGCATGTGTAATAATGAACAGTTAAAGCCGGGTTTTTTTAAGGAATGGGAATATTACAATCCGCTGCTGCGAAGAGAACTTCATATCAAGGACACACTGGTAGAAGAAGACGGGAGAAAATACCGTATGGAAATCGCCATAGATTGTGGCAATCTGAATGGGAGAGGGCACAAATCCGAAGATTACCGTAATATGGAGGTTGCGTTGAATGAAGCCATCCGTGTGGCACAGCGGCAGGAGAGCATGGATCAGACATTGCAGGTGCTGCTGGAATTCGTCGGAAAGAATCTGGAAGCGGGACGGGCCTATATTTTTGAAAAGGATGACCACGATCATGACCACAATACATACGAATGGGTAGCCAAGGGAGTCGCACCGGAAAAGGATACCCTTCAGGACCTACCGCCGGAGATCTGTGCGGAATGGTATCGGAAGTTTGATGAGAATCAGAGTTTTGTCACAGAGAATCTGGAAGAAATGAAAGATGTGGATCCGCAGATGTATGAAGTTCTGGTAAGACAGAATATTCATTCCCTGGTGGTGGTTCCGCTTTATGATGATGGGAAAGTAATCGGCTTCTACGGAGTAGACAATCCTTCGACCAGATATTTTGAATTTGTGTCGGAGATGCTGCAGATCATGGGACACTTTATCGTATCGTCCCTGAAGCAGAGAAATCTGGTACGGGAGCTGGAAGTGATGAGCTATTCGGATCCGCTGACGACATTGGGGAACCGTTATGCTATGGAGAGGTACATTGAGCAGGTGGACCATACCGAGCCCATCGGCGTGGTATACTGTGATATTACAGGATTAAAACGGATCAATGACAGTGAAGGACATTCCGCCGGAGACCGCCTGATCCGCAGGTGCTGTGACTGCCTGAAACGTGTATTTGAGGGAAATGGAATGTTCCGTATCGGCGGAGATGAACTGGTGGTTCTGTGCACTGGAATTTCTGAAAAGGAATTCTATCAAAAGGTGGAGGAATTAAAAACAGAGCTGGCAGCTCATGATGTCTCCATGGCAGTAGGAGCAGCGGTGAACACTCTGGAAGCCGTGGGAAAGGATCATTTACTGACGGAGTCCGAGAGACGGATGTATCAGGACAAGGCAGAATACTATCGCAGTACAGGGCTGGACCGCAGAAAGATCTGAGAATGGAAATCCCCAAAGCTATTTTGAAAGTTTATATGTTGAGAATTTCTATCAGGCAGTTCCCTTGACGGGAACTGCTTTTTTCTATATTATTTATATAGGTTAGCTACAACTAACTCAATGACTTTTGGATGGCAGGAGGTGAAGCGCTGATTGAGTCAGGAAACGTGGGAGATCCTGTGTGAAATGGAAGCAGACGATGTGGAACTACAGTTGGCTTTGCAGTGTGCACCGCTGATCACGGGACTTAAGATTTCCAATCTGCTGACGATTTCCCCGGAAGGCTTTACACAGGTGGGAAGGATCGTTGAAGGCAGTGTGCTTTCCCTGTATCCCTTGTTGGAGACAGAGGAGAAAATGGTAATACTGTTGTATCGGGAAGACCGGCTGGAAAAGTATCTGAAAATGCCGCAGGTAAAGAAACTGCTGCGGGAGGCAGGGTACGAATCCGATCGACTGGAGGATATTTTGCCGGTATTTTGCGATCGTTATGAAACCTATGCAGAGAGAGGGAAGCCGTTCCCCCACGAACTGGGATTGCTGTTAGGATATCCCCCGGAGGATGTGGAAGGATTTATCAGACATCAGGGGAAGAACAGCCTCTGCACCGGTTATTGGAAAGTATATGCGGATAAAGAAGGAAAACAGAGACTTTTTGAAAAATATGAATATGCCAGGGAAAATTTGATCCAGCTGTTGCATTATGGATTAAAGATGACAGAAATCATAGATATCTGCGGATGTACCGCAGCATAGAAACAGGCACGGAAAGGTGCGGAAGGGAAGGAAAAATAAATGGATAAGATTTATGTAGTATTCTGGACACAGGGTGGTAACACCCAGGCTATGGCAGAGGCCATCGGAGAGGGTATCCGGGAAGCCGGGAAGGAAGCGGAGGTAGTATTTGTGACCGGCGCCAACCTTGACGAACTAAAGGCTGCTCCCAAGTTTGCATTGGGCTGTCCCGCGATGGGAGCGGAAGTCCTGGAGGAATCCGAGATGGAGCCTTTTGTATGTGATGTGGAAGGCTTTGCTTCCGGCAAAAAGATCGCACTGTTCGGTTCCTATGGCTGGGGAGACGGTGAGTGGATGAGAGACTGGACCACCCGTATGGAAGCAGCAGGAGCTACTGTGTTGAACGGTGAGGGCCTGATCTGCCATGAGACACCGGACGGGGATGGCCTGTCAGAGTGTAGAGAACTTGGCAAACAGCTGGCAAACGCATAAGGTATCTGAAAGCAAATAAGACAACATAACAAAAAGATTCATTCCCCGGGTGGAGAGTGAATCTTTTTGCTATATGTATGTGCTATGCTTTTTTGCTGCCACATAAATAATAGCGTTCCTGTGCCACGGTCTCGGGAACCGGAATATTACCGTTTTGCAGCTTTCGGGTCAGAACATCCAGATGATGTAAGCCTTGGGCTACCTTGATCTTACGGCGATCCAGAAGATCGGCATACAACGGGTTCTGAGCCAGTGTATTGCAAATATCCTCAGGGAACGGGCAGTAGGTGAACATGATCTGACGGGCTACTTTGTTCAGTCTCGGGGAACCGGCACCTTCGAAGAGCACCCAGATCATATAATCCCTTACGAACATTTCCTTGAAACTGTTCTTGGCACGCTGCAGGCTGGATTTTACCTTTTCCTTGGCCTCTGTACTCAGATCATGGTTCTTGCGGTAGAACTGGATATAATCGAAATATTCACTGGTCAGGGAACTGATGGAGACATCGTTCCAGCGGTTACCCTGGACTCTCTTGCACAGCTCCCAACGGAATTCACCGGTCAGGTGGGTGAAAGTCGTCTTCAGATCCTCCAGATGGAAAATGGAGAAGACCATACGACCGGGGCTGTTACGGCGCTTGCCCTCAATTTCCTGCCACATGACACCGCGGATACCGACGTTGGGCATCAGGATGATGTCCGGCAGATATTCCAGATGAATTGTCTCCTTACCCATGACATCTATGTGCTCCATATCCAGACTTTCTCTATAGAATGCCGTGTAATCTACCCGGCGGATCTCCTCGAGAATCTGGGAGACACGGGAAACGGTGACATAGGAGCTTTCCAGATCCTTCAGCACATCATCTGCGCAGAACAGCGGACAGAAAGTAGTGATCCGTCCGAAGGTGATCTTGTTGACCTGAGGGAACATATTCCGGAGCTCGTAATTGACCTTGGCCATGGGATTGTTCTCCAATGCCTTGAGCTCTGCATCCGTAATATTGCCACCGACCTTTTGTTTGTGAATATAATCGGAATAATCCTGGTCAAATTCGTTCCGGCTGGGAGATTTCTTCCCGCGGAAGATGGCCATCAGCCAGTCATAAAAGGTATAGACACCGATATCGATGTGATCCGACATGGCTTCTGCCATGCGGTACAGGGTGACTGCATTTTTCAGACCGGCCAGCTCCTCATCCACATAACCGAAATACAGAAACATTTTGACCGGCATGGGAATGTTCGGCTGTTCCAGCGTCTGGGTGAACAGGAGGGAGTAGAGCAGATAAAATTCTTCGGTCAGCTGTCTGCGTAAAAGAGCGACATCCTGATCCTGGGAAGCCCGGTCGGACAGCAGCTTGTAAGCGTGGACATGCTGACGGAAGCTGGTCACGGTATCCAGATCCGAACCGGCGTAATCCAGAATAGTGTTCAGCGATCCGGCAAGCTTGCCAAGGATCTCAGAATCTCCGGAAGAACCTGCCTCAGCGGAATCATTGGATTCCATGAGATTCAGGCTGCTCTGGAAGGTCTGGGATCTGGAGGCAAACAGTTCCTGATCGATGAAGGACAGATCGCCGGCCTTAGAAAGCATACGGTGAATGCGGTCGTAGACCGCCTTGCTGTCTTCATTATCCTGTCCCAGTTTATAGAACAAAGAAGTATAAAAATCAAAAAGATCGTTGCCGGATTCCCGGAAATAGAAGGAACCGACCTGCTGCAGATAGTGGAACTGTTCCTCCAGGCTCTGGTAAGTACGGCGGAAGTCCAGACTTCCCTTACGCAGCATACCAATGGACAGATCCGACTCCTGTACCAGGATCCGGTAATTGTCCGAAGCCAGGATCCTGCTTAAGCCCATGTAATAGCCGTTCAGCCAGATGTCCGGTGAATCATCCCCAAGAAAAGCATTCAGCTCATCGAAATGTTCCAGGGATCTCGCCTGCAGACGGTAACGGCTACACAGTGTATTGTAGGTGGCAATATCATCTGTCAGAGTACGATACAGCTCACTGCAGTTCAATTCCGAAATGGAACTGCGGTTCAGCAGAATATTGATCTGACGGAAACAGGACAGACAGAACAGACGTGCTACGTCCGGGTGCTTCTGTAGAATATCATTCAGGGAATCCAGACTGGTCAGGGGATACGTCAGGATCGTTGTATCCTCCAACGTGGTATAGCCCAGCAGATGGATCTCGGAGCAGATCTCACAGATACTGATCACGTCTCCCTTTCCCAGAGTATAAGAGCCGCCGGGATATGATACATCTACTTTACCGTTGGTAATCAGATGCAATGCAGTCATGGGCTGCCCATAGCTATATATAGTTTTCCCCTTCTCCAATACGATTCCAGCCATTCCAATACCTCGTCTTATCATACAAATATTTAATACACATTATACACCATAATACCAACAATTTTCTACTGTACTTTTGATAGAAATGTGATAAAATAAAACTACATATGTGTCACTTTTACATTGACAGACGAAAAAAGCGATGTTTTCGGTAGAAAACGGTACATGGAAAGGTATATTGGGGTTATGGAACAGAGCAGTGAATACAGAGAGCAGTTGCTGGAATCATATAAGCAGGCAGTGAGGCCGTTACTTCCCTACCTGCCCTGGCTGGAGCAGAGCGCCGGCAAGAGAGCCAGCTCTATCTACAGCGGACAGGATATCGGAGTGAATTCCGTGTCTTTTCCGGTATATGACGGGACTCTCCTGAATTTCGTCAGGGAAGCGACGAAAAGTCCCCTGATGGATCGCAACTATGCCTATGTATACACAAGACACCGGATCCGCACTCATCAGGAGGAGCGGGATATTATTCAGAAAGCAGGATGGAAGGAATGGGATATCCTCAGAGGAATCCTGTCAAAATATGTCTTAGGCGGCAGAACAAAGGGAAATCTGTGGAGCGAGGCGGTATCGGAGCAGATCTTTTATCTGGTACTGAAACAGATGCAGGAGATCATTGAATTCTGGGATAAGACACCGGCGAACGGAAAGCTTTGAGTGGGGAAAGGCAGGATAGATCCATGGGAGAAAAATCAGTACAGAAAAAGCGATATATCGTAGAGAAAGCCAGAGAAGTATTTGTGGAGAAGGGCTTCAAAAAAGTAACGATGAAGGATATTGTAGAGGCCTGCGACATCAGCCGTGGCGGACTCTATTTATATTTTGAGAATACCAGTCAGATCTTCATGGAAGTGCTGCGCATGGAGAGTGAGGAGGCGGATGACGTATTTTCCGACAGTATTACGGAGGATGCTACCGCAGCGGATATCCTGCTTCTGTTTTTAAAGGAGCAGAAGAAAGAGCTTCTGCGCAAGAAGAATACACTGACGCAGGCTACCTATGAATTCTATTTTGAAAACGAACTGCCCAAGAGAGACAATATTTTAAAAAAGCAGTTTGATTCCGCAGTGAAGATCATTGAAAAACTGATCGAGGCAGGTGTGGATAACGGAGAGTTTATCTGCGAGGACTGTGAGGGAACTGCGAGAAATATTATGTTTGTGCTGGAAGGACTGAAGATTTCGGCCCAGACCATCGGCGTGACGGCGGAAGCGGTGGATCGTGAGATCCTGTATCTGTTGCGCGGATTGGGTGTAGAAGATTAATAAGACAACGGGTGATGATGCTTCAGGGAAAGTTTCCTGAAGCATTTTCTGTGTAGAAAAGCTGCAAAGAGATAAAGAGAGGGAAAAGGTAAGTATGACAGAAACGATCATCAGCATGGAACTTCCGGCGGGAGGACATCTGGCAATCCGCAGGAACCGGATCCGTCCGGAGGGAGAAAAACGGAATTTATCCAGAATCAGTCTGGTGTCCGGCATCCACGGGGATGAACTGGAGGGACAGTACATCTGTTATGAGACGGCGCGAAGAGTAAAAGAGCATCCGGAGTATTTGAAAGGAATCGTAGATATCTATCCGGCATTGAATCCGCTGGGAATCGACATGGCCAGCCGGACGGTGCCGAGACTGGATATGGATATGAACCGTATGTTTCCGGGAGACGCATCGGGGGATATGATGGAGCGGATCACGGCAACTGTGGTGGATTCCCTGATCGGATCCGATATTTGTATCGATCTGCACGCCAGTGATATTTTTGTGCGTGAGATCCCACAGGTACGACTCAGTGAAGATTTTGCGGAGGCACTGCTTCCCTATGCGAAAATGACCAATGCCGACATGATCTGGATGAATGCCACTGCCACGGTGCATGAATCGACGCTGGCCCATTCCATGAATCTGCTGGGAGTTCCCACACTGGTGCTGGAGATGGGACAGGGGCATGATATCCACAGATCCTTCGGTAATCAGATCGTGGACGGTATTTTCCACATCATGAGTGAAATGGGGATCTGGACAGGCCCGGAGCCAAAGGTGCAGGAGCCTGCGATATCCAGTGACGGTGAGGTGGAGTTTATCCGCAGCAAGTCAGACGGTGTGTTCCTGCCGCTGATCGAGCACAACCACTATGTGAAAAAAGGAGATCTGATCGGGGAAGTGGTGGATCCATTTGAAGGGACGGTGAAGCAGCAGATCCGTACCGCAAAAGGCGGGCTGTTGTTTACCCTGAGAGCTTATCCGGTGGTCTATGAAGGAGATCTGCTGGCGCGGATCCTGACGGAGTGAAAAGATTATGTTTGAGAGAGATATTTATACCATACATTCGACCTACAGAGAAGATATGCGCATCAAGGGCTTTCAGTTCGGCAAGGGCGAGAAGTCTGCCTGCATCGTGGGCGCAGCCAGAGGCAATGAGATCCAGCAGATGTATATCTGTTCCCAACTGGTGAAGGCACTGCGGGAACTGGAAAACAACGGCTGTATCAGTGCCGGCAAACAGATTCTGGTGATTCCTACCATCAATGCCTATTCCGTGAATATCAGCCGCCGCTTTTTCGGTGTCAAGGAAGCGGATATCAATCGGAGTTTTCCGGGAAATGATTACGGGGAGCCGGCGGACCGTCTGACCAATGCGTTGCTTACGGAGATCCGGGATTACGTTTATGGGATCCAGTTTACGTCCTTTTACAGACCGGGAGAGTTCGTGCCCCATGTGCGTATGATGGAGACAGGCTATCAGAATACGTCGTTGGCGAATCTGTTCGGACTTCCTTATGTGGTGGTGCGCAAGCCGGTACCCATCGATACCAAGACACTGAATTATAACTGGCAGGATGAGATGACGGCCGCCTTTTCGGTATACACGAATCAGAATACCCAGATCGATGAGGTGAGTGCAAGACAGGCGGTGGCAGCGGTCTTACGTTTCCTGAAACGTATGGGGCTGATCCGGTACGAGAGTCATTCCGGCTATATCAGTCATGTTATATATGAAAAGGATCTGAGTGATGTACCTGCGAACCGGGCGGGAATTTTCCGGGGAAAAGTACATGCGGGAGACGATGTGCGCTATGGAAATGAGATGGCAGAAATTATAGACCCTTACGATGGAACGGTGAGGGAGAAGATTCTGGCCCCCACGGACGGCATCGTATTTTTCGCCCACACGGAGGCCCTGATCTGCGAGAAGGACATCGCTTACCGGCTGATCCACAGACTGCATGAATGACGAACCGTTCAAAAAGGCAGGTAAAATCTATCTAAATTTGTTGTTTTCTGCTATTGTGGGAAAATATAGTATGTTGTATGATACTATTCAGAACCATGTAAATATAATCATATGTACGTCAAAGGCTCGCATTGTAAGGGCATCTGATGATATTTATATGGTGAGATAACCACATGAGCAAAAAGTAAGCATCGCAAGATGTGGTTTTGCGAATGGGGTTCTGAATAGTGTCGCATAGTATAAAATTTCGGAGGAGAGACATGAGCAACGTAAGACGTATCTATGTAGAGAAAAAGGAACCTTATGCCGTCAAGGCAAAAGAGCTGCACGACGAACTGAAAAATTATCTGGGTATCGATGTGGCAAAGGTTCGTGAGTTTATCCGCTATGATGTGGAGAATATTTCGGATGAGGTGTTTGCAAGAGCCTGCAAGACTGTATTTTCCGAGCCTCCCGTAGATGATCTGTATGAAGAGACCATCGAGATTCCTGCGGATGCAAAAGTATTTTCCGTAGAGTTCCTTCCCGGACAGTTCGATCAGAGAGCGGATTCCGCAGTGCAGTGTGTGAAGTTCTTAAAAGAGGACGAAGAACCTGTGATCCGTACCGCTGTGACTTATATGATCGAAGGACAGGTGTCCGACGAAGAATTTTCCAAGATCAAATCTTACTGTATCAACCCTGTAGATTCCAGAGAGACCGGCATGGAGAAGCCGGATACTCTGATCACGGTGTATGATGATCCCGCTGATGTTGCTGTTTTTGACGGCTTCAGAGATATGGACGAGAGCAGTTTAAAAGCTTTGTATGAATCTCTGGGACTTGCCATGACCTTCAAAGACTTCCTGCATATCCAGAAATATTTCCATGATGATGAGAAGAGAGATCCTTCTATGACGGAGATTCGTGTACTGGATACCTATTGGTCCGATCACTGCCGTCACACCACTTTTTCCACCGAGCTGACCGATGTGGAATTCGGTGAGGGTTATTATCGTTCTCCCTTAGAGACCACTTACCAGAGCTATCTGGATACCAGAGAAGAGATCTTCAAAGGCAGAGAGGACAAGTTCGTCTGCCTGATGGATCTGGCACTGATGGCCATGAGAAAGCTGAAAAAAGACGGCAAACTGGATGACATGGAAGAATCCGATGAGATCAATGCCTGCTCCGTAGTGGTTCCCGTGGAGATGGATTACGGCGACCATAGAGAGACCGAGGAGTGGCTGGTATTTTTCAAAAACGAGACCCACAACCATCCTACAGAGATCGAGCCTTTCGGTGGTGCTGCCACCTGTCTGGGCGGTGCCATCCGTGATCCCCTGTCCGGCCGTGGCTATGTATATCAGGCAATGCGTGTCACCGGTGCTGCGGATCCTACCGTTCCTGTATCTGAGACTTTGCACGGCAAGCTCTCCCAGAAGAAGCTGGTAAGAGGCGCAGCCAGTGGCTATTCCTCTTATGGTAACCAGATTGGTCTGGCTACCGGCTTTGTAAAAGAGATCTATCATCCTTCTTATGTGGCAAAGCGTATGGAGATCGGTGCCGTTATGGGCGCAGCTCCCCGCAGGAATGTTATCCGTGAGACCTCTGATCCCGGCGATATCATCATCCTGTTAGGCGGACGTACTGGACGTGACGGCTGCGGCGGTGCGACCGGATCCTCCAAGGTACATACCGATACTTCCATCGAGACCTGTGGTGCTGAGGTACAGAAGGGTAATGCACCGACCGAGCGTAAGATCCAGAGACTGTTCCGTCGTGAGGAAGTCAGCCGTCTGATCAAAAAATGTAACGACTTTGGTGCCGGCGGTGTCTCCGTTGCCATCGGTGAGCTGGCAGACGGTCTGACCGTAGATCTGGACAAGGTACCCAAGAAATATGCCGGACTGGATGGCACGGAACTGGCAATCTCCGAGTCTCAGGAGCGTATGGCAGTGGTAGTAGATCCTAAGGATGTAGATACTTTTCTGGGCTATGCAAAGGAAGAGAACCTGGAGGCTGTTCCCGTAGCAGTTGTTACTGAGGAACCCAGACTTGTACTGAACTGGAGAGGCAAGCCCATCGTGGATCTGAAGAGAGCTTTCCTGGATACCAACGGTGCCCATCAGGAGACCAAAGTAAAAGTAGATATTCCTTCCGAAGAAGAGAATTATTTTGATAAATGGGCTGTTCCCGCTGTAGGTGAGAAACTGGAAGAGGGCGATGTGAAGGGTGCCTGGGTGGCACTGTTAAATGACCTCAATGTTTGTTCCCAGAAGGGTCTGGTAGAGATGTTCGACTCCTCCATTGGTGCCGGCAGTGTATTGATGCCCTACGGTGGAAAATATCAGCTGACTGAGACCCAGACCATGGTAGCCAAACTGCCTGTACTGGAAGGTAAGACCGATACCGTGACCATGATGAGTTACGGCTTCGATCCGTATCTGTCCTCCTGGAGTCCTTACCACGGAGCTGTCTATGCAGTGACAGAGTCCATGGCGAAAATCGTGGCTTCCGGCGGTGATTTCAGCAAGATCCGCTTTACCTTCCAGGAGTACTTCCGCAGAATGACCAGCGATCCTGAGCGTTGGAGCCAGCCTTTCGCAGCACTGTTAGGCGCCTACGATGCACAGATCGGGTTCGGGCTGCCCTCCATCGGTGGTAAGGACAGTATGTCCGGTACTTTCAATGATATTGATGTACCTCCCACACTGGTATCTTTTGCAGTGGACGTGGCAAAATACGGCGATATTATTACTCCGGAACTGAAGACCCCCGGCAATAAGCTGGTACGTTTCTCTATTAATAAAGACGATTTCGACATTCCGATGTATGAGAATGTGGCAGAATTATATGGCAAGATCCACGAACTGACCGAAAATGGTACGATCGTATCCGCTTATGCTCTGGATTCCAAGGGTGTGGCAGCAGCTGTAGCAAAGATGGCCTTCGGTAACAAGCTGGGTGTGAAGATCGACGATGAGGTAACCACAGACGACCTGTTTGACAACGGACTGGGCGATATTCTGGCAGAGATCCCCGCAGACAAGATGGCTGCACTGGAAGAGAAGGAACTGGATTACACCGTGATCGGTACCGTGACCGAGGAGCCTGTATTCGTATATGGTGATGTGAAGATCACCATGGAAGAGGCACTTGTTTCCTGGACTTCCAAGCTGGAGAAGGTATTCCCCACCAAGGCAGTGAAGGGTACCGAGGCAGTGGCAAGCAATGTTTACAAGGCAGACAGTATTTATGTATGTAAGCACAAGATCGCAAAGCCTACCGTATTCATTCCGGTATTCCCCGGAACCAACTGTGAATACGACAGCACCAAGGCATTTGAACGTGCCGGAGCCCATGTGGAGACAAGAGTGTTCCGTAACATGACCGCAGAGGATATCCGCGAATCCGTAGAGGAATTCGAGAAGTCCATTGCACAGGCACAGATCATCATGTTCCCCGGCGGCTTTTCCGCAGGTGATGAGCCTGACGGCAGCGCGAAGTTTTTTGCAACAGCATTCCAGAATGAGAAGCTGAAGGAAGCGGTCATGAAGCTGTTAAATGAGAGAGACGGACTGGCACTGGGTATCTGTAACGGATTTCAGGCTCTGATCAAGCTGGGACTGGTTCCTTACGGCGAAATCACCGGTCAGAAGGAGGATTCACCTACCCTGACCTTCAATACCATCAACCGTCATATCTCCAAGATGGTATACACCAAAGTCGTATCCAACAAGTCTCCCTGGTTACAGGGCGCTACGCTGGGTGCTACCTACTGTAACCCCGCATCCCATGGTGAGGGTCGTTTCGTAGCACCGAAGGAATGGATCGACAAGCTCTTTGCAAACGGACAGGTTGCTACCCAGTACGCTGATCAGAACGGTAATGTATCCATGGATGAGGAATACAATGTCAACGGTTCCTACTGTGCGATCGAGGGTATCACATCCCCCGATGGCAGATGCCTCGGTAAGATGGCACACTCCGAGAGAAGAGATACCGCTGTGGCCATGAACATCTATGGCGAGCAGGATATGAAGATCTTTGAATCCGGGGTACAGTACTTTAAGTAAATTGAGAGTTAGTTAAATACATTGGCAAAATCCACGAACTCCCGGAGCATGCGATA
>ERZ779656.495-NODE-495-length-28153-cov-6.430422_pt1 | contig 28153 bp, 32 predicted proteins | sample MGYA00511102_ERZ779656 | MGnify/ENA primary metagenome ERZ779656 (study PRJEB29588, sample SAMEA2143980) | human gut metagenome | biome: human gut; feature: human-associated habitat; material: faeces | place: Denmark | collected 2008/2010 ... | reverse complement strand
GGGAAAGCGAATGGTTGAATTTTCTACAGTCACAAGAGCAAAATCAAAGGCAAGAATAGCCGTGATAGGTCCGTCAGGTGCAGGCAAATCACTTTCATCTCTTTATCTCGGCTATGGTATTGCAGGGGATTGGGGCAAGGTCGCTCTTATCGACACTGAGCATGAGCGTGGCCGCTTTTACGCTGACAGAACAGACCTTAAAACAGGCAGCTTTCTTTATGCTCCGCTCACACCGCCCTATTCTCCTGCAAGATACATAGAGTATGCTCAGTCTGCTGCAGAGGCGGTGGGCGAGGACGGCGTTATTATCGTTGACAGCTTTTCGCACGCTTGGGATAACGAGGGCGGAGTGCTGGATATCAAATCACAGATAGCTCAGCGTCAGGGCAAGAATGATTACACCGCTTGGGACGAGGCCGGCAAGTATCAAAACAAGCTTGTGAACGCACTTCTTTCCGTGCCGTGCCACACTATCGTGACAATGAGGACGAAAATGGCATATGCAATGGAACTGAATGACAAAGGCAAGAACGTTCCGGTGAAGATAGGTCTTGCACCTGTTCAGCGTGACAACACCGAGTATGAGTTCGATATCTGTTTTCAGATAAACAGAGATCATATCGCTCAGCCCTCAAAAGATACCACTTTTCTTGACGGCTGGGCAGGAGTAATAACGCCCGAACTCGGCAGGCAGCTCAAAGAGTTTCTTGACCAGGGCGAGGACCCAGCAAGATGTTCCGAGTGCGGAAAGACGATAATGTCAGACGGCAAGCGCACAGTTCAGCAGATAATAGACGGCTCGATGAAGAATTACGGCAAACAGCTTTGCATGAAATGCGTTCTGAAAAGGGTAAAGGCGGCGAAGTCCAATGAAGCTGAGAGCGTATCAGAATGAGCTGGTGGAGCAGGTAAGGCAGGCTTGGCGTGCAGGGTATAAAGCACCCTGCATAGTCCTGCCCTGCGGTGGAGGAAAGTCCTGCATAGTTGCTGAAATGGCTAGGCGGACGACCTTTAACGGCAAGAGAGTGCTTTTTCTTGTCCACCGCCGTGAGCTTGTGGAGCAGATAAAAAAGACGTTTATTCGCTGGGGCGTTGATATGAAACTCTGCGAGGTGGGTATGGTGCAGACTATTACAAGACGGCTTAAAAAGCTTGCCAGACCTGCACTTATCATAACTGACGAAAATCATCACAGCCTTGCTCAATCCTACAAACGCATATACGAATACTTTTCAGACGTGCCGAGAGTGGGCGTTACAGCGACCCCTGTTCGCCTTAATGGTGACGGGCTTGGTGACGTGAACGACAAGCTTATCATTGGCGTATCCGCAAAATGGCTTATTGATAACAACTGTCTTGCACCTTATGACTACTATGCTCCTGACGTTGCCGACCTTACAGGGCTTCACGTTTCTCACGGAGAATATATGGCGGCGGAGATAGAGAAAGCTATGGTGAAAAATACTGTTTTTGGCGACGTCATAAAGTATTACAAACAGTTAGCAAATGGCAAAAAAGCGGTCTGCTACTGTGCGTCAGTAAGACATTCTCAGCGAACGGCAGAGGTGTTTAATGAAAACGGCATAAAGGCGGCACACATCGACGGCTCGACCCCAAAGGCAGAGCGTGACAGCATTATCTCAGCTTTCCGCAGGGGAGATATAACTGTGCTGTGCAACGTTGACCTTATCTCAGAGGGCTTTGACGTTCCTGACTGCGAGTGTGCCATACTTCTGCGACCCACCAAGAGCCTTACTCTTTACATTCAGCAGGCTATGAGATGTATGCGGTATCGCCCAAATAAAAGAGCCGTCATAATCGATCACGTTGGCAACTATGCAAGGTTTGGTATGCCTGACGATGACAGGGAGTGGAGCCTGGAGAAAAAGCCGAAAGCTCAGCATAAAAAGCAGGAGCAGAGCGACAAGGTGAAACAATGCCCCGAATGTTTCTATACTTTCTCCGCTCCTCCTGCGGGGGTGAAAGTATGCTGTCCTCATTGCGGATATGAGTTCCCCTCAGCCGAGAGAAAGCTTGAAACTGACAGCAGCGTGGGTCTTGTAAAGGTGGAGGGATTCAAGCTTGACTTTTCAAGCCCTGCCGATTGTCATACCTATCCCGAACTTTTGCAGTATGCGAAAAGTCACGGCTACAAATCAGGCTGGGCGTATTATCAGGCAAGGCAAAGGGGGCTTATAGGTTGACGGAAGAACACAGGATACAAAACGAGATACGCTGTGCGGTGTCGCCCTACTGCACTGTCTTTCGTGTGAACGTGGGCGAGGGCAGAACAGTTGACGGCAGATATTTCACTACAGGTGTGCCGAAAGGTTTTTCAGACCTGTTCGGCGTAAGGCATAAGGACGGCAGAGCTGTCTTTATCGAAGTCAAAACAACGTCGGGACGAGTTCGTCCCGAGCAGAAGAAGTTCATAACAAAAATGCGTGAGTGCGGAGCATTGGCAGGCATATGCCGCTCAGCAGAGGACGCAGTAAATTTACTAACGGAGGAATAAAAAATGGGATTTAAGTCAAATCAATCAGAGGCATTTCAGAACGGATTAAAGCCTGAGGGCGATTACGAGTGCATCATAACCGCTATCGAGGAACACACAACAAAGAAAGGCTCTGTGGGTCTTAACTTCACGCTAGTCATCAGAAATGACGTACAGGGGCAGAAATACGGCAACTCCTGCCTGTTTCACACCATATGGAAAAAGCACGAGCCTAACGAGAACGATATGCAGGTGGAGGGCTACAACTTTGCTCAGCTTATGGCAATGGGCAAGGCGGCTAAGCTCCCTGACGGCAAGGAGTATGACAGCCTTAAAGCATACTGCACTGACCTGCTGAACAAGTGCATAAGGGTAGATCTCACGCACGAGGAATGGAACGGCAAGGAGCAGGAACGCATTAATTTTGTCAACCCTACAAAGTATCCTGAGTGCAAGCATAAGTTCAAATCCTCTGCACCGAAGGCGGACAGCTTTGCGGCTAAGCAGACGGGCTTTGCAACGCCTAAGACAAATACGCAGGCTGACAGCGCCATAGGCTCCCTTGAAGATTTTGAGGACGTGCTTACAGATGACGGCGTGCCGTTCTGATTTCTGAGAAAAGCGAAAAGTCATAGTGCTTTTGCATAAAAACGCAGATGATATTTTGTGCAAACAAATGATTTATATTTTAATTTGGCAACATTTCTGCAATTGTTGCATTTTTAATGCAACTTTTTGGGTGCTTTTCGGGGATAAGTGAAAGGCTTTGACTTTTCAAAATTTATGTTAGGAGTTGGATATATGTACGAACAAATACCGCAGGAGCTTAAAGCCCTGCCAAACTGGATATGCTGGGACGCTGTGCCTGACCCCAAATCGCACAGCGGCATAAGAAAAATTCCTATCAATCCTAGAACAGGGGGAAAAGCGATGTCTAATAATCCGTCTACATGGACGGATTATGACACTGCTGTAAGAATATCTGAAAACTATTCAGGCATAGGATTTATGTTTAAAAACAGTGGATACTTTGGAGTTGACCTTGACGATATGCCGCAGGATCTTGAAAGCTACCAAAAAGGCGAGCATAGAGGTGTGATTTATGAATTTGTAAATATACTTCAAAGCTATACAGAATTATCGCAATCCGGTAATGGTATACACATAATCTGCAAAGGTAAACTGCCTAAAGGAGGCAGAAAAAAAAAGACAGAAAAAGGCGGATTTGAAATGTATGATGATGTCCGCTTCTTTATCATGACAGGCAACTCCTGCTCAGAATATGAGGGCATCGCAGAGTGTTCCGACAGCATAAAGCCATTGCACGAAAAGTACATAGGAGGCGGTCATGAGCCTGTGGCAAAGGCTGTTCCTACTGTCAGACTTGACACCGCAGACCAGATAATCAAAGCTGCGGCAGGAGCAAAGAACGGCGGAAAGTTTGTTTCCCTCTACAGTGGAAGAACCGCAGGGTATACCTCGCAGAGTGAGGCTGATATGGCGTTCTGCTCAATGCTTGCGTTTTGGACAGGCTGTGACGCAGAAAAAATGGATATGATATTCCGCTCCTCTGGTCTTATGCGTGAAAAGTGGGACAGGGCGCAAAGCGGTTCGACCTATGGCGCACTCACGATCCAGAAAGCCATTGCCGATTGCGACAAGACCTATTCGCCAAAGTTCGCAGGGGGATTTTCTCTTAACTTCAAGTCGCCCTCTGAGCCGATTTCTGTGGGTGCTGTGGAGCAGGAAGAAGCCAAGCCAAGACTTTATTCATTTGACGATACGGGCAACGCAGAACGCTTTGTTGACCTTTTTGGTGAGCAGGTGAGATACTGTTATACAGACAAACGCTGGCTTTGGTATGACGGCAGAAAGTGGTGTACCGATATGACAGGAACAGTAAAACGCCTTGCTGATAAGGCTGTGGCTTGTATGGCGGCAGAGGCAAAGGTGTACGCTCAGCTTGACGCAGACGAGGGAACGGATATGGCGAAAGCTTTTGAAAAGCATATGAAGTCCTGCCGTTCTAACAAATCAAAGAACGCAATGCTAAGCGAGGTCATGCACCACGTTCCTGTTCTGCCTGCTCAAATGGACAGATTTAAAACTGTTCTCAATACACCTGGGGGAGTGATAGATCTTCGCAGCGGCGGCATATCTCCTCACGATCCTATGACATATCTGACGAAAATGACAGCCGTTGAGTATTCAGAGAACGCCGATTGTCCTCGCTGGCTTGCCTTTCTTGACGACATTTTCAGAGGGGATAAAGACCTTATCAGATACGTTCAGAAAGCTGTGGGATATTCCCTGACAGGCTCGACCACCGAGCAATGTGCGTTCTTTCTTTACGGAACAGGACGAAACGGCAAGTCAACTTTCATTGATATCATAAGGGATATTTTCGGGGACTATGCGGCAAATATCCAGCCTGAAACTATTATGGTGCGTTCAAATCAAAGCACCGCCATAAACAGCGATATCGCAAGGCTCAAAGGTGCAAGGCTCGTGACAAGCGTTGAGCCTAACGAGGGTGTTCGTATCAACGAGGGTCTGCTCAAACAGCTTACAGGCGACGATACTGTTACGGCAAGAAAGCTTTACGGCGACGAGTTCGAGTTCAAGCCTGAGTTCAAGCTTTGGATGGCGACAAACCATAAGCCTGTCATCAGAGGAACAGATACGGGCATTTGGCGAAGAATTCATATGATACCTTTCACTGTGCAGATCCCCGAAGAAAAGATAGACCGCAGGCTGAAATACAAGCTGTCGGCGGAGCTTACGGGCATATTCCGCTGGGCAGTTGAGGGCTGTCTGCTGTGGCAGAAAGAGGGGCTTAAAATGCCTCGTGCCGTTCTTGAAGAAGTGAGGGAGTACCGTCGTGAAATGGACGTTATCTCTGCATTTGTTGAGGATAAGTGTACTGTGGGCAAGGGTCTGAGCGTTAAGTCAAGTCAGCTTTTTGCGGCGTATCTTAACTGGGCTGAGCAGAACAATGAATATCGTATGAGTTCAACAAAGTTCGGTATGGAGCTTGCAAAACGCTTTGAAAAAGTAAGAACAAGAGGCGGTATATACTTCAATGGACTGTCACTTGATAATGTGTAAGTAATTGTAAGTGTGTAGGGTTGTGAAGGGTTGAAGGGGTTTTCTAACCTTTCGTATTAGAAAATAAAAAAGAATATATATAAAGAAAGAATTCTTTAAAAAGGGTGCAAACCCTTCACAACCCTTCACAGAGGGGGGATAATCATTAAGATAGATTTCAAAAGGATGTCACAAGAAGAATTTGCACGGTATGAAGATATGGCGATAGACGGCAGACTCATTTATGACGAATATCCTGCTGAGGAATATAAGTATTTCTCACAGTTATCAAGACTTGGCTATAAGAACAGGCACGAGGGGTGGTCGAAAGAGATATGCGAGGACAAGCAGGCAGAATACAAGCGGGAGTATCTTCACAGTAAAGAGCGAAACGGCAGGTTTTTCAGACAAGCCTGCATAATGCAGGAGAATATCCGCAGAGGGCAGACAACGGTCTGGAAGATAAACAAAACGCAGGACAGGGAAGAAAAGCTCACATACGCATTGCAGGCACTGGAGCTGATACTCTGCGACGAGGGGCTTGCGAAACATAACGGCGTAAACTTACCTGAATATGCAGGCTGTGAATACTGCAATGGAGTGACAGAGTGGAGCGAAAAGCTTGGTGCAGACGGCAAGGAAGTCCGTTTTGAGTTCTGTCCTGTTTGCGGAAGAAAGATCGAGGAGGGATAAAAGTTGACAGCAGAAGAATATTTGAACAAGCTGGTGGATATAGACAAGCGTATATCGGCGATAAGGCGTGCCATAGAAAAATGCTATGCAAGGGCTGAGAGTACATCGCCGCAAAGCTCCGATATACCGCCCAGCTTTACAGGAGGCACGTCAAGAAAGATAGAAGACAGCGTTGTGATGATAGCGGACTATAAGACGGAGCTTGAAAAGCTTTGCAAAAGTTACGAACAGATGTCATACAATGTATTGTGTATCACGGACAGTATGCCTGACAGCAGACTTGCGGCGTTGATAATCAACAAATACATAAACGGAATGTCATGGGAACGAACAGCTGAGGCTCTTGACCGTGAGGCGAATTACACTCGCAAGGTGCTTGGTCCAAATGCGATAAAAATGTTCAAGAAATTTTATCAGACACCCGAAAAAGCCCTTGTATCACCCCTGTCAAGAGAGTATAATGATAATATGCCATAACGGCAAAAATTTCTTTGCGGACCTCCATAAAAAAGTCCGACGGGGCGAAAGCTCCGTATGCAGGTCGAGAGCGAGCCACCGCTCAGATCTGCTCCAACATTTACTTAACTCCTTATAATATATTTGCGAGAGGCACTCCTATGGGGGTGTCTTTTGCGTTTAGTACTTACTAATTCGTAGAAACAATGATCAAAAGCATTGACAAAATGAATTTATTTATGGTTAATAAATTCATATAAGCTGAAATATTTTCATATCTATATGCATATGACAGATGTATTTTAAAACTTATGGTTGACAACACTACGGCATTATGGTATAATATATAAGATTATTGCAATTAAAAATTGCGATGGTTAGACACAATGATTGAGAGTGTACAATAAGTAGTAAATAAAAAAAGAAGGCAGTTGGTGGCTACCTTCTTTTTGGGGCTTGTCTTATTTTGAATTAAACATCAAGTTAGTGATAACTGCTATGATTACATCAATGGTTGCTTCTGGGAAGATACGCAATGTGAAACAAATCACTAGTGTAAGAATAGACACTTCAAGCGAGCTATACATCCTACTACTCGATGAGCGGTTGTTTCTATCGCTCATATTATACACTCTCCTTTCTTGGTATTATTTTCTTTTAAAACTTGTCCTATTGCCTCACATTTAGTTCGGCTTGGTTTTAAATTGGTTATAAAAAAAGTACAAGTGGAAATACACTCCCACTTGTACTAACTTGCAACTCGAATACTGTGTCAAACAGTTGCTAAGTGATAAAGTTTGACACAATTTGGCTATTTGTGTGCAACAAAAATATAGTAGGATGTAGGTGCGATATATTCAATATCATTTTGAGTATTAACATTCTGATTTCCTCGTCAAATTTAAGGGCTTATTTTTTACAGTCTAGTCGCCATTTGTTATTTAAATTACGGTTGGTTTATTTTATTTGCAGTGTACTGCCATCCATGTATTATACATGATACATGGATTTTTTGGCCTTTTTATAAATAATATATTAACATTGTTTAAAGAATTGTCAGTTGGTTGAAATTTAACTTTTCATTAAATTTATATTTGTCGGTTTTATTATATCAGAGTATTTCCGTTAATATTGCGAAAATGAGTTTGGTAGCTTACCAGGCTCATTTTTTTTATAAATAAATTAGTTAATCGAGGTGAGGTGAATGCCGAATGAACAGAATTTAATACCTGGAGGATATGAGTTAACAGTCGAAGAACAGTCGAAAGGCGGTAAAAAATCAGGCGAAGTCCGCAGACGTAAAAAGACTATGAAACAGGTAATGGACTTCCTGCTTGAACAGCCTGCCAATACCAGAGCGGACTATGAGTTTCTCGTGGAGCAGGGCATTGACCTTAACGGCCTTGACCCTGACTTCATAAATAATATGCTTCTCGTCAATGCGGCTCTTATGGCAAGGGCAAAGCAAGGGGACGTTGCGGCGGTGAAAGAGCTGCGTGAAATTATCCGTGATGACGATATGCTCAAACATAAGATAAAATACGATAACGCAAGGCTCAGGCTTGAAAAACAAAAGCTTGAGCCTGTTTCTATGCCCGATAAGACGTACAGCGGTATCCCTGCGAGCCTTGTCGCTCCTGCGTTCTCACCTGTCTTGTTCGATATTGCAGAGCAGGAACATTCCGAGTATGTTTTCCCCGGCGGACGTGGCTCGACTAAATCTTCATTCTGCGGTCTGAACGTTATCGACCTGCTTATGAAGAACGAGAATATGCACGCCTGCGTTCTGCGTTCTGTGGCGAATACTCTTAAAGACAGCGTTTATTCTCAGATACTCTGGGCAATATCTGCACTTGGCCTTGATGATGAGTTTGCCTGCACAAAGTCGCCCCTTGAGATCACACGCATTTCAACAGGGCAGAAAATATACTTTCGTGGTGCTGATGATCCGCACAAGATAAAGTCTATCAAGCCGCCTTTTGGCTATATCGGCATCGTGTGGTTTGAGGAGCTTGACCAGTTCGGCGGTGAAGAAGCTGTGCGAACGATAGAACAGTCTGTTATAAGAGGCGGCGAGAGAGCATATAAGTTCAAGTCTTTCAACCCTCCGAAGTCAGCTCAGAACTGGGCGAATAAGTACATCAAAGTGCCGAGAACGGACAGACTCGTTACCGAAAGCACTTATCTTACTGTGCCGAAAAAGTGGCTTGGCAAGCCTTTTCTTGATGACGCCGAATTTCTCAAAGAAACCAATCCCACTGCCTATGAGAACGAGTATATGGGCATTGCAAACGGCACAGGCGGCAATGTTTTCGATAACGTCCTCATAAGAGAGATAACCGACGACGAGATAGCGCAGTTCGATAACATCTATAACGGCGTTGACTGGGGCTGGTATCCCGACCTTTACGCTTTTGTCAGGGTGCATTATGCCCCTGCTCAGCACACGCTGTTCATATGGCAGGAGTACACCTGCAACAAGACCAAGAACATTGATACCGCAAAGCATTTGCTGGAGCTTGGTATCACAGCAAACGATCTTATCACCTGCGACAGTGCAGAGAATAAGTCTGTTGAGGATTACAGAGCATACGGCTTGCTTGCGAGAGGCGCAGAGAAAGGCCCTAACAGCAGGGAGTATTCATATAAGTGGCTGCAATCTCTGCGGAGTATCGTTATAGATAACAAGCGTTGTCCTGTGGCTTGCGAGGAGTTCATCAACTGCGAGTATGACAGGGATAAAGAGGGCAACGTTATAAGCGGCTATCCCGACGGCAATGACCACGTTATCGACGCCGTTCGGTATGCAATGGAAAGAGTATGGAAAAGGCGGGGTCAGTAAGCTATGGGCATTATTTCAAAAATAAGGGAGTGGATAAGCAGAATGCTTTCAAAGTCAGATATAAAGGGCGTTTACGGTATTGATATCGCCGTGACGGACAGTATGATAAGAGCTATCGACAAGTGGGACAGAATGTATGCAGGCAAGGCAGCACCCAAGGGAGTTCACTCTCTGCGGCTTGAACACGCTGTTGTGAGGGAGTTTGCAAACACGGCTATCAATGAAATGACCCTGAAAGTTTCCAACGATAAGCTTGATGCCATAATGAAAAACGCCCTTGAAAACCTCAACAAAAATCTGCAAAGAGGTCTTGCAACAGGAGCAATGATAATAAAGCCGCTTGGTGCTGATAAGGTGCAGTATGTTCCGCAGTCGCAGTTCATTCCTGTGGAGTATGACGTGAACGGCAGGCTTATAAAGGTCATTTTCCCTGAGATAAAACGCATGGGCGATAATGATTACCGCATAAGGCTGGAGTATCACGCTCTGGATCATGAAAAGGGGCTGACTATCACAAACAGGGCTTTTCGCTCCAATGACGGCGTGTCTCTTGGTGCTGAGATACCCCTCACAGCTGTTTCAGAGTGGGCAGAGCTTATCCCTCAGATAGCCTATCCCCTTATGCTGCGACCCTCTTTCGGCTATTATGTCAACCCTATCGACAATACAGTTGACGGTTCACATTCAGGCGTATCAGTGTTCGCAGGGGCGGAAGAAGTCATAAGAAAAGCTGATATCCAGTTCGGCAGGCTCGATTGGGAGTTTGAATCAGGAGAGCGTGCCATAGACGTTGACGAAGCTGTGTTAAGACCTGTTACAGACCCGTTCACAGGTAAGAAGCGTGCAGAAATGCCTAAGCTCAATGAACGGCTTTTCAGAGGGGTAAACGTGTCGGCTGGCACGAGCGGTGACTTTTATCACGAGTTCTCACCGCAGTTAAGGCAGGCGGATTTTATCGCAGGACTTGAAGAATACAAGCGTGAGATAGAGTTTGCTGTGGGGCTGTCCTATGGGGATATCTCAAACCCTCAGACAGTTGATAAGACGGCAACGGAGATAAAGTCATCAAAGCAGAGAAAGTTCGATACTGTCACGGCGATACAGAATAACCTCCGTGTCTGCCTTGAAGACCTCTGCTATTCGCTGGCGTTTTATAATGGGCTTACTCAAAGCGGTTATGAACTGTCTGTGAACTTTGAGGACAGTATCCTTGCTGATGATGAAACAAAGCGTGCAAGCGATCGTCAGGACGTTTCTATGGGCATTATGCCACTGTGGGAATACCGAATGAAATGGTATGGTGAGGACGAGGAAACGGCTAAGAAAATGACCTCAGACAGCACCGCAGAGGTGATAGAATAATGCTCAAAGCAAGCGAGATAGAGCGAGTTTCAATGATGTTTGACAAGCCCCTGCGTGACCTTGAAATGCAGATAATGGAGGACATCGTCCGCAGGATAAAGATAAACGGTGAGATAACACGTTCGGCAGATTGGCAGATATACAGGCTTCACGAGCTTGGAATGAGCAAGCGTGAGATAAAGAAAGCCATAGCCGATAACCTTGACCTCTCCAAAGCTGAGATAAAAGAGCTGTACAATGATATCCTGCAAAAAGGCTATGAATGGGACGATAGCATATACAAGACCAAAGGCAAGGCACGGATACCCCTTGAAGAAAATGAGGGCCTGCAAAGGCTGCTGTCGGCTGTATCGGAGCAGACTTCGGGGGAGCTTAAAAACATATCTCAGTCACTTGGCTTTGCAGTAAAACAGCCTGACGGCAAGCTGAAATTCACGCAGGCGGCTGACTTCTATCAGCAGAGCCTTGATAACGCCATAATGGGCATAGCAAGCGGAGCGTTCGATTATAACACGGTCATAAAGAAAGTCATTTCGGATATGACGAACTCAGGTCTTCGCACTGTGGACTATGCCACAGGCTGGAGCAACAGGGCAGACGTAGCCGCAAGGCGTTCGGTGATGACAGGGCTTTCACAGCTAACCGCAAAAATGAATGAGGACAACGCCAAAGAGCTTGGCACAGACTATTTTGAAGTCACTTGGCACAGCGGGGCAAGACCCTCTCATCAAGAATGGCAAGGCAAGGTCTACAGCAAAAAAGAGCTTGAAACTATCTGCGGTCTTGGTACTGTGACAGGTCTGTGCGGAGCGAATTGCTATCACGATTATTACCCCTTTATCCCCGGCATATCTGAGCGTTCCTACACAGACGAGGAACTTGCACAGATGAATGCAGAGGAGAACAAGCCTGTTAAGCACGGTGATAAAGAGTACACAAAGTATGAAGCTTTACAGCGGCAAAGAAAGCTTGAAACTGCAATGAGAGCACAGCGACAGAAAATACATCTTCTTGAAGAGGCAGGTGCTGATGAGGAAGATATCATCAACGCACGCTGCCGATATCGTGGCACTTCCCAAGAGTATACAAGGTTTTCAAAAGCAATGGGTCTGCCTCAGCAAAGAGAGCGTGTGAATGCCGACGGACTGGGGAATATCGGGGTGGGAAAAACCAAGATAGACTTGACGCAAAAAGATTATAGTGATATAATTGATATGAAAGGTAAGATGTCTGATATAGACGTGCGAAAGTGGTACAGACACCATAATAAAAATATTCCTCAGCTTATCGACAAAAGCAAGTCTATTGAAGAACAGGCAAGACAAGCTTGTGAACTGCGTAACAAGTATCGCTTTCAGGCAAGAGAGTTAATGGAAGATCAAAAAGCTCGTAAAACCCTTGACCAGACCGAACCTATCATTTCTTTTGAAGACTTGGTATCAAATAAAATGGTACGAAAAAACATGAGCAGAGAAGAAGCTATAGCAGACACTTTGAAGACCGCTGTAAAAACACGAAGATCAGTAGATAAAAGGTATGGATTGGAGGATCGCAATGAAGAAATATGAATACAATATTTGCACGGCTGCGGACAAAGAAATTTTTGAAAAGCAATGTGCGGCATTGGAAAAGCATATCCCAGGCATTGAACGGTCCGATATGCTGACAGATGTTGACGGCTCACAAACGCAGATATACACATTAAACGGAAAGAAGATAATCGTACACAACAGTTATTATATTGACGCTGTGTACATTGATTCAGAAGTTGAACTTACAGAGTATTTCAAACGATAATTTTACCGCTTGACTAAGGTCGGGCGGTATTTTTATACCCAAAATCAGAAAGGACGGATAAATATGAATTTCGGACAGGCGATCGAAGAAGCAAAGAGAGGTAAGAAAATAGCAAGAAAAGGTTGGAATGGCAAAGGACAGTATGTTGAGCTTGCCACTAATGTTAGTTATAAATCACCTAATGGTACTGTGACAAATGTAAACCATAAGGATATGGGCAATAAAGCATTAGCGTTTGTGGGAACTTCTGGCGTACAACTTGGCTGGCTTGCAAGTCAAGCAGATATGTTGTCGGAAGATTGGCAGACAATAGACTAATCAAATATCGGAACTAAGCACCTTAACGGGTGCTTTTTTCATACCATTTCGTCCTTGATATGACGTTAAACTGTCAGACTTTCGCACCGCAGACAGAGCGGTATATAAGCTATGTAGAAAGGACAAACATATGAAAAACATTTTTGAGATCCTTGCCGCTCTGGGTATCGTTATCCCTGAGGACAAGAAACAGGACATCACAAAACAGGTGGCAGAGAATTATAAGACTGTGGCTGAGTTTGAAAAGGTGAAAAGCCGCCTTGAGGTGGAGCGTGATAACTATAAGGACAGCCTTGATACCGCACAGAACTCTCTCAAAGAATTTGAGGGTGTGGACGTCAAGGAGCTTAACGGCAAAGTCGCACAGCTCACCGCTGACCTTGCTAAGAAAGATACCGAGTATCAGGCGAAGATATCTGATATGGAGTTTGACGCTACCCTTGATAACGCTATCTCGGCAAGCAAGGCAAGAAACGTCAAGGCTCTTAAAGCTTTGCTTGATGTGGAAACTCTCAAAGCTTCCAAAAATCAGGCTGAGGATATCAAGACGGCTATCGAGAACGTGAAGAAAGATAACGATTATCTTTTTGAAAGCTCCGAGCCTATCAAGAACCCGGTTGCTCCCACAGGCACACCTGCCGCAGGTGAAGTGAGCAAGGAAACCTTTGCAAAAATGGGGTATATGCAGAGGTTGGAACTTAAACGAACAGACCCCGAAAAATACGAACAGTTGAAAGGATAGGATATTATGAAAATGACAAATGGCATTAGAATTTCTATGCAGTATTTCGCAGAGCAGACAAAGATCACCGACCTTATCGATCCTGAGGTGATGAGTGATATGATCGACGCAAAGATAGAGTCTAAGATAACTGTATCTCCCTTTGCGAAGATAGACAGAACGCTCGTTGGCGTGCCTGGCGACACTATCACAGTGCCGCAGTACAAGTATATCGGCGACGCAGTTGATGTTGCAGAGGGCGTTGAAGCCGAAACTGTCAAGCTTGAAACAGACTCCACTCAGGCTAAGGTAAAGAAAGCCATGAAAGCGGTGGAGATAACAGATGAAGCACTTCTCAGCGGCTATGGCAATCCTGCGGGTCAGGCGACTTCACAGCTTGCAATGTCTATCGCTTCAAAGGTGGACGCAGACAGCATGGACGCACTTATGAAAGCTCAGCTCATCTATGACGACTCGGCTTCTGTTATCTCTTACAGCGGCATTGTTGACGCTGTTGACAAGTTCAACGAGGAGCTGAACACCGAAAAGGCTATGTTTATTAATCCTCATCAGAACTCACAGCTTAGAAAGGACCCGAACTTCATTTCAGCAGATAAGTATGACGGCAATGTGGTAATGACAGGCGAGATAGGCAAAATAGCGAACTGCCGTATCGTTCCGTCAAAGAAGGTTTCACTTAACGAGGCTATCCCAGAACAGTATGTGAGAGTTGACAGCGATGCAGAGGGTGCAAAGGAAGTTGTTGCGGACAGCACAGCTTCACCAACTGCTTCACAGATAAAGCTCGGCTCAGTAACGCCTTGTGCAGAGGGTTACGCTCCAAAGGTGGGTGACTATGTTGTAAAGAACGCCGCTGTCAAGGCTGGCACTTTCTACATATGCCCTATCATCAAGCTCAACGCTGATGCTGAAACAGAGGACGAAACATCAGCTCTGACTATCTACCTCAAGCGTGACACCAACGTTGAAACAGAGAGAAGAAGCACAAAGCGCTGCACAGATATATCTGCTGACAAGCATTACACTGTGGCTATTTCAGACCAGTCAAAGGTAGTGCTTGCAAGATTCAAGAAGTAAAGAGGTGCGGCAGTATGAAAGCATATGCAAGCGAGAGCTATTATATAGGCGTTTATCTTTGCGGCAAAGAGCCTGACATATCTGCCGCTTTTAACTTCTATGCAATGCAAGCCACAAGCCTTATGAAGCAATATACCCTTGACAACGTTGACGAGAACGATATCCCCGAAGAAGTGAAAATGTGCTGCTGTGAGCTTGCGGAGAATATCTTCAAGGCAGAGCAGGAGGGCGGCACTCAGGGGGTATCTTCCGAAAGCGTTGGGGGCTGGTCAAAGTCATATGAAAGCTCAGATATCCGCAGACAGAACGCTGACAGAGCCGTTCACGATATCGTGTACAAATGGCTCAGCGGAACAGGGCTGCTTTACAGAGGGGTGAGGTAAATGCTTGCAAACAGTGATTGCACGGTGTATCTTTTCGACAAGCAGACAGGGGGATTTGTGCGGAAATATGCAGAAAAAGTTTATTGGTGCGAAAACAGGTCGGGAAGTATCGTGAAAAGCGGTATGCAGACCTCAGACAGCACAAGGGTGTATTTCTATGATGATAATGCACCGAAAACCCCTGCAAAGGATATGCTTGTGAGAGGAAAATGTGAGTTTGAGTTCGATAATCAAACGCCGCAGAGCATATCTGAGAGCATGAAAATGTTCCGTGCGGAGTATGACTTTGTTACGGTAATGAGCATTGATGATTATATGTTCGGTGGTCTGCCACATATGGAGGTGAGCGTGAAATGAAGATAGGTCAGCCTATGGACAGCAGAGCTATCACTTGGGATAAGTCCTTTGCAGGCAAGTATTCAGATCGCTTTGATAAGGCTCAAAAGTTCATTGACGCCGAGTGCATAAGGCATATGGTGAAGTATACACCTACCCTCAGCACTAATCTGAGAAAGTCTGCCACGAGAGGCACAAAAATAGGCAGCGGCAAGATACAGTATCTTGCACCTTACGCACGCTATCAGTATTACGGCAAGCTTATGGTATCCTCTGTTACAGGCTCGTCTTACGCCCGACATGGAGAAAAGAAAGTGCTTACCGACAAAGACCTTGTTTACAGCACTTTTAAAGAGCCACTTGCCGGTAAGCTTTGGTTTGAGCGAATGAAAGCCGACAAGAAACAGCAAATACTCAGAGGAGCGGCGGCGATAATGGGAGGCAAAGCGAAATGAACATAATCGAGCTTGTGAAAGATATCTTGCAGCAGTTTCCGAAAATATCGGAGGTCTGCAACGATATCCATATCGACTTTACTGACGACACGCCCACAAATTACGGCTTGTCCTCAACAGGCGACAGCCTTATAAGCTCTGATATTCTGGGCGGTCAGACAAGACAGCATAACTTCATTCTCTATGCGGTGTATCAATCTATGAACGACTTTGACAGAATGTCAAACAGCGGCGTACTGCTTGAATTGCAGATGTGGCTTGAAAGCTATGCAGACAAGCACCGAGATACCACGTTCGCTACCATAACAGAGGGTGAGGAAAGGACAGGCGTTCTTGAAAAGCTCACCTGTGCAAACGGAATGATATACGCAATACCAAATGAAAACACGAACGATACTGTGCAGTATCAGTTACAGATAGCGGCACAGTATCAGATATAAAAGGAGGAAAACATATGCCTGATTATTCATACAAGAGCGGAAAGCTCAACAGAAGTCATCTTCTGCATTATCTTGACACTACATTCGCAGCGGTCGCTTCATCACCAAGCTGGTATCTTCTCGGCAAGGACGTTGAGGACGCAAGTGTGGCACTCAACCCTGACACTTCCACAAAGAAGAATATTCTTGATGAAACCACAGTTGAGGACAACGGCTATGAGCCTGAGTTCGACCTTGACACATTCTATGCAAAGCCCGGTGACGCACTTTACGAAAAGCTCAAGGATATCATGATGAATCGTCTTACCGGTGACGCCTGCAAGACAAGTGTTCTCGAGGTCATCGTTGACAAGACCACAGGTGCGTATGACGCATGGATGGAAGATATCATCGTCAAGCCGCAGTCATATGGCGGACCACAGGGGGGCGTAAATATCCCGTTCAACTGCACCTTTGCAGGAAACAGAGTGAAAGGCTCTGTCACCTTTGCGGCAGGCGTGCCAACGTTTGCAAAGACTACGGAAGAATAAACTATATGACAAACATATGAAAGCACTTCGTTCAGAGCGGGGTGCTTTTTGTTTGCCATAATACAGAAAGGACGATAGAAATGTCAATGCAGTCAATAAATTTTAACAGCGGCAATTACAAAGAGTACGCTATAAACGGTGACGAGAACAGAGTGATAAGGATAAACGTGTCAGACGTTGGTATCATCACTAGGATACAGGACGCTATGAGCAAGGCTGACAATATCGCAGAAGAAGTGTCAGAACGTGAGAAGAACGAGGACAGAACTCAGCTTCTCAAAGAGTATGACCAGCGTGCAAGAGAAATGGTCAATGACATATTTGGAAGCGATGTGTGTACGGCGGCACTCGGAAGCGTGAACGTGTTCTCTGTGGCTTCAAACGGCAAGCCTGTGCTTGTGAACTTCCTTGAAGCGCTTCTTGTGGTGGTGGTGCAGGAGATAAAGTCAGCACAGACTGCGGCTCAGATAAAGCTCGAAGAAAAGGTGGAGAAGTACACCGCACCTGTTATCGCTCATCAACATATTGCTCAGCCTGCGGTCAACGTGGCGGAGCTTTCTGACGAGGACAAAAAGGCTCTGCTCAGGGAGCTGCTGAAATGATAGGCAGTTTGCCAACAGCCCTTGAAATAGACGGCAGAGAGTATGCCATACGCTCAGATTTTCGGGCCATACTGCGGATCTATTCAGCCTTTGCAGACCCCGAACTTGACGAGCGTGAAAAGTGCTATGTGTGTCTTAAATGCCTTTATGCTGAGGATATCCCACGAGAGCATTTGCAGGAGGCTGTCAACAAGGCTTATTGGTTTGTGGGCGGTGGAGATGTTCCGCAGGAGAGCGTTCAGCCTGCAAAAACTATCGACTGGGAGCAGGACGAGAGTATTATTTTTCCTGCGGTGAACAAGGCGGCAGGCTTTGAAACGAGGACGGTAAAATATCTTCATTGGTGGACTTTTCTTGGCTATTTCAATGAGATAGGCGAGGGGCTTTTTTCGTCTGTTATAGGCATACGGCAAAAGCTTAACAAGGGCAAAAAGCTTGAAAAATACGAGCAGGAGTTTTACAGAAACCACCGCAATATGATAGACCTTAAACGAAAGCTCTCATCAGAAGAGCAGAGGGCTGAAAACGAGGACAAAGAGTTTCTGAAACAACTGACGGGAGGTGAATGACAATGGCTGACGGGTGTTTGAATTTTGACACCAACATAAACAGCGAGGGCTTTGAAAAGGGCTTGAAAAGCCTTTCCGATATGGTGGGGGATATCAAGCCAAAGCTTAAAAGCCTTGCAATGGCTGTGACGGCAGCATTCTCCGTCAAGAAGCTTGTGGACTTCGGCAGGCAGTCCATAGAAACAGCCTCAGACCTTGCGGAAGTTCAGAACGTTGTTGACACGGCTTTCGGAGAGTCCAAGCAGAAAATGGAGGACTTCGCTGACACGGCTGTTAAGACCTACGGCATTTCAAAGCTTACCGCAAAGCAGACGGGCTCAAACTTCATGGCGATGGCGGCAGGAATGGGGCTTGCCAATGACAGTGCAAGCGATATGGCGATGGCTCTTACAGGGCTGTCGGCGGATATGGCTTCATTTTATAATGTCGGTCAGGACGTGGCAAGCACGGCTCTGAAATCAATTTTTACAGGCGAAACTGAGACCCTCAAACAGTTCGGTATCGTTATGACGGACGCCAACTTGCAGGCGTATGCGCTTTCAAAGGGTATAACGAAGTCAACTGCCGATATGTCGCAGGCTGAAAAAGTCCAGCTGAGATACAATTACGTTATGTCGCAGACGGCTCTTGCTCAGGGGGACTTTGCAAAGACTTCTGACAGCTGGGCGAACCAGACAAGAATACTTTCTGAACAATGGAAAGAGTTCGGAGCAACTATCGGCACTGTGCTGATGAACGTTCTTCTGCCTGCTGTCAAGGCGATAAACAGTCTGCTTTCACAGCTCATAGCTTTGGCACAGGGGGCAGCGAGGTCACTTTCAGAGGCGTTCGGTTTTGAACTAAGCAACAGTGCAGACGAGGCTCAAAGCATAGTGAAAAGCACCTCTCAGGCGGCGGATAATTACAGCGATATAGCCGACAATGCACAACAGACTCAGGAGGCACAGGAAGGCTCTCTTGCAAGCTTTGACCAGATGAACAAGCTGAATGATGAGAGCAAGTCAGACAGCACTGGGGCCAGCGGAGCTGGGGATATAATGCAGCCTTCCGGGACTAGCGTTGAGGTGGATACGGGAAAGGCAGATAAAAAGCTGTCTGACTTTTTCAAATCAGCAAGAACTCAGTTTGAAAAGCTTGCAGACTATCTTGATAAGAATTTTAAGCCTATTTTCGCTGATATATGGAGCGGACTTGAAAGAGAGAGCATTGAACTTGCTCAGATACTCGGCGGAGTTTTCAGCGATATAAAGTCGCTTTCCGAACCGCTCAAAGCTTATTTTATAAACGATTTTACTCCGCTTATGCAGACCGCTTTCAGCACGCTTGGCAAGATAGGCATAGGACTTTTTGACAGCTTCAATAAGGTGTTTTCTGATATCTGGAATGTGGCAGTGTTCCCTATACTGCAAAACTTTCTCACTGTAGGATTACCCCTAATGGCGGATTTTGGCACGCAGACATGGAACACGCTAGGCGTACTGTTTGACAACATAAAAGAGATCTTCGATACCTTGTGGAACGGCGTTGCACAGCCTGTGTTGAACGCCTTGAAAACACTGTGGTGCGATACTTGGCAGAGCATTTCAGACTTTTGGAACGAGTGGGGACAGCCTATATTTGACGGCATAAACGAGGGTATAACCACCACAAAGAACGTATTCCTTACCCTGTGGGAAACAGTCTTGAAACCTGTGTTTGACAAGCTCATGGACGTGGCTGACAGCGTTTGGACGGAGCACTTGAAACCTCTGCTTGATGAGTTTCTCGACTTTGTTGGAACACTTATCACGAGCGTTCTGAGCATTTACAACAAAGCCATAGCACCTGTTGTGAATTGGCTTGTGAGCATACTCGGACCGATAGTCAGCAGTGTGCTTGGTAAGATAATAAAGATAGTGGGCAATGTCATAAGCAATATAATTGACGCCGTGAAGAACATCATTTCAGCACTTAAAGGCGTTGTGCTGTTCATAGTGGGAGTGTTCACCGGTGATTGGAAAAAAGCTTGGCAGGGTGTAAAGAAGATTTTCAAAGGCGTATGGGACGCACTTGTTGACATAGCAAAAACACCTATTAATTTGATAATCGGGCTTATAAATGGTCTGACAGGTGCAGTTGAGGACGCTTTGAATTGGATAATCGACGGCATAAACGAGCTGAGCTTCACGACTCCTGATTGGCTTCCCGGTGATCTTGGCGGTCAGACATTTGGCTTTGACCTAAGCCAAATTGATATCCCCGAAATACCCAAACTTGCTCAAGGTGCAGTGATACCGCCGAACTCTGAATTCCTTGCAGTTCTGGGCGATCAGAAGCGTGGCACGAATATCGAAGCACCGCTGGATACTATCACACAGGCTGTTTTGCAGGCTCTTGTGTCTTACGGTGGAGCAGGCGGAAATCAGAAGATAAGCGTTACCATACCGCTGACTCTCAACGGCAGGACTATCACACAGATAGTTATTGATGATATCAACGACTATATCAAGCGCAACGGCAGGTCGCCAATAAGGGCATAGGAGGTGCAGAAAATGAAAAGCAGAGGACTTATATTCGGCAGCGAAAGGGTCGCCACACCTGCGGAAGTCAGTTTTACAAACAACAAGATATGGTCGAACAATGCAGGGCGGACGGCTAACTGCAAAATGGTGGGCGATATAAGAGCCATAAAGAAAACTGTCACGCTGAAATGGTATCATCTCACAGGCGAGGAGACGGCAAAACTCAATGAGTATATCTCCAACGTTAACAGTCCGTTTTTCAGTATCACGCTCCTTGATGAGACATTTCAGGAAAGCACTTTTGACGTTTATGCAGGCGACCCAACTTATGAGGTTTTCGGCTGGGACGAGAACAAGCAGTTCTGCAAAGGCGTTGCGGTGGACTTGATAATGCAGTAAGGGGGCGTTTGAATGTACAAAACGGGGGAGCTTGTGGCACAGCGTATCGAGAGCTATTGCCGTATTTGGCGGCTGTGGATAGAGAATGCAGAGGGCGTTATATCAGGTGACAGCATTATGTCAGCTGATAGCTCCATGCAGGCAACATCACTTTCAGACGACATTGAGCTGGGTGCCGTGTGTTCGCAATCGTGGAACATGACCATAAGTGACACTGAAACAGCGTTTCTCGGCAAAGAGTATGACACCTATCTGTATCTCGTAGACTACGAAACTAGCGACATACTTGCAGACGAAAAGATACCAATGGGGCGTTTCACCTGCGTTAAGTCGAAAAAGTCGGGCGACGGCGTCCAGCTGACAATGGCGGACAGGCTGTACTTTTCGGACAAACCATATGTGCCGCATATCCCTATGCCAAACTGGAATAAAGCAGTCGAGGACGACATTTGCAGACAATTAGGATTGCAGAACGGCAATGACTATACAGAGGTGCGACTGCTGCGTGACAAGAACGGCAGAAGGTTGATAGATAAGAACGGCAAGGTGCTGTACTCAAAGTATTTCTATTTCAAGGTCAGCTCATTGCCAAAGGACGTGACCATGCGCCAAATGTTGTCCTATCTGGCTTCTGCACAAGGGCAGTTCGGGTATGTTGACAGGTACGGAAAATACGTCCGAAAGTGGTATGGTAAGAGCGTGAAAACATTGGATCCCAACACAATAGACCTGCCAACACTGTCTGAAAGGCAGAACGCTATCGTGGGCATTATCTGCAAAGTGAGTGATGATGTAACGCTGTCGCTTGGTGTGACAGATACCACGCAAGGACGTGTGCTAGAGTTTGAAAATCCGTACATGACAGAGTCTTTGCTACAATCTCTGTGGCGCAGGATAGGTGGATTTTCGTGGTATACCACTGAGCTATACCACAGACTTGGTGACCCACGTTTTGACATAGGTGACGTGGTGACCTATGTCAGCGGTGCAGACAGCTATGATATACCGATAACAAATCTTGGTTTTAACTTTGACGGAGGACTTTCAGCAGACATTTCTGCGGTAGGTCTGAGCGTTGAAGAACAGCTTTAAGGGGGCGAGATAATGGCTGATGTAAATTTGACACAGGATATCACTGAAAACGATTATCCGATGCAACACGCAGGTGAGGAAATCGATGAGATACTGAGCCGAGCCGGCAAGATACACTATGGCACTGTGGAACACAAGATGACGAAAGCGAATCCACTGATGCAGATACCGCTTGGACTGACCTTTGCACCTAAACAGGTAATAGCAACGCTACGGCAGACAGGCGCACCAACACCATATCAGAACTACTGCACCCATGTTAGTGGTTCGGGAAAGTCGTACTATCTGAACGTCTGCATGGGAGCTAATAACGGGTCAACAGTGGAAAACGTGCCAACAGGAACATACTATGTTGATTATATTGCAATAGAGTAAAGAGGGGTGATTAAATGACGATAACATTAAATGCAGATTATGACGTAACACTGAACACTGCCCTACTGGGCTACGTTGGTGAAACAAACGCCCGCCCTGTATCGGTCGAAGGACTGACAGTAGACGGAGCAGACCGCTATGTGTTGACTATCGACTATGGCGACGGCGTTCAGTACGAGGTCGATATCACAGGCGGACAGTGGACACCAACGGCAGATATCTTGCGGTCAGCGCAGACAGTCAGCTGTCAGATAGCGGCGAAGAAGCTGTCTGGCGACGAGTATATTTTAGTTAAAAAATCACGAATTTTCCGTCTGCGAATAGGGGCGGCTATCGGTGATACAGCTATCCCGTCACCAAGTGTGGCAGCTGACGCACTGGATAAGATAGATGCCATAGGCAGACAGGCACACGCAGATATGCAGACAGCCGTCACCGCTGCAGAAACAGCGACAACAGCGGCTGAAAACGCTGAGAAATCAGCTACCACCGCAGGAGTATCAGCCGATACGGCAACGCAGGCGGCAAGCCGTGCTGAAACCGCAAAGACAGCGGCTGAAACGTCCGCAACACAGGCAGAAACCGCCAAGCAGGGTGCAGAAACCGCACGTGCTGAGGCAGTCAAGTCTCAGAATGATGCCAAGGTATCAGCAGCTCAAGCATCAACGGCAGCACAGCAGGTCGAAGCCGACAAGACAATAACGGCAGGATATGCCAAAACTGCCAAAACTAATGCAGACAGCACTGCGGCAGACAGACAGGCGGTGCAGACGTTGGCAGAACAGGTGACAGCTGACAAAACTACAGTGGCAGAAAACGCCACTAAGGTCGCAGAGGACAGAACAGCCGCTGAAACTGCCGCACAGACAGCACAGGCGGTGGCTGACAGCCTGCCTGAGGATTACGTAACGGCAGTTGCAAAGATAGCTGAGAATACTGCTGAAATTTCTGCTGTGAAGCTGACGGACAAAGAACTGAAAAGGCGTGTGGACGCACTGTATTCCATTGGTCAGGGTATCACGCACCAGTTTGAAACTGACAGCAATACGGCATATGCTAAGACTGTGCCTACAGGCGGTAAATTGATGTCGGTTAAGTCGGTGGGCGGTAGGTCGATTGTTTGGAATCAGTTGATATCACAGATTGTCGAAAAAACATCTAATGGTATTGCAACTACAAAAGTTGATAGCAAATCGCTGCATATCAGTGGCACGTCTTCAGCGGTTTGTTTTATACCGATATCCCCGGTACAAACCGGAATTTCAAATCATAAATATTTATTCCATTCGCACGCCAGTGATACTACTGCGCTGTCTAGTGGTACGGGTTTTTACAACGATAACGGCGGAAATAGGTGGCATGAATACGGCAAAGGCATAATATTTACAATGGATGGAAATGGTACAATTGCAATTGCGTTCCGTGTAAATTCTAATATAACTGTAGATTTTTCAATCACGCCACAGATTTATGACCTCACCGCCATGTTCGGAAGCGAAAACGAACCCACAAGCGTGGAAGAATTTGAGGAAATGTTTCCAGCCGATTACTACCCATACTGTGCTGGGGAGGTTGTCAGTGCTGGGGTTGAGAGCGTTGTGGAGCAGGGACGAAATTTGTGGGACGAAGTATGGGGAGTTGGTTCGATTAACGCATCTAGTGGCAATGACGAAGGTTCAAAAGAGGCTATATATTCAAAAAACTATACGCCAATTATACCAAATTCAACCTATATCTTCGTGTACGCAGGTAGTGCCAAAATTGAAAATGTGAAAACCAGATTTTATGACCATAACAAAAAGTACATTGGCTATAACGACAACAACGGGCAAATTGTCTACCCAAACAAAGCATTTATAACCCCATTAAACGCATTCTATGTTCGTTTTACGCTTCCGCCAGACTATGGCAATGTTTACAAAAATGATATAGCATTGATAGCTGATAGTTCGGGAACCTACGTCCCATATCACCGCAACGAACACCCAATCCCCGAAGCAATCAAGGCACTGCCTGGCTACGGCGTTGAGGGGAATGCGGTAGACTATGAGGCTAAGACCTATACGCAGAACAACACTGTTGACGGAACGGAAGTCAAGGCGTTAGATACACCTATCGTAACCGATATATCAACCCTGATACCAGATGATTTCCTGCGAAACATCGAGGTCGAAGCAGGTGGTTCAGTGACATTCAAAAACAGCAATGACAACTATCGCATACCAGTGCCGTCAGAAGAAGAGTATGTTGTGAAGCTGAGTGAAGTGGGAGGTAACGTATGACGGATTTACAAAAGAAAATGGCTGACAAACTGGGGCTGACCCAAGAAGATTTTGAAAAACCTACAGTGACCGAGCAGGACAAAATAATGGCACAAGTGCTATACACAGCTGCTATGACAGGCACGCTGATAGGTGAGGAGGGCGAGTGATGTATTACAGCATTATTAAACGTTTCTATGATCTGGGCGTGTATTCGCTGGCAAAGGTCAGAGATTTTGTCGGGGCAGGCGTTATTAGCCCGGAGCAGTTCAAAGAAATCACAAAGGAGGTATACCATGAAACAGAAGTTAGCGAAGCTGATTGATGTGAAGTCGATAGTAACGATACTGCTTACAGCGGTTTTCTGCGTGCTGGCACTTCGCCGCACCATAACCGCAGAGCAGTTCATCACGGTGTTTACGGTGGTGATATCGTTCTATTTCGGCACGCAGTCAGCCAAAAGAAAGTCAGGTGATGATGAATGACGGAGGCAATTATCGTCGCACTGATAACGGCTGCGTCTGCGGTAGCGTGTCAGCTTGTTATTGCGGCAAACAGCCGTAAGACTATGCAGCAGGCACAGTACGACAGCCAAAAGCTTATTGAGTACAAGATAGACAAGCTGTCTGAGCGTGTGGACAAGCACAATTCCGTTATTGCACGGACTTACAAGCTGGAGCAGGACTATGCTTTGATCGACGAGAAAATCAAGGTGGCTAATCACAGGATTGATGATTTAGAAAGGAAGTAATTTTATGGCAAAGACATTTAAGGGCATTGACGTTTCACAGTATCAGCAGAACATTGACTTCAAGAAGGTCAAGGCTTCGGGGGTCGATTTCGTTATCATTCGTGCAGGCTTCGGCAAGTACGCTAATCAGAAAGACCCATATTTTGAGAGCAACTACAAGGCAGCTAAGGCGGCAGGGCTAAAGGTCGGTGCTTACTGGTATAGCTATGCGGCAACTGTTGTGGAAGCAAAGGCAGAGGCTCAGACCTGTATCAACGCTATCAAGGGCAAGACGTTTGAGTATCCGATATACTTTGACCTCGAGGAGCGTTCACAGTTCGCAAAGGGTAGAGTATTTTGCAACAGCCTTGTCAAGACTTTCTGCAATGCACTTGAGCACGCAGGCTATTGGGCAGGACTGTATATCAGCCGTTCGCCTTTACAGCAGTACATATCTGCCTCTGTTGCTAAGAGATACGCTCTGTGGGTCGCTGAGTACGGCTCACGTTGCAACTTTAGCGGCACTTATGGTATGTGGCAGTACAGTTCTACTGGCAGAGTCAGCGGTATCAGCGGCAATGTTGACATGGATATCTGCTATGTGGACTATCCTGCGAAAATCAAGGCGGCAGGGCTGAACGGCTTCAAGAAGACCAACAGCTCGACCACAAAGCCGTCTGCAAGCCACGCCAAGAAGACAGTGACTTATACTGTGAAGCGTGGTGACACACTCTCGGGCATCGCACGGCGTTACAAGACCACTGTTGCGAAGCTTGCTAAGAATAATGGTATCAAGAACGCTAATCTCATTTATGTTGGGCAGAAAATTAAAATCAAGTAGGTAGTAAGACAGCCGTCTCGGACTTTTATGGGTCTGAGGCGGCTGTTCTTATCGTTATACTATTGACCATCGAACATTGCATTAATATTCATTGGTGGCATTACTATTGGTTCTATTCCTGGTTGTGAAGTTATCAATGTGAGTTCACTCCTCAAATAAGGGAATAAAATAGACACGGTATTTTTATTCATTATTGATTCTCTTAACAAATCATTACTGCATTCCAAACTGAAATTTCCACAAAGTTCAATAATTATATGAAAATCAGAATCGTTCATTGACGTAACTGTTAGTTTTAATTTAGTGCAAAAAACTGATTCATCAGATGTTTCAACTTCTTTTTTTAAGTTGAAATTCAACTCATCAATAGGGCACTCATTTGGATTTACATATTCAACTTGTGTAAATTTAATACTTAATGATTTTAAGATACTGTGCTGTTTCTGCGAAAGTTCCATATAATCCTCCTATAATCTATGAAGCCAATAATTCAGTTGAATCGTCTACTAAATAGTATTCGTCAAATAATTCCATAGCGGTTAGAAACAAAACATCATTCTTGATGCAACCGCTCTTATCAATTACACAACCACCTCGACCTTTGCATACTTCAGAGTAACCAATACCATTAAGTTCGGCAATAGATTTTATCATTTCTTTACTTATCATATATAACCCTCCATACTAAAATCTGCAGCAAGACGTAAGTTTTCAATTATACTCTTATCATACACACATATTTGAGTTTCTATGCCAGACATTAAAAGAAAATTAGTTTTGTGATTAGACGAAAATTGCATATCCATACAAAATGAACACATAATACCTGCAATTTGAAATTGATTTGCGAAAGAATCAAATGTAAAACATCTCTTTCTTTTGGTAACTTGAATACTAAAGTCTTTTGAATTTCTATTCAATCCTTTTGTAAAATCTAGACATATTCCATCGCTTTTTATCATTTTGTCCAAATCAAGGGCAAACTTTTTAAACTTTCTCAGATGTGCTGAATCTTCAAGATTGTATAACTTCTCTTTATTCATGTCAGCCACAACAACGTCATAATTTGTTTTATACTTTTTACTTTTACTTACTGCCCATCGTTTGGCTTCTTCATAGCAAGGATAAAAATATATTCCGTGACCAAGCCAATGATCATCACTATCTCTGCGCTTCGGATCCATAAATCCATTGTCAACTATGTCAAAAGCCCATTCTTTCAATGTACCATGAAATACATTTATATAATTAAATTTCAAAAAATCACCTTGCTTTTAAGCAGACTGTATAACTCTAAAACTAATTATATTATATCATGCTTGTCAAGTACTATCAATTGATATTAAATTACAAAAGTTACGAATTGGATACAAAATGTAGTGACACTATAATATGCAACTTTTTTAAAGTCCGCCCCACCAAGCTTCAAAAAGTTATACCCACTCTAAAACCACCTAAATATGCCGTTTCAGCACAGGTAGTACATCTCAATGCTTGACGTTTTGCGTACACGAATTATACACGATAAAGCTGAATTGTAAATATATGCTTGTGAAACACGGAGCAAGAAAAACGGCTTAAATGACGTAAATGCGTGGTTTACAAGCAATTTTATAAAGCAATAAAAAGTGGTGTGAAGTGGTATATTTAATCTCTCCATCTCCGCCATAAGTCCACCGTAATTTTGATAGAATTGCGGTGGATTTTTTCTATGCCCGAAAACCGCTTAAAATAAGGCTTTTCGGCTGTTTCAGCACATAAGCTAACCCCG
>ERZ779656.492-NODE-492-length-28283-cov-25.817167_pt1 | contig 28283 bp, 24 predicted proteins | sample MGYA00511102_ERZ779656 | MGnify/ENA primary metagenome ERZ779656 (study PRJEB29588, sample SAMEA2143980) | human gut metagenome | biome: human gut; feature: human-associated habitat; material: faeces | place: Denmark | collected 2008/2010 ... | reverse complement strand
TAATTGATTGTGATTAGAATTCGGAAGAGTCGACCATCTCAATTCTACCATGATATTCTGGCATGAGTTTGGCGATTTGTTCAAATGCCTGTTCGTCTTCAGGAACATTGAACCGAGGAAGGATAAGGACATTGTCGGTCTGCAGCCAGTTGATATAGGCCCAATTGTTCTTGTAAGGCTTCTTTACGTTGTATTTAAGTTCCTTTACATGATTAAAATGCGGGAGAAGACTGCGTTTGAATCTATATGCCATATCAGGGTCAAACTGTGAGTAGTTTGTCATCAGGATAGTGCCGTTACCTGCATATCTGCAGATACCGTCAGCATGCCCAAACATCTCTGCCGTATCCCATGGCAATATAATCAGCCTGCCTTCTAATGTGTTTTCCAAAGTCTCTGACAGTTCTCTGACAGATATTTGAGGATTTTCTTCAAATACCTTACTGGTCATGATAAAACAATCTTTAGCTTTGACGATATTACCTCCATCAAGGCGTAATTTCAACAAGTCAGATGTTACATTCATGCCCAAGTCACGGCAAAGGAGATTCCCATCCGTGATTGTCTTCTTATATAAAGGAGATTGGAGGTAGTCCGGGTCGTATAAGTAGCCAGCAAACTGATCGACACTTATCTGAATTGGCATATAGTCCCGGCACCAAATGTCTTTGGTGTCCTGTAATAATGACCATTTCACTTCGTGTCTGTCCAGAACGGATGCGAGTCCCTTGAAAGTGCCGGGACACCTCTCCTTCAGGAGAGAGGAAACATATACTTTATTACATTGGCTGTCCTGTATCATTGCTCTTGCCGTTTTATCCTGAATCGCCATCGGCGCAGGTCTTTTTCTCCTTTGATACTTTTACCATTCTCATCATATTTAGAGACATTGACCCTGGTATCATCGGTCAGCTCATTTTGAGGACACGACCTGTCGTCTATCCATCTGATATTCAATCCTCCGGATATGCAATTCGAATAGCCGAACATGTTCTCACGCAGATAAGTTGGTTTATCTGTTTCATATGTTTCCTTTCCATCTTCGTATCTGTGTCCACGAACCAAGAACGAAGCACGATACTCTTCAAATGGATTCTCAAAGGAGACATCAACTCCTGAATTGTGAGGGCAAATCGATCCTACGGGGAAATATGGCACTTCCTCTTTTGTCCCTCTATGATACATACAGAAGTCTTTTTTCCAGAGTTCCTGTTCATTCCGTTCACTGTGGAAATAGAACTCCACATCGGTAACAAAGATTTTTGCAGTACCATTAATGAGGAAATAGCCGCCGTTGATGACAACGTCGGCTATGTTTCTGAATTTGTCTATCAGTTCTTTTTCATTTCTGGCATTACGGCCGTTAAATGATTCAAGTATATCAATCAGCTTTTCCATAATGCCGCAAAGTTCAGAATAAGTAGATTTCGAACCAAACTTTTTATGTTAAGATGTTCTTACTCTTCGGATTTAGAGAAGTACTCTAAAATGTCCAAAATCGTTGCTTTGTAAAAACACCCAAAGTCTGCGGTTGTACTGAATTCTTCGTAAACCTTAAAACAGACTTGCCACAATACTTTATCGTATAGCAGATGATAGTTGCTCCCAGCTGCAGAAAAATCAAAAGCCTCACCTTTTTTCCCCTCGCTTAACGCTTTATCGAAGTCTTTAAGATTAGAAAGCATCTCTTCCTTATTGCCAAGGAATAGTATGACTCTGTCGAATAGTTTGGAGTTGTTAGGAAGAGATACCCCATATACTTCGATGGCATCAACAGTAGATTTGAACAGCGTCACAGAACCATTCGTAAATGATTTTATTTTTTCGGTTTCTGAGGATTTCCTCAACTGTGCGAAGCAAGCAGGAGAAACAACACTCAAGGCAAGAGTAAATACAATCAAAATTATAAATCGTTTCATTACTAATGGTTTAATTATTGTTCTTATACAGTTCACACAAATATATAGATTATTTCTCGCTTTTCCTCGTAGAGGTAATGATAAAACCCCTTCGGATGATACACTTGGCGTTCTGGAAGGGTTTATCTCCGCTGATTCCGTAGTTTCGGAGATAGGCGTACCCGACCCCGAGGGCATCCTTGTCCCAGTGGTCACAGAGGGCTTTCAGGTTCCCGTAGTAGTAATGCTGACCGCCGATACAATGACGTTCGTGTCAATAACGGCGTAGAATTTATCTTCCATTACGCACCTTCTGAATCTCGGCGTTTATCTCTTCAAGTGACATGTCCTGGATTCCCGCCTCGGCAGTTGCTGCTCTCATCTCGAGGAAAGCGACCCAAGCGTCCTTGTTGATCTGTTCTTTGGTTGATGCCTTGATCTCAAACGGAATGCGTCTTTCACGTACAACGGTCTTCATGAATACAGTGATTGCTGCTGTGCTGGTGAAACCGAAATCATCGCAGATGCTATCGAAATTTTTCTTGAGAGTATCATCAACTCTCATTGATAATGTTGCCTGTGCCATAGTTGTAGATCTTAATATGTATTGACAAATATAATACGCTGTATTGTAATTTGCAAACAATATGCCGAATTAAGTCGAAGTTCGGGGGTGGTTTCTAATTAACCCTACATGTTCAACCTGACTCAATAAATGGCCCAATAAAATTGACCGAAAGACAGGAGCTGATTTTGCAAATGTTTGCTGTGGACAAAAGTCTGAGTAGAGAAAGGATATGCGAAAAGACGGGATTATCAGATGGTACAATCAAACGCGAGATTGCATTCCTAAAAAAGTCAGGATATCTGGAACGTATCGGGAGCCTTAAATACTTTCTTTTTAGACTACAGAAAATCTATGCGTAATACACAGGGTTTTCCCCCTGACCCGTAATACTTAACTCAACTATTGAATGTACAGGATTTAATCCGACAAATTATCACCAAAAGAGAGTTGCTTGATTGAAGATTATCTTGAATCACTTGAATGAGTTAATCTTGATAATTTGTCGCTTTCTGTATACCTTTGGAAAGCAATTAACCCTAAAGTTATTTATAACCATTTGTTTCCAGAATGATTAACTTCAAAGATAATCCAAAACCATGGCAAGTGGCATTACTAATCGTCGTATCCTGCATCGGCGTACATTGTCTTGGAACGGTCGAAATGATGGTATGGCACGCAATCGGAGGTGGATTCCCCGCACTTGCTGTATCTGTGGCAAGTGTTGCAATAATTGTGTTGTTATTGTTGTGGTTTGACCGTGGGATGCGATTGACAAAGCGAATCTCATCTGCATATCTGGACATATTCAAAGGTTGTTGGTCAACATTCTTGGCTCTATTCTTGATACTATCCATGCTTATGGCAGAAGAACAGTTCCATAGTATCAAAGAGACAAAGGATAGCGCGTCGGATTATTTGCAGACAGCAGAAACCTCTTCCGAACACAACAATGTAGACAATTATATCCCTATCGAAGCAGCAATAAACTTAGTTCCTGAATTTCAGGACCTTCCTGATGACAAATACTATCGTGGTCCATATAAAATCGGTGAATACTTCGGACTTGACTCATCATACTGTTTCAATGCAGAAGATACTAAAGTACAGGATATGTCAGGACTGATCTACAAATCGGACTATTGCTTTCATTTTGGGCTCCGTTGTCCCAACAACAGCGTGCTCCTGAATTATGTCTCAAAAAGGATAAAAGAGGATGTTTGTGTAGAAGAAGAGCTTCCGCTGTATGAAAATCCCGCTTCGGCATCAGACCTCTGTGACTATTATGTTACTCCATGGCTTTCCTCGAAAGACTCAATCCCATCAGGTAGGGGACCTGTTTTTCGGCACGGAGATCTCATCATTGACTGCTGGAGAAACCGTTATTTCACTACCTTTCAGGAGAACTCCTGGGAGTCTTATAGGACACTTAGCTCCGAAGTGGTCTGGAATACAGTTGACAATCAAACAGGAGAAGTGCTCTCCTTGCAAGACATGATCAAGGAGTCCGGAATGGACGTTTTTGCAAAGCTGGTTTTTCGGCATTTGATGAGTGAGGACGGCAGTTGGATTTCTCGAAACACCTCCATCAATTCAAATCTCCTTTCGTACCTTTCACCGGATTATGGATATGGGTGCGCCATTATAGAGGAAGGTATTGTCGTCTATTACCCTATGTACGCTATGGAAAATGGAACTTATCTTCCATATAATGCAGTGATTCCTTATGCAGAGCTGGAGGGAATCCTAACGGATGACATTAAAAAGAGATTGTTTTTATAACTAGAAGACTGAAGGTCAAGCCAATAATTGAGATAATAGAAAACCTTGTCATTAAATGACACTTTATTCGATTAGTTTTTGGATGCGTAACGAAAAACAGTTACTTTTGTAATCGAAAACTCCGTCATCAAATGACACAAAATTCGATTAATAATGACTATTGAACGAAAAAAATATCTTGACGAACTCATTTCTCTGCGGAATAACGGGATGATCAAGGTTATCACCGGAATGCGCAGATGCGGTAAGTCGTATCTGCTTTTCGAGCTGTTTACTTCGTATCTCGAAACATCCGGCACCGCTCCTGATCATATCATAAAAGTAGACTTGGAGGACTATAAGAACCGGAGCATGAGAAATCCCGATAATCTTTATGCCTTTGTGGAGAGCAGTATCACTGATGATGGGATATATTATATTCTATTGGACGAGGTCCAGATGCTAGATGACTTTGAAGATGTACTGAACGGTTTCTTGAAGATGCGGAATGTGGATATCTATGTAACCGGTAGTAATGCGAAATTCCTGTCCAAAGATATTATTACGGAGTTTCGCGGACGCGGTTTTGAAGTAAAAATGTACCCTCTAAATTTCAAGGAGTATATGTCCGCTTATTCCGGAACAGTGCAAGCCGGGTTAAATGAGTATATGTTATATGGCGGTCTTCCACAGATATTGTCGTATGAAACAGAAGAGCAAAAAGTACGCTTCCTGAAGTCGCTATTTGACGAAACCTACATCAAGGACATCAAGGATCGCTATGAGATACGTAAGGACGATGATTTGGAAGAACTCATCAATATTATGGCCTCCGGCATAGGTGCTTTGACCAATCCGAATAAATTGGCCGATACGTTCCGAAGCGAAAAGAAGTCAGTTATATCCTACGATACGGTCAAGGATTATATCGACTATCTCTGCGATTCCTTCCTGATTGAAAAATCTACCCGTTACGACATCAAAGGAAAGCGGTATATCAATTCTCCATATAAATATTATTTCATGGATTTGGGGTTGCGCAACGCACGAATCAATTTCCGCCAATCAGAAAAAAGCCATCTAATGGAAAATATTGTTTACAATGAATTGAGGGCTCGTGGGTTCAATGTGGACGTGGGCGTCGTTCCTGTCGTGACAAAAGATAAAGACGGAAAACAGAAGCGTTCAACTCTTGAAGTCGACTTTGTCTGCAATTTAGGTAGCAGACGTTACTACATACAGTCAGCATACCGTATGGAGTCGGACGAGAAAATAAAGCAGGAACAAGCTTCTTTGCTGAAAGTGGATGATTCATTCAAGAAGATCATCGTTATCGGAGAAGAAAGTCCGGTTATAAGGGATGAATCCGGCATCACAACCATAAGCATTTATGATTTTCTGCTGAAGGACAATTCATTGGAATTATAAACCTTCTAGTAGCTCAGGCCGACTTAAATCGACAGCTTGCGGCTAATAAGAAGAGCTATTTGTCATATGACAATGTGGAATCACGACTCATACTCGTCATCCATCGGCAGAATAGTCTCCGGTGCGGCTTCCTCTACGATCCCGTCATCCAGTCCCGAGTCTTGTGCCTCATCGTCTTCATGAACCTGCGGTTGAGATGCACGCGGCTTATACCCACGTCCGCGCAAAACATGTTCAGGTAGTGTAGGTAGTGATGATAGTGCAGGTAGTACAGGGACAAAGTAAAGTATATCGCAGAGGGACATTGAGATTCGGAGAGTTATGCTTAAATTTACAGGTGTAACCCCAAGATTATGACTACAAAGCAAATGAATGACCTTGTGGACCGTTATCTGGATTCCAAGGGACTGAGTAATCCGAGCATCAGGAAACGGGCTGCGCGGAAGGTGCTTGGATATATGGACACGACGGGCGCATTCTTGTCAGGTGGCCAACTTGCGCTTCCTTATGACAAAGGCGTTGTCGTATCGGCGTATAAGCGCCATAAAGGTTCAGTCCTCAACGGTGCGGAGAAAAAACTGCTGCAGGGAGAGTTTGTTTCCGTCGGCGCTCTGTCTGGTGAGATGGTTCCTGATGTGCCGGGGCTGTATTGCATCAAGCTCCGTAAAAGTGTCCGCTTACCGGCAAAGTATGGGAAGGTCCGTGAGGATGGCGTCATCTATATCGGCCAGGCATCCACTTCCCTCCGAAAGCGTTTCTGGAAACAGGAACTGAATCATATTGGAGCGGCAACGTTCTTTCGGAGCATTGGAGCAATGCTGGGGTATTTGCCTCCGAAAGGTTCGCTGGTTGGAAAGAAGAACCAGACTAATTTCAAATTCAGCCCGGAGGACACGGAGGCCATTCGGCAATGGATGAGAGAATCGCTCACTGTCAACTTCATTGCATTTTCTACTGAGACCATGGATGATGTGGAGAAGAAACTCATCGACAAATACCGTCCGCTGGTGAATTACACCCATAATCCCGATTACAGTCGAGAACTGGAAGCTGTCAAAGATAAATGTAGAGAATATGCCAGAAGTAAATAATCATAACGAGAAGCCCTGGTATCGGAAGTCCAGCAGTTGGGCCTGGATTACCATTGGCGTGTTGATTCTGACCTATATCATCGTTAGTGCTGTAACTGACGCTCAGGAAAAACGGGCCAAACAGAACCAGTACAAGCCCAAGTCTTACAAGGAAGTCTTCACTCCGGAAGAGGCAAAGAAGATGGATATCGGCGGGCACATCGACGGGCCCGGCGACTGGAAACCCGACCCGAATGCCGCCAAGAGGACGAAGGAATTCATTGAGAAGGGCGGCAATGCAGACCCTGTGGGTGATGCCATTCAAGATGGAGACTACCATGACCTGCTGGACCAGAACGGCGGTCCGGAAGGGTTCTGACAATAGACACTCCGTGCATTTTTCGCAATAAACAATCGCACCCTTGACCAGAAAAATAATTGCAAGGTGCTTGACGAGCAGCCAAAGACAGTATACACGCCTGACTTCTTCACCACACAAATGGGTGTAGAAGGCGGTCTGACGGCAACTTCAAGTCAGCAGACCTGTCTGGAGCGGAAGCCCTGCTTCCTAACAATGCCAACAGCCAGAACCTTTGGGGTCAGGCATTCACCTATATCAATACCGCCACCGGCACCGGACAGCTACGGCGAAGACAAAGCGTGGTGGCTATGTATAATGCAGGTTAACCATGTGATAGTGATAGCAATGCCGCAGGATTCCATAATATGCCACTATTTTCGAGCCTTCTACCCGCTCAACGTTTAAGAAAAACTAGACTGTCCTTTTTTTCTTAAGTACGATTTTAAGTACGATTCATATACCTCGATGTGCCACAGAATGCCGTAGAATTGGCATAAAAAATGAGCATCAGTACGTAAAAATCGCACTAATTCTCACCTAATTTACTAATTTTCAACAAATTACCTTTTAATACTCCTCCTCGTTAAAGAAAAGCCCCCCTCTACAGGCCATTCAGAGGCTGTTTTTGAGGAGTCCGAAAGATTTTAAGGCAGATTTTTAGTAATTATAATTTTTCTAAAGACGCGCTTTTTTAGTAATAATGAAGATACCATCATAGCCCATCATATTCCAGCCAGAGACATCGTTACGTACTCAAATTGTCGATTTGGAAAACGAAGACAAAAAATCTGCCTGATTGACTGCGCATTTTCTCTACTTTTGCATCTGATTGCATTGAATTAGACGATAAGCGGATAACAGGCGAAGCTAGCCATTGCGGACAGGGACCGCCGTACTTTGGGAAACAGATTTTCGACATGGGGAGGCAAAGTCACACCTTTGAGTTCCAATGTCGAATGATGATGGATTTTTCATTCCACATAACGCACTTTAAGAATCAACTTATCGAATCCTATTCCTTTTTGCCCCTTATTTTACACTTTCATCTTGCTGATATTTAATAATTTACAAGCAAATATCAGAATAAGAGATTTTTTTACGCTTATCATGCATCTTGTTCAGGAAAAAGAATTTGGTTTGCTTTCTCCTCGAAAAGATATCGAGACACCCAATAAGCATACAAAGCGGATGGCATAAAGAGAAACATGTTGTCATCAACAATTGCTTTACCGCGCTTTGATTTTGTGGTTACAATTATTTTACGTATTCCATCATTTGCAGCCAAGAACTTCCTCAGCGATTTGAGTTGACTAGGGTCCTCGAAGAACTTGTCTGTCCATTTGATTTCGGCAAGAGAGAATGCTTTCTGAGTAGCAGCGTCAACCCAAACGATATCAACCTCTCCTTTATCTCTACCCTTGTTACAATTGGCATAATAGAAGCTAGTCTTCTCTCCAAGTATCCACTGATCATAGATGCCGTTTGCGACTATCTGCTGCTCATCATTGCAAAGAAGAGATATGGTCTTGTTCCAAGTCTTCATTCCATCTCGAACTCAATCGGACAGGTGCTCTTCAGAAGAGCAGATATCCGTGAACTTTATAATCAACCGACGCTCCCTGTTAATGTTCCGGAGACAGAGGCCGTCGAGCAACTTACATTATGGTAATAATTTCTCCTGACAGCAGTGAAACAAAAAAACAATTAAACCTAATAGACCAGTATATAGCCCCCAATCAATATTAGATTTATCTTTATATTTTTGTCCGATATGAGTTTTTATATCGTTAGCTATCTGATGAATAATATATTCTTTGCTTTGAATCATCTATTTTACGTTTAGTGCTAAATTTAATATCCTGTCAAAGTTAATCAAATAATCATTAGCATAGACCGTAACAATCTTGTCAGGCATAATGCCTTTTGCGTGGTGCGGATTCCCGTCCATGCAACGCATTCGCATGCCCGTCATTGTGAATGGAAACAATGGAAGATTGAATAGTGTCATATCACCAGTTGTTCCTGCTGTTGTTTGACCAATGATTTCTCCCAGACCATACTGACGGACTATCATTAAAATTGTCTCTCCCCAACTTACAGTACTGGCATCACATAAAAAAGTGACAGGCAAGTCAATGTGAGGTGATTTTGCTGTAAGAGTCTCAGCTCCGGTGCGCCACGTTATATTTTTCTGGAAAGGGAAACAATTAATCGGGACTTCAGTCGAGGGAGCCTTGACATCAGAAACAATTAGATGTGCAAGTACATCTTCAAATTGAAGCGAAGGCAGGCCGCGCAAGTCGAAACAAAGTCCTTTGACATCCGGAGCCAACTCTGATAAAACTCTTTTTTCATTTACATCGGACGATGCAGCATCAATATAGAGAATGCCGTTATCATATTTTTGAACTGATGGCTTTGTTTGTTGCGAAAACGAAGGTTCTTCTGGAAGCCTTGCATAGAGAGTATCCAACCGAGTATCTCCAGAAAGGCCACTACTTTCAACGATAAACGGTGTGTTGTATTCTGAAGCACAGAAAAGTTTCCCCGCGGCAATCTGGTCGCGATGCGCATCTGTTGCGGCATTGGTAATCATCCTGCAATTATGCATATGTGCAGAAGCTGGCTGAGAATTAATGCTGTTGCACACACGCCAAGGTTCATCCACGTCATTTCTTTTCCGTATAAGCAATGTGTCGTTCACCAGTTTGGTTTCAACAGCTGCATAAAATTCAGGCAGATATGTCGATTGCATTCCGGAAATAACCATATTGTTACGCACAAAAAGATGTCCGTCCTTTATCGGATTAAAAAATCGGCAAATACAATTATACCATTCAAGAACCGATTCAAAAGAATTAACGGTCTTCATCTGGACAGCCTCTTGCATATAGTTCTTCAGATGACAATCCCAATCAAGCTCATCCTCTTCATAATAAGGGTAGAAATGACGAACAATATTCCACCGTACAGTCAGGTCGGCAACCCTGACAGCTTTATCTGACAGCAACCCGAAAATTACGCTGCGTCTTTTCGGCAAAGATTTATCCTCACTTTTATGACCATCCCAATATTTCCTGGCATCTTTAAGTAAACGCTCGGTTGCCTTGCTGTCAAACATTTCCTTCTGCAAAGAATGCTGGATATTCAGATATTTATCTTCCGACACTTCGTAGCTGTAATATTGCCCGTCAACAGGTACGATGGCAGAATTTGAAGAGTCATTGGAAACAGAAAGTTTCTTGTAATATGGTATATATTTGGCAAGTTCAGGTGAAAGCACTTTTGCAAGAAAAGGAATGTCTAATTCTCCGGAACCGCTGTAATAATAATAGTTGAAAGGACTGTTATTGTAGAAGGCAGTGCCTTCTTTACTGGTATCCGGAACAACCGAGAAAAACAATGAGGGGGCAAGAGGTTTGAATACCGCCTCCAGCGATTGTGTCTCGGCTCTATTTGCGAGCAGCGCGCAGACTTTCGTCCAATCGCTCTCGGACCATTTCTGAGTATATGGATTCGGAGAAAAATACCGGACGATACCGTACACGCGAGCGAATTCGACATAATGGGATACATCCGCAGCCATCACATTGCTAATGGATGCATATATGCAAATAGACAGCAAGATTAGATTCTTTTTCATTACATATTGTTTCACTACTGTCCGGAGAAAATTTCTCCGGACAGTAGTGTTTAAAGATACTTTTTTTCTACTTGTTAACATTCTATTTATGTGTCTGTAATAGCAAAATTCAATAAAATTCTCTATAGTAATGAATATCTATCACTATAGGCATATCATGGCGGCTAATACACCAGGTAAGTTAAATATAATATGTGCTACAACACATGCAAAAAAACCAATGTTCACTCGTATATATGTTATTACGCATCCACCAAGAAACGGCCATACGGATAAACATAAGGCGTACGGAAATAACTCTATACTTAACTCTGTAAAGGCTGTCAAATGTAACAAGCCGAATAAAAGTGCATTTATCCAAATAAACCTCACAAAATATTTAGAGATGAATATTTCCCACATGTCGCTACCAGTAAAACGATATAGTGATATTGCTGTTAATACTCCAAATCCTAATAATAGAAATATAAGAAGAAAATCTTTCTGTATAAAATACCAAACTATGATGGCGGGTAGGAGACCTACCCATAGGAAGAAAATTTTCCGTTTGGAAGAAAGCCCTAATCGAAATATCAATTCTTCACATAGGGGAGCCGTGACAAGAACTGATAGCAGAAAATGCAAGTTGTCATTACTCTTTTTTAGGTATGTAGGATCTCCCCCAAAATTTGTCATTGTCTCAGGATCTAATCCTATGCAATTGTATATGAACACGCAGAAAGTTAGTAGCATACTAAAAATAATTATACTACAAAGATAAAACAATGAAGCATATCCGATTATCCATAATTTTGAATGATAAAGATAATCCTCTGTTCTATTAAGAATGAATTTTGGGGTTTTCATTTTTTTGAGGTTAATATAATATATTTCTTATATAACTACAACTTTAAGAGAGATAAAGGTTCTGCATCATGGCAGAAGAGCAGAAAGCCTCTTCAAATACGGACTAACGTACGATTTTTGTATGGATAACTCAAGATGGGCAAGATCGTTAGTAACATATTGCTGTTCATAATCCTTATACATAGTGTATCTTGTGTGAACAATCAGCCGGAGGTATCTTCTACACTTCCGGCAAATGTATTTATTACAGATAATTCGCATATTGCCATATCTGTCCTGATAGATTCTTTAAATTTTAATTTTTTGTTTGATACCGGGGGCAGTGGCAAATTGATTGTCTCGGATACTGTTGCATCATTATTGGGGATAACAGATTCATTGAGTGTCAATTCAAAAATGGGATACGGATTTTCTCCGACACCCCCATTGAAAGTAAAAGAGGTGACAAAATCACCTCTTGATGTGACTATTGGAGGTATGCTCTTAAGCTATGAAGAAATCATCATTGACAATTCGACAGCTGCCTTGAATGCTGACGGTATAATATCAATTCCTAAAGGAGATTGTCACATATGGCATTTAGATTTCGACAGGATGAGATTGGAACTTTCTGATTCGTTATCAGTGTCACAGACTGCAGAATATGAAGATGGTACTTTCGATTTGTATGAGCATAGAGGAAATTATTTCGTGAAAGATATTCCGTTGGTGTTTGACTCCGGACATTCTGGAAATACATATCATTACATCGATGACTATATGATTGACACTGGAAGTCCATACGAGATTGTATTGATGGGAAAAGGCGGACACAAAGGGAACTATGAACAGCTGATTGCCTACCTCGCTGACAATTCACTCAATTTTGAATATCTAATGCGCACAGGAAGTGAGGTGATCCATAATAAAATGTACTATATCGCCGAAAGCGGAATGGCCTGTGATACTGTGCAGATAATAAACCAAAATAAGTCACAATCTGGCTTTTCCATGAATATTTTGGGTGTTGGTTTTATGTACCGGTACAATCTTATTTTCGATTTGCACTCTAAAAAACTGCAGTTAAAGAAAAGGAACTGTTCAAAAGATTTCAATGAGACAGTTCTGTCTATCTGTGGATCTAATATGGATACGTATGCAACTGCCGCGCACACAAATATTGTAACGAGCATCAATCATAACTCCTTATTATATAAAGCCGGTATACGTAGATTTGATGAGATTACCGGGGTAACTAGCAGGTCGATGGAAGGTAACACCTCGAAAATATTTAAAATGGCGGAAAAAGGCGATACCCTGTACTTTTCAATTGTCCGGAACGGCCATAAACTGAACATCCCTATTGTCAAGTAGCTTATTTCAATATTGCATTACACCCCAAGGTAGGATCTTATCTTGAGCGTGACTGTGAACGGGCGCAGGAGGTAATTGTATTGGTAATTGGTGATTTCTGACCATTAACGTTGGTCGTAGAAGCTATTGTCCAGTAAGTTGCGTCCTTCAGGGATGTGCTCAAATTTCCAAAAGAACTCGATATTCATTTTTTCTCCGAATCGCTCTATTTCAAGTCGCATCAAACTGTCTTTATATTCATAGAAATATCTACTGGCATATAAGTCAGTGAATTGATTTTCACCTAAGTGCGTCACGATATCATAATTGCGCAGACCCGCTTTGTAGGTTGGCATATCGCGACCGACATCAATGGCAACTGCTGCCGAGTCGTTTTTGAAAGGTATCATAATTATGCCGGAATAAGATGCACCATGGTTCTGAACGTATTCATAAAAATCCTCCTCTACAGTGTTTTTTTTCAAATAAGCCTTACGTTCATTTAAATCAAAGATGATGTTGAATTTAGATAATAATCCTAGACCGGCAACAACTTCATCAAACCCATAATCTGATGTTATAAAAGAGATTATAAGTGTGTCTTTGACTATTCCAGAATCTGTAATATGATATGTTTTAGTGGAAGTGATTTCTTCATAATGAAGAATCGAATTATCTTCAAAAAATGATTTTTCTTCCTTGTGGTTTTCTGGATTACCTATCATTGCCAGAGAAATACCATATGTTCCCGTATCTATTAGTACATCAAAACATTGTGACAAAGTGACATCATTATTTCCACGAAAAACAAAAGGAAAACATTTAAGACATAAATACCCGTCATCATAATAGACCTCTGTCATCAGGTCAAAGTTTTCAGCGCATATAAGTTCTCTATATCCGTCTTTTAGGTCAAGATGGCAATTCTCAAAATCGAAATACCATATATGAGTGTCCGAATCCGGAATATTAATAATTACATCAACACCATATTCTTTTTGCAAATCTGCCACAAAAAACTTATCATATCTAATGGTATCTCCAGCGAAACAAACATCAATACTATCGTGAAACAGTTTCCATCTGACTTTTCTTTTTGAGTATGAATAAAACACATCTTCTATTGTCATGCCACCAGAAAGACGTATTGAGTCAAGTTTCGGGAACTTTGACGCTATTCTTTTATCAACCACCAATCCGGGACAACCTGTGTCAAGTAAAGCATTTAAGCAAATACTGTCAATCTCAGCATTCAACTGAATATGTGTCACTCCACTATTTTTGTCGTACCGATAAGAAAAATTAGCATGCAATTCCGTTCCAGTTTTTATATCTGGTCTAGAACTACATGAGCATATTAACGCTATTGATAATATTGCTCCAATAATTTTCATAAAAAATACTCAAGTTTCGCAAGTGAATATTTTATGAAATAAAAAGGGCTAAAGTATCTGATAATTTACCGATTGTCAGTACATTGTAAAAGCAAAACAACAAAAAAATAGAACACTTTAGCTATGAACAAAAATAGACAAATAATCGGTGAACTGCAAGTATACCTATATACAATTGGTCAGGTTGATCATTCTGTTTCCGTTCTTTTCAATAAAGAATGCAGGTCGTTATGCTAATAGCTGTCTCGGGCAATTGTTTGGTTGCAAGAAGGATACTTTCTATCGCTTCATGAACAATGGCTGATCATTGACGGCTCGATACAAGCAGAAGCGGGGAAAAACAGCGACATTAATCCAGGATTCACAAAGAAGCAAAAAAACAGCACAATACACCCAGCCGCGCAATAAGGATGAAAGGGTCAATGTCAGAAAAGGCGGCACATCATAATAATATTCCGCCTTAACTATTTGATTATTAAGCGATTAATCACTAATGATCCTCCTCGTTAAAGAGAAGGATAAACCTCATTTCAGATACTTGTAGCACGGTTTTCAAACCTTTAAGTACGATTTTCAGTACTAATCGTATGTTATGGAAGTATCTCTATTTCTTTAGCTTGTCCACCAGAATATCCACGGTAGTACATGGATTGTGTGAGGCATAATCAGTTCCGGAATAAGCCAATCTAAGATTTTGGGCCCTCAATACTGCATTTTCTTGGCTTCCGTATTTCCGGAGGATGTCATACATCACATCTCCTCCCTTCTTATATGTGAACTCCGGTATATGCCGCCTTATCTCTCTTTCGAGGATGTCAATGTACTGTCGACGACTCACCGACGTTCTCAGGTCAATGAAATGCAAGCAGAACCAAAGCTCGAAGGATTCATTAGACCAGGCACATTGAAAACCGGCTTTCTCGGCAAGCTGTATCGCTTCATTGAAATCCTCATTGTCATCCTTGTCGAATACCAGCCATTTATAGTCGAAGGTGTCCAAATCTCGAATTCTAAGCGCTTCCTCAAGCAACTTTTTTGTGCTACGGTCAGCGCCGACAACCTGCACCCGCGAGCGTCTGCTCGTAAAGTGTCGAAAATATTCAGGTTCAGTCTTAGTTCCCTCGCTTACTATCAGAAAGCTATAAAAAAGCTCTCTGGTACCCTCATTACGCCGTGACTTTGTTCCTGCGTGTCTTGAAGATAGTTCTTCACGCTGTTTCTTTGTCAGATGTTTTGCCATAGCCCAGTTCTCCTACAAATATGGAATCGCTCCATACCGCCCATTGATATAGTCCTTTTCATAACTGCGGTCGTTGCGGACCTTTACGCCGGAAGCATCCTTGAATTCGACAAGCGAGTATAGGTCTGTGGATGCCGTCTCATCCTTTTCGGTAAACCATATCTGATCACGACGAAGGAACTTGTTGTCAAGAAGATTGGTGTCATGAGTCGTGAATATCAGTTGCGAACCCATCGGATTGGTTTCTTTGCTATTGAAAAGGGATATGAGCATTCTGGTAATCATGGGGTGCATACTGCTGCCGAACTCATCGATTACAAGCACGCGGCGGCTGGACAGGGCCTTCACGAAAATCGGTGCCATGTCGAAAAGTTTGTTCGTCCCGTTGGACTCGGTGTCGGAAAGGGACATTGATATCTCACCGGCCACTTTCCCGCTTGCATCATATACTTTATGAGTCGTCACTGCCCTGATGGAAGGGTTGTCCACCCTTCTGATAGTCTCAAATCCGAGTTTGAACCTTGAAAGGAAAGAGTTCAGTTCGTCGTCTGAAATCGAGATCGCCTTTTCGGAGAGAGTTTCCGATTTATCTCCATCGAAAACGGCAAAACCTTTAAGTTCGCGCATAATGAGGCCGGCAATTCTGTCATTGAACGCGTCAGCCACAGAAAGGAATAGAGCATTGTCTCTGGTCCTTTCCACCATATCTTCCGCAGATTTGTAGTGAGATGTGACTCCAATGCCGTCTTCCGAACGGACAAACAGACATTTTTCACGACCCTTATTGCCGGTTTTGAAGTACAGATACTCTTCGCATATCCTATCCTTCTTTGCGGAAAATCCATAGCGATACCAATCATCATCTATGAGAAGTTCTATCTCGAAGCAGGAAGGCTTTGTGCGGCTATCCTCGTCAAACATAAAAGGCGCCATCGGCAGTTCTTCAGACGAATTGTAACTCGCAGAATCATATACAGTCGTGAGGAATGTCCGTATAGCCTCTATCAAATTGCTTTTCCCGCTTGAATTGGCTCCGTACAGCACCGCAGAAGGAAGGACGGACAGTCCAACCGTCGAGAACAGAGACTCCTCATATTCTTTAATTGTCGCAGCTGTTAAATCCAATGTCTTTTTCGCCTTGAAAGACCGGAAATTAGATAATGTAAAACTAAGTAGCATATCAGTCGTTTTCTGCAAAGTAAGTGAAAAAATCACACAAACTCAAGTTTTATGAGAAAATTTCTCACAAAATATAAACTTTGACGTAAAATCAATTAAACAATTCCTTTGAGAGTCTATTTATATTTAGCAGACCACAGCATAGTCATAAAGACGTTAACCACTATAGCAATGCCACAGGATTCCATAATATGCCACCAAATGCCTTCAAACGACATTCACCTAGACAGAAAAAACAGGTGCCAAAACGAACAAATCGTACTGACACCTGTTTAATTTACTAATATTCAGCAGTTTACCTACTAATACTCCTCCTCGTTAAAGTAAAGGACAAAACCCTCTACAGGCCATTCAGAGGCCGTTTTTGAGGAGTCCGAAAGATTTTAAGGCAGATTTCAATTTTCTTATATGCCGTCAGATACCAGTCGTGGTTTCTTCCTAAAATCCGCTGTAATTATCTTCGCTTCTTTTGTCGCAAAAGTACAAAAACATATGGAAAAACCAATACTTTTGGTGGCATTTGATACGCTAGGCAGATTTTCTTTGTAATTATAATTTTTCTAAAATCGCTCTTTTTGGGAAGAACTGAAGATGCCATCATATTCCAACATATTCCAGCCAGAGACATCGTTTCGCACTCAAATTGTCGATTTGGAAAACGAAGACAAAAAATCTGCCTGATTGCCCTCGTTATCTCAAGCTTTCAAACGCAAAATACATACTAAAATGCAGGATGAAGGTTTATCAAGTTATTTTCAAACCCCTTGCGTACGTTGCTTTGCCATAATCAGTCCTCCAGAAGTTGCTTCAAGTTCATGACAGTTGAATCCACAAACGGAACCGCATCAAAAAAATCACCACGTGGCAAATTCCGAGATTGCCACATGGTGAAAAATAAATAGAAATAGATCAATTTAAAGCCTTATTTCACATGAATCTACAAATGAGAGCGGGGATCTGCTGCCACAATCACCTTATCATTCATTTCAGACTTACATTACTGCGCCATCGCATATGTGATAGTGTATCCTGACGCAACTGAACCTGCCGTTCTCGCCCTATTACCATTTGAGCAAGAAATCACACTTCCATCATATGCTCCATTTGAAAGGGCTTGGAACAATGGGAGCGGGTCGTTGGCATTACGTGTGCGCAAGTTGAAGCACATCATAGCACCATATCCATCATCAAATGCACTCCCGGCATAAGACTCTGCATTATTTGTAGAATTATAATTACCAAGATTAAATGATATTGGAGACCATTTATTGGTTGTCATCCCAGTAATTCCACTTGAAGTATAGTAGCTTCCAAAATAACCATGATATGCGAAATCAATGCAAGCAGAAGCCTCTGCATCTATTTGACTAGTGTTGCCCCAATCGAACACAGTGATAAGTTTATCAGACGGCATAAGGGCATGAAGTTTTTTGATTATTTTAGCAAAAGAATCTGATACAAGTGAACCGCTATAATTAGCATACTCATCATCGAACCCAACTCCGTCAAGTCCATAACGATTTACCGCATAAGCTAGAATTGCAGCAAATTGTGTGCTCTGCGCATCTGTCATATTAGCTACACCGATACCCTGCCAATCACCAAGAATTGTAAGCAGGACTTTGATTCCCTTTGCTTGAAGAGGTGCTACATAAGTAGCTGCACCACCATTCTCCAGAACATTGGTCAGTTTATCATTCAAATATAGAGTCGGATTGCCATTACCATCCTTGTGTATGTTCGCCGCAAACAATTCCACAATATCAACGAACGACGTGCCATCAGGCATGGTATAGTCGCCGGCATTTAGAGGATTGACATCATTTGTTTCAACATAGACTGTCAGGATTGGATCTTTCTGGCCAAAAGATTTAGTTGAAATGAGCAAATCATCTGATTCATTCATCTGAAGTTCAGATCGTTCAATCTGATTGCAAGATAGTACACCTGCCATTGTTGCAAAAAATGCAAACATCTTAACGATTGCTTTCATAATTTTTAGATTTAAATTGTTTATAAACTAGACATCCAGAATATTCCAAGCACATCTACAATATCCCTTGTATCCATTTCTCTTCCCCAAGGGCAATTATTCGTAATAGTGATTATAAAATTGCCTGAAATTGACAAGCCAGCAAAATTTGCTATCTGTATCACGTTTTGCTTAGGTTTGAACTGTTCCACCGGATTATATTCAACAATTGCATCTTTCTTAAATAGTTCTTTACCGGCAGCATCAGTGATTTTGATATTAATGGACAACCCACCTTTATTAGAGTTCGATAACATATGGTATCCATACAGCACTTTTATAGCAGAGCAGCCGCCTGACAACAATGGAGAAACAATACTGCCTGGCGAATTGATATTACCACTCAAACCTATAGTATAACTTGAATTAAAAGGTGTCGTATCCTCATTCTTCCAGTTTGAAAGTGTGTTATTATAAAATCTGATTTGATTTCCTTTCCACCCTTTGGCTGAAGTTCCAGATTCCGGCCCAGTCGAAACGTAAGTCATATTTCCCTCCGGATACATTGTTTCGAGATCCGCACTTTGCCATTTTTCCTCCACGACGACCTTTGCCTGCTGGACAATATTGAAAGACTGGACTTTTGCGCCATCCACACGTACTTCCACTTCAGCAGTTCTTTGAGTTGCTTCAGTGTTCTGGGCGACAGAGAATGTCACATTATCGGTGCGCAACGCCTTTGTCTCAACAAGGGTTATCCAAGTTTTTGCTGCCTCAGGAATAACGATTTCGTAGTCAAGATTCGTTGTGATTTCCACTGACACAGAACCTCCTTCCGCAGGAACAGGTGTCGCATCTGCCTTCACATCAAGTTTACCCTCAGCAATTGAGAGAATCTTTCCTGACATCACTCCATTGCCGTTTACAGCCACAATCAGAATAGATGCGTCCACCACAGGAGATGGCGCAGTGATTGAAAGTTGCCCCTTAGTTGCAGAAATCGGATTTACTTTGACGGTGTAGCCGTTTTCCGGAAGAGCTCTCACGATGGCATTGTCCGCAGAAATGAGAGAATACTCAACATTAACAGTCTCTCCCGCCTTGATTCCTATTTCATCTGCCTTAATGACCAGCGCGAAATTCTGTCCCTTTGGAATCACGATCTCCCTGTCCGAGAGTTCGATAATGACGCTGTTGTTCTCCACATCTTCACGGACATTCTTGATAAGACCGATCCCAGATGTTCCAGCGTCACCGATAACAACCCAATCAGTTCCGTTCGTAGAGAACAAGAATTTGCCGTCTTCTACTTTAATCTTAGGAACAGTAACCTCTGCCGTTGCCGGAACTTTCTGCCCATTGACCAGAAGCCATTCGCCGTCCAGAGTCCAATAATATTTACCATCAGAGTCTTGACTGATACTGATAACAGGAGATTTACCATCCTTGCCATCCAATCCGTCAGTTCCATTTTTACCATCCAAACCCTTTTCACCATTGTAAATGGTAATGGTGCCGGATTTTTTGAATGTAATCGTATAGCCGTTTCCAGCAGGCAATTTCTCGACAGAGACAATCTGGTCCTGGTTATTCAAAGCATCAACCGCAGTAACCAGGGATGTCAAGTTGCTGTTGATTTTTTCCACTAGCAATCTAAGTTCGGTGACTTGAGATTCGAGATTGTCAACTCTGCCCTTTATTTCAGTATCGTCGTACTCTTGACATCCTGTAAAGAATAACACAAGCACTGAAACCAAAGATAGGATTCTTGAAAATACTTTCATATTGTATTCCTTAAGATAAATGGTCTCCAATAATTTGCAGATCCTTACCGGAGACCTGGTTATTAGATATTATTAAATGATACTCTTCTTCGATATAACTACCAATCCTTGCCCCATTTGTTATAGTTTGTGGGATGAGACGGGGTAAAGACGTAATTGGTCAGCCGCCTCGGACTTATCTGAAGATAGCTTCCATACCATACTCTTATGAATTCATCCATGATATTGGCCCCCTCATAGGAGTCCTGTAGAATGGATCGCACATCATAGAAAACTGATATATTGCTATTGGTGAATTCACTCTTGTCATATTGTTCGAGAGCAAAGAGCGAATCATCCTGTTTCCTATAGCACGTCACATTGCTGACACCATATCTTCTCGGATTCAGACCAGCAAAAGGCTTGCGTGGATGCAGTTTGGAAACTGACGGCAATTCCTGATGCCAAGGGTCCACAATCTGGACAGGCTCGTCATTGGCGCAATAGCCAGACCAGGCGTAGTCGATGAATTCACCCACCCTGATTCCACCGGTGGCTTCAGTGTCCCAGAAATACTCTGTCGGCTCTTCATAGTCAGTGACTGTCAGCAGTTTGTTCGGACCAAGAAGTTCGCGCAGTTTCTTGATAAGTCTCGGGTATGAGGTGGTGTTGGTTTTCTGGAAACCTTTTTCCTCAGAAACTGCATAGTTGGCATTACGGTCCCAAAGATTCACCCCATCAAGTCCATAGTAATCAACAACTTTCTTCACGGAACGGGCAAACTCGCCAATTTGATTGTCCGTCAAATTGCAGAACCCTATTCCCTGTGCTCCGCCGTCGATGCAGATACAGACCTTGCGTCCGCTCTCCTGAACCGGGAGTACGCGCTCGGTGAAATGCTCGAGCACATAACGAAGGTCATTGTTCAGCTTGAGTTCCACCTTGCCCACCTTGCTGTCATAGAAAATGGATGCCTGACGCAAATTCACGATGTTTCCAAGTCCCCTATGATAGTTCCTGTCGCTCATATTGTCGAGGATGAAATCATTGGCAAGCCTCGGGTCAAAAACGGCGGTATTCAAGTAAAAGACGGTGAACATATCATTTCCCATATAGAGTTCATATCCATCTGGGTCAGAATAGGTGTCTCTTACCGTTACATCCACATAGATGTTCTTTGAAGTTGTACCATTCCACAAGGAAGACACTGACAATGGCAGCAAGTACTTTCCTGCATCCAAAACATTGTCCAACGGATTCATTGCGAACAGACGAAGTTGTGTCACAGCAGTAGATGTAGCTCCTTCATGTAAATCCAGAGTTTGTTTGTCGAGAAATTTATAGAAAGGTTCAGGAAGCAATTTATAATCTTCGCCTTTCATCCGACCATACTCTTTGACAACATCCACATCACCGACATTGATCTGAATTATCTGTTCCTCCTTAGCGGGATACGAAGAATCGGCATAGAGACCGAAGGTCTTGAAACCGTTTCCTTTCCGGAATTCCACTTTCACAACATTGTCCGCAGTATTCTCAGCGCGGAGCGTGACAGCGGGTTCTTTGTCAGAAAGGTCTTGAAGAGCCTCAGAAGAATATTCTATTGACAAATCTTGACATCCTGCCAGGAGTGTCACGGATAAAGCCGCAAACAGAATCATGTATTTCTTTTTCATATTCTATTCCTCCTCTTTGTTGATTTCATGAATCTCGATTCCATCCGGCCAGATTATGTCACCGACAGCTTTCCCGTGGTTGCCGACCCAAGAATAGTCTTTGACCACATTTCCTTCGCCATCGTTGAATTTCCAATACCCGATAAGATCTTTCTGGTCTTTAGGATTCTCAATTCTATACATATTCTTCCATATTTCATCTCCAGTCCTGGCAACTCGCCATACTCTTGCCTCGGCAATCTTGCCCTGCAATGGACGGAAATCATTGTAAGACTTACCAATGAAAAACTGATAGGCTTCCGGCATTCCCAGAGCTCTCATTGCCAATGTAATCTTGTTATCAGCTGTCGGACCTGCGACTCCGGCCTCCTTCACTTCGTCAATCAATTTACCATTGACATAAATCCTTGCGACACGTTCATTCTGGTCGTATGTGCAGGCAACGTGATACCACGAGCCCGAATAGAGTTTCTTCGCCGGATCGCTCTTTGACGGTAGTTTACCGAACTGGGAGCCGTTGCCGCTTCCGTCAAACTGAAGACATTGACGCTCGAAGTTTGCATCTCCTATGCGAAGTAGAAGATACTGTTCCACTCCCATGACTGTAGAAATATTGCAAACGCCATCCTTGTTGTCCAAGTCGAAACGGTCCACATTTACGAGTGCCTCATACGTAAGAGCGGTGAGCCCATTATAGGCATCTGCCACTTCCCCAGGAGTGTCCATCAGAGGGAATTCAATCCAATTATCCGTGAGTTGGGCCGCCACAGTAATCGCTGATGAGCGTTTCACCAGATAATAGGCAACGGACGAACCATCCATTGTCGAGATATCTTCAGAAGAAAGCCTTACGGGAAGAAGATATGTCTTATCTGTCTCCATGGCGCCTGTCTGGTCTTCTCCCTGTCCCATAAGGTTTTTAAACCCGATAGACACCTTCTCAGAGTTCACTTTCCCGGCTTCAATGGTAACCGACACCGGCGAAAAATCCAGATACGCATCTGGGAGAAGCTGATAATCAGTGCCATAGCGATGATTAAAAGCATCCGTCAATGAAGCGTCCACTGAAATTGTCGCTTTGACGTCCTTATCAGAAGGGTAGGAAAGGGCGACGCAAAGGTGCTTTTCCAAACTGCCGACCCTGTTGCTAAAAGTCGCAGCCTGCGTCTGGCTGGTAGCGCTCACATCAAGATAAGCGCAATTATCGAATACATGGTCAACAGGCTCGAATCTGTTACAGGAGACGAGCAAAGCCAGAACAGCGATACGTATTATGAAGTTAAAATTTCTCATATTCTTTACGCTTTTAAGGATTCAATCTATGAATGATGGAGCGAAGAGCCGACCAGTTCATATCATAGTGATAATAGTCAGATTCAATGTCGTAAACCGCAAGTCCGGCCATAGGGCCATAGCTTATAACGTTATCCGCCATCGCATCAAGCACGGGCAATTCCACATTTTCAGGATTACGGAATGCTCCTTCTTTCGATACGGAGAGCAGCATCTTGTCTCTTGGTACTCCTGTCTCAAGAACATCGCTGAGGAAATTTCTGAGATCAAAGTCGGTTTCGATAGTCTCCGTCGACAGCACGAAGAGGTCTATCTTGTCAATGTCTTCCTTAGATAGAAGTTCAGGATTACCCTCGAATACCAGCATTTGATTCTCCGCTTTTGCTGCAGACAGTCTGCCGATTGCTGCAGATGCGCTCTCTGAGGTCGACGCCGTGAAAGAGAAGCCGTCAAGCGAGTGTTTCGAAACAGTAGAGACCGCCTTGTCAATTGCGTTTCCGGCATTTTCAGACTTGACAAGATCAATTTGATATAGGACCTTGATGTTCACCGCTTTCATTCTCGCCATGTCCGCCTCGTCATATTTAGAGAAGTTCTCGCCATTGGTCAGACTTACCATATCAAGACTGTCAGGAAGACACCTCAAGCCGCCCTTCTCGTTCTGAACGCCTTCCGGAGAATTTTCAAAACGTATATATGTCAATTTATGTGGGCGATTCTTGTAATCACGCACCCTTGCCTGATACCCGGACCATTCTGCCGGATTGTTCTCCCACGGCATAGTCTCTTTTATACCGACACTCTCTACCTTCGTCCAATCAGAGCAGGATGCAATGAGCAGAGCGGAAGATGTAATAGCAATCAGCCGTTTCAATATATTCTTCATTGTCTATTGTTTTATAGAGTTGTACGATTTGCAGTCCCACCAAACTCGGGTAGCGAATGAATCTCCGCCACCTTCGGAAGATTCCGAATTCAACATTGAGATAGCACCGCTCAAGTTTGCACCATTTCCAGAGTATTCCTCGACAGGATATGTCAGTCTTCTGGCATGATTGTTAAGGTCAACATTGTCCGGACCGAGGTTCTGAGGAGCCGGAAGCAGTTTCGGATAACCGGTCCTGCGATATTCCGCCCAAGCCTCGTTTCCAAGAGGAAATATTGCAATCCACTTTTGAGTGATAATCTGCTCAAGATTAGTCTCTTCGTCACCTTTCTCATCCCATGCAACCTTGCACTCGGTCGTCTTGGACGCGGCGCTATATTTTCCCAACGGGTCAATATACTGAACCGGTGTGCTGCTGGCATCAGCAAGGTAATCGTCGACTCCTGATGCGCCTTTTTCGGCAAAAGAGAGACGGATCCCATTTTCATAGTATTCTTTTGCCTTAGCCTTGTCTCCGGCAAATCGAAGTTGATACTCCGCCAGAAGGAAATTCACCTCCGCGGCATTCATCCAAAGAATCGGACTGTCGGAATTGACAATAAGGTTCGAATAAGCATCTATCGCCTCACTTTTCTTTGACACGGTCGAACCAATGCGAATACCTACGTACTGCGGATTGTCCCCGGTACTCTTGAAGAACATTTTTTCAAGTCGAGGGTCATTATAACCAGTCATAAAGCAAAGAATATCCGCCCCGACACGATGGTCGTTCCAGCTGTTGTAAATCAGAGGCATCCTGTTTTCGGTCGGTTTCATGAAAGCATTGTCCTCATTGGACAGGATGAGACCAGACGAGACAGCTTCTTCCGCCTTCCTGCGCGCAAGTTCTGGATTCCTGTAGCTGATTCGCATTGCCATCCTAAGTTTCAGCGAGTTTGCATACTTGAGCCATTGAGAGATATTCCCGGAATATACCCTGTCGTATGTGCTCCATCCGGAAGAAGGAAGTCCGACATTGGATGAAAATGCCTCAATCGCATCGTCAAGTTCCTCGAACATTTCGTTATAGACAGTTTCCTGCGAATCATATTTGACGGTTATTTTTTCCGTCTTCAATATATCGCCGTATGGAATCGGCCCGTAATTGTCAGTCAGACGCTGCATTACGGCCACACGGAAAAGACTTGCGAAAGCTCTCGCAATTTCGTCCACAGTGCCCCCTACGATTCCGCGATATGGGGCATAGAGTTCAGTTATGATGTCCGAGAACGTTGCCTTTCGCCAGTCTGTCGAAGGATTGAATGTCTCGAAGCGAGTCTGCCAAGTGTCCACTGTACTTCCGACATAACCGCCGAAAGGCCCTCCTGAAAGGCTTTCAATAAACTGATATTGATGTTCCTCTATCGGAACGACAAGACTTTGCAATGCAAGGACCTTTGTTCCTGTGCGATAGTTCTTCGCTTCCATCTGCCCGGATGTAACCTGATTCGGATTGGTATTCAGTCTTTCGAAGCGGTCAGTGCAAGATAGGAGCACTGGTGCAATGACGGCACATATTATCATATTCTTTCTCATAATACATTCCTCCATCATTTTAGAAGTCAAGTCTCACATTTATGCCAAGGCTACGAAGCGACGGCATCATGAAATAGTCTATACCCTGATAATTATTCCCGGTAGAAGCTACGGACTCAGGATCGAACGGCGCCTTGCACCATATCATCCACAGATTATGTCCGACGAACGACAGCGTCAGTGCCGCTTTTTCCCTAAACCACTTCCTCGGCATTGTATAGCCCACGGATAATTCCTGAAGACGGAAATTGGTAGCATCATAGGTATAATACTGAGGCAGTCCACTTTGCGAACCTATCTTCTGATACCATTTCTGAGCAGAAATCATCTGTCGATTATTCACAAGCACGCCACCGGCATCTCTGGCATCTGCAGATACCTTAGATACACCATAAAGATCAAGATTGGCTTGGGTCGCGGAATAACAAACACCACCTATGCGTCCGCTGAAGAGCAGTCCCAGATGCAGTCCTTTCCAACTGAAGTCATTGCGCCAGGCCAGATTATACTTCGGGAAAACAGATCCAAGAAACAATTCCTTGCCATTGTCGGCGAGGCTGACTTCTCCATTGTCGTCAAGTTCAATATAACCATAGTTATTCCTCTTCAGATCAGATGTTGTGTAAAGGTCCCCTAGAGTTCCTCCTTTCCTGAGTATGTATTTGGCTTTACCCAACGCCTTGATTTCCAGTTTCTCCAGGTTAAGGTTTTCACCGGTGACGGGATTGACGGCTCCATCGGCGAGATCCCTGATTTCGTTTCGGTTCCAGCTGAATGTGACTCCGCTATCCCATGTGAAGCCCCGCCAAGTATGATTATAACCGACACTAGCCTCGATACCTGTATTTCTTACACTTCCAGTCTGAAGCTAGATTGTCGTGTAGGAAGAAGACGGCGGGAGAGAAGGGTCGAAGGTCTGGTTGTAGGTGTCAGCAAGATACCATGACAAATTCAGGCTCAAGTCCTGCCAGAACCTGGTCTCGACACCGACTTCATATGTCAATGTCCTTTCAGGCTTCAAATCACCAATCGGATAATGTGTCTTATCCTTCCATATTTTGTTCGTAGCATCATACTCATATGTCGGCATTGTCAAAAATCTCGGGAAAGGCATACCTACGGATGCAACGGACGCCCTTAGTTTGAAGTAGTTGACCGCTCCGAAATCCCAAATTGACGTTGGCACCCAAGAAATGCCGACTGAAGGGTAGAAGAACGATCTTTCGGATGAGCCGGCAAGCTGTGATGCCCAGTCGTTACGTCCAGTGGCTGTGATATAGAGCATCTTCTTCCACCCGAGTTCCACACTACCGAACACTGACTGAGTTTCATCGTTCCAACCGCTTTTTGACGCACGCTTCTTGGTGTCATCAAGGTCGAAGACATTGAACACATTGGCAAGTCCATTGTCTTGGATAGGGCCCCCATAACGAAGTTCGTCAGTTCCTATATTATTGTACGACGCACCAATATTGGCAACTATAGTCCAGTCTTTGCCCAATGCCTTATCAATATTCAGGATAACATCCGCATAGGTCTGCTTGTCATAATTGCGCGCTTCCGTATAATGACCATTGAGTCCACCTTCAGTGAGAGTCGCAATGGATGACGCATATAGCTTTTGAGTGAAAATGTTGTCGGCATTGTCAATACGGACACGTGCAGACAAGTTCATCCAATCCAGAATATCATAGCCAGCTGAAAAAGAAAGCATGTAGCGTTTCTTGTTGTTGTTACGCAAGTTGCGATAGTTGATCCAATAGGGATTCTGCATGCGCAGGTCGCCGCCCTCCATGTCCGACGACCAGAACTGCTCCATGAGCTTCGTACCCTCGTTGTAACGTTCGAAACGGCGGTAGAGGTCGAAGTCCTCGCCGCGCGGGAAGAGGTAGGCCGGGACCAGCGGGTTCGAGTAGACGCCCTGGTTGGTCATGTTCTGGTCCTGCTGGTAGATGTAGCTGGCCGAGGCATCCAGACGCAGCTTGTCGTTCAGGAAGTAGGAGGTGTTGCGGAAGGTGAAGTTATAGCGGTCGTATTCGTTGTTGGGGATGATCCCGTCGGAATTGACTGCCGCGGCCGAGAAATAGGTCTGGTTGCGGTCCGTACCACCCGAAAGCGTAAAGGCATTCGTGTAGACGTGCCCCGTCTCGAAGAAGTCATCTGGCGTGTAGCCGTAGCGCGAGGCTGCATTCAGCCGTTCGCCCCAGCTGTAGATGTTCGATCCGCTGCGCTGCCCGTTGAGCCCCGTTCCGTAGCGGTTCTGGAACTCGGGTTGCACGAACGGGTCCAGAAACTCCGTATTGCTCGAAAGCGTCACCTTCAAGGCCCCGGCTTCGCCTTTTTTCGTCGTGATCATGATCGCGCCGTTCGCAGCCTCCGAACCGTAGAGGGCGGCGGCTGC
>ERZ779656.468-NODE-468-length-29583-cov-22.108880_pt1 | contig 29583 bp, 24 predicted proteins | sample MGYA00511102_ERZ779656 | MGnify/ENA primary metagenome ERZ779656 (study PRJEB29588, sample SAMEA2143980) | human gut metagenome | biome: human gut; feature: human-associated habitat; material: faeces | place: Denmark | collected 2008/2010 ... | reverse complement strand
GCCAAAGGGGACAATCCTGCTTGGCCAAAAGGGTCAAAGTCGCGTGGCTTTTCCAAAAGTGTATTGGCTGAAATAAGAATACCTTTACTGACAAAAAACGGTTCACCTGAACAGTCAGAAGAATGTAGTCTTATTCTTGTACCGAATGGAATGGGTACTTCTGGTGATTCAGGTAAGAAAATATTATTTAAACAAATAACTGTCAGTAATTATTTCTTTTCAACGTTTGGAGGAACAGGGGCTAGTGGTTCGTTTACTTCAGGTGTGATTAACAATTTTGTTAATACTAAGTATTCTGTATCATGGAACTTGACGTGCTCAATATCTGGGACGATACCTGAAGAATTGTATCTTGTTATGAGTATTGGAGGAACTGAGATTATGTCAGCATCTCCATATAGCATTAACGGAAGTAAGGTGGCTTTTAATCTTAATGGTACTACCGATATAGTAGGTAAATATGGTAAGATTGATGGAGATATCGAGTTTTTCATTAAAGGACTTCAAGATGTGAATGTAGTATCTGAATTGTCTGGGGATATGACATTGGCACCTGATTCAGAGGTAACGGCTTATGATGGAGATGGATATAATAACAGATACTATCATATACCAAATCTTCCGGATATTAAGCAGATGGACTTTTTGAAAGCTATTACTGCAATGTTGGGACTCTTTGCCGTGCCAAAATCGGATGGTACAGGAATACGCTTCTTCTCGTTTGATACTATTTTAGAAAATAAATCAAAGGCTGTAGACTGGAGTATGAAGATTGTATGTGCATATTATGGTGATTTGCCAAGAACAATATCATACAGTCTTAACGGGTTTTCCAAGAACAACTGGTTTAGGTATAAGGAAGATGATACAGTCAAAGGCAACTATGATGGAAAGATAGTTGTAGAGAGTGAATCGTTGGATGATGAAAGAGACGTGATAACACTTCCGTTTGCCGCTTGTGATTATTCAGGTAACATGGTAAGCATTCCTTTATATTCCTATAATTCGGAAGGAAAGCTGGAGATGAATGATATAGAACCACGTCTTATATACCGTTCAGGAAATGATGGTACGATAGCTTCATTTAAGGAGTTGGAGTGGGGGACGTTATTGTCTAAGTATTACAGTTCTTATCAGGATATTGTGAAGCATCCTAAAGTAATTTCAGAATATGTCAGATTAAGTCCTGTAGAGCTTAAAGAGCTGGATTTGACAGTACCAGTATATCTTCGACAATACGGTTCATATTTTGCGATTGTGAAGGTGAAAACCAAGGAGAATAATATATGCGAAGTTGAATTGCTAAAAATATAGTGTTATGGCGGATAAGGTGGAGAAAATCCTTGACATCAAGGTGAATTACAATGAAGCTGTAAAGGCGATAGCGGAATACCAGACGAAGATTGATGCGGCCAGGGATGCAGAAAAGAACTTGAAAAAGCAGTTGAAGGATGGGGAAATATCCCGTCAGCAGTATAACGAGGAGATGGCTGCGTCAAAGATTGCCATTGCAGATTATAATGATGCGATACGTATCATCAACAAGACAGTACAGAATCAGATTAAGCAGGAGAAAGAGCAGGAGGGGAGCCTGAAAGCATTACGCGCTGAGCTGTCTAATTTGACGGCTGAATATGATGCTCTGTCGGAAGCTGAAAGAAAGGGTGCCAGTGGTGAGGAACTGAAAAATAAGATAAACGAGGTTACGGATGCCCTGAAGGATGGAGAGGAGGAAACGCAGAGGTATTACAGGAATGTGGGTAACTATGAGGAAGCGATTAAGAGTGCGGTTTCAAGTAATATTCCGTTTATTGGAACATTAATACAGACTCAGGATGAAATGGGAAGTGTGAAGGCAGGTGCTGTGGCTGCAGGTGCTGCCGTGAAGAATTTCTCAAAGACACTTCTTGCATTGTTGGCCAACCCGATTGTAGCTATTCTTACTGCGATTTCCGTGGTGATTATGGCTGTAGCTAAAGGTATTAAATCGAGTGAGGAAAATACAAGCCGATGGAATGCTGTTCTTGCTCCATTGAAAATGGCTTTGGATGCCGTGGGTAAAGTGCTTCAGATTGTGGCAAGTGGAATACTTTCTGTTGTAGAAGCTGGTGGTAAGATGATGGGATGGATTACCAAGCAGCTTGAAAAACTTCCGGTACTTGGTAAATATGTGGCAGAGGTGAACAAGGAGAATGAGAGATACATTGCTATGGCAAAGGAGCAGGCGGCAATAGACAGGGATACACGCAACCTTCAGGTGCAGAATGCAAAGAATGCTCTTCAGATAGCTACTTTGAAGGCAAAGGCTGACGATGAACTGAATGTGTCTGCAAAGGAACGTATGGAAGCTATCAGGGAAGCTAACAGACTGGAGGAGGAAGCTAGCAAGAAGAACTACGAACTGGCCAAGAGAAGATATGAACTGATGGTACAGCAGAATGCGATGGCTGAGAACACTAAGGAAACTAATGATGCTATTGCTCAGGCTGAGGTGGAGATGTATAATGCGTTGACTGAGTATCAGGATAAAAGGGGTGAATTGCTTGGTCGTGAGGTGTCTTTGGCAAACGAAATAAAGTCGGCTGAAAAGGAAAAATCGGATGCGGCTATTGCTGCAAAGCAGAAAGAATTGGAAGCGGTAAGAGCGGCAGAGGATGCCATGCTGGCTCTTGTGAAAGATGGGCGTGATAAACAAAGTAAGGAGATAACCTTACAGTATAATCGTCAGATTGAGGATTTGCGTACGAGGCTGAAAACAGAGACAGACCTTACAGTAAAGGCCCGCCAGGCTATCAACGACCAGATAAAAGCTCTGGAACAGCAGAAGGCTGCTGAGTTGCAAAAGCTGTCTGAGGAGGAGTTACAGAAAGAGATAGACAACCGTACCAAGCTTATTTCCTTACAGCTTGAAGCCGTAAGGGAAGGCAGCGAGCAGGAGTATCAGTTGAAGATGCAGCAGTTGGATGCGCAGAGAGCTGCTGAGCTGGCCGACAAGGAACTGACCGAGCAGATGAAGCAGGCCATTGTGGACAAGTACAACAAACAGATGGATGACCTGGTGACGCAGCGTGAGCAGGAGATTTCGGAGAAGCAGCAGGAGGCCGTAAGGGTAAGGATGGAGAACGAAATCATGCAGATGCAGCAGTCCGGAGTCAGTGAGCTGGAGATACTACAGGAGCAGGCGGAACAGAAACTGGAATTCCTTAACAGCGTCCAGCAGCAGGAGGGGGAGAGTGAGCAGGAGTTCCTCAACCGTAAGCTGCAAGCCAATCAGGAATATCTTGACGCAAAGAAGGCAGTTGCAGATAAGGAGGTAGAGATAGAGGAAGCGAAATATCAGGCAATGGAAACCGTTACCGGAGGTCTTGTGGCACTCACACAGCAGATAGGTGAGTCAGATAAAGGATTTGCTATCCTTAGTAAAACACTTGCACTTGCTGAGATAGCCATAAATACTGGTAAGGCTATTGCAAAGATGGTAAGTGCGGAAGCTGGAAAGGGAATATTTGGACTTGCTACAATGGCTTCAGGTATTGCGACCATACTTGCTAATATTGCATCTGCAACAAGTATCGTAAAAAGTGCTAAATTTGCAACTGGTGGTTTAGTCACCGGACCAGGCACCGGAACAAGCGACAGCATACCTGCACAGCTTAGTAACGGTGAGTCGGTGATGACGGCCAGAGCCACCTCGATGTTCGCCCCGCTGCTCTCGTCTTTCAACCAGATGGGAGGGGGAGTTCCTATCAACGTAACACAGACAAGTAGTCAGGCTCTCGGAGAGGACATGCTGGCCAGAGCTGTCGCCAAGGGAGTTCAGTCTATGCGTCCGGTTGTTTCGGTTGAAGAGATAACCAGTGTGAGTAACCGTGTAAAAGTATTGGAGAATCTTGGTAATGTATGAACGTGTATGAATTTCTAAACACACATAAGGGAGTGATGGAGCAGTTACAGACGCTCCCGGTACAGCCGTCGGACGTGAGATACCTTGAACTTTACAAGGAATATAGCCGTCTGATGAAAGAAGGGCATAAGAAAACCTACGTATTGCAGTACCTTTCGGACGAATACAACGTGGATGAGAGGACGATATACAGGGTTGTAAAGAAGTTTTCCACGGAAGTGGATATGTAATTGTTTGAGGTGGGCAGCGGCTCACCTCTTTTTGTTTGAAAAATCGACTGACAAGGCGTGTCAGTGCTATTCCTTTCAAAAATTCTTATAGCCATATCGCGTTCACTACCTTTGTTTCAAACAATTACGAGATATGGCGAAATTATTTATCAACAAAGACATTGTAGCTGATACCGAAAAAATGGAAAACTGGTATCTGACTGGCGTTGATGGTATGTCCTTCTCTGATGTACAGGATTTTCTTGGATGGATTGCTCCGGATGACAATCACATTGATATTGAATTACACTCGTGCGGTGGCGATGTGGCTGAAGGATATGCGATATATGATGCTTTAAGGGCTACTGGGAAGGAAATTTCTGCTACTGTAGTAGGAAGATGTGCTTCAATGGCGACAGTAATTCTTTTGGCAGCTCCTATCGAGCGCAGAAAGATGTATCCGCACGCAAAGATTCTTATTCATTCACCTTATTGTCCTGGTGTAGAAGGTGCTCTTGATATTTCAGCGCTTGAATCCTTAAAAGCTGGGCTGGAAGCAGAGCGTGAACGTATGATTTCAATCTATGTTGAGCGCTGTGGGGTTGATCGTGCGGTGATAGAGGAACAAATGGCTAAAGAAACATGGTTTGGTGGTGAGGTAGCCAAGCAACTTGGATTTGTGAGTGAGGTAATTATGCCGAAGTCAGCTAAAGTAGTATCTAACAATAAATTTATGGGAAAAAAAGAAAATGAAGTTACGGTAAGCAAGTCATTGCTTGACCGTATGCTGGCCAAGTTAGGCTATGCAAAAATCGAAGATGTTCCTGCGGTAGCGTTGGAGCTTACAACTGCAGGTGGCGACACATTGACAGTAGAGCGTGAAGAAGGTGAACCGCAAGTAGGTGACGCGGCAAGCCCGGATGGGGAACACGTAATGCCAGACGGGAAGACTATCGTAGTGACTGACGGCGTAATTACCGAAATCCGTGAAGCTGAAAGTGGAAATGATGATACAGCAGCATTGGAGGCACGTATCGCAGAATTGGAACAGCAGGTTTCTGACTTGACAGCCAACGCCAAGACAGAGGATGATGTCAGAATCCTGGATGCAGTGGCTAAGGCTGGAGGAATTGAAAAACTGACTAAAGCGGCCGCAAGCAAGTACACTCCTGCAGGACGTACTACTACTATCGGTAAAAAGACTGAGACAAAGAAAGTGAGCAAGATTGGACAGAAATTGGAGAAAATCAAAGAAGAAAGAAAAGGAGGTAACAAATGACGTGGGAACAGTTAAGCAATCTGACACCTGATAATGGTGCAATTAGAGATTTGAAAGATTTGATTATTGCAGAGATTTTTACCGACCCTGAACTGGAGCGCTTCTTCACTCTTGTACAGAACGCTAAGAATGGTGAAAAAATTGGTTATCGTGGTGCAATGAGTGATGTCGGTTGGGCTGGCTCTGGTTGTAATCCAAGCTATAAAAGTGCAACCATTCAATTCCTGGAAAAAGAATGGTCAATTGGTGATTGGCAAGTTCCTTTGAAGTGGTGTTATACAGAACTGATTAATACTATTGCTGAATATTGTCTGAAAACAGGGACTGAAATTGGCGATTTGACTTCGACTGAATATATGGATGATATTGTTTATCCAGCATTGAAAGATGCGATGATGAGCATGATGTGGCGATTTGTATGGTTCTCAGATAAGGATGCAAAACTTCATTCTAGCTCTGGAGTCTTGTCTACAGGAACTGATGTGGAATTGTTTAAAACGACAGACGGTTTGTGGAAACGACTTTTTGCTGTTGGAACTGCCAGTGCTGGTCAAAAAACAGCTATTGCAGCTAATGGTGAAGCGACGATGGCCGAACAGTTTAGCAAGTTGAAGGAGTCTGGAATAGCAATCGGAATCTTCGATGCGATGCTTGAAAATGCAGATGCCCGAATTGCAGGTTTGCCAGGTGCTGGTATCTTCTGTACTAAGACGCTTGCAGATGCATTGACAAAAGACTTGAAGCGTGAATATAAGGAAATCCTTACATGGGAGCAGGTATTTGGAGGAATGAAAATGACAGAGTACAATGGTGTTCCTGTATACCAGATTCCGGTGTGGGATAGAATGATTATGAAATACCAGAATGACGGAACGAAACTTAATCTTCCTCACCGTGCTGTGTTTGGTTCTCCTCGTGAAATGTTGGTCGGAACTCCAGCTAATGACCTGATTTCAGAACTGGATATTTGGTTTGATAAAAAAGACCGCATGAACTATCTGTATTCCACGGGTAAGATGGGAACACAAATTGGTCAGGATGATTTGTTCCAGTTGGCTTATTAACGAAAAGGAGGAGTTATGTCAGGAATCTGTGACTATGCAATAAAAAGGGACATCGTGGCAAGCTGCGATGACCCGCTCGTTCCTGGAGTAGAGCAGGAAGGCGTTATCATGAACCGGAAGGACATAGATTTCGCTACAGTAGCATTCAATGCAACGCGTAAGAATGTGATTGAAACGCTGGCCTTGAAGGAAGGCAAGAAAGCCTATAAGGTTATTGTGCCTGGAAGCACTCCGTTTACCGGGACGAACACGGCACTTGCTGTCGGTACGTATCAGAATACGTTTACCAATACGGTGAATATGGTGATTCTTGCCAATGACCCAGACGTGTGTGCGGACATTATTGACGGGCTGGCAAACGGTGAATATGTGGTAATCCTGGAGAACAAGGCGAAGAACTTGCAGAAGGAAGAGAATCCGGGTGATTCTGCATTCCAGATTTATGGTTATTACCAAGGCTTGAAGGCTGCCGAAATTAGCAACGACAAATATTCGGAAGAAACCGATGGTGGCTGGTCAGTATCTCTGCAGGAAACAAAAGTGCCAAAGTCTGCTTTGTTCCTTTACAAGACAGACTACGAGACTACCAAGACGGCCATCGATACGTTGACATCACCAGCAGCTTGATATGGAAGTGATTGATGTGGTTAATAGGTTGAAGGAGTTGGGAAGCATTGCTTCCCTCTCTTCTTCTGACAAGGCAGAGATTGAAAACCTTTATGCGCTTGTCCTTGATAAGAAGTTTGTCCGCACATCTTGTAGCGACTGCTATCATGATGCGGTGATAGAAATGAGTGTTTACCTTAACAAGAACGGAAAGATGAAAGAAAAATCAGAATACGGCTTGAAGAACGGCATTCTCCTGCAGATGGGATTTGGCAGTAGCGAAATGTATACGAATGCTAACCTTACTGATGAAGCAGCGGAGAAGTATCTGGCGAAATACCCGGACAACATTAAGTATTTCTCAAAGAAACCCGATGACTGGGAAGAACGTGTAAAGTCCAGAAAGGACGGAAATGTGGTGATTAATGACGAGCTTGTCTCTCTCATGGTGGAAGCTATGAAGGATGGAGTTTCAAGTAAGTCAATTCAGGAAGAGTTCAAGGGTTATAAAATCTCCGGAAAGACTATTACAAAAAAAGTCCTGACAGCTCACGTAAACAAGGCTTTGGAAGTATTTGCTGATATGCAGGAGAATCCTGAAGGAAGTGAAGAAGGCAGTGAGAATGGGGATAATCATGAATCTACTGATGGGCAGACCGATGAAGAAGGAGAAGCGGTAGAAGGCGCTGAATAAATTAAAACCTCACGGAATTATGAAAGTAAAGGAACTTAGAAAGAAGAGCTGGGTAAGGGTAGATATACGCTATTTGCAGCAGCTTGGGATACAGTCTTACGGGGATGACAACCTCTATCCGCAGACGGTAAGAAATATCATTGCAGCGAGTTCTACCGGAAGTGAATGTGCTGACCGTTTCGCGGATTTCATTGAAGGTAACGGATTCCGTGAGGTTTCTTTTTCGGAGTATGTGGTAAACCGAAAGGGAGATACGGCTGATGACATACATTCTCTTGTTTGCCGGGATATGGCTGACTTCAATGGGATTGCCATTCATGTAAATTACAACATTTTGGGCCAGATTGTGGAAATTCAGCATGTCCCATTTGAAAACTGCCGTCTGGTGGAAGAGGATGATAACGGATATGTGGCTAAGATTGCCGTGCATCCTGACTGGAGCGGTACGAAAACCAGGAAAGGGAAGAAGATACGTGTAGCAAAAGAGAATATCGACTACATTGATGTGTTCAATCCGTTGAAATCTGTTGTTCTGGCACAGATTGAAGCTGCTGGCGGGATAGAATACTACAAGGGGCAGGTTCTATGGGTATCCATGGCCGGAAAACAGACTTATCCGGTAGGTAAATCTGACCGTGTCATTACTGAGATGAGCACGGATGAAGGGCTTTCCAACGTGAAATTCAGGAATGTGCGCAATAATTTCCTTCCGTCCGGTATGGTTGTCACTAAGAAAGGCTCGGATATTGTCAGATACGATGAAAAAGGTAATGAAATAAAGATTCCGGAGGATGACGGATTTTCTGATAGCCTTGTCAAGCTTCAGGGGGATACAAATTCCTTGAAACTTATAGAGGTAACGCTTGAAAATGATGAAGAAAAGCCTGAATTTATCCCGTTCACTACACAGAATTATGATAAGGAGTTTACCGTTACGGATGCAAGTGTGGTGGAGCGCATTTATTCCGCCTATGGTCAGGAGCCGTGGTATTGCATCCGTATCGGGAAAGTGGGCTTTTCCGGCGATATTTTGGAAGATGCCTTTGAATACTATAATTCTATTGTCAGCAAGCAACAGCGTTTAATAGAGCGCACGTTTGACCGTATTTTCCGCAACTGGTATGAGGTGGCAAACCCGTCAATGGATTTTAGTGTACAACCATTAAAGTATATAAGAAATGCAGCAGTATCTGATAACAACGCTTGAGGTCGCAGATTTGTCACGTAGCATGTCCGTACATGTAGATGAAGATAAGATAGATACGTATATACGTGAATCGGAGAGTATTGATATAAAGTCAGCTCTTGGTGATGCATTTTATCTGGATGTGAGGGAACATCCGGAGAAGTACGCGCTTCTTCTTGATGGTGGAACGTACGAGGACAAGTGTGGAGAGAAAAAGATATTCATGGGTATTAAAACGGCGTTGGCATATTATACCTATGCACGGATCGTGAAGAACGGTGATTTGAATGTGACTAGATACGGACTTATGCAGAAGGAGGATGAATACAGCAGCCGTCCGGACATCAAAGAGAAGGTGATGGCTTATAATGATGCGTTTTCCATCGCTGACCGCTATCTGAAGGAGTGTGTAATGTTTCTCGATGACAGGAAGGAAGAATACCCACTTTACAAGGGAAATGGAAAAATCAAAGCAAACAGAACTGTATTTAGAATTTTAGGAGATTAGGATATGGCAAAGGATTTTGAATCTTTAAAGCAGCAAGCTCTTGTAATCAAAAATGAAGTTGAGGACGGTGCAAACAATACGGAACGTGTTGGGGGAATGCTGGAGGATATTGTTGAAAGTATGAAATTAGGAACGACCGAGTTCAACGTGTCAGCTTTCTTCCCCACTGGAGGTACAAGCGGAAGCAACAAGTACGACCTGGCCAGCGCAATCGGAAAAGTTCCGGCAGAACTTAGGTCTTCTGGGCTCACTGTTAGCTTCCTTAATTCAGACGGAGATACTGAGAAATGGGAGTTCGGCGGAGGTTCCTGGGCGGTTGGTAGTTTTGAGCAGGTTGGGGCTGGAAAACTTTCTGAGGTAGTAGGTACAACAGTATTGAGCAGTAATAATCTGTTATTATATCAAGGTGGAATTTACCTAGGAGGTAATCTGAAAGAAAATCTACCTAACACAGATATTAAAAATAGATGCTATGTACCCTTGTTCAGAACTCAAAAAATTCGATTGGTTGTTCCAAGCGAGTTCAGGGTCCATATGATATATGGTGATAGTGGCTGTAATGCAATTGGCAAAATAATATATGATGTTGAAGAAATTAATACAGAGAATCCCTATGGACTTATAACTGTTGCAAGGAAAGATGATGCAGATTTTACACCGGATGATGTTCATATTGAGATTTTAAACGCTGCACTTAGTAGTGAAGTATCTGCAAATGCAAAAACAATTAATCAGACAGTACTGGATGTTGATATTAATACTAGCAATATAGAAAATCTCAGCAAAGAAGTAGGTATGTTGACATGGGATAAACAAGGAACTTCCGTGCGTACAACAGACGGTGAATTTATTGAAGCGGAAAACAGACGAAGGACGCTTTTTAACAAAATAATTGATGCAAATATTATAACTTTCCCTGAGTCTTCCCAATTTTATATTGTCTATTATGACGATTCTAAAAAATGGATTAGTTCAGACGGTTGGAAGAATGAAAATACATATAGTTTATCGGATAATAAGCCGGAAAATGCAGTCTTTTATGTCATTCTTATAAATACAGAAACAACTAATTATCAAGAGATATACATTGATAAGAATGTCAATACGATTATTGATGATTTGCAGTCGAAAGTAGAAAATAATGCAAGTGCTGTTAAATTAATACAAGGAAACATAGGGAATAACGGTAAAACTGCGTATCAAGTTTCATGGGAAAAAAATGCAATTAATTCTTTAGATGGTAGTGATGGAACTACTGCTTCTTATGAAGAAACAAGGAGAAGAACACTTGGGTTCATCCCTATTGACGTAGGGCTTATTGAATTTGCTAAAGAGATAGGTGAAGTTTATCAGATAATGTTCTATGATGAAAGCAATACGTTTATCGAGACATATCCAGGTACTTATACATTTTCTTCTGAATTATCTGTAAATATATCAGAAATAAAGCCTTCAAATGCAAGTTTTTATAGGATGTGTATAAAATACCCAGATGTAGATACGTCTGATGTTAATTTCTTCTCATTAGAGAAAAGCGGGTTATTCGAAGATGTTGAAAACTTAAAAAACAGGGTTTTACTTTTAGAGTCTTCTTCAAAGAACAAAAATATTTTGATTGTAGATGCTAAAGGTAATGGAGATTATGAAACAATAGAAGATGCACTTAATAATGCAAATGATACCGATGAAAATCATGTCGTTATATTAGTAATGCCTGGAGTATATTACCCAGCTCCAAAAGTTGGTGAAAATATACCTTATGCCGAGAATAATAGAAATATTAGTATTATAGGCTTAGATAAAAATACCTGTATTTTAAAAGGAAGTGTAGGTTATTATTATTATCAAATAAAGGTAGATTACGCCTTGCTTAGACTGAATGGTAATGTTACAATTTCCAACCTCACTTTTGATAATGGGAGTGAAGATTATGATAAGATTGCGAAAGATAATGGTTGGGATTTATCAACACCACACTGTAGAGCTTATTGCATACATGCTGACGGCGAAAGACAAGCAGGCTCTATAATGGAGATAAGGAATTGTAGAATGTATAATGACCATTTTACATGTGTCGGATTTGGGACGAGAGTTGACTCTACACTGAAAATAGTAGAATGCGATATAAAATCTGATGTAAATGCAGAAAAGAATAATTTAAGCGGATTTGAAAATTATGGTACATTGTATGGGCATTTAGCAACAAATTCGACGCAACCTAATCAGAATCTGGAAATTGTAAGATGTAGAATAGAGAATACAAATTATGAAACTGCTGTAAATCTTATGGATGCAGCAGGTGAAGGAGCAGAGGGAAATGTTGTCCTTATACAAAATGTATGTGCAACAACAAACAATCAAAATGCATATAAAACTGTACGTAAATTTATACTTAATAAATTAAGTTTCGGGAATAATATAGAAAAAATGAACAGTTTGTAGTATAACCCTGTAACTTTAAATAAACCCCGCTACCTGTTTTGTTTGGTAGCGGGGTTGTACTATTATATAAACTTACCGAGTTATTCTACATACTTCAATGTTTCTCCATCTATATTTTCGAACACAGCTATCTCTTTATCAGAAGTTAGACTTATCGCACCATTCGAACCTACAGTATATAGCTGTCCTATACCTACTCCCTTTGAAGTAAAATAAAGATAATTAAATAAAGACTTCTTGATAAGTATTGCATTACCTACTTCTCCTTCGTTTATATAATCAGCGGATATTGCGATTACTTTGTCATAATCATCTGACGTTGCTAACTTATATGCATTATAACCATTTTCCGAATCTCTTACTAATAATTTCCCAAACGGTATAGTATCACCTGTCCTATTTAATATAGGAATTTTGCAATCATCAAAACTTTCCATTTTATTTACCCCGTTTGGATATGCTTTAAATATTTCAGGGTATTGAGCATTTATTTTATCGCATATTTCTTGATTTGTAAATCGTGGAACAGTATTATAGCTATAATCGTTTCCATCTTCTGTCATGTAATTTTCATCGAAGTTTATTGTATACTCTTGTTCATCTACCTTAACGGTTAATGTTTTGGGTGAATCGCTACAATTCCCCAACCTGTATGCTAAACTGTATAATGCCGTTGCGTCAGCCCCCCATTGTGAATTTCTATCATAGATTTTACGTATACTTATTGCTTGTCCTTTATTAAATGTACCTCCTTTTATTATTCTATATGTTTCTCCCCATATATCTTCATACGCTGTACCTCCAATTATTTCTATGTTAGAACCGTTATTTATTGTTTCAAATCTAAAAGCTCCATCCGCATATATATTTGATAACATTACAGTATTCCCGTACCCTTTTAATTCACATCCTCCTTGTCTTATATCATCTTTTTCTTGTTGATAAGTATCTTCAAGTCCTCTTATATTACCTATAGACGATGCAGAAAAACCCGGGAAATTACATCCTATCATTTTTACTATTGACTTTACATTAGAACCTAAATCACCGAAATAACAACCCTTACTAACAGATGCCGCAGTTGTTTTTTTATAAGTTAACATTCCGCAGTTTATAAATGTTAATCTACAAGGTTCATCAAAATCCATGTTAGCATGAGTATAAAATGGATTTTCTTCATGTGAAATCCATATACATCTTTCGTATATCCAATTTGTTCCGCTTGTAGTTCCATTTGCTTGTGCATAGCAGGAAGTCCAAGAGGAACCATTTCTGTATGAAGAATTACCAAAATGTTCCGCTATAATATCTCTAAAAATTGTTGTAGAATGATAGTCTTGTGACGTTTTAGAACCACCACTCTCTTGATGTATAGCATATCTTCCACCTTTTATGCTAACATAAAAATTTGATAAAATATTATTACCTTCCGGGAATATAACTTGTACGTGTTGAAAGGATTTTCCTTCAAGATTTTCAGGACTAACAACAGATAAGAATCTACGCCTACCCATGCCCCTCACATGTACCCAATTTTTCATTTTAAAAAGCATGACTTTTGTTGTTGGGTTATCTTCCGTGTTTTTAGAACCATTTTCTTTATATAAGTCTTTTAAATTGGTTATGTAGAAATCATCCCATACTTGTACATCATATTGGTTTGAAGGAGAAGCATCAGTGATAGAATTAATAGCATCTTGTATTGTAGTAAAATTTCCGCTTCCATCTTTTTTTACAACAATATGCTTCATATTGTTATATCCTCTCCAGTTGTAATTTACAACATTATTCACTTCTTCACCACTAGCATTTTCTAACACAGTAACCCTACTATCTATTTTTTCAACTGTATCTTTAAGATATACTTTGTAGGATGCTTCTGTTAAATTTACTACATGAGGAAGTTCTTCTGTAGCTTCTCCGCTTATCTGACATGTTACTGTAAATTTAGTCAAGTCACCATCTATATCTAAAATTGACAACTCAGGTATATTGTATTTATAATAATACTTATTCCCATCGTTCTCCAATAATTCTGGTGCGCTAAAATACGTCTTATTCCCTTTATTGGTAGATGCATACTCAATGACAATACTATCTATATTTCTATTCTCAGAGTTGAAAAGTACATTTATGTCGTTCACATCAACTCCTGATTTTAACACATCTAAAATACTAAACGAAAAAGGTCTTTTAAAAGAATAGCTTGTTTTATATTCCCATGATGTTGGCTCTGTAATTTTTTCTATGCTAGTTACTGAATCTTCAATTTTACCTACAGAGTTCTTTAAATCATTAAATGTTTCAATATTTAATTTTAATTCATCCAAATAAGTAAACAATTCACTTTCTTTAATAAATTGCAGAGTTAAATCTTCAGTTCTAGAAAGCACAGTATAGACTTGAAAATTTTCACAACCCGTAAGGTCGATAAATTTCCAATTTTTCGTAATAGATTTTTTAAGTAATGTTGCGCCATCGTGTATTGAGCAACTGCTAATATCCGCATTTGTTTTTACTCTAATAAGTCCTTTATCTCCATTATTTAACTTTCCGATAAAACACCATTTCCCGTTTGGATAATTATCATAACTTTCTGTTACTGATAGTCCAATTTTTTTTGATACCTCAGAAAGTTTTCCAGCCCCAACCTGCTCAAAACTACCAGCCGCCCAGGAACCTCCAGCGAACTCCCATTTCTCTGTATCTCCGGATTCGTTCAGGAAGCTGACGGTCAGTCCGGAAGACCTAAGTTCTGCCGGAACTTGCGCAATTCCATAAAATCAAGGTATTATGCTATATGTTCAGGTCATAGTAGAAAATAGGTAGAAACAAGGGTACTAGCTGTCTGTTTCTACCCGTTTTCTACTGACTTGCTGACAAGAGCTGTCAGTCGATTTGAAACCTTTTATTCTTTGTTCGTTTTTAACTTGTTTATCTTCGCTGAAAAAGGATGGTAAATGAGTAGTTTTGTGTGTGAAATAGTAGTTACGCCCATGAGCGTGTTCCTGAAACGGGGATGCGCTTGTGGGCTTTTTTATCCTATTAAAAGTGCTACCACTTTTAGTGGTATTGAAAGATATATAAAAGACATATTGTTTAACTAAAAACCTTAATTGTATGAAAAGATTCGTTTTCATGATGGCCGCACTGTTGATGTGCGTAGTGAGTGTTTTTGCGGAACCTTCCGTTAGTGTTGAACCTTCCGTTCCGGAGTTCCTGACCGGATTTGCCAGCTTCACCGGACTTGTTACGGTTGTGGTTCCTGCTGTAGTAGGATTTATCGCTTCGAAGCTATCCAATCCTATGAATAAGTGGGTAAGCATGTGGGTAACTGCTGTAGTTGGTGTAATCGTTACTTTCTTCAGTTGGTGGATGAATCTCGGCTTTCCTCCGGCAGACGCAAGTATCTGGGTTGTGGTGATTGATGCGTTGTTCGTAGCCCTGGCATCGACCGGAATCGTGTCGGTTGTAACAAGCGAATGGCTGTCCAGGTTGTTCGGTGGTAAAGTGAATAAGGAGTGATGCAGAACTTTATAACCGTCATAGCCCCGCAGATTCTGGTTGCCGGGGCTTACTCCTTTGTAGGAGAGATAAGAAGCGTTGTCTTTGAGCTTCGCTGGATGCTGGTCTTCATTGTAGCCATGATTATAGCGGATTTTGTCCTTGGTATCATCGACAGCGTGGTTAAGCGGGGCGAGGATTTCCGCTTTTCCCGTGCTGGCCGACGTACCGTGTGCAAGTTCATTGAGTATAATTCATACCTTGTAGTTGGATTCATGCTGGGTATCTCCATACTTCAGCCGATTGGGATATGTAGCTATACCATTTCAGCCATGTGCGGGCTTGGACTGGCATTCATATTTGAGTTTGATAGTATTGCTGACCATATCTGTGATATACATGGAATCAAGAACAAGGTTTCCATTAAGCGGCTGCTGGTCGGGTATATCAAAAAGAAGTATAGTACAGCAGGTGAAATACTTGAGGAGGTGACCAATGATAAGAAATAAAATAGGAGTGCCACTGCACTCCTTGTAATAAATTTTTTTATTAACCATCCTACCATTGAACTCCACAAATATAGATGTAATTTTATTATGAACAAAATAGATTCAATAATAATTCACTGCTCAGCCACACGTGCCGGACAGAACATTGGTAAGAAGGAAATCACCCAGATGCACCTGCAGAGAGGGTTCAGCACGATTGGGTACAACTATGTGGTAAAGCTGGACGGTACGGTAGAAGTTGGCCGTTCGCTCACCATTGACGGGGCTCACTGTAATAGCAAGGGATTTTCAGGTGTGTCGTACAACAAACATTCGATAGGAATCTGTTATGTTGGTGGGCTGGATGCAAACGGAAAGGCAGCCGATACCAGAACGCCAGCACAGAAGAAAGCGTTGGCCAAGTTGATTAAAGAATTATGTACGAAGTATCAGATTGTGGAAGTGTTGGGGCACCGTGACACAAGCCTTGATTTGGATGGTGATGGTATCGTGGAACCTGAAGAGTGGACAAAGATGTGTCCTTGCTTCGATGTGCGTGCGGAATATCCTTTTATCCCAGAAATCGTTGTGAAGCCATGAACTACCTACCATATCTTTTAATAGCTGTACTGGCTTTCTGTTTAGGCTGGTGCAGCCGTTCGCCAACTGAAGGCAATATCGGGAAGGCTGATACCATTACATCTGTCCATGTAGTTAAAAAGGTTGATGTGGATACGATGTATATTCTGTCGCCGCAGCCTTATCTTGCTTGGATTGATAACTCAGATACCATCCGGATAAGTGATAGCTGCTGGCACCTGCGTGAGTACAAGGAATACCAGGATAGCAATTACTACGCAAAGGTTAGCGGTGTGGCTCCACGTCTTGATGAAATCCGGGTGTATCCACGAACCATCTACCAGACTGAATACATTTACCGTGACATAACGCAAAAGCCAAAACGCTGGGGTCTTGGTTTGTCAGCCGGATATGGTGTAGGAAGGAACGGACTCACTCCGGTATTGGCTGTTACTGTCAATTATAATCTATGGCAGTGGTAGGTAATTATGTTAAAAAACATCTTTTTTGTTTTGCCTTTATAATGTAATAGAAGTATATTTGCATAAATAAAATGATTCCTATGTACCTTCATGTGGTTAGGTAGTCTTAATCTGTTACCTCCAGTTTTGATGTTATTATGCGTATTCATTTCTGCTTTCCAAGTGATTCAGGCATTTGATAATTTTCTAAAGAAAGGAGGAGCTATGACAAAAAAAGGATTATTTGACAAGGGTGTGTGGAATCTGAGGTGGCTGTAAAAAGACACACGACCTGCATGAAGGGAACTATATTTATATAGAGGATAGATTCCACCTCACCAGATTATTCTTAAACTCAATATAAGCCTTTTCCGGATTATTCCGGAAGGGGCTTTGTTTTTTCCAGATAAAATCCCCATCTTTGTATTGCGTTACATATTTTATTGGAAAAGGGAAACCTTGACCGTTAGGCATCGGACAACGTTATGTGGCCCGATGCTTCTTCATATACGGTTCCGTCCCGTGTTGTATGCTTAATGGCTACACTGTACCCTTTTCCTGGATATGTAACGCAACGGGTCGCGGAACCGTTTTTCTTTTCCGCTGTAAAACGCTTTCTTATGGCACAGCAGCAATATACCTTATTTAAAAAGTTCATCGGATACGGGCATTATAAACTCATTATTGCCGACAAAGAGGGGACTCGTATGGAAGCTGTTACCGGAGACATGGACTTGATAAGCAGATTATCTTCTGAGTTGGAGGAAGAAAGAGAAAAAGCGACCAAAGAAGCTATAAATTATGTGTTGCAGGAATCGTAAAAAATATTGTATCTTTGTGCGTGATAATGCTGGTAAAATGACGAATTCAAGCACTTGTTTTACGTATGTTTTACACTAGAAGATTTAGCTTTAGATAACTTGTTGAAAGATAGATGAGTATTTAATGTCTAAGAAGATATTTTTAATATTGCCTATCTTTGCATATAAAATTTTGCATATAGTTTCAGTTTGTATGAAGATAATCCCCCGTATCTATATCTGCCTGCTTGTCCTGTTGCTTTTTCTGAGCGGATGTTCGGTCAGTAAATTCATTCCTGAGGGGCATTATCTTCTGGATAACGTAAAAGTAGAATCGGATAACAAGGAAATCAAGCCTTCGCAGATGAATATGTATCTTCGCCAGACACCCAATGCCAAGTGGTTCAGTCTGGTGAAACTCCCCATGTACATTTACGGAGCAGCGGGAAAGGATTCTACAAAGTGGATTAACCGTTTCTTGTACCGCATGGGAGACGCTCCCCGTATTTATGACCCGAACTTGGCGGAAGAAACCCGCTTGCAGATAGAACAGGCGGTGCGCAACATGGGATACATGAGCGGGCAGGTGAGTATGTACACTCAGGTGAAAGGAAAAAAAATCAAGGTTGGTTATCAGATTCACTCCGGCGAACCTTACCTGATTTCGCATGTGGCATACGATATTGCCGACTATCAGATACATGATTACCTGATGGCTGATTCAGCCCGTTCTTATCTGAAGGCCGGCTCCCGTCTTGACGTAAATAAACTAGATCAGGAACGTGACCGCATTACACAGTATCTTCAGAACCGGGGTTATTATCGTTTCAACAAAGACTTTATCACATATCAGGTCGATACCATGCGTAACTCGCGCAATGTCGACTTGATTATGCAACTCCATCCTTATCGGCGGAAGAAGGAAGACCCTCCTTCACAGCATCGTCAGTATTATATTCGCAATGTTGATTTTATGTTCGATGTGGACTTTGCAGAGCTGACTTCCGAGAGCTTGGAAGGAGTGGATTCTCTTCACTCGGGTGGAGTGAATTTTTTCTATAAGGATAAGTTGTTCTTGCGTCCGCAGGTAATCAGTGATTATCATTATTTGCAATCCGGAAAACTGTATCGTAACCGCGATGTGCAGAACACCTATTCTGCCTTGGGGCGACTGAACATCCTGAAATATTCCAACATCCGTTTCCGTGAAGAGCTGGAGGCTGATTCGGCTTATCTGGATGCGTATGTCATGCTTACCCGCAACAAGAACAAGTCGCTTTCTTTTGAAATTGAAGGTACCAACTCGGCTGGCGACTTGGGTGCTGCGGCTTCCGTAGCTTATTCTCACCGGAACTTGTTCAAGGGTTCTGAAACTTTTACCATTAAGCTACGTGGGGCATACGAAGCGGTTACAGGACTGGAAGGATATGCCAACAGCAACTACCTGGAATACGGGGTGGAAACCAGTTTGAGCTTCCCGGAATTTATGTTCCCCTTCCTCTCGTCTGATTTTCGTCGTCGGAGTCGTGCTACGTCTGAGGTGACGATGAAATACAACTGGCAGATTCGTCCAGAATTTGAGCGTACAGTGGCCTCTGCGGCCTGGAGTTACCGTTGGGGAAAGCGTGGAGCGACTCATCGTTTCGATGTGTTCGACTTGAACTACATTTACATGCCCTATCGTTCGGAAACTTTCCGTGAATACCTGGACTACATGGATGAGAGAAACCCCCTGTTGCGTTATAGCTACGAAGACTTGTTTATCGTGCGCCTGGGATATACTTACACTTACAATAGCTCAGGAGCTACTACGCTGAAGACTTCGCAACGCAATTCTTACTCTATCCGTTTCAATATTGAAGAGTCGGGTAACCTGCTGTATCTGTTTTCGCGGATGATTAACGGCAGTCCGAAGAACGGGGAGGCGTATCAGATGGCCAATATCAGTTTTGCGCAGTATGTAAAGACGGATTTCGATTATGCCAAGAATTTCATGATTGACGACCGTAATGCTCTGGTGTTTCATGTGGGGGTAGGGGTGGCCGTTCCGTACGGAAATTCCAAGAGTCTTCCATTTGAAAAACTCTATTTTTCCGGAGGTGCCAACAGTGTGCGTGGATGGAGTGTCCGTTCGCTGGGACCGGGCGGTTACCGTGGCGACAGCAACAGTCTGGATTATGTGAACCATACCGGTGACATCAAACTCGACCTGAACCTGGAGTATCGTACCCATTTGTTCTGGAAACTGAACGGTGCGGCATTTGTGGATGCCGGAAATGTGTGGACCATCCGAAATCGGGAAATGCAGCCCGAAGGACTTTTCAAGTTCAACCGTTTCTATAAACAGCTGGCCGTGGCCTACGGATTAGGATTGCGTTTCGACCTGGACTTCCTGATTATCCGTTTCGACGGAGGTATGAAGGCTATCAATCCGATGTACACCGGACGCGACCGTTATCCGATTATCTCTCCTGATTTCAAGCGCGATTTCGCGTTTCATTTTGCAGTAGGTTATCCCTTTTAATATCATCTATTATATGGACAAGAATGTATATACCATTGAAGAAGTAGACGAGCTGAAAGCCTGGGCAGAGCAGGCCGAATTTCCGGCTGAGATGCAACTGGACAAGGCTGTCTATATACCTGATGTCAAAGAAACCGTGCACCGGTTAATCATGCAGGCCTACGTGTGTCATGAGAATCCGCGTCTGCAGGGATGTCTGCGCCTGCTGGAGCGTATCAAGGCAAGGGTAGAAGAAGAGAAAAGAAGCTAGATGCGGCTAAAAATGCCGGCTTTCTTTCATATTTGCAAAAAAAATACGAAATTTGCACAGCAACAATAAAGATTAATTTATACACCTTTATAAAAATAACAATTATGACAAAAAGTGCATTACAAATCGCAAGAGCTGCTTACCAGCCGAAATTGCCGAAAGCGTTGACTGGTGCTGTAGTAGCTAAGGAAGGCGAACCGACTCAGTCTGTAGCCGATCAGGAAGAAATCAAGAAGCTGTTCCCGAACACATACGGTATGCCGTTGATTCAGTTCGTGGAAGGTGAAGCTAAAGAATTTGCTCCGATGAACGTCGGCGTAATCTTGTCTGGTGGACAGGCTCCTGGTGGTCACAACGTAATCTCAGGTTTGTTCGACGGTATCAAGAAACTGAATCCGGCTAACAAACTGTACGGTTTTATCCTGGGTCCTGGCGGTTTGGTTGACCACAACTATATGGAACTGACAGCTGATATCATCGACGAATACCGTAACACTGGTGGTTTCGATATTATCGGTTCAGGACGTACCAAACTGGAAAAAGAAGAACAGTTCGAAAAAGGATACGAAATCTTGAAAGAGCTGGGTATTAAGGCTTTGGTAATTATCGGTGGTGACGACTCTAACACTAACGCTTGTGTATTGGCTGAATACTATGCTGCTAAGAACTATGGCGTACAGGTAATCGGTTGTCCGAAGACTATCGACGGTGACTTGAAGAACGACATGATTGAAACTTCATTCGGTTTCGATACTGCCTGCAAGACTTACTCAGAAGTTATCGGTAACATCGAACGCGACTGTAACTCAGCTCGTAAATACTGGCACTTCATCAAGTTGATGGGACGTTCAGCTTCTCACATTGCACTGGAATGTGCTTTGCAGACTCAGCCGAACATCTGTATCATCTCAGAAGAAGTAGAAGCTAAGAACATGTCTTTGGACGACATCGTTACTTACATCGCTCAGGTAGTTGCCGACCGTGCTGCTGCCGGAAACAACTTCGGTACTGTATTGATTCCGGAAGGTTTGATCGAATTCATCCCTGCTATGAAGCGTCTGATTGCTGAATTGAACGACTTCCTGGCTGCTAACGGTGAAGAATTCAACAGCATCAAGCGTTCTAAACAGCGTGAATACATCATCAGCAAGTTGTCTCCTGAAAACGCTGCTATCTATGCTTCTCTGCCGGAAGGTGTAGCTCGTCAGTTGTCACTCGACCGTGACCCGCACGGAAACGTACAGGTTTCTTTGATTGAAACTGAAAAGCTGTTGTCTGAAATGGTAGCTACTAAGTTGGCTGCATGGAAAGAAGAAGGCAAGTTCGTAGGTAAGTTTGCTGCTCAGCACCACTTCTTCGGTTACGAAGGACGTTGCGCTGCTCCTTCTAACTTCGATGCTGACTACTGCTACTCATTGGGTTACACTGCATCTATGCTGATTGCTAACGGTAAGACTGGTTACATGTCTTCTGTACGTAACACTACAGCTCCTGCTGCAGAATGGATTGCAGGTGGTGTGCCTATCACTATGATGATGAACATGGAACGTCGTCACGGTGAAATGAAGCCGGTTATCCAGAAAGCATTGGTAAAACTGGATGGTGCTCCGTTCAAGGCATTTGCTGCCGTACGTGACACTTGGGCTAAGGAAACTGCTTACGTTTATCCGGGTCCTATACAGTACTTCGGTCCTACAGAAGTTTGCGACCAGCCTACTAAGACGCTGCAGTACGAACAGGCAAAATAATTTGATTCCTGAATTCCCGGAAGGGAACTTTCTATAGGAAAATTAATTTAGCGAAGAATCAGGCCGACCGAAAGAGGGCCGGATTCTTCGCTATTTGTTGAAACAAGCTCAACCGGTTCTGCCGGTACATCTGTTGAAATTCTCTATAAACTTTTAGTTAAGATGACAAAGAAATCACCCATTCTCGCGGTGAACGAGCCCGTGAAAAAAACGACCCGTAAGCGTTCTGCGCCCCGAAAAACGGCAGGCAGTAAGAAGACCGCTTCCGGAAGAACGTCGGGCAGGAATTCCAAAGGGAAGAAAACCATCCGTCGCTGGCAGATGCCTTCGTGGTGTTACTATCTGCTGCTTGGTTTCATTGGAGCCTGTTTTGTCATCTGTTTTTATTATTTCTTTATTCGTCCGTACGCCTACCGCTGGAAACCTTGCTATGGCATGAAAGCATACGGGGTATGTCTGCCATACGGATTTGAGGTGCATGGTTTCGATGTGTCCCACCATCAGGGACAGATAGACTGGAGTGAACTGCAGAAAACCCAGACAGCCCCTTTTCCTGTACGTTTCGTATTTATGAAAGCTTCCGAGGGAGGTGATTTCAGCGATACAGCCTTTATTCATAACTTTGATGAGGCCCGCAAGCATGGATTTATCCGTGGTGCCTACCATTTTTACAATCCCAAGACAGACGCTTCCCGTCAGGCCGATTTCTTTATCCGCTCCGTGAAACTGGAATCGGGCGACCTGCCTCCGGTGCTCGACATCGAGGTGAGGGGAGAAGATGAGAAAAAGCTTCGCCGCGACTTGAAAGTCTGGCTGGATAAAATCGAAAATTATTATCGGGTAAAACCGATTCTCTATACCTCTTATAAATTTAAGACCCGTTACCTGAACGATTCCGTTTTCAACTCTTATCCGTACTGGATAGCCCATTATTATGCCGACTCGGTGGAATACAAAGGGCAGTGGCGTTTCTGGCAGCATACTGATGTGGGACGTTTGCCGGGCATCCGTGAGGATGTAGATTTGAATGTGTTCAACGGCACGCTGGATGAGTTGAAGCGCATGACGATACCCTGATTCAGAAAGAATTCTTATCATATACAGACAAACAAAAACCCTCCGCAGGTATCCTTTTGAGGAAATCCCTGCGGAGGGTTTGTTTTTATATAGAAGATAGGGAAACCCCGCTGACTTAGTTGCGGAACTTCAATGCATCTCCTTCGCGTTCTACGATGATCGGTTTTTCGCGGTTCACTTCCTGTGACAGAAGCTTCTTTGACAAATCGTTCAGCAAGTAGCGCTGGATGGCACGTTTTACCGGACGTGCACCGAATTCTGGGTCATAACCTGCAGTGGCTAAGAAGTCGACAGCTGCATCTGTCATCTGCAAAGTCACTCCATTGCCTTCCAGCATCTTCCGGATACCGTTGATTTGCAGGCGTACAATCTGTTCGATTTGCGGCTTGTTCAGCGGCTGGAACATGATGGTCTCGTCAATACGGTTCAGGAATTCCGGACGGATGGTCTTCTTCAGCATGTTCATCACCTCTTTCTTGGTCTCTTCTACAATCTGGTCGTGGTTCTGGTCGTTAATCTTCTCAAACTGACTCTGAATGTAGGCGCTTCCCAGGTTAGAAGTCATGATGATGATGGTGTTCTTGAAGTTCACCGTACGTCCCTTGTTGTCGGTCAGACGTCCGTCGTCCAATACCTGTAACAAGATGTTGAACACATCCGGATGAGCCTTTTCGATTTCATCGAACAGCACCACAGAGTACGGTTTCCGGCGTACGGCTTCGGTCAGCTGACCGCCTTCATCGTAACCTACGTATCCCGGAGGCGCACCAATCAAACGTGACACGGTATGCTTTTCCTGATACTCACTCATGTCGATACGCGTCATCAGCGATTCATCGTCGAACAGGTATTCTGCCAGTGCCTTGGCCAGCTCGGTCTTACCGACCCCCGTCGTACCCAGGAAGATGAACGAACCAATCGGACGTTTCGGGTCTTGCAGTCCGGCACGGCTACGGCGTACGGCATCAGCCACGGCTTCGATGGCTTCGTCCTGTCCGATAACCCGCTTGTGCAGCTCATCTTCCAGGTGAAGCAGCTTTTCTCTTTCGCTTTGCAGCATCTTGCTTACCGGTATGCCCGTCCAGCGAGAAACTACATCGGCGATGTCTTCAGCCGTTACCTCTTCCTTGATTAAAGCGCTGTCACCCTGCTTCTTCTTCAGATCTTCTTGGATAGACTTGATTTCGTTCTCCAGTGCCTGAAGCTTTCCGTAGCGGATTTCAGCTACACGTCCGTAATCACCTTCACGTTCTGCCTTGTCGGCTTCGAACTTCAGTTGTTCGATTTCCTTCTTGTTCTGCTGAATCTTGTTCACCAGTTCCTTCTCACTCTGCCATTTAGCCTTGTAAGAAGTCTCCTGTTCCTTCAGTTCTGCAATCTCCTTGTTCAGCTGAGCCAGTTTAGCCTCGTCCTTTTCACGCTTGATAGCCTCACGTTCAATTTCGAGCTGCTTCAACCGACGTTCAATCTCATCCAGTTCTTCCGGAAGCGAATCACGCTCCATACGCAGTTTGGCTGCCGCTTCATCCATCAGGTCGATGGCCTTATCCGGCAAGAAACGGTCGGAAATGTAACGGTTGCTCAGTTCCACTGCCGCGATGATGGCTTCGTCTTTGATACGCACCTGATGGTGGTTCTCGTAACGCTCCTTCAATCCACGCAAGATGGAGATAGAGCTGGCCGTATCCGGTTCGTCTACCATGACTGTCTGGAAACGACGTTCCAATGCCTTATCCTTTTCGAAATACTTCTGGTATTCATCGAGGGTAGTGGCACCGATGCTCCGCAGTTCACCACGGGCCAGGGCCGGTTTCAGAATGTTGGCGGCATCCATGGCACCTTCCCCTTTTCCGGCACCCACCAGCGTGTGGATTTCATCGATAAAGAGGATGATGTTTCCGTCGGACTTCGTCACTTCGTTGATAACCGATTTCAGACGTTCCTCAAATTCACCTTTGTATTTGGCACCTGCTACCAGCGCACCCATATCCAGTGAGAACAGCTGCTTGTTCTTCAAGTTCTCCGGCACATCTCCACGCAGGATTCGTTGTGCCAGTCCCTCTACGATGGCCGTCTTACCCGTACCCGGTTCACCAATCAGAATCGGGTTGTTCTTCGTACGTCGGCTCAGAATCTGCAATACCCGTCGGATTTCCTCGTCACGGCCGATAACCGGGTCAAGTTTTCCGCTTCGTGCAGCTTCAATCAGGTTGATGGCATATTTGTTTAATGACTGATAGGTATCTTCACTCGACTGTGAGGTGACTTTCTGTCCCTGACGCAGTTCCTGAATGGCAGCCCGCAGTTCCTTGTCGGTAAGGCCTGCATCTTTCAGGATGGTGGCCACCGTACTTTTCACGTTCAGCAGTGCCAGCAACAAGGCTTCCAGTGACACATATTCATCACCCAGTTCCTTAGATACTTCCACGGCTTTCTGCAACACCTCGTTGGCGCTTCGGCTCAGGTAAGCTTCCCCACCTGAAACTTTCGGCAGTGAGGCAATTTGTCTGTCGAGTACGGTTTCTATCTGCTGGCCGTTTATGCCGAGTTTCTGGAAAATGAAGTTCGTTACATTTTCGCCCACCTTCAGCAAACCTGCCATCAAATGTTCCGGCTCGATGGCCTGCTGTCCACGGCTCTGTACCAGATTTACCGCTTCCTGCACTGCCTCTTGCGATTTGATTGTAAAGTTGTTAAAGTTCATAAATGGTCTCCTTTCTCGTTATTAGTTGTGGTTTCTTATTATTTTCATTTCGTTTGTCGCAGCCCGTCCTGTATGTTTGCAGGCTTGCTTGCGACGCTTAGTTTAATTCAAATTCTTTGCCAGAGCCTGTAGAGAATAAAAACCTGACGAATTGTCATTTTATAGCCTTTTTATACTGAAAATCTGTCAGTTATGTATAGCTTTTTGACAGCTTGGAAAACGCAAGTGCGTTTGGTTTGAAACGCAAGTACGTTTTGATTGAAACGCAAGTGCGTTTTATCTTAAACGTACTTGTGTTTTCTTTTAAACGCAAAGGCGTTTTTTTGAGAGAAAAGAGAAAATTTATAACTAACTAAAAATCAGCTTCTTTTACGATGTGTAGTTTTTCTCCAGTCACCGGATGTATGAACTCCAATGCGGCGGCATGCAGATACAGACGGTCGGACGGCTGACCGTAGAGGTCATCACCTACAATCGGATGGTTCAATCCCTCCGGATGGGCGGCATGTACACGGAGCTGATGGGTACGTCCCGTATGCGGATAGAATGTGACCCGTGTTTTTCCGTTCTTGCGTTCCAGTACCCGATAGGAGGTGACTGCCCGTTTGCCATACTCCCGGCTCACCATCTGGCGTGGACGATCCATCGGGTTCGGACAGATGGGCAGGTCGATGATGCCTTCGTCAGTTTCCAGTTCTCCTTCCAACAGGGCCGTATAACGTTTTTGGATAAGACGCGTTTCGAAAAGTGCCTGAAGTTCCTTGTGTACCTCCTTCGTTTTGGCTGCGAGCAGCAGGCCGGAGGTAGCCATGTCCAGACGGTGCACGATGAGCGGACCGGTGGCCTTGGGGTAAAGGTTGTGCAAGCGCTGGAGAATGGAATCAAGGTCGTTCTTGCCCGGTACGGAAAGCATACCTGCCGGCTTGTGTACCACCAGAAGCCATTCGTCCTCGTAGAGAATCTCCAGTGCTATCTGGCGGTGCACATCCTCCTCCAGCGGGTTCGGTTCCACGTCCAGTCCCACGAGCATGTGTTTCAGAATCGGTTCGCACTTCCCTTTGCACGACGGATAGAAATGTCCTTCACGGCGTATCTCGTCCTTGGGCGACATGCCCCACCAGAACTCGCCCATAGCCAATGGCTGGAGCTGATGCAGGTAAGCATACTGAAGCAATTTAGGGAGTGCGCATTCTCCTGCACCGGCCGGCGGTGTCTTTTGCGGGGTGGAGCGGAAAATTTCGCACAAATCTTTCACTTCCCCTCGTGCGTTGAGCATGCGGAACTGGGCGAACAGACGCAACTGGAGAGCCGCCGAACGAGTTTTCCGTTCGTGGCGCAAGGCCTGAATCTCTTGCTCGAGTGCTTGAAAAGCCTCTCCGGCCGCTTGTACCTTCTCTTTCAATCTCCGTTCCAACCGTTTGAACTCCGCTTTTTGAAACTGGCTTTCGCGCGACATTGCTTCCGCTTCTTCGGGTGAAACGCCTTCCTTCCGACGTTGTTCACGGAGGGTTTTCGCTTCTTTCAGCTTCTGTTTTTCAGAAGCCAGCATGGCTTGTGCCTCTTCTTCCGCCTTCTTCCATTCCTCCCGAGCCGAGCAGTATGCCTCGCTGGCCTCCATGGCGGCAATCCGGTGGTTGATGCCGGAAATCTCCGCTTCCTCGATACGGAAAAACCCGTCGGGTTGCAGGAGGTCATACACCGGAGGTACGAAAAATGCGTGGTGGTTGCTTCCGGCCAGGTTGCCCGAAAAAGCAGCCAGGTACCCTAGTTTTCCTTCGGTATCCTTTATCACCAGTACCCCGAACATCTTTCCCTGACGAAGTTCCTCTTGCCAGTCATCCCGTGTGAGCAGATACTGACGTACCTCATCAGCTGCCAGTCGGGTGAGCGGGTGAGGGGTGTAGTGGAAAGGAAAGGTGAAGGCTTTCGGCAAGGCGATGCCATCAGTCGGGGTGTGGAAGGAATGTATCATGGTGAAATATTGAGTTCGTTTTTATTGCGGGGGCAAAGGTACGAATAAAATGGCTTCTATAGAAATGAAGGTATATATATCCTATATGATGTATCTTATGACTGTTTTTGTACAATGGATAGAAGAAAAATGTATTTTTGTAAATGTTACAATGTACATGAACTTTCACAGAGTTATTAATCTGAGTCACAAATTCCATATTTCCTGTGATGAAACGACCTGAAATCCTATGAAAACAAAAAAGAAAACCATTCTTCGCCTGCTCATCGCTCTGGTAGTGGTAATAGGCGTGGTGTATGTTTCGTTACCCTACTACGCCCGTCAGGCACTCATTCACTGGATGCCCGTCATCGATGACCTGGAAACCTTTCACCGGCACACGGTACACCACAATCCCGACGACGTGTGGCATTGGCCCCTTTCTGCTGATTATAACCGTTACCAACTGACGGAGAAGGATGCGCACTATTTGGACAGCCTGCGCACCGTGTCCTTCCTCGTCATCCGTTGTGACAGCATCGTCTTCGAAAATTACCGTGACGGGTGGAACGATACACTGACCTCAAATATCTATTCTGCTACAAAGACCATTGTGGGACTGCTGACAGGTATTGCCCTTGACGAAGGAAAGATTCATAGTCTGGACGACCCCGTATCGCGCTACATACCTGCCTATACAAAAGGAATGCAGGCTGACGTCACCCTGCGCCATTTGCTGACCATGAGTGGAGGCATGGCGTGGGATGAGGCGTACGCTTCGCTCTTTTCTGTCACAACGCATGGTTATTATGGTAACGATCTTTATGATCTGGTGACGGGCTTGGAGGTGGTTGACCGTCCCGGCGTGCAATATTCCTACCGTAGTGGTGAGACGCAATTGTTAGCTTTTGTCATCGAGGCAGCCACCGGGCAAACACTAAGTGACTATGCCGAAGAGAAGCTCTGGCGTCCGATGCAGGCCGAACAGGATGCCTATTGGTTGCTGGACAAGAAAGACGGTGATGAAAAAGCCTTTTGTTGCTTCCATACCACGGCCCGCGATGTAGCCCGTTTCGGAAGTCTCTTGTTACATCGTGGCAATTGGCACGGCCGCCAACTAGTATCCGAAACCTATATGGACGAACTGATGCGTCCCGCTTCGTACCTGAAAGATCAGTGGGGAAAGGACTCACTCAGCTATTATGGTTTCCAAACGTGGGTGATGGATTATCACGGTATGCGTTGCCCTTACATGCGCGGTATGCTGGGGCAATACATCATCGCTATTCCCGATTTGGATGCCATTGTCGTGCGGCTGGGCCGTAAGCGTTGCGATGTATATAATCGTGAGATTACGACTGACATTACACGGTATATGGATATAGCTATGAAGATACTGAAGGGAAAATGATGGGTGCTGTCGGTTATTGGTAACCGGTGCGTATGGCACTATGTGTGAATGTTTTTTCTATAGGGTTGTTATTAATCCATTCTTTGTTTTGCAGGGCTATTCTAGAGATTTTTTGTAAATCTGTATAAGGAATATACCTCTTTGAAATCAAGAGAGTTAGAAGAATTACTTCGTTTTCAGGTAATGAGTTGGCA
>ERZ779656.450-NODE-450-length-30604-cov-26.971718_pt1 | contig 30604 bp, 29 predicted proteins | sample MGYA00511102_ERZ779656 | MGnify/ENA primary metagenome ERZ779656 (study PRJEB29588, sample SAMEA2143980) | human gut metagenome | biome: human gut; feature: human-associated habitat; material: faeces | place: Denmark | collected 2008/2010 ... | reverse complement strand
AACATAGCAGCCATTTGTATTAGACTGCAAAGTTGCAAAATCAAGTCCGTTTCATTAAAAAAACGTGTAGTTGACTATATTCCAATAATTTCAAAGATCGATTTATCCACTTTTACGGGACAGTAGTGATCAAACAAATATAATTTGCTTGAAACGATTTATTAATAATTATAGATAGAATGTCCCTCTTCTATAAAAAGAATACCTTTTAAATGATTTTCATCACATTGTTTTTTGAACTTTTCTGTAACTATAATATATGAGGAATGTTCTTCCATTCTTATAATTGAATGCTTTTGTAAAGCATTAGGAGAAATATAAAATTTCCTTATATCATAATCACCGTCTTCATCTATGTCAAATATTGATTTTGTTTTGTCAAGGCAAGGTAATACATGTAAAATATTTAATGCAAAGAATTCTCTATTTTCATTCCCTTTTTTATCCCTGATAATAGTATTAAGTAATTGGAAATCTTTACCTACTAAGTCTGAAAAAGTTTTTTCCCATTTTTTACTTATTAACGGTAGTCCAATAGTTGGAAGTACATCGTATTTATTTATGTAGGAATCTATTTTGTCCACCAAATACAATAAAGTACTTTCTGTATTAAAATGAATTCCTGCAAATAAATCTAACCATTCTATTTTATTACTTTTTTGTTCATATACAAAACTTACGTCCCTTTTGTAAAATGTTGAAAATCTATAATACATAAGTTAATGACATTTAATTTTACCTTCTCTTAATCCTTGTCTCGTTTTTATACTTAATTTATATATTTCATCATAAAATTTTTGTTGACTCCATTTCGCATTTTTGCCTTTAATATACAATTTATCCAATTTATCTGCAATCATTTGATTATATATTTGATGTTCTTTATTATAACCATTATGAACACTTCTAGTTGGATGTATACCTTCTTTTATTGGTAAAAAAATCAAATTACAGGGTTTATTAACATCAAAACCAGCAGCTATAATGGCAGGATGATTGTTTTTAGATTTTGGAATAACATGATGTAGTTGATAATCATTTAAACGATCAATATTACTATATTTCCATCCACTTCTAGGCATATTTTTAAGCCCAATTGGATCAACTGAGTAATTTATATTATTGACATATCCATAAAACCTATTTCCTCCCAATAACCCAATAGGGTCTTGAGAAATATATCCTCCTGAATTAGCATCATAATACCTAAACCTGTTATAATACAATCCTGTTTCAATATCTTCATATTGTCCTTGGAACCTGAATGGACAATCGTGCAGAGATTCTCCACTGAAGTCTGCTACCTTTCCATAGATATCTAGTGTACAGTTCCAGATCCGTTTTCCCTCGCTGTCGTACATCTGGATGGGGGTACCCATATAGTCGGATACGATGGAGTATTGCTTGTCACCCCGTATCTTTGCGGCGGGAACAAATGTCCCTTCCTCGAAGACCCATGTCGTCAGACTGTTCCCGTCAGTGCTGGAGGTTTTCTCCTGTCTGTCATTGTCCGTATCGGCGGTAACCCATTCGTGTAGCGGTGTATTGTCGTTCCATACCCAGTGCGTGACCTTTCCGATATACTGCTTGGTGGTACGCCGTCCCAGTGCATCGTAGCGGAATTCTACAGGTTTTCCGTCTGGACGTACCACCCGCCTAAGCATACCATTCGATGTCCATTCGTATATCCATCCCATGTCCGTAACTGGGCGTCGTATTCCGTACTCCATTTTCATGCGCCTGCGGTCATGCCTTACCGCATCCTCTCTTGGCTGTCTGAACTCGCGGAAGACAAGGTTTCCCTCGTCATCGTAGTGGTAGATGTAGTCCTTATCCTCCAGCAGCCTTCCTCCGGCACCGTACCTTTGGCCCTTCCTCTCCGACGTGTCGTAGAGATTACCCACGAAGTCTGGCACACGGTAAATCACGTCCGTTTCAGTCCCCTTTATCATATCCTGACGTATGAGGAAGTCAAAACGATCGTAGTCGTAGCGCATAATTGTTCCCGTCAACTCGTTCTCTTTTGAAAGTAACCGGTTAGCGATGCCCCACTCATAGCGGAAGGCTCCACGCTCGATGTTGCCTGCGCGCACTGATTTATGCACCTCGCGTCCAAAACGGTCACGTTCTGTTTTGACAATGACATTACTAGAATAAGTGCGCTGGACTTCCAACCCAGTATTGTCACGTACCCATGAAGCTTGCCAGTTTTCGCCCGCTTGCATACTTTGGAGATTACCTTCTTGGTCGTAGGTATGCCGTATGTCTGCTCCTAGATTGCTGGTAATGCGGGTACAGTTGCCTTCGTTATCATAAGTACGATTTACAGTATATTCTCCTTGCTTTTCTTCGATAACTAATCCTGTTTTTTTGTCACGTGTAAACCTCAGCTTGTTTTCGCTGTTTTCAGCTTTGATAAGCAATCCATCCTTGTCGTATGCATATAATGCTGTTTCTCCATCATATTGTTCTTCCTTTAGAATGTTGTCCAGTCCATCATACAAGTATTCCGTCCATTTGCCTCCGGGACGGTTTACACGTGTAACACGACCGGAACCATCACGTTCATATTCGCGCCTCAAGCCATCAAAGCCAGTCTCGGTAATGACTTGTCCCAGTCCGTCCAGCTCAAAGAAATAATTTTCACCTGCCTCGTTCCCAATACGGCGGAGCTGCAACTCGCTGTTGTAACCGAAGGTGATGCGGTGGCGTTCCTGCTCCCGGCTTTTCAATATCCCTAAAGCTCCGTAAGTAAATTTGACTTCACGGATATTGTCCTTGGCATGAATTATGTTGCCCATAGCATCGTACTCAAAATGGTGTACGTTGCCATCAGGTTCCTCTAAACGTATCAGGTTGTCTGCACGGTCGTATGCGTAACGTGTGATATTCCCTTTTATATCTGTTGCTTCTATAAGACGTCCGCGGTTATCATAAAACCAGTGGCGGGAAAGTCCGTTTGGAAAAACAAGTGATTCAAGTTCATAATGAGAACTGAATAATAATGTATATACACGTCCTTGCCCGTCTGTAATGGTATGAAGTAAGCCATCTTTATAAGAATATCTGATGGTTTGACCATTCATGGTAGTACGACTTACAAGTCTGTCCTGTTCGTCATACTTCCATGTGAGTTGTCTTCCTTCCGGTGTACGCAAAGAAGTCAGATTGTGGTTGTTGTCGTATTGCAACCAGGTATCTTCACCGTTTTCATCTGTAATACGAACAGGGAATCCGAAATCATCACAAATAGTTTTTCTTGTATAGCCTTCGGGATTGATAGTTACCTCCAGCTCTTCAAAAACATTGTAACGGTAGCGAGTTATTCCGCCATTGGCATCGATAATTTTATAGATAAGTTTGTCAGAACCATAGAAATATTCAGTGACAGCATTTTCGCCATTACGGATACGGGTTGTTCCTTTGCCATAATGGATATAGTATTCCATTACACCGCCATCACCCCATGTATGTATGCAACGTGCGTTTTCACCATTACCCTCATATTCCCAATGAAAGGACATACCGCCTTGGTTGACAAGCCGTATCAGTAGATGATTTTCTTTGTAAAAGAAATATTTGCTGACATTGAGGGCATCAATGGTTTCAATCATATTTCCTTGTTCATCGTAACGATAGCGTACAAGCTTTATTTCTTCATTGTCCTGTTTTATAGAAACACAGGTAACCCGTCCGGCGTCATCTGTATCTACTTTAATATGTTCACCACGAGAAGAAATAATTTCAACCAAGCGTCCAGCAGAAGCATATTTAAGTATGACAGAGAAACCGTCACGTGTAGAAATGGATGATACCATACGGTATCCGAACTTATTTTCCAATCCGTTGAAACGGTATTGATAGCCACGACTGTCAGTGAGTTGATAACCATGCGAATCAAGTTCCCATTTCAGCTGTTCCTTTCGGTCTATCCATTTTTCGCCAACAAGAAGTACGGGCAAATAAGATTCACGCCCATCTGCATGACGAATTACAAAAGCTTTATCATTGATTTGTTTTACTCCCATATTATAGCTATGATGCCAATTATAACCTAATGGACCATCGACAGCTGCATCACTATAATAGGTACGTTCCCATTTAATTGGAATTGGACCAGGAAGTTCAAAGTCCACATTCGTATGATAAACTCTTCCAGTAGCTGCATCTACAGGTTCTCCAAAAGTTTTGCACTTAATGGGCTGTAGGATATCTGCCAGTTTGTTTTTCCCTTTTTTACGTAAATTGTTTATGAGATCTTGAAACTTATCTCCAATCTTTTTCCATATTTTGCCAATGCCTTTCAGCCCCAATTTCATGGTTAGGGCAAACAAATCAATGGTAGGAGGGCCGCCTACAAGCACAGGCTTTCCCACAGAAGTTATGGTTGAAAGCATGGAAGTCGGTGCCATCAGAGCCTTGCTTACCTTTTTAGGCTTTCCTTTACGTGGAATGGTAGGGATACCGACCAGATTACAAGAAAGCGAAGGATGAGTAAGTGTAGAACAGGGAGCACCGTCTGCCAGGACAGTAGAACTTCCCATCCACATTTCAGATTCCGACATACCACTTACCAAAGGTGCCGGATGAAGTACAAAAGCCGGAAGATGTAAAATACTGATTCCTGCCTGCGCAATCCACTGATTATGTACCTTTACGGAAGGAGCCATTCCCTTCAATACATTGCATGCTACACCTGCTATACCAGAGGTTGCAGGTGGTATGGTAGCGGCAATTCCCGCCATAATATCCGCCATAAGATCATAGATTTTCCCGACATGCGGAACCGGCATAACAGGAGAAGGCGGCGTAACAGTGGGATGCATATCAATACCTATGGAAAGGTCGCCAAATTTGGCAACAGGCATCCCTGGCATGGAAGGGAGCATTCCACCCAACCCTGCCTGAATATTATCCAAAGCTGCTTTGGAGTCTGCGAAAAGGTCGGCAAATCCACGCTTGGCACTGCTGCTTTGAGCTAAATCATTGAATGGCATACAGGTAAGTTTTGAAGTGAAAAGGCAACCGGAAGTCAGAAAAGAAATCCCAGTTGCCTTCAGAAATAGTTATTAAATTCAAGCATCCTGAGCATAGTCGCTGTTCCAGTCATTTTCATCATCACCCTTGGTTCCTTCAAGTTTGATTACAAAACTCTTTGCAGGGAAGTACGGAGTGAGGTGAATATCCAGGAAGATGCGGTCTTTCTGTTTCGGATCACGTTCAAAACGGAGAATCTTGAACTTTTCGATAAGACGGCCAGGACCTTGGATGCTATCAAGGAACTTGCTGATTTGACTGCGTAAATCTCTTTCGGCTTTACTGTTCCAGTTTTCAAATGCACGGCGGTTGAGGAAGTCCATCAATACTTTTGTTACCCAATCGAAAACACGGACTACCGAATAGGTCTGAAGACCCAAGTTGTCACCATTGAAAAGTGTTTTGGCTGAGAATGCCATTACTTTACCGTATTCCTTAACCATCGGAATCAAACCAATCTTCTCGATTTCTGAAATTTCACTTTTCTTCAGATTGAAAGCAACTCCGTCAACTTCACTCATTGAACCATATTTCTTACCGGCTGTTACTTGTGCCATTACTGTCTTATAGACACTGCCTGCCAGTGCAGCAGAAGGAGGTACAAGCAGGTCTTCGGTTTCACCCAACTCTGCATAGCGTCCTCTGCCCACTAAATAGTTACAAGTCATACATACATTTGACTTATAGATGTCGCCTCCTGATAAATTGGAGTCAAAGAACATTTCAATAACATCATCCGGTTTTTCAAGGTCAGCAAAGTCTGTGTAAATCATTACTTTGTTATCGTGTGCAATCTTTGCCCATTTCTCAACAACCTTGTTTGAACCCAGAAAACCAGGGATAACCAATAATGAGTAGTTTGTTCTTAAGTCAAGGCGGTCATAGTTGGCGCGAAGTTCATTGGCAATCGCGTCAATGAAGAATGAGTTGTCAAGATCTGTAATCTGAGCCATAGATGCATTGACAATGGAAACATTCTTGATCTTGTCCGAGTCAGTGTTCTTGTAGAAGAGCATGACTGTACGGTACGATTTTTCCAACTGTTTGACTTCCTCTACCGCTTTGAGCTGGTTTTGTGAAAGTAAATCTGATACAGCTGCTGACTTTTTCTGACAAGCATCAATCATTTCTGTGATAGATTTGCCGCTTTTCAGCATTTCTACCCACATTTCAATACTCTTTGCAAGTTCTTTACGTTCAGCCGCTTTTTCATTACTGGTCAAATAGATATTGCGTCTTGCCTTACGCTCTGGATTGAGGTTCTGTATTCCATCTACAGAAGATTCCAATACATTGAAACCACCAAATTTGGCAAGAGCCTGTAACTCAGTATTTAAGTTTCTGGTTTGTACGGCAGCAACTTGTTGTTCCGCAGCTTCTATTTTAGGATTCTGTTCACTCATAACTATCATTCATTTACAGAGTTAGACTTTTCGTTGTTTTTCAGTTCGTCCAGCATGACTGAAAGTGCATTGACAAAGGCGTCACGTGTAGTGGGATTCTCCAGAACCCGTTGTAGAACCTTGTTCGAACGCAAAGATTTTTCCATTCTGTCTGCAAATTGTTTTTCAGCATTCAGACTGGATAGAAAAGGACTATGTTCTGTCATCTTGGCAACAGAAAAGTCACCAACATTGTTAAAACGGAAGTTCTCCTCGACTGGTGCTCCGTCCGCATCAGAGAACTCAATATCTATTTCCGGCTGGAAATGTGCAAAGACTTCGTCAATGTTGGTAAGACCTGTTACAACTTCAGGTGCTACCGGTTCGTCCTTTGTCAATTGCTCAACCATTAAAGTTCGGTTTTGTGGAATATCCGCAATACCTTCGGATGCTTCGAGTTTTACCTCGTTTCCGCCGATTCCATAATTTCCAAGTTCCATACTATTCTAATTTTAAATTAAAAATATGTTAACTATTTCTCTTGATTTTAACTGAATATGTTCTTCTTTCTTCTGGCCTTGGCTTGTTGCATGGATGGGTTATCAACAAGTTCCCTCCAATCTTTGCCAAGCCATTCCTGTAATTGTTTTTCGAGTATTTCTATGTCAGAAGGAGCCCTTACTTGTTTACCTGTATGCAAAGCGAGATAAGCGGCATAGGTAAATGTCGAGTTTCTTCTAATGTTTTCAGGAAGATAACTTCCGCCTGCCAGTGATAGTAAAAAGAACTCGAAAGCACTTTCCATCTTGCCCTCTTCATAACGCAGGAATCCACACATACGGTAACCTTCCATCACATAGTAGGCATCTTTTTGCTCAACAGCTTTCAAGGCTATCTCCTTATATAGTGAAATCGCTTCGTCACGCTTCTTTTCTGCGGTAAGTATGGCAGCCTTCATGGAAGCCGCCATTTTCCAGTAGCTATATCCTGTCGTATCACCGCCCATCATAGCCTTTTGGGCTTCATTAAGAGTAATTTCACTGTACTTCATGCTGTCCTTATATTCTCTGATGGCATAGAATGCTTCAGATGCAATAAACAGTGAAGATATATAGATACCATTGTCTTTTAGTTCTTTGGCTATGTCCAAAAGTTTGTTGACTTCCCTTCCTAACAGTTTTTTATCCTGTTTTTGGGTACAGTCCATTACAACGGTAACCTGTTGTTTAAACTTGTTTTCGGGAGCTGTAAGGTCTCCTCCGGCATCTCCTTGTGCCATACGGTTGCGCAAAGCCTGAACCAGATTGAATTTGGGATAAATACAAGCTACCATCCGCGAGTTGTCAAGTCGTATGCTACGGTTCCCAGCTATATCAATAGTAGCTAACCGAATTCCTTGCGGTACACCTTCTGATAAGACTTTTGAAAACCATTCTGCACGTTGAGGACCTTTCAATTGTCCGGGAGGGAAATAGATGCAAAAGTTGGTGTCTTCCAGTCCGGAAATACAGGATTTTAGCCGTAGCATCTCCTGCCATAAGGCAACAGTAGTGTGAGGAATGTCTGTCCGGGGAAAATACTCTCCAGTTAATAGTCCGTCCTGTTTCAATGCCTTGAGAACATCATACTTTTCGTCAATTTCTTCTGTAAAACAGCTGACATATTCTTTCCAAAGTTGCTCTGTGAATTTTTCATCATCGCCCTCATATATCGAGTCAAAGCGGAAAAAAATGTCATCAAACTGTCCTACCGGGGAACGCTCTATTTCAAAAAAACGATCAATCAAATCTACGTCTGTAGCTTCGACAACCCATATTGCCAGCTTCCAGTCTTTACGGACTTCTATTTCAGCCCAGTAATCAACCGCTTTATAGTATTCTTGTATAACAGATGCTGATGCTCCCATATTAGTTTGTTTAAGAGTTTATTTTTACGATGCCTCCTGTTACGGTAACATCGGCTGTACCTTCTATGGACATGTTGTTGGCTGTAACTGTACCTGCTTTGCTGGTTTGCTCATATTGACTTTGTGCTTCAACCTTTATATTTGTCCCGGTTGTAGCAATGGCTGTCTTTTCTTTACTGATAATCAGATTTTCGTTACCAGAAACAAATGCAATGTTCTTTTCAGCTTCGAGACAGATTGTTTCGGCCTTCATGCCAATGGATTTATCCTCCATTGCAATTATTGATTCCGATTCGTTTGTGATAATCACACTCTTTTTCGCCATAATGGTAATGCTGTCCTTTCCATCAAGAAGAATCAGTTGTTTTCCTGTCTGGTCTGTTATGGTAATACTTCCCGCTTCATCATTGAAGATGATAGCATTACCACTACGGGTAATGATTGTTTTAAGCTGATTGTTATCACCTCCTCCTTGTCCCGATTCGGAGTGGAACATGGCTCCGGAAACATAGGGGCGGTCCGGGTTTCCATGTTCATAGCCAATCATGACCTGGTCACCAACCTCCGGTATGAATACAAGTCCGCGGTTTTTGCTTACGGCATCACTGGTTCCGGCATTAGGGCTTTGTACTCTGATCCAATTTGTAGTTTTGCTGCCTTTTTGCCATTGAAAGTGCACCTTAACTCTTCCTTGCCCTTTTTCATCTTTATTTTCCTGAACTGTAGCCAGCTCCGGCATTGCTGTAGGAAACCTGACATCAGATACGGGCAGATTTGTTGTATCGCTTGGAATCCCGAAAAATGTATTGGAGTAATGACCGTCCCGGTGTACTTCGTGAATAATTTCTGTTACAAGATATTTCCCGAGCGGAGAAAGTTTCATCTTGTCGGGGAACGAAACATCAATTATTTCGCCGATTCTGATACGGCAAGTCTTTCCTGTACCACTTATATTGAGCAGTCTTGCTCCAGAAGCATTTCGTACTCTTTTCATCTGGTCATCAAGTTCTGCCTTATCCTTGATATGTGGATTGGCTGGGGATATGACTTTCACTGGATATGCCTTTTCTGAACGTGCATGTGCAATAGATTGAAGATCGCTCATCCTTTCCGGTTTGGCTGGTGTATCCGCATTATGTTCTTTGTTCTCCTGCGCTACATAATCGTATCTTGCAGATTTTCCAGGAACCATATTGGCTATCAAACGAACTTCCTCAAGATCTACGTCATATTGAAGCTTCTCCGTATTAATATTTTCCGGTTTGCCGAAGTAAATTTTATTGCCGTCATAATAGAACCACTCGCCATATAATAAAGAAAGGCGGTTCATGAATGCAAATGCGCTTTCGTTGTATTGTGCCAGATATGAAATCGGGTTCGTATATTTAGGTGCAATAACTATTTTCTCGTTGCCATATTCTTGTGTCGCTTCATTAATGATTGCAGATAATGATTGTTCAGTCCATGAATCTAGTGTGCAGTTACTGTCGAACAGAATTGTGGGGCTTTCTCCATGAATCGCTATACCACCTGCCTCGCCTTCACTTCCAATCATTTCAACCTTAGTTACCACTCCTTCAAATACATAACTGTCACTAGTCTGCCGATGGGTAAACGAAATAGTGATAGTCTCTCCAATGAAATTGATGAATTTCTCCGGAGTCTGCTGGAAGGTATTGTTTGGTGAAAGATAGTTGACAATCACTGTAAAATCGTGATGTTTGTTGAAAGACTGATGGAGACGAAGGGAAACGAACTTCTGTTCCTCTCCTTTTATCGTCACCTTTGTAGCCACCAGATTCAGAAAACTTGCTCCCATATTATTAATTTCTATAAGGTTATTACATAAATAAACCGACTGGTCGGTATGTTTTGAGGTGCCAAAATAACCGGAATTGGTATATCCCGGCACCTCAAAACTTTAACCCAAAACTAACCATTAGTTATTTTCCGGCCAGTCTTGTGTAAATGTAACTTCGTTCATCTTTACTGTCTGAGCAGAAATAGTGAACTTGATTGTCATAGGATAATCATTAGCTACACTTAGTGCCTCCTCGTACTTAATGACATAACCGTTTTCAAATACCAGTTCTTTCATTTTAGCATCTTCATCAGCTTTCTTGAAGACGATGTTTCCGTTTACTGGCTGGTACTGTTTGAACATCTTGTCCAATACGATTGTGTCAGGAGTAGATTCGACTTCCACGTTAATGGTACCTCCATAAATGTCAGATGCCGGACGTCCTTTAGGATCTACATCACGGTTAAACTTGACATCCCATCTCAATACATCAAACTCTCTAGAGTCTGAAAACTTAAATGACGCTTTAAATGCCATGTTATTAAAGTTTTAAGTTAATAAATTGGTTCACTTTGAAATCCTCAAGGTAATCAGAATCCTGTTGCCATTTTCCTTTTCCTTTGAGATTTCTGGCGCAATGTATGCTTTTTTTCGAATATTGCAAAGAAAATCGGATGTTTTTTTCGTACAATATGCTCATGAGCATAAAAAAATTGTCGGATAATGCATTGAATTTAATTTTTTACTTTTATATTTGCATTGTTCTCCTGCGCAATTTTTAAATCTTTATTGATTATGGATACAGGAGTTAGTTTCATTAATCTTGATGATTCTGTAAAAATTGCGCTTAACATAGCACAGGCAGTGGCTCGTGAGAATGCGAATGAGTATTATATGCCCTCGCATTTATTGAAGGCTCTACTCCATAAGGAAGTGGGGCTAAGAGATTTTATTGTTAGTATTGGAAAGGATTTGGGCTATCTGGAAGAGTGGGCTGATGTATATATTGAACAATGTCCCAAGTCTACCCAACTTTCCGAGATTAAACCTTCAGAAAAAATTGATTTTATATTTCGGGCTGCGGATGATGCCCGTATTCGTCTTGGATTATTTGATATAAATCCCATCTGTGTTCTTATTGCCTTGGTAAAACCAGGAGTCGCTTTTTCAAGTGACCAGTTGAGGTCTTTTCCGATTCAGGAAAGAGACATATTATCCCTATATGTTAATAACACAGAAAATCCTGCTGTGGAAAATTATCATGCAGCTTCGGTATCAGACAACTATAGTCCCGGAACAGGAATAGGAAGTTCATCATATCTTTCCAAATATTGTATTGATCTGATGGCTGCCGCTCCTGAAAGATTATTGCCGGTTATCAATAGAGACCGTGAGACCCGTATGGTCATGGAAGTGCTGGGTAGCCGAAGTAAATCAAACGTTTTGATTGTAGGTGATGCCGGAGTTGGAAAAACAGCTTTGGTTTATGGTCTGGCATGGGATATTGTTAATAAGAAGGTTCCTTCTTTTCTGGAAGGAGCCCGTATCTTCGAGTTGGACAATGCTTCGCTTATTGCCGGAGCCACCTATAAAGGAGAAATCGAAGACCGTTTGAAGAATGTATTGAAGGAACTTCGCCATATAGAAAATTCCATCCTGTTTATAGATGAAATACATGTTCTACTGGATAGCAGACAGGGTAATTCCGGAGCGGGTAATATCCTGAAGCCGGAGCTGTCACGTGGAGATTTGACCGTAATTGGTGCTACGACAATAGACGAGTATAGGAAGATTATCGAACCTGATCATGCGTTCAGTCGTAGATTTGAGGTCGTTCAGGTAAATGAACCTGATTTAAAGTCTGCCATTCAGATGCTTCATAGCGTAAAGAAACAGTATACAGATTATCATCATGTAGGTATCAGCGATACTGCCGCGGCTGAATGTGTGCGTTTGGCCAAGCGTTATGTAAAGGAACGTCGGTTGCCTGACTCAGCCATTGGACTTTTGGATATGACCTTGTCTGCCATAAAGATGGTAAATGAAACAGGGCAGCAGGACGTAAAAGAATTGCTTGATGAATTGGATACTATTGAAAAAGCCGAAACGGAAGAAAGTGAAAAAGTTGAGGACTTAAAGACTTTATTGTTTGTTATGCGCAATAGGCTAAGCCCTATCTTGCAAGGAGTGATAACCGATGAAACGGATGTGAATGAGCTTCAGGATTATACTGAATTGAAGAGTTATCTGCTGAATGCGTTGAACTTGATGCGCGAATTTGCCGAAAAGAAAATCGAAGAGGTAGAAATATATGAAGTCGCTGCGGTGGTAGCAAGCAGAACCGGCATTCCAATAGGGAAAGTACAGTCACAGGAGAAGGAGCGTCTGTTGAATATGGAGGACTATTTGCGTAGAAGAGTTGTTGGGCAGGATCAGGCCTTGAAAACACTTACGGATGCAATCCTTGAATCGCGTAGCGGAATGAATAAGCCGGGACAGCCAATCGGCTCCTTCTTCCTTTTAGGACCTACCGGTACCGGAAAAACAGAGTTGGCAAAGGCTTTGGCTGAGACATTGTTCAATGATGAAAAATCCATGATACGCTTTGATATGTCGGAATTCAAGGAAGAACACTCTGCGGCCCTTCTGTATGGTGCCCCTCCGGGATATGTAGGATATGAAGAAGGCGGTATGCTGGTAAACAAGATAAGACAGCAGCCTTATGCAGTGGTTCTTTTTGATGAAATAGAGAAAGCCCATCCATCGGTATATGATATATTCCTCCAAATAATGGATGAGGGCAAACTTCATGACCGTTTAGGCAAAGAAGGTGATTTTTCCAATTCCATTATTCTGTTTACATCCAATGTGGGCAGCGAGTGGCTGACTAAACAGTTGGAATCGGGAAGCGTACCTTCTACTACACAGATAATGGAAGTGATGGGAAGACATTTCCGTCCGGAGTTTCTGGCCAGATTATCTGAAATTGTTCCATTCTCTCCTATCAGCGAGGATATTTTGCTGATGATATTCGACATACAGTTTAATGGCCTTAGAAAACTGCTTGACCGTCAAGGTATAGCAATTGAAATAAGTGATGATGCCCGTAAACTGCTTGCACATAAAGGATTTACCCCTAAATATGGAGCAAGGCAGGTTGCCGGTGTGATTCGTAATTATTTACGTAGGCCTATTTCCCGTCTTATAATAAAGGAAGAGTTGTCGAAAGGTAAGACCTTGAAGGTAGGATTGGATGAAGCGAATGAATTAACTTGGGATATTCACTGAAAATCAAGATTCTTATGTTTGGATATACAGTATTTTTAAAAATCGGCAATCTGGCAGCTACATCGCTGACGGATATGTATAAGGACAGCTATCAATTGATAGGGTGTGAATTTGGCTTCGCCCAAGGTATTGATTTTAAAGGTCAGGTACAAACAGAAGTTAAGGGAGGTACTTTCTATGTAACTTACCCTCATCTGCCTAACCGGGATATGATTCAGTGGATGTTGGATGCCCGCAAATATCAGAGTGGAGCTATTGTAGTTCATGATAACCAAGGTTCCGCTCTTGAAAAGATACTCTTTGAGAAAGCGACCTGTGTAGATATGGAAATCAGCTATATCCGGCAGGGAAAGAGCTATATCGCGACTAAACTTACTGTACAAGCACAGAAGTTAATGTTCGGTACAGAAGAATTTGAAAATCAGTGGGCACTCTAAAAAGAAAATGTTATGGGACTTTTTAATTTTCCGCAAGTGGACAGCAACGTGAATGTAATATTCTGCGTTGATGGTGACGAGTATGAAGTCGAACAGTTCAAAATCGGCTTTCACCAGCCTGTTGATGGTAATAAGAATCAACCGGAAGGTGAAGTTCGTGGAGGACGTATTATGATAACATTGTCACAAACCGTTAAAAATAACATCTACGGATGGGCAATCAAGCCCTGGGTGAAAAAAAATGGGGTGATACAATTTAAGACTGGAACGTCTGGGGTGATATTTGAGGTAGTGTTTACAAATGCTTATTGTATCAGCTTGAAGCGTTCTATAGGAATAGGCATAGGCTTGAACACTAGTTTGATATTATCTCCTCAAATAATCAATTTGAATGGTATTGAATTTGATAATAACTGGGTAAAATAGAAAAATATGTCTAATGAAAATGATAGTACGATAATTTATCCTGATTTGTTTTTATTGAATAATAAGATAGGACATTTTTATACAGGTCATGTACTTGGATTGGGATATGCTTTTGTACAACGTTTACCATATGATGTTGTACAAGGAAACGATTGTTATTCTAAAATAATTGATATTCAATGTATAGATCAATCAGAAGAAAGCAAAAATAAAGGATTTAATCTTGTTGCAGATAAATTAAAAAACAATATTCTAAAGAAAGATTCTTTAGGTAATTATTATGTTATATATAAAGGTGAGAAAAAAACACTTCTTTCAAGTGATGATTTAAAGATTCATTTATATTCTCTTGGTAATGATACAATGGTAAATGTAGAAATATTGTCTTACAAATATAATGGTGAGTTGAAAGGATGTAGTTGTGAGAAAATAGAGTATACAGGTGAATTACAGTCTTTTGAATATAATTTTAGTACAAATATTACAGAAATAATATGGGGATTATCTGCTGCGAGTGGAGTGGTAGGTACCGTTGTAGGTCCTTTGAATGAAATGTTTGTAGTGGAAAAAAATTTTTATGATAAATTTTTGAAAACTCCCCCTTATTTAAATCGTTTATATAGGGCAAGGGGATTTTCAGAGAATTTGTCTGAATCATTGAAAAATAATGGGATAAATATACCATCTGAAAAACTAAATGATAATATAATACCTAAGACTTTAAATAGTATAAAACGAGGCCTTGCATTGGTTGGTCGAGGTTTAACTTATTTGGATATTTTATATTCTCAACAGCTAAAAATATCCCATTTAGTGTCTTTATACATGCTGTCCTCAGCATTTCCTGTTTCTTGGGTACTTGGTGGAGTTATTGTAGGTATAGATATATTACTTTATGCAAATACTGAAAAGTCTTTGGGTGATTGGATAGATTATTATGCAGGAAAAATCGGTCTGGGGGATGAAAATGGAGTTATTATAGGTAAAGATAAAATATACCATCAAGTGCAGAGACATTACGATGATGATTTTATTATAGTACCAGATAATACCCGAGTTGTTAAACCGAAAATTAATGATTTTTATGAAAAGTATTATTGACTATTTGTTTTATAGATATTATATGGTTTGCTTTAAGAATAAAGAATTTCCTCGTTTTGGAGCGACATGTATATTATCCGAAATTATTACAATGGCTTATTTATTTGTTGTGTTAATACTGTCATTTGTTTTAACAGGTGATTTCTTCTTGCCATATACATCTGAAATAACTAGAATTATAATAGCATTAATAGGTTTTTTTCTTCCTTGGATTAAAATATATCTGCATTATGACAAAGAAAGAATTAGGGTTTTATTGGATAAATATAAAGACAATATTTATAATATAAAATATTCAGATAAGGCAGTATTAAGTCTTAGTTATATAATACCAACAATTGGACTTATTTTGATGCTATTTCTTTATCAATTTAAATAATAGTAAATTATGAATCAATATAAAATAATAATCATTTATTCAGTTTCAAATGGCCAATTAAAGAAGTCATTTGAAGAGGAGCTAGAGAAATATGGTTTGGAAAGATTGGGAGAGCAAGACATTTTTGTACTTCCTTTAGAGGAATATCGTACTAAAGTACAAGCGTTCAAAGCCTACATAAGGGCTTATTCCCGTAAGCATTTGGACAGCCAGGACACAGTCTTGTTTGTGGAATCACGTATGAATGAAGATCGTACACTGACCACTATGCTTCAAACAGATTTAATGAGAGATAATGAGTAAATAATATAGTATGAGTGCACAATCATATATCAAATTATGGACTGCTGAGCCATCGGAACATGAAGATGTTCAGGCTTATGACCTATTGGAATATGAATATGATTTCAGTCAGGATGCTGATAAGACTGGACGGGTAATCGGCAATATGCAAGGCGGAAAGATAGGTATTATAATATCAGGCTTTCCGACTGATGACTTATTGGCGTGGATGCTTAGTTCGCAAATCCATAAAAATGGAGAATTAATGAATTCTTCAGGTATTCTTGGAAGTCAGAAAGAAGTTATACGCTTCAGGGGTGCACAGTGTCTTGAAATGAATGTTCACTCTACAACCAAAGAATGTCGGACTAAACTTCTGATTCATTTTAAGGAAATGGAAACTGGAGATTCGTGCTACTTAAATATGTGAATGCTATGAGCTGGTTCAATACCCTATTCAAAAAGAAAAATGTAATGGGAAATGATGACCATTACATAATGAAATTGTGTGTGGGTGAAGAAATATATGATATTGAAGACTTCAACCTGCAATTTAAGCGTGATACTAATCGTATCGGTTTTCCGGAAGGGGAAGCATACGGTGGTATCATTATGTGTATGTTACAGGGAATGCCTGGTGATACCCTGTTAAGATGGGGAACTTTCACACAAACATATATGAATGGGGAGATACGAGTATATCAGAAAGACCAGCCCAATCAGCAGGCTGCATTTGTAGCTCATTTTACAGATGGTAATTGCATTCAGTTCCAACGAAAGGTTGACAATGTCAATCATAAGCAATATATGCTTATAAGATTTGCTGCACGATTGTTGGAGTTTATTAATGATGAGTTTGAAAATCAATGGCGTTAGTAAATATGGAAACAAAATTCTGCAAATTACCTTTAGACTTTGGAGCATTGTTGAGCGAAGATGTCGAGAATAGCCGTCTGGAGTCCTGCTCGGAAATAGAGTCCATTGATCAGTTTATTGAGCTGTTGATTAGTACAGCTCCGGGTGAGCATACCTTTGACAAGAAGTTTGGCTGTAAGATTTTTTATCTTGACTTCGAAAGTATTGTGTCGCATACACGTTGGGAAGGACAGTTCTCCGAATATATCACTACAGCTGTTACCACATATGAAAAGAGACTGACCAATGTCAGCGTACGTGTAATTATAGACGACACAATGTTGCAGGACAGTATGTATGAAACATCAAGTATAAAGAAGAGAGTGCAGGTTTATGTATCTGGGAATCTGGTTCGTACAGGAGAAAGAAGGACATTTTATTATGTGATTTACTTAGGACCTATTTCAACACGATAACAGTATGAGTGAAGATAAATACAATAAAGAGCAAATCAGGAACCGGATGCTGAAGTATGCAGCAGCATTTTGGGGTATAAAGAAGGTGGAAAATTTCGATCCGGTGGTCAAACTTATGTTGGAGGCTCTTGCGAATGAGGTTTACACACTCGGAGAGGATTTTACAGCAATTGAAACCAGACTGTTGGAAAAGACAGCCCACATACTTACACCAGGTATGCTGGCATCACCATTCCCTGCGCATGGTATTGTACATGCTTCCCCTATTGATCCTGAATACTTGATAACACGTGAATCTGGTATGTATTATGAAAGTGATGTGTTGAACAGAAAACTTTCCACAGGCACGCTTTCATTTTATCCGGCCTGTGATACGATGTTGCGCAATGTTGAAGTCAAGTATATAATATCTGATGACCTGCTTTATGAAGTCAGTCATACTTTGGAGAAGACAATGGTAGCCCGTAGCGAGGTTAAAATGCCGTCAGATTCCGTGTGGATTGGGTTGGCTGTTGATGAAGCCATCAACGGACTGGAAAATCTGTCATTTTATCTTGACTTTCCGAATTTAACGGACAGCTATGAATATCTGTTCCTGTTACCTTGTACAGAATGGTATATGGATGGAAAAAGGATTGATATGCAGAAAGGCATTTATCAGAAAATGATACCATCCAGACATTCTGCTTATAGTTTTTTCCAGAATTATGATATAATGGTTATGATAGATAAGGAAGTGATGGATATATACAACAAGCATTATCTTACCATTTCCCAGCAGCTTGTTATAGATGATAAGGTCTCATTTCCTGAAGAGCTCACAGATTATTTCAAGGAGTCTGTCGTGGATAAAATGAAAGACAGGCTGATATGGGTAAAGGTGAGTTTCCCAGCACATTTCACACCAGATATATTAGAAGACCTGCATGTCGGAGTAAATGTTGTACCTGTAGAAAACAAGTTACTCCATGAACAAAATACGAATATAGAAGATACATTTAGGGTAATTCCATTGCGTACAGGAAAAAGTGAGTCTTTATTGGCAGTGCATAGCGTGAAGGACTCTAATGGCAAAAATTATTACGAGCTGATGTTCCAGCAGGAAAGCAGTATGGAGGATTGTGGAACTTATTCTTTGAGAAAGGGTGGCTGTGAACGTTTTGACTCCCGTTCGGCAAAGGAACTTCTTGTATATCTGCTTGACTTGCTTGATGACGAATCACATGCTTTTTCTGCTGTTTCCAGTGCAAAACTACAAGCGTTGGTTGGTCAGATGGAGCAATTGATGGAGCAAATGAAGCAGATAACAGAGCAAATGAATGAAACAAGGGAAACACCTTATTATTTAATGATAGACCGTATGAATGGCAACGGACAGATAACGGTGAAATACTGGACTACGAATTGCGAGATTGGCAACCAGATACAAGCCGGAGTCGAGTTGTCCCCTAATACCAATACCTATGTGAATCCAAAAACATTGGCACTTGTCAGTACGACTTATGGAGGCAAGCACTCTCCTAAAAACAGGGAACAAATAGAACATTACAAATATGGTTTTCTTTCTCATGGACGTGTTCTTACTCAGAATGATATAGCCAGTTTCTGCAAGAAAGAACTGGGAGAATTATTATTACGTACTGATATTCGTAATGGGGTGGCAATCAGTCCGATGCCCCATGAGGGATTGATACGTACAAAGGATGTTCATCTGATTCTGGGAACAAGATTGGATGAACCATTACAGGAAAAACGGATGAAAGACAATCTGCTTACCAAATTGGCAGCCTGCTCTCCGGATACTTTTAACTATAGGATATTTATTGAATATAATAACGCATAAACAGATTTTATATGAATCCAGTTGCACTACATTTTGTATCATCGTATTTGCTCATGCCTCTCCTTACCATAATATTTGGAGTCGTAGCATATTTTATTGCCAGGAAAAACAAACTGCTTAATAATAAGAGGCTTATTGTATATTTGCTTCTGAGTGGTATTGTACTAGCGTTACCGGGACTGGCGGGTTTCATGAACTATAGCTTTATGCCTTATATGTATATTTTATTGGTTGTAGTTTATTGGATTGCAGGATATTACAACAGGATGGTATTGAGAAAAGTCTTTTCATCCTCCAGTAATGAGCAACCTTCATTTGGAATCCAATTTCTGATTACAGCATCGGTTATGTTGTTTGGAGCCGGTCTTTTTTCATTGGTTTTCAATCTTTGCAATGAACTGCAATATGGAATATGGGCATCCACCTGCCTGCTTCCTTTTTCATTTCCTTTATTATATGCACAGACTGTTGACTGCTATTTTGCGATTCCTTTGGAAATCTATAAAGTCTGGAAGTATTCAGAGGAGTATGATTCGGATACTTTGTATATCAATCGTGATAAGAGTATTGTGATTGATGTGGAGGTCTTTAAAAGTGTAAATGATCCGGTTGCTGAACGAATTACCGGAAAAGCCTCGGAGGATGTCATATTCGGACAGTGGTTTCAGCGTATGATAAATGACTGTAATCTGAAGTCTCCGTCAGCTCCAATTGAATATCGTAATGAAGGTGGAACTTATTACGAATGGGTATTTTATACTAAACCGTCTTTCTTCAGAAGGAGATTCTATATTGATCCGGAAGTAACACTTGCAGAAAATAAGCTGAAAAGACATGATGTAATTATTGCCAAGCGTGTAGCAAACGAATTGGTAAAATATAGAGAATATTAATATTGTGGATTATGGCAACGAAACAGAATAAAAGGAAATCATATCCTCTGGTAAATTGGACAGACGGATTGCTTGTAAGGAAAAATCATTTGATGCAACTGGAAGATCATTTCATCAATCAGTTGTGTGAATATCAGTCGTATCATCTCAACAGAACAAACTATGGCTTTTTACCTTTCAGAAAAGGAGAACCTGTTTCCGGTGATTTCAGCATTACAGAGCTTGTTACAGGTACTCTCGAAGTCAGGTTGAAACGTTGCCATGCTGTTACTGCTGGGGGCTATCTTATAGATTATGATGCTGATGAAAATGAAGAACTGACAGCCAGCTTCCACATTTCTGTTGAAGATAGTGATGATAGAGAACAGAAATGGGATGTGATATTGATGGCAGATCCGTTTGAAAGACAGCCTTCTGGCACTCCGGATGAAACAGAAAGTGTACCCAGACAACCGGACGCATTGCCTAAATATCGCTTGAATGTATTGCCGGCAGGGCAGGTTGATGGAGGGGAACTGGGAAGATATTATCTTGTAATCGGCCGATTGCGTAGGAATGGAAACCGTTGTGAAGTGGATGGAAATTTTATACCTCCATGCTCCAGTATGTCAAGTCATCCGGACCTGAAAGGTTATTATGCGAAATTCGGTCAACTTATTGATTCGATAGAAAAGGCTTCTATTGATATTCTGGCAAAAGTAGAGAACGCAGAGAAACAGACTGAATTAGCAGCAAATATAGGAATGTTATGCCGTCATGTAATGTTATATATATCTGATATATACTTTTCATTCCGTAATGAAGGACAGTATTATTCGCCTATACGTTTCTTAAATGTATTTTCGACACTTGCGCACCGTTTATATATCTGTCTGGGCTTTATGGGTAAAGAAGAAAAAGAAGATTTGTTGAAATATTTTTATGAATGGAATGGTGTCAAGCCCGGTGCTTACGAAGGCGTGCTCCGTGAAAATTGTGGAATGCGTTATGACCACCATGATATTCGTTTACTGATGGTAACGACAGAGCGCTTTCTTTGCCTCTTTAATGATTTGTGGACTACGTTGAGCCGTCTTGAGTATATCGGTAAACATAAGGAAAACATTGTTGTGGCTGAGCGTTCACGTCAATCTAAGGAAACCACAGAAACACGCTGGAATATTTTGGATTAGTCTGTACTTAAACAGGTTTTTGTATGGTAAAGGAAATAGATAACATAGTGAATTTTGATGAGAGTGTGCATGCATTCAATCAACCTGATACTGATTTCAAGGCTGAGGTTGTTGCCAGTGGATTGAAAGAACAGGGTTACGATGCAGAACGGACGCTCATTTTAAGACGTGGGGATATAAGACGCGGTTATTCGAAGGATATTCATGATATACATTCAGAATATTCACACTATGACTTGACCGATTATCTTTATCTGTATGTAAACAGGCGCAGTCTTTATGACATGTTACCTGAGTCTATATTTCATCGTAACCTTTATCAGACAGGAAAAATTTCAAAAGAGCAGGTTCTGGAGGAGATTCGTATCCATCGTGATGAAGAGTTCTTCGCAAGAAGATTTTTCAAACCTTTCGAGATTTCCTTGGATTATATGTTGGTTGCTTTTCAAAACAAGGAACGGCGTATTGATGAAATGAATGTTCATCGGGATTTTATAAATATATTCTCCCGGCAATGGCCAGTCCTTGATTTGCTTCCCGTCCATTTAGCTGTAATGCTGATACACATGCTGACCTATCTGGAACAGATAACAGTAAGTACGGAGAATATAGGTAAATGTATGAGCATACTGATGGAAGTAACTGTATCCCTGAAAAAGGGTGGGAAATGCGTTACGGAAGTTGATCCGGACATTGTTCCGAAATTAGGAGAGTGTATTTTGGGAGACAATATGGTAATTGGCAATAGTTTTGATGACGGGACTTATGAAATGGAACTTGAAATCGGTCCTATCTCTGCATCCAGAATGCAAGGTTTCTCTCCGGGAGCCAAAGATTATCAGATATTGCAATCTTTGGTTGAGCTTTTTTTGCCAGCCGACAAAATAATAAATACACGTTACATTATCCAGCAGGAAGACTCTCGCTTCAAGCTTGGTTGCTCTTCTGAGCAAGGGACTTTTTTAGGAATAAGTAGTTACCTGTAAATAAAAAATAAAAGTATGAAACCTAAGAATAATTCAGAAGTAAGAAAAGCATATTTGAAGTTTGCCGCTTATTTAATGGCTTGCGTCATATTTGCCGTTTTAATTTTTGCCTGTTTCTTAAAGACATCAGGCGTTGAGGTTAAAAGAATAACTACGAAAACTCAGGAGTATGACCGGGTATATACCCGTGAAATAGCCCTTTCAAATAGTGTGGATTCTGTCTACCAATATATGAAACTAATGAACACTTCGCCACAGATTAATGATGTATTACTTCAGGGAGTAATCAGTACAAAAAAAATGAATATCCTTAAAAACATACAGGATATGGAAGAAAGGGACTGTAAATTGTACAGACAACTGCTTGGAAATATCAATCTGTTCTTAGGAGTTAAGGATTCTATCCGGTTACTGAAAATCCAGGAGGAAATGGTAAAAAATGATTTGATGCAATGTATCAAGGATAATTGGAAGACTCGTAGGAATCTTAATGTAGGCTCTAGTAATAACAAATAAAAATAGAGGATTATGGACAATAATAGAAATAACCTGAATAAACGGGAAGTCTTTATGGGACATGCCTATGTATTCCTGTTCTTTATCATAACAACTGTAATATGTTGCATTAGTATATTCATGTGGAATTCAGACTTCAGTATGTTTGAGCAGAAAGAGTTTGTAAAAGTAAAAATGAACCGTATCAAGGACTATCAACAAGAACAGGCAGATCATCAAGTTTCTGTTGATTCCTTGTTTCGTAAGATAGAGAAGTTTGAACCGGGCGTATATGCTCAATATGAAGAAGATGATATTCGTTATCTGATAAACAATCTGAAAAACACATACGAAAAAAACAACTGGGATAAGAGGTATAAGTTGTTTATGCACATTGCTGATTTTTACGACATGTGGTTGTCGGATAAAAAGCAATTGTGGAGTATTCAGCAGAATATCATTACGTTCAAGGCAAATTTGGAGGAATGTGAAATTGGACTGCAGAAGAAACTTGAAGATCTGCGTTCCGGTTCAAAAAAATAAATATTATGGGAAAGATTTATACGCGTAAATTTATGCTTGTTATAGGAGCTTTGCTGCTTTGTATAGTACTGGCTCTATTGATACGATTGTTGTTCTCAAGCAGGACAATCAGGATGACATTGAATCCTATAGAGGTAGAAGTTGGCGAACCTGTTCACTATTCAGACAGTACACGTAATGCAAAAAAATGGCTTTGGGAGTTCGGCAACGGAGATAAGTCAAACAAGCAAAGCGGGGAATATATTTTTATGGAGCCGGGACGTTATCAGATACGCCTCAGAATAGATGATGCGCTGGAAGAAAGCAAGATTGTAACTGTAAGAAGAAAAAAGAATGATTATGGAAGTGAGCAGCTGGTGAAAATTGAAGCTCCGTCAACTGCTATGCAAGGTGAGATTGTTACATTCAGAGGGTATGGTGTATCTAAGGAATGGAGATGGCAGTTTGGTGAGTCTGGTATTGTAGACTCAAGGGAGCAGAATCCATTATATTCTTATTCTGAGCCAGGCAAATATGAGGTGCAGCTTATGACTGAGAATACCCAATACCCGATAAGACATACGATTGAAGTCATTCCTCAATATACCGAAAATGATTCAACAGACATATTGGTGGTTATAGGAAATGATATTCGTGAGCATTTGCAAGCTATCGTGGATGGAAAGCCATTCAACACTCATTATAACTATATATTGAAAAAATATTTGTGCGGTAATCCTGATGTGGCTGTCACTATAAATAATAACAAAAAGAATGATTTCTATTCTTATTGTCAAGGTCTGAAAATAATTGCCCGTAAAAAGACACTTATTGATGATGTATTTGTAGATATGGGTGATGATCTAAATAATGAATGTGTTATGCAGCTGATGGTAACTCAGCACGAACGGTTTTCAGAACAAAAAAGGTAAGTTATGAAAAGAAATAGATTGTCAAGTCTGTTCCATGCCGGATGTCTGTGCGGTTGTTTTATCGGTTTGATGGCAGCATGTGGTCCGGTAAATCGTTTTACGAGGGTAAAGAAAGTGCCTCGTGAGTACGTAAACAATTATTGTATAGAAGGATTAAAAGCACCACGTGATTTTGCAGTATTCAAGGGGAATCCGTGGATTGTATTTGCTCAGGAATCTTCCTCTTCTTACATGAGTCCAAGTGGAAAGAATGAGATGGATAATGTGGAGTATATGGATGCGTTTCTGGTCATAAAAGAGAAAGGTGACTGGTTGAAGCTGATAAAATATGATCCGTCTATTTTGAAGAATGGCAGATTAAAGGAGTGGAAAAAGGCGAAATATGTCGGTTGGATTAACAAGAATGAACTTTTGCTGACAAGGAATGGTATTACGGATGTCATGACAGGATTTAAAAACAAGATGGTTCTGTTGCCAAATGATACTACAATGTTTGTAAATGCCGAAAAATATTTTGCAAATGATTCCATAAAGCTATACGGAAACACAGACTTGACCAAAGAGATTGGTAAAATTCCAATGTATAGTCTTGTGTATCCTTACAAGAAAGCGGTAGATGGAACACATATACTTGTCGGTTGTAGTCCTATGATTGATGCAGACAGCATTGATCTAAAAACTATAGGATGGATTGATAACAGATTGTTGACATCTTCCGGACAGCAGTTGCACATAGATGTAGCTTCATTGCCTAAGGACGTTTTCACCACGATTGATAAAGAAGAAGGAGATACGATAAGCTTATGTGCCTCTGAAAGAATCAAAAGCCGGAATTTGTCTGTACTTAATCCGGCTATAAAATATAGTCCGGTACTTTCTTATAGTGAAAATGATACAACACTATGCTTCCGGACTCATCTTCCTATGCCGGTTATTGACAAGGGAGACAGTTATGTCTTGAATGTAAATGGAAATCCAATCTATTATGATACTTTTAAGAACAAAATCGAACAAGATTTACAACATATCAATATAGTATTTGTAGTGGAAGGGAAAGATATTACCATTGAACGTTTCCCGGCTTTGGTAAATGCAGTTCAAAGTTTGCAGTCAGTTCTGGTAAACGATGAAAGTTTTACATTCAGGTTTGGAGCGGTACTGACTTTTAATGAAGAAGGCAGCTTGAACGATCCTATCTGTAAATTGACCCCTGATTATATGGAGATGCTTGATTTCCTTTCTGCCAAAGCTAAAAATTCGGAAAAGCTGAAGCCCGTATATGGCAGATTTGGAAGCTGGTCTGGGGTAAGAATAGGTGTAGATATGTTCAATCATTATAAAGATGAAACGAATGTATTGGTCGTAATTGGTGATAAAGGTTATAATACAGAGTTCGCAGACTCTGCCTTGGTGAATCGGATGGTAAAAAACAATTGCCGTTTGTTGGGATTCCAACTGTACGGGGGCGAGCCTGATAATTTTAACAATTTTGTACTTCAGCTTGGAAATATGATTGATTGTTATGCTCCACGGATCAGCCAGAAGAAAAGAGAACTGATGGTATATCCGGATTTGATACGGAATGGCAATGAATATATGGAAGTAAATCATAATACTTATTGCCTGGACTTTCCAGATAGAAGTATGACTCAGGGATGGCTGGTATTTCCACAGAAGAATGAATCTTTGGAAATGGAAAGTCTGACTCAGGCTGTAGATTCCATGTTGTTGCAAGTGAAACTTGATAATACCTTATTGTACAACCAATTGGAAAGAGCTTTTGCGGAGGTTGGTACAAATCGGTATAAACTTGATTCAACATTTGTAGCTTATCATCATATAAAGAAAACTGATAAACAGACCATAATGTCAGCATGTCCTTCTATAGAACCTGGATGGTTGCTTCCATTATCTCCTGTTGTATTACCTGACAGTCTGTCTTCTACATTGGATTATTATTTGTTGGTGAATGAAGATGAATTTAAGCGGCTCAGGAAATATATAGAAGAACCTGCTAAGTTAGTGATTGATTATAAAGTTGAAGTTGTAAGAAAAAAGAAACAGGCTAAGGTTAATATCTGTGATTGTCCAGAAGACTATATAATAGATAATAACGATGAAACAGCTATTAGTATAAAGAGAGACAGCCTGAATGTTCCTGAGTACGCTTCAACTCGTCGTGTCAGAAGAAAGCTGGTACGGCATTTCCTTTCTGAGAGAAATACAGATAAGTATTGTAAAATTAAAAGGAAGGCTTCCTTGAGAATGCCTATATCAGAATCTTTACGAAGATTTACTTCATGCCCGGTGGACTATCCGTTTTTTGAGGTATATCGGATTAAGGACTTGAAGAAAAAGGAGATGATTACCGATGTAGAATTGGACAAACTGATTGAATATTTTAAGGAAAAGAAGAAACTGTTGGACGAAGCTGCCGGTAAATCATTTCAATCCAATGGACAGACGTATTATTGGATCAGCCGAGATTTGTTACCATAGTCATTCATCTGAAAATTTATCATTATGATATACCAAGCAATATTGAAAATCAGAGGCAAAGAGATACCGATACTTTATTATAGTTATCGGTGTCATATCCAACATTGTGATGATCCTAATTTAAGGCGAATCATACAACTTCATATTGAGGCTTGTGAAAAGATAGGTAATCGAGAATACTTGCCTGTTGAAGGAGATCTGATTACACTTCTGTTTGAATGCAGCGGCGACGAGCAGTTCTTCTATGACTGGCTGAATGAAGGAGACATGTACTACGGAGAAATCCATTTCATTTATAACGAAAGTGAGGTTGTGGACATTTTCCGGTTTGGGGACTGCTTCTGTGTGAAGATAGAGGAAAGCATGAGTGCCGTGAACTCTCCGATGGTGATGACCGTGTATCTGTCGCCAGGGATTATCAAGAGGAATAATCTGGAGGCGAGGGAGAAGGAGTGGAAAGTGAGTGACCCAGCAAGCCAAAGTAGTGCAGAAAATCTTGTCAAAAACGAAACGGAAAAGAATACAGATTCTCAAAAGAGTGCTAATTTTACCGAGAAATCCTCTGATTCGCTTTCAGAGACTGACCAGGAAATCATTGATGCCCAAGTGGCGAAAATGAAACAAGTATCAGAAAAAGAGGAGAAACGGTTTAAAGCTTTATTGCAAACTAAAGATAAAAAGAAACCGAGTAGTAAACAAAAAGGCAATTATGGAGAGATAAAATCCTGCCTTAATTTGCTGACTAGCGAGAAATTAAAGAAAGGTGTAAATGGCAAACGATACAATTTAAAAAGAATCGGAGATGATGCACCTGACAGCTTGGATTCTAAAATCAGGCACGGTATTGATGGAATTTATGAGAATTTGACACCTGTGCCTGATTTTGTTATAGATGAAGTAAAGTATGGAACTGCGTGTCTTAGTGAAACAAAAAAGACAGGTCCGCAAATGGGAATGAAATGGATATTAGTTAGAATTGAAAAATTATATAGAGAAGGAATATTGTCTGATGAACAATATGAAAAACTTGATATGGCAATTCAGAATAAAACAATAGATAGAATCGTTTCATATGTTTATTCAGAAAATGAAGAAATTGTAACTAAAAAGATTTCATTAAGAAACGGATGTAATGAAGCAAAAACAAAAAAAGATTTTGTTTTTGCTGAATGGCCGTAAAATAGAATGTAATATTGTATTAAAAGGTATTTATATGGAACAAAGAGATAAACTTTTTACAGAAGAACAGTATATAAAGCAATTGGCTAAGTATACTTCTAGAATAGAAAAACTTAATAGTATGATAGAACAATCAGAAAAAGATGGAGATGAGATTAGTCCTGATTTATATGGACGTTTATTTGATTGTAGAGTTAATACTATCGTAACGATGTATTCTATGGGGGAGAATTTAGAATCTATAAAATCTAATTATATTTTAACAATTAAAGTTTTTGAAAAATGTTGGACACCATATGGTTATTATGTTCAGATGTTATGGCTATTATCAATTGCTATTATGCTTGATTATGAAGATGATATTATTCGGAAGTTATGTGATATGATAGAAAATAATGGCGTAAAAGATCATATTTATGATATTTTATTAAATTACAGATTTTCAAGTCACAATGAAATATCTAAATGTGTATTTGATGATATTCCATATCATGCTATTTTAGATGTGACTAATTTAGTTCAACAAGATAAGATTTTAGCTGTGCAACGTTTAAAAAAATACCTTGTCAAAGAATGGTATAGAGGCCATTCTGATTGCGCTTGGTATAATGACCATAAGTATGGTATTGTTCATGATGGCTATTGGAGTTTTGAGAGCGGTGCATTGGTCAAGGTATTGGGGCTTGATGACAGTATTTTGAAAGGACAACCATATTATCCATACGATATGGCTCATTGGGCAGATGGTCAAAAGTAAGTAACAATTAAAAACGAGACAGATATGAGTTATTATGTTCATGCCTATTTGGTAAATGCAGATAAAGTAAAAGCCGTTTACGGTTCGCGTAATATGGATTTGTTGAACCATTTGTCTTCTTTGCTGAAGGAAAAGTTAGACAGCTTGAATAATTACTTTGGAAGTGAAATAAGTACGTCAGAAGATGCTTACAGCGTACTCGCTGACATTGTAAACGGAGAGAAACGTTTTCCCCACATGGCATTCATGTATGGATATGTGTATGAAACAATTTGTGAATATTATGGGCGAATCATCTATAATGCCGAGAACTTGTGGCAATTGGACGAACAGAGCACTTTTATACCTATTCCACTCAGTGATAGTTTTCCTTATATCATAAGCATTCCGGTGTCAGAATTGGAAATCAAAAAACAGCAATATACAGCATTGGAAGCAGGAAACGGTATTGGTGATTATGATTATGAAGAAGAAATGGATGATTTGAATTTTATTTTTGATGAAGCCATTGAAGCCCAGAAAGATTTGATAATTACTGTTTATTGAGAAGTGTATGAATGATTTTCAAACATCCAACCAGTTCGGTCTATCCGTTGTATTTTTCCTGACTATTGATTGTAATTATGACTATACAATGGATTATATAGAAAACGTAGCCCGGAACTTCACCAAGAAGTATCCGAGCTACCTTGTCCATAAGAAAAGCGAAGACAAGATAAAAGCCTTTTTGACCGACAGGGTAAAGGCCAAAGTGGAAACTTTTGTGAATGCAGAGGCAAAGAACGTGGCGGTGACCGAGGTGAAGGAAATGGCGGACCTGATAGCGGAATATGAGGGAACGGAAAACTCATCCCCTTATGGAAGCCATCCGACAGACTCCCCCTCGCTGGGAAACACTGGCATAGAGCTTGCCATGAGCGTTGACACAGGCGCATCGGACATCCGTCCCGTCAATGCAGCCAAGCCCGCAGGCGTATCGGGGAAGCCCAAGATAATGAAACGGAGTGTCATCCGTGCAACGGTGGAGCTGGAAGTGCAGATGGAAACCAGGCAATACCTGCAATTCCTGCAACAGATACCGGATCTGTTAGGTCTGCATGAATTCCCCAATCTGAGGTGCCGTGTAGTCTGGAATCAGAAAAAGGTGACAATCAGCGAAGAACCCGCCCCTGTTGAGGTAAGGATTGTGGATAACAGAAAATACCAGCGCTGGTTTATTGCCTTCACGGTATTGATGATATGCTGCACGGGGGGAATCATATCCCTGTTCTATTCCATTCCGAACCTGTATAAACAGGACATCCATTTCCTGCATAACGACACGATTCATCAGGATTTCACCATATCCAATAGCCGCATTGACTTGGACAATGTAAGTCTGATAAAAAATGGCGGTAAAGATACGCTTATCATTAAAGACAAGAAGATATTCATTTCTAAATGAGGAAATATGGAAGATTTGATACATATACATACCATGAGAGGAATGTTGTCCCAAAGTGGATGTCCGGAGGATTTGCTGGAACATTATCTGAAGTTTCTTCAAACAGGAGGTCAGCAGGTACAGATAATCAGAGGAGAGGTGAACGTGATGTTCCAAAAGGAAGAACAATATCGGAAAAGAAGAAATGAAGCCATGAGAGGAAGTGTTACTTTTCATAATAAAGACAAGGGAACAATTGGAAGTTCTGATACTGGTATATTTATCGGTATGGAGTTCATTCAATCTTGTTTCCAGCATGGAATTCCGGCACGGATGTCTAAAGTGCGTAGGGAACATGGGAAAGTGATGGAGATTGAAGTGGTATTTGGGGTATAATAAAAGAATGTCTTACAGATAGTATTGCAGGAAATAATTGTTTGAATTACAAACTAAATGTTGAGAGTGTCATTACAGAATAAAATCCTTTTGGGGTATTTGTTATTAGTGGCGGGGGGGGGGGGGGGGGGGGGGGG